>Ga0079306_1000455_pt1 | contig 37957 bp, 21 predicted proteins | sample Methanotroph_Enr_FD_79181 | JGI IMG/M metagenome (GOLD analysis project Ga0079306, IMG submission 79181) | Enriched soil microbial communities from Old Woman Creek wetland in Ohio, USA - Methanotroph_Enrichment_5 | ecosystem: Environmental > Terrestrial > Soil > Wetlands | place: USA: Ohio... | reverse complement strand
TACAAAAAACTATATGGACACCAACTGGAATACGAATCTACCAAATACCAACAAGATGGCAGCATCGACTGTGGCTGGTAGTACTTATACAAATCAAACATATACGGCTGTTGGGCCAAAAATTAAAGGCGGCTGGCACCATTTAGCAATGGTAAAAGATTCCATCGCCGGTTCCCTTGTCATGTATCTCGATGGCGACCCGTGTAACTTAGTAACTGGGATGACCGAAGCGATTCCTGATTCCAACCAATGCTTTATCGGTTCTAGCGTTTCTGCTGGCAGAATTTGGAACGGCGCTTTGGATGATTTCCGTGTCTATAATCGTCCACTGACACGGCAGGAAATACTCTGGATTATAGATGATAATGCACCAAAAACTGCCTACAATCCGAATCCGATTAGTAATGCAACCTTTGTTGATCCTTGCGTGGTCCTTGGCTGGATAGGTGGAAGTACCGCGGATACACACAATATCTATTTTGGTACTAATTTTAACGATGTAAACACCGCAACACCGGATGGCTATGCTGCAGATATTAGCCCTGATGGCAAAATTGATTTAAAAGACGTTCAGGTTATGGCCGCGCAATGGCTGGCAACTTCCGGAACAGCCGACCTTAATCATGATTCAAGAGTTAATTTTGCTGATTTTGCATTACTTGCACAAAACTACGGCAAAACTGCAACATTCAAGGGTACTATTTCAAGCAATATTACAAGTTATGCCCCCGGAGCTCTGCAATTTGGGCAGACTTATTATTGGAGAGTTGACGAAGTCGAAAATGGTGGACCCATCTGGAAAGGCGCGGTATGGAGCTTTACAGTAGCACCCGGTGCACTCATTTCAGGCGTCAGCATTGAAACTAACCACCTAAAATATGATATCTCGCCAACAGGGGACAATTCGAGCTTCAAAGACAAATCAACCAATACTGAGTATTTAAGTGCGTCCAAGTGTGCCAGTTTGAAAATGGACGATGGCACGGTGCACGCCCCAATAACAGCCTACACTTTGCCGCTCACGAATCAGATAGCCTTAATTTTCGACACCGGTATTGTCGTGCTCTATGATGTTTCTACAGCGAGCGATTATTTTACGTTGAAGGTTAATTCGATCAACACCCCAGACGTTAACGAAATAACATTTGTTAATATTCCAGTGTACAACCTCGGCACACCGGCGGACACTTTCCCCACCTGTGCGCTGGCGCTTAATTTACAAACAAACATTACTGATATGCCCGGCTCAAGCAAGCACCTTATAGCAAAGTGTTATAAAAAATTAGGTCTTGTTGGTGCGAAGGCAGCCATTATAGGATGTCCCAAGGCATCGCTTCGCTCTATAATGAAGACAGTCGTTACCAATGCCAGTGTCACTGACCTCCTGCCGAAATCAAGCTTTGGCGGACCATGGGCACTCGATGATCCGAATACCGCTGGTTCCTATATTTTTGACGATGTGGGCGTCACCGCGACAACGGCATCAAATTGGATCACGTTGTGCAATCAGATTGGAGTTAAAAAGATAAATCTGTGCGTTAATGTAAGCCACGCTTTCAGATACGGTGACTATCTGCCCAATTCTACAATTTATCCAGCCGGGTTTACGAGTGTGAACGCAATGACCACTGCGCTTCATAACGGCGGCATCAAAATAGGGCTGCATACCATGGCCTTCTATATTGATCCGGCTTGCACATGGGTTTCCAGCGGAGACAGTCGCCTCCTATCGAATAAAATGGTTACCTTGCGTTTAGCGGTGGGTGCGTCTGATACCACAATCCCACTAAATGGGAATATGAGCGATGTAAACGCTTTCACAGGATATTTGGCTGGAGCAACTAATAACACGGTACGAATTGGAACTGAACTCATTAACTATACGGGTGTTACTACTACAGTTCCGTATAGTTTAACCGGTTGCACGAGAGGCGCTTTTGGTTCAACTGCTGCAAGCCACTCAGCGGGCGCAAGTTCATACCATGTTGTTCGTGATAATGTGGGAATGTTCGTACCCGATCCTAATACCTCACTGTTTACAGAAGTTGCGCAAAAAACAGCCGATGCGATTAATCTCGGCGGTTTTGATATGCTCTACATGGACGGTCTTAATGGTGCAGGCATTTTAGCTGGCGACAGCTGGGCCTGGCATTATGGTCCAAAATTTATGTTTGAAGTCGTCAAACGGCTCAACCATGATGTGATTATTGACGCATCAACACTAAACCACCATCTCTGGTACACTCGCTCACGGATGGGAACATGGGATGTTTCATTCCGCGGTCATAAAGAATTTATTGACAGGCATGTGTTATGTAATGAAACATCCACATACCCGCTAGGAGGCGGCTCCGATCTGAACATGTTTATACCGGGACATCTCGGATGGTTTATACCGGTGGCATTTAATGCATCCTTCCCACAGAATGATGTGACATTCCCGGATGTATTTGAGTACCTGTGCAGTCAATGTATGGGGCATAATTCGAGTCTGTCACTCTCGTATATGTATCCCGGTAGCATGACGGCCTTTTCTACACGATTGGCCGCGGTCGTGAAAAAATGGGAAACATTACGCGTAAGTAATTATTTCCCGCAGGCCATTATTGACCAATTGAAGACTCCGGGAAATGAGTTTACATTAAAGCTGAATTCGGGTACTGGTGCATGGCAACTTTATCCTATTCAGTATTCCAAAAATAAAGTCTTTAGAATTGATGGTACGAGCAATGTCTGGTCGACCACTAATAAATTTAGCTCACAGCCGTTAAGGCTGCGTATAGAGGCGCTTCAGGGTACTACTGCCAACTCTTACGCTTCGGGCACTGTTGTTGCGTCATTTACTAATCCAGCTGTTGATTTTATAAATGATGCTAATGCTGAGCATGTTACCAGTTCTCTTACCTCGGTTGCAACACCGGCTGGTGGTCCCAGCGACCCTGTAAGCGGGCAGTTTTCGGCGACCAACTCAACTGCAGTTAAGACCGCTGCGTGGGCAAGAAAAGGCAAAGTCTTTTCGACAGTGCAGGATCTTAGCGGCAAGGCTCTGGGTGTATGGATTTACGGCGATAATAAAGGTGAAGTGCTGAATATTCAGGTTATGGATAGCGCTGCCAGCACAACAGCAGGAGTATTCGCTAACTGGGGTATTATTGACCACTATGTGGACATTAATTTTTCCGGTTGGAAGTATTTCGAGCTTATCGAATCTGATGCGGCGCGACACTGGAAATATACTTGGGATTATGGATGGGAATATGCGATACATTTCCTAAATTATGATTCCAGCATAACTAAATATATTAACCTGTATTTTAACAATATTGCTCCGGGCGATACAGTGACTTGCAAGATTAGTCCAATCAAGGCGGTGCCGCTTTCTACAATAACTCTTACAAGCCCCGCGGTGACCATAGGCTCTAACACGATCACTTTCCCGAATATGACCAGCGGGCAATATATCGAGTTCGATAATGCTGCGGACTGCAACCTTTACAATTCCGACGGATCCCTCAGTGGTCATGCAACTACAACCGGCACACAGCCTACACTGTCGGCGGGCAATAACACGGTTACATTTAGCTCTGGTGTCTCAGGAGGCGCAAATGCCCGCGCAAGGGTAACGGTAATCAGCCAGGCGGCAGATTCCCTCAAGACGGATATCGCATTCAATCCGGCTCCGGCAAATGGAACTATTAATGTATATCCTCATCAAACGCTGTCATGGACTGCCGGTATGGGAGCGGTCAATCATGATGTGTATATTGGGACTAATCTCACCAGTGTGACTAATGCCACGACGAGTACGCCAGGCATCTATATGGGTCGCCAGGCTGGCACACTTTACAAACCAGCCGTAGCCTTTCCTACAACAGGCGTTGTATATTACTGGCGAGTTGATGAAGTCAATGGTGTCACTATCAAGAAAGGCGATGTTTGGAGTTTAACAACAACATCCACCAGCATTCATACACCGACAAGCTTGTGGCCATTGAACGAAGGTACCGGAACGACTTTCCATGATACCATTCAAAACCGCACTGCACCACTTTACTCTAGTACCCCAATAGGACATGGTTGGGTAGCGGGTAAAACTAGTACTTGGGCCTATAATTTTAATGCTCAAGTTGCAGTTTATCAGAGCGGAGGTTATGCCCTGCCTGGTAGCACGTCGCGGCAGCAAACAGTGGCTTTCTGGTTTAAAGGCAATCCTACCATTGTGAATGGCCCATCATATCCGATCGCGAATTTCTACGCAGGAGTAGCAAGTACAGGCGCTGTTTATAATTATATTGACACCTCGTGGAATTCGACTCCGAGTATATTCGCACTGACGTCAACAACAGTTGCTGGTAGTAGTTATGCTGACCAAGCGTATATGGTTATTGGGGCAAAGATTAGTGATGGTTGGCACCATGTTGCAATGACAAAGGATGGCGGTGCCATCAAGATATACCTCGATGGTGTACTGCAAGGGACCGGACCATCGACGACATCAATCACCGCTGCTGCTAAGGTATTTATCGGTGGAACCGTTTATGGCAGTTCTTGTTTTAACGGCGCAATGAATGATTTCAGGGTTTATAATAATACTGCAATTCCGGTTGAAGAAATAAATGATATTTATCAGCAAGGTCTTTAACGGTTGCGGAAGTTAGTACGTTAGGTTTATTGTTTCTCAAAGCGTGGCAGCGATTCAATTCGCCGCCACGCTTTTTTTCTTTATACTGTGAAATCATCTTTGTATAATACGGTAATATAAATTTATTATTTTACGATACAGAAAGGTTATTACGTTGTTCACTAATTTTGATCCGAGCCGTTGGGAGAGAATACGACATGATGCCAACCTTTGGTGGGCTGGTAAACTCAATCGTCCTCTCATACAAGTTCGTCTATCGGGCTATGAGCCGAATAGACCCCAGCCAGCAATTCCACATGTTGATTTTGAATCTTTTTATGATCTTTCCATAACGCCGGAACAAGTGGTCGATCGTTGGGATTACGATCTTTCATGTACCACATTTATGGGTGATGGCTTCCCACAGGTCTGGCCCAACTTCGGACCGGGTGTCCTGGCAGCGTTCCTTGGCGCATCATTGTCAAATGGCGAGCATACTGTTTGGTACAGTTACTCCCAGATGCAGGAGGATATTCATAAACTTCGATTAACCTATTCACCGGATAATATCTGGTATAAGCGAATCAGGGATATAACTATCGCCGCATGTAAACATTGGAACGGCAAAGTTCAAATCGGAGCTACTGATCTTGGCGGCACGCTTGATGTGCTGGCCACGTTTCGCGGCCCTGAGCAGCTCGTTATGGATCTTTATGACAACCCGGAAGAAGTGAAACGACTTACATGGGAAATTAATCAGGCATGGTGGCAATATTACCTCGATTTTGAAGCTATTCTCAAACCATACAATCCCGGATCCACCAGCTGGGAAGGAACTTTTTCTAATTACCGCCATAGCATCGTCCAATGTGATTTCGCATACATGATCGGCCCGCAAATGTTTGAAGAATTCGTCAAACCGGAACTGGTCAATGCTGCAAGTCGCCTAAATACATGCTTCTATCATCTCGACGGCATCGGCCAACTTGCACATCTTGATTCCATTCTACAGATACCATATATACAGGGTATCCAGTGGGTACCGGGTGTCGGACAACCAGACGTTTCCCAATGGCCCGAGGTATATCGCAAAATTCGCCGCGCTGGAAAGCTTATACATATCTTTGATTTCCAGTGTGAACTTGGTTTTGAACTATTGAATGTTCTCAAGGATCAGTTAGGAAGTCTCGACGGCATTGTTTATGTGATTATTGGTGATAAATCACAAAAGGCTCAAGTTGAGGTGCTTCTTGATAAATTTGGTGTCCCACAAAAATAGTTTCAGCACATAGTATTTGAGTCAGAAGCAGAAAGCTCCCGCAGGTTTAATCCCAGCAGGAGCTTTTCTTTTTTGTTTGGAAAACTTGTAGCTCGAATCTGTGTGCAATTTAATTGCAACCTGGCTCAATGCCGCACAAAATAACGAACTCTATGGCCATTTACACAGTTTATTTCACACTATCATATCCTGCTCTTTCGATTTCCTTTATTGCATTTCCAACACAAGTTTGGATTCTCTTAATTCTGCCATCATCATTAAAATCATTTTCAATTGCAGATAGATCCTTCTGCACTTCAATCAGAATGTTCCTGTAGACTCCTTTGCCCGTCTTATCAAAGAACCTGTCATCAGTAAATGCGCCCGCAATGAAAACCTCTCCGGGCTTGCCTCTCGGCTTCATCTGCAACTCTGGCTTCCAATTATCATAAAAGCCATCTTCTGTACGGTTGAAAACACTGACAAGCTTTTTCAGTGAATCCGTTTTCTTAGGCTTATACAATTTTTCTAAGCTCTCCGTCAAAACATCGTTAACTTCCCTGTCGAGGTCGCACATCATTCTGCCGCCAAAATCAATATTTACTTCCACTCCAGGGTTTATCACTGGCCCTTGATAATACATTACACCTTTGCCGCCCATTTGATGGAGTTCCTTAATAGCCTGACCTGTTCGCGTCGTATACGGAAGGAACCACTGGTCTCTCGGCGTGTTCTGCGGCGGATAAACCCATGTGCCGCCAGATGTGCCGTACTTACCATGCAGTTTCTTAATAATACCAGGTCGCTGCGAAGGCATTATGTAAGGCTGGTTATGTCCCTGGTCGTACAGGCAATCGATATGTTTGGACAAGCTGACCATGTCAGCCACATCTTTTTCGGTGAAATTGTGAATTTTAAACGCGTCGGCCCAGTTCCCCATCACTGAAACAAGCAAGGCATTTCGATTCTTGCTATGGATATACTCGGCGGTTCTCTTATTGATTCTGCAGTGATAGTCCACAAGCCCGTACCATTTGTCCGTGCAGTACGCGATTTTTCTGCAGTCATCGCAGGAGCAGATGTGCAAGTCGCCGGACTCAAGATGATAACCATCAGCTCCATAATGCATAAGGAAATCAATAACCTTCTTTTGCCATTCCCATGATTTCTCTCTTGAAGCACACATTGCGTGAGGATTTGGGTACATCGGATTAGGGCCTCTGACTTCCGGGTCAGTTTTTATAATGTCATCAAAGCCCCAGCTGTAAACACCGACGGCAAATATATATTTCATATCGCGTTGGTGACATAATTTTATAAATTCAGCGAAGAATTTATCCTTTTCCTTGGAAGCGGCACTTACGATATCCAATGGCCACGAATAACCGCCCAGGATGCCAGCTAAATCGACTATGTTGTATCCTGCCGCAGCCTGTACATCGAGGGCACGTTTAATCCCATCTTTGGTCTTATCGTCGAAAATCAGTGAAGGCCAACTATCATTTGTATGTTCATTTCGTGTATCATTGGGCCAGACATCAAACGCGATTCGCTGCTGTATCTTTTTTCGGCCAAATTGAAAACCATTTATATTGGCCATCGCAGCTAGCTTCGCTGGATTGCCAAGGCTGTAAGCTGCCGCTGCCGCAATTGCTCCGCCCATGAACTCACGCCTGGAAATACCAGCTGTTTTTTTTGTGGACTTATCGTTGACTTCCATAACATGCTCCTTTAAAAATTTAATTCGGAGAATTCATTAGGTAAAATAAACACAGATGTATCAGAATCTCCAGGCCATATCGCAAAAGAAATTTAGCGAATAGCTGATCTCTAGCTCAGGATTAGGCTAATTGTTTTTTCAACATAAGGAAATTCTGGATATCTTCTTTTTTTGTCAATACTTCAATTTGCAATTCGTATTTTCTGCTTTGCCCAGGCATAAGATAGATCAGTTTTTTTTGCTCTTTAGCACCGTTTTGACCTACGGGATAATTTGTTCCAGGTTCTAAACCGGTTACATATTCTCCTTTGCCCCAATGTTGCCAGTTAGATAAACAAGGAAGCTGCTTTTTCTTGAATTTTAAAGAAACAGCAAGGCCGAGTTTAGAGTTGTACAGACCCGCAAAACATATCCCCTTTTTATCAGCTTTGGGAGTTACAAAAGCTCCACTTTCGCCAAATCCACTATGAGAATTCAGGGGCTCCGGACATTTCAGGAAATTGTTTTTACTATTAAATATTGCATTGTCATTAGGCAGGCCTCTGGATTGAAACTCGCCAGGGCATATTATTTCTGTGTCCTTATCAACGAGGGGAAATCCAAAATTACAATGATAAAGAAGCATATGCGGCGCTTTAGAATTACCGATATTGGTTACCTCATCGTAGATTCTGATAATTGGCTCTCCCAGCGTACTGGAAATAGTACGCCTCAACTCTAGGCTGGGACCGAAGACGGAGGATTCTATCATTTTGGCAGTTATGCTCATTTCCATTTTACCACGGTGAGGTTGAGGCTGAACAATTGACTCAATTTCGGCAGGTATATTGCTTGCGCGTCCATGTAGTCCCCGCTCACTCAATTTATCTTTTTCAGGCGATCCTATGTGAGTCAGACCGCATGTAGTAAGCAAACCGCCGGTAAATGATTCGAGCCAAACTAAATCTCTGTTGGCATCTTGCCGTGGTGAGGTTGTGCCGACATGGCTTATCCAGACAAGAGAATTCTGATTATAAAATGTTTCAGCTATATCTAAACCACGATCGATCACAATTTTGTATCGAAGACCTGAACCGGTGTTAAACCAGGCAACACGAGTTCCCTTTGCCAAGCCGTTATCCATGATAAATGTTTCAATGCCGCCAATTTGTGCGGTATTGCCGATCTTATCTAACCACCTGGGTTTCTTAGAATACTGTGTCATTTTCTTTCTTCTTTGAAATAACTTTAGAATCGTTTTAATGCCACAAAAAAAATTTGCCGCACGAGGTTAAAACTTTGAACAAATTTCTTTTAACATGCACGAAGTTTATGCAAAGTTTGCGGTTTATGAGACCATCTGTTCGCAACTGGTGATCAATATAAACTCTTAATTGCTAAACCATGTTAATACAAGAAGATTTGTTAAAATATTCAAATATCACACCAACCATCCCTAAAATTTGGGACTTGATGGTTTTCGAAAAACAACACTTTTTTATATTATTAAAGTCGTCCATAGTTCCTGGCGTTTAGTTGTCAGTTAGTCTCACCGGAAATCCTGCACGACAACATTCAAAATCGTCTGAAAAACAATGAAAAATATTTACAAGACTCTTGACTTTCATTGTAAATGCTTTACTATACGATTTCAAGGTGATTTAAATTTTGTTGATTTTAATGTAATTCACAAAACATTATTTCATCGCCGTTTTAAAATAAGGTTAACAGCTAAATATCAATCAATCAAGTTAAAGAAAAGGAGTTCGAGTATGCAAAATATTGAAATTCCCAAATCTGAATATAATAAGCGTATTGAAAATGTTCGCAAGCTTATGAGGGAAAAGGACGTAGATGCGGTCTTTGTGTACCACGATGAATTGCGGATGTATAATGGCTGTTACCTTACCGGATACTGGCCAACCATAGAATCAGGTGCCATACTTGTGCCTAAGGAAGGTCAGCCATTCCTTCTTGGCGGCCCAGAGGCCAGCCCATACGCCAAAGAAGTTTCGGCTATTCAGGAAATGCGGTCGGCAGAATGTTTCATGGTTCCCGAGGAAGAATACCCCGGAGCTGTTATTCTGTCTTTGGCCGAAGTTTTCAAAGATGCTCTCAAGGGAAAGCCGCTCAATAGACTTGGTTTGGTCGGGTATAACATAATTCCGCACGGCATTATGCAGGATTTGCTCAAAACATTCCCTTCAGCTAAATTCATTGACATGACCCGTGATTACACTCTTATGCGGGCAGTCAAATCTGAGGCTGAAATCGCTATAATGTCAAACTGCTTCGATATCGGCGCAGAAGGAATACGGGCTGCAATACCTATGGTTCGTCCTGGCGCAACTGAATATGAAGTCATCGGTGCTGCCGAGGGCAAAATGAGAAGCTTGGGTCTCGACGGATTTAATTTCCGCGGAATATGTGGTTCAGGGCCGCGAAGTAATGGTGTTGTTCCACCTGCTACCAATCGCAAGATGCTTTCCGGCGAACTTCTTCTACTCGGTTTCGGCCCGAAACTGCGTGGTTATTCAGCAGGCACAAATATGAGCCTGACTGTGGATAATCCACCTTCAGAAAAACAGCGGCAGCTCATGATTGATTTAGGTGACGCTTTGGAGCTTACTCGCAACTCAATGAAGCCTGGAATGAAGGGTAGAGACATTGACGCTATCCCGAGACAATTCCTTACCAAAAAAGGGTACGGCAAATATCTGTCTATGGGTTTTGTACATACGGTAGGTCTCAATGAATATGAGCTGCCTTTCTTTGGACCAAACAGCGATGATGTCCTCGTGGAAAATCTTACTGTTTGTGTTGATATCAGTATGTTTAATCACCCTGAATTTAATGGCGCACGACATGAATCCGGTTATGTTATTCGTGCCGATGGTGCTCATCCTCTTTCCAAAAATCTGGACAATCTCATCTTCAGTTGGCGCGACCCGAAGGGCGAATGGAGCAAAAGATAAGCCGGTTGGGCAGTATACCAGTTGAAATACTAAGCCCTCAATAGCGTTGGACCAATTAAGAGGACCATTGGTATGAAAGAAAAAATTGTTCTGGCAGTTGGCGCTCATGCGGATGATTGCGAGTTTTCCTGTGGAGGGACGCTGGCTCGATATGCAAGTATGGGCTGCAAGGTCTTCATGAGCAATTTGTTAATCGGTGACAAAGCTGAGCCACTTGGAGCAAAAACAGCGGAACAGGTTATACAGACTAGGAAAAAAGAGGCACAGGACTCGGCAGCGGTTATTGGTGCAGAGCTTATTTATGGTGTGCTTGGAATCGGGGATGGTGAATTTAACAGTATTACCAAGGAGTTAAATGACAAGGTTGTCGACCTTGTTCGATACACTAACCCTGATATAATCATCACTCACGCGCCCAAAGATTATATTCATGACCATATTCTCACAGGTCAAATTTTGTTTAACGCTACACATTTTTGCGCAATTCCGCGTTATGTAACAAAAAATAAGGCTATTCAAAAATCACCACCTATTTACCATATGGATGCGGTGGCCGGTGTAGATTTTATTCCTTATGAATATGTTGATATAACAAATACACTTGAGAAGAAAATCGAAATGCTCTCAATGTACAAAAGTCAATTAGCTTTTGTGGAAAAAGACAGCGGATTCCACAGGACCGATCTTATGGATTTTGTCAGAACTAACGCCGCATACAGAGGAAATCAGTGTGGTGTAAAGTACGCTGAGGGATTTGTAAGATTAAATGCCTGGCTTAGAAATTCAACGCACAGGGATTTGCCTTAAACATAATTAAGTTCTATCTGAAAGAGGTTTTGTGAATCCATTTTTAGGTATAATTTTGCACGCCATCGGTGGATTTTCATCTGCCAGTGTTTATGTTCCTATTTACAAAGTCAATCGATGGGCCTGGGAGACGTTCTGGACAACGCTGGGATTTGTGGCGTGGATTATTATGCCGCAGATTGGCTGCTGGCTAACTACGACTGATCCGTGGGCAATTATCGCAGCTTGTCCAGTTAAAAATATAGTCTGGACGTATATTTTTGGTGTAATGTGGGGTCTGGGAGGTTTGACGTGTGGCCTTGGTCTGCGGTACCTCGGAATGTCCCTCGGTCAGTCTCTCGAGCTTGGTTTTTGTGCCGCATTTGGAACGATTATTCCGCCCATATTCGCAGGCAGCGCAAAAGCTCTGTTTACCACTGTTTCGGGTCTTACGGTATTAGGCGGTATTTTACTGTGTCTTGTCGGGATCGCAGTTACTGGTTACGCAGGGCTGTTGAAGGAATGGCTATTAACCGACGAACAGAAAAAACAGTCTGTTTCTCAAAAGGAATTCGCGTTCTGGAAGGGCCTATTTGTAGCCGTTATCGGAGGCGTTATGAGCGCCAGTATGGCTTATGCGTTTGAAGCTGGAAAGCCAATCGCCGAGGCAGCAGTGGCCGCGGGAACACGCGATATTTTTAAGAACAACCCCGTTCTTATTATTGCTCTGGCGGGCGGATTTACCACGAATTTGATCGCTACCATGATAATGCACACAAAAAACAAAACATTTCACAACTATGTTACCGCACCCGGATGGAGTTTGCTGTCTAACTATCTACTAGCTGCCTTAAGCGGTTTGCTGTGGTATGGTCAGTTTTTTTTCTACGGCATGGGAACCACAAAGATGGGCAAGTACGACTTTACAAGCTGGAGTCTGCACATGTCCTTCATTATTATCGGCAGTATTTTTTGGGGTGTTTACCTAAAAGAATGGAAATTGGTGAATCGTCTGACATGGACGATGTTGTGGATTGGTGTTTTAATTTTAATTTTCGCGACAGTAGTTATCGGCTGGGGCAACCATCTTGCCGCAGCATAATTGTAAGAATTTCCTTATTATACCCTTAATAAATATTGTATAAGTGACAAAAAGTTTACCAATTGTGTAGCATAGTTAGTTTACAAAATGGAGATATGATGCTACATAATGGCGTTGACCGTCTTGAGGTTGTTTCTATAATCAAACAGTAGCATAGCGGTGTGATTTACTTATTAAGCAAATTCAAAGTAATGAGTTTATTTCGCAAGAAATGAGGAGAACTATGATAAACAAAAAAAAGGGTTTTACACTGGTAGAATTGTTGGTAGTAATCGCTATTATAGCGTTATTACTATCTATTCTCATGCCAAGTTTAACTAAAGTAAGGCGGCAAGCAAAAAGCGTTGTTTGCCTGTCAAATCTTAAACAGTGGGGTGTTGCTTTCTCAATGTATACAAACGATAATAATGGCAAGAATTATTGTTACTTCCCTCCAAATTTAAACGGTCCCGCCCCAGACCCCAATTGGGACGATAATCTCAAAAGGACAGCAATTGCTGTTTTGAAACCATACTATAGTGATTACCGCCTAGCGATGTGTCCGGCAGCCATCGTAAACGGCCCAGGTGGATCTTATTGCATGAAGACGGCGCCAGAGGGTTGTAGGGGTCTTCCGGGTGGGGTTGCTATTGCTTATGGTGAAAACTTATGGGCGACGAGTCCCAGCAAGGATATTCCTGGTGGTGAATTAGCTCCCAAAAATTTCTGGAATACAATGGGGGTAAAGGGTTCTGAAAATATACCTAAGTTTATGGATGCCGCAAATCCATATATGTTTCCTAGTTCGGAAGACAGGCCGGCGAAAGATGGAAAAATCGCAACTATTTTTGATAGCCCACCAGCTCCGTTAAGGTATCCATGTCTTGACCGACATGGTGGTGGAGCGGGCTATATAAATGTACTTTTCCTTGATGGTACCGCAAGGAAAGTTGGGCTCAAACAGTTATGGAAGTTCAAATGGAGTGGAATTTTCGATACGCAAAACGATTATGCAACTGGAAAACATGCTTTCCCTGGTTGGATGAGAAATTTTAAGAGCAATTTGAATTAACTAATATTACGGAACTATGGTGCGATTAAATAGCGTTGGGATATACCTATATTGCGAGGTATATCCCAACGGCGCGCTTAAAGCGTTGTTACTGAGATAGCGGCCCTAACTCTGTTTTGAATAAATATCCGCAAAAATTCCCTTTCACAATGTGTAGCACATCGCCTAACTGCTGCAAAAACAGATATCTAGGTTTACGGTATTAAAGCGTTTAATTTTGCAACTGGTACTAAAGGATCTAAATAAATGACTAATAGTTTACATTGGTTGGATTGGCTGGTCATCGCGGTATTACTTGGCGGTTCTATGGCTGTTGGATTTTATTTTACCAGTCGTGCCGGAAAAAACGTGAAATCGTATTTCCTTTCTGGAGGCTCAGTTTCCTGGTGGATCACAGGGGCTGCTATGGTATCGGCGACCTTTGCGGCAGATACGCCATTGTGGGTCACGAGTCTCATACGAACACACGGGGTATTTTATGTTTGGCAGTACTGGTGCCAATTTATCGGATACGGTTTGGCTATTGCGCTGTTTGCGAGACTCTGGCGTCGTATGAAAGTTGTAACAGATGCTGAATTTATCGAATTGCGTTATTCCGGCGGGTGCGCGAAAACATTGCGTTTTTGGGAGGGCAGTACGAAGGCTTTGCTTCTTTGTCCCCTCGTGATTGGATGGGTCACAAAAGCAATGGAAACGATTACTCGCGAAGCTATGGGCGTATCTCCTGAAAACAGGGTCTGGACTACGCTGATCGTACTTACTTTTGCCTTAGCTATGTGTACTTTTGGCGGGCTGTGGGGCGTTCTTTACACAGGAGCGATTCAATTGGTAGTGAAGTTCGTGGGCATTGTGATCCTGGCGATTATGTCAGTGCACTATGTCGGCGGGCTTGATGTTATGGTGCACAAATTATCTGCGGGCAACACACTTAATTTTATGCCAAGCATCGGAAATGGTTTTGGTCAGATGTCATTCTGGAATGCGATAGGTTATTTTGGGATACTATGGTTTTATAATGCATTGTGCCCTGATTATACCGCACAGCGTATTTTGGCCTGTAAAGATGGCCGCAACTCCAGTTTCATGATTCTCATGTATGCAGTCATAGCCGGTGGTGTAATAGTCTGGCCATGGATTATCACAGGACTTTGCTCAATTATAGCACTTCCGGACCTGGGCGCAGGAGTAAGCAATGATAGTGCCTTTCCTCGCATGATCGTGACAGTATTGCCAATAGGATTGCGCGGGCTACTGGTGGCTGCGCTTCTGGCGGCGTTTACTGCTACTATCACAACGTTATTAAACTGGGGTTCATCGTATCTTGTAAATGATGTCTATAGGCGGTTTTTTGTTCGTAATTCTTCCGAACATCATTACATTTACGCTGCTCGATTGGCAACGGTGTTCATGGGTGTAATCGGAGCTCTGATATCATTTTTGGCCCATGATATTCAACAGTTGCTTTCTATAGCATATGTGATTCTCGGTGGAACTGCTGCTATCGGTCTCATGAGATGGCTGTGGTGGCGTCTCAATGCTATCGGTGATTTGTCTGGTATTATTACTGCGTGGGTAATGGCTATTTTGATTTTATTTGCCCACGTTTTTGACGCGCCTGCCCGAGTTATCTTGCACCTTGATGCGGAAACAAAATTTAGCAGCGATCCCAACTTGCTCGGCGCAAGGATGTTGCTTGTGATTATCTCAGTTATAACGGTTCTGGTCATTGTCTCGCTTCTGACCAAAAAAGTCGACGAAAAGCATTTGCAGCAGTTTGTTGCACAGGCAAAACCACCGAAAATATTTTGGAATAAGGTAGTTCGACAAGTTGATTGTGAAAAGTACGATTGTGAGAAAATTGGAAGGACACTTATTTCCTGGGCGATAGCGGTTGTATGTATTTTTTCCTTTATATTCGGAGTTGGCAAGCTATTGCTTGGATCGCCTAAAATAGGTTTAATTAATCTAGTTGTATTTGTTGTCACTCTTTATATTACAGTTAGACGGATCAATAAAGATTATAGTCTTAGTGATGGAAAAGAACCTGAATTTGACAACACCAAACAACAAGTCACAACGGCTGTGGAAAATTAAATATAAAGTGCCGCAAGCTGGAATAACTTACTCCTGAGGGAGACAACAAGACATATAGGTCCTGTGTAGAAAACAGGCAACAAATAATGCTGAACGTTAGTTAAAGCCAAATGGTGTTAGTTCATAAGAGAGGAACACTTGCATGAAATTTTCCAATTCGGCCGGAGTCAGCCTTTTGCTGCTCGTCTTTATGTTGCCAATATTTGGCAGTGTTGTCTCATCGGCAGCAGAAAACCCAAAGCCAATTGAAATTGAAAATGAGTATGCAAGATATATTATTGGACCTGATGGCACAAACCTCCATTTCACAGACAAGCAAGCCCGCAGAGATTATTGCCTGAATGAGCCGGCTTCGAAATTCGCACACATTACAAAAAATGGCACAGAATACTATGCTTCTTCGGTTGCATCCCGTGATGGCAAGATAGAAGTTCAATTTAGCAATTCCAATATCACAGCCGTCATAGAAATTATTAGCCATCCTGATTATTTTAGCTTAAGAGTTTTGTCCATCAGCGACACAAGTATAGACAAATTAACCTTTCTTGATATCCCCCTCACTTGCGTTGGTAAAACAACCGAACCTTTTCAGTTCTGTGCTCTCGCTTTAAATCTACAAACCAATGTTGTTGCGCTTCCGGGCCCTATGAATAGACTTGAAGCCGAAGCTTTTCAGCGGTTTGGTTTTCCTGGAGCACAAGCAGCAGTTATCGCTTGTCCTAAAGGTAAAATGCTTGACATAATGAAAAAAGTTGTAACCGACTCCAATCAACTGCCGCAATCTCCCCTTGGAGGGCCCTGGGCAAAGGAAGCTGAAAATAACAGAGGTTCATACAATATCGACCGTGAGGGTATTACTCTGGGAAATGTTGATCGATGGATCGAGGTTACCAAAAGCATTGGCGCAACGACAATTGATTTTCATGGTGGCAAGTCTTTTCGCTTTGGGGATTGTTATCCAAATCCAAAGTTATATCCCAATGGATTTGCAGATTTAAAAGCTGTAATTGACCGTTTGCACCAGGCGGGTATAAAAGCTGGACTTCATACCTACAGTTTTTTCATGGATAAACAATGTCCCTGGATAACGCCTGTTCCAGATCCGAGAATTGCCAAAGATGCTGTTTTTACTCTTGCGGAATCTGTTACTGACCAGGATACCATAATACCTGTTGTCGAATCTACAAGTGAAATGTCAACGATCATTGGATTTCATGTCCGTAACAGTGTTACGCTTCAGGTAGATGATGAGCTTATTACCTATAGCAGCATAGAAAAAAAATCGCCTTTTGCTTTCGCAAGTTGTCTTAGAGGTGCCTATGGTACAAAAATTGCCACACATAAAAAAGGAGCAAAGGTTTATCATTTAAAAGAACTTTTCCAACGGTTTGCACCGGATGGCGATTCCACTCTTTTTACAGAGGTTGCCGATAAAACCGCCCAAGCTTATAACAAGTGTGGCTTTGATATGATCTATCTTGATGCTCTTGACGGTGCAGATGTCATAGCAGGTCGAGAAAATGCCTGGCATTATGGCTCTAAATTCGTTTTCGAGTTAGTGAAAAGACTTGAAAAGCCGGCTATTCTTGAAACCAGTACATTCTATCATCATCTTTGGTATGCCCGCTCTCGGCTTCGCGCCTGGGATGTTCCACAAAGAGGCGCAAAAAGAATGATTGATATGCACTGTATTGCCAACGAGCAGGAATATGCAAACACTTTGTTACCTCTGCAATTGGGGTGGTATGCAGCTTTTACCTGGAATGGCATTCAGCCCGAACGCACTTTTCCGGATGATATAGAATATTTATGCTGCAAATGTTTAGCTGATGATTGCAGCCTTTCCTGGTTGCAAGGTTTTGATCCTGATAGTTTCTCAAAATCTCATAACTCACAAAGGCTCGCTTCTATAATTAGGAATTACGAACAGCTTCGCCTTTCTAATTATTTTCCTGAGTCGGTAAAGGAAAAATTGAGGGTAAGAGGCAATGAATTCGTTCTTGAGCAAGTTAGCAATGACGCCAATGGTCAGTGGGAGCTTCGTCCCGCCAAATATTATAAACACAAAATTGAGGCCTGCGATCCATGCAGCAATGTGTGGGTTGTTGAGAACGAATTTTGTCAGCAGCCTCTCCAGGTGCGAATAGAAGCCCTCCTTTCAGCAGAGGATTATAATTCCCCCGATGCTATTCACTTGACAGATTCCAACGCCGTGAATGATTTTACCCGTGAGGAATCTCAGCGTGATGTAGTTAGCATATTTGAAACGGTATCTACTAAGACTAAAGGCGCCCCTCTAAGCCAGTGCTTTGCAGCCACAAGCAATTACTCGGATACAAAAGCAGCCTGGGCGATGACAGGTAAAAAGTTTAATCCAACATTAAATTTAACAAACAGAGGACTTGGAGTATGGATTTATGGGGACAATCAGGGGCAAATTTTAAATTTCCAACTCAAAGCTCCTTTAAGTTATAGTGTTTGTGCCGTAAGTGAGCATTATGTTCCTATAGACTTCAATGGCTGGAAATATTTTGAGCTTATTGAGACAGAAGACGACCGCGCCTTGGATTACCGATGGCCGTATGCCTGCCCTGAGGTGCCTATTGCTACAAAAGGCGAAGCATATCTTATTTATGCATTCAGTTTATATTTCTGGAGTATCGATTACGGTCATATAGAGTCTCTAAATCTTTGGTATAATAATCTGCCTGTCGGCAAGAAGATCAAGTGTTATATTGCTCCAATAAAAGCGCTGCCGCTTAAAAATGTCAAGATAAAGAATCCCACTATTGCCATCGGAGATATGAGTATTACTTTCCCTGTTGAGCTTGAAACCGGTAGTTACATTGAATTTCGTTCTCTTACGGATTGCACCGTTTATGATGCACAAGGTGAGGTAATAAAACAACTAAAACCCCTGGGTGAAGTTCCCATTTTGCAAGCAGGTAAAAATGATCTCGCGTTTGCTTCTGATACCGCCGAATCACTTAGACCGCGGGCCAGGATTACTGTGATCAGCAAAGACAAAAACGCTCTTGGTAAATAAAATTCTATTATTGATTAATTATAAAATTATATTTTAGAAAGACTACGATGAAATTAGATATGAACGAAAACAGGATTTGTACGATTGACCCATGGCATATAATCGAAAAAGATTTTAGGCCTGATAAAAGCGAAGTAAGCGAAGCCATTTTTTCCTTGGCGAATGAGTACATGGGCACAAGGGGTAATTTTGAGGAGGGTTTCGGAGGAAAAACCCTTCAAGGATGCTACCTCGGTGGAATTTATGTCAAAGAGCGCCAGAAGTATGCTTGGCGAAGGAAATGCTTTCCAATTTTTTCCAATTTCATGGTGAACACTACTAACTGGCTCAGAGTTTATGTTCAGATTAATGGCGAAGAATTTTCGATGTCTGAGTCACAGTTTTCGGACTACAGCCGTTGTCTCGATATGAAAAACGGTATTTTAAGCCGGGAGCTTGTGTTCAAAACGAAAAGCGGCGAGGAAACATTACTTCGGTGGGAGCGACTGATCAGCCACCACGATAGACACTGTGGTGCAATTCAATTGAGTATAAAGGCGATTAACCATGAGAAAAAAGTTAATGTCACTTTAAAACTCGATAGCAACAAAGAAAACCAAATCTGCGCCGACAATATGATTCATTGTCAACCGCTGCAAAAAAAAGCGGACAAGGATGGCTTTTTGCTTTTAATGCGTGTGAATACAACTGGACAGTATTACATACACAGGATGTTTATCGATACGCATAATATCAAAGTAGAAGACCAAAATTATTTGATAGGCGAAAGAGAGGTTGGGTACAGTTTCTCGTTTTTGCCCAAAAAGGGAGTGCAATACAATGTTGACAAGATTGTTTCAATTTGGAACAGCAGAGATGTAGGGTGTCAACATGGCCTTATTAATAAAAACGATGACAGTATGAAAGTTGACTGTGAAAAAGAGCAGCAGATAGTAAGTGCTTTGCTCGAGAAGAGCAAAAATCATATAGATCAATACGGCACCGATTCTTATAACGTTATCAGAAGTAAGCATATTGAAAAGGTATCGCACATCTGGGATAAACTTGATATTGAAATCGTAGGCGACCCGGCCGCACAACAGGGTATTCGCTTTTGTATGTTCGGACTTTTCAGTACATATCTTGGAAATGATAGCTTTCTTAATATTGGCCCCAAAGGACTTAGCGGCGAGATTTATTGGGGCAGGACTTTTTGGGATACTGAGAGTTATTGTTTACCGTTCTATCTTTTTACAAATCCAGGCGCCGCAAAAAATTTGGTTGAATATAGATACAATACACTCAATGCAGCAAGAGACAGGGCCAAAGAGTTTGATTACGACGGCGCAATGTATCCAATGACGACGATCGATGGCACTGAAGACTGTAATCTTTGGCAGTATTCATTTTTTGAAATACATATCAACTCGATTATTGCCTATGCTGTTTTCCTGTATGAAAATGTAACGGGTGACAAAGAATACCTTTATACCAAGGGAATAGAAGTTCTTATTGAGATTTCACGGTTCTGGGCCAGCAGAGCCAAATTTATTCCTTACAGAAATGGGTATGCCATAAATAGAGTTGTCGGGCCCGATGAGTGGAATCAGTTTGTAAATAATAACTACTACACCAATTTTACGGCGAAATGGGTTCTGGAATACACACAAAGCGTTCTGCAAGAGATGAAGAAAAACGCCAGTGAAAAGCTTGAACAATTATCGCAAAAAATCGGTTTCGATTGGAATGAAACGCTTCGGTGGCAGGATGTTGCCGGTAAGATGATATTAAATTACGATAAGGAAATGAACGTATTTGTACAAGATGATATGTACTTATCGTTAAATCCGATTGCCAGAGAAGAGCTTGATTTTGAAAAGGATATTCCAGTTGATTACAAGTGGACGATAGAGAGAAATGCCCAATATCAAATGAGCAAACAAGCGGATGTTTTGCTGGCAATGTTTCTTTTCCGTAAAAAGTTTTCTCTTGATGAAAAGAAAAATAATTATAGATTTTATGAACAGAGAACAGTCCATGGTTCGTCGCTTTCCCCTTGCATCCATTCAATTCTCGCTTCTGAAATAGGCAGATACAATCAGGCATATGAATATTATCTATATGCTTCAAGAGTTGATTTGGATAATCGTAACAATAACACCTACGAAGGCCTGCATGTTTCCTCAATGGCGGGAACATGGATGAATATTGTTTGTGGCTTTGGCGGCATGAGTTATGACGGTGATTTTCTGGAATTTTCCCCCACATTGCCGGGACAGTGGCAGAAGTATTCTTTTAAAATAGTTTACCGTAACAGTGTTGTTAAAATTACGGTTGGTGATAGAAAAGTCACTTATCAGGTAATATCGGGCCAGGATGTAAACGCTAAAATGTATGGCAAGGAAATCAAAATAACCAGTGCTTCGCAATTCTTGCCATTGCCGTCGGATTTTGAAAATCGTGCTAAACCTGATGCCGTAATATTTGATTTGGATGGGGTGATTGTTGATACCGCAAAATACCATTACTTAGCATGGAAGCAGATAGCGGATGAAGAGGGCATCTATTTTGATGAGAACATAAATGAACGCCTCAAAGGTGTTGCGCGAATGGATAGTTTGAAGATAATTATGGAAAGGAGTAATAAAAAGTATTCTCAAAAAGAATTAGAAGCATTAGCTGAAAAGAAAAACAACAGCTATGTCAAGATGCTTGAAAACATAAGCCCTTCTGATACATTACCAGGAATAAGGGAATTTATAGATCAACTCCGTGCTGATGGCTTAAAAGTCGCGTTATGTTCAGCAAGTAAGAACACAGCTGCAATAATTGAAAAACTCAAAATCGCAAACGTATTCGATGCGATCGTAACTGGTAATGATATTTTAAAATCAAAGCCGGATCCGGAAGGGTTTTTGCTTGCATCCCAAAAAATGGGAGTTTCCGCAACAAATTGCGTAGTTATCGAAGATGCCTTTGCTGGGATAGAAGCAGGTAATAGAGGTGGTATGAAGACAATTGGAATAGGCGATAAAACTATCCTTCACAATGCCGATTATGTTCTGCCAAGCACAAAGTATCTTGCAGTTGATAAAATAACTATGCTTTATTAAAAATGAAGAACTTACTTTATTAAACATCTCGAAAACCGGAATGTATTAAAATAAAGGAAAAAAATGAACGTCAACCGTCGTGATTTTCTTAAAACTGCGTCTGTAACTGGTATAGGTTTAGCAGCTGGTATGGGAGTGATCAAACCAAAGATCAGTTGTGCAAAATCGGTTTTGGGCAAAAATGCTTATTCTGATAGAATGGCGTTTGGTGCCTGGATAAATGATGTTAGAACAGAACCACTTCCTTTCGATTCATGGCCACCTGTAATCCTGGATGATATCGCCGAAAAAAGCATAATTCGGACGATGGATTTGCAGGCGCAGTCCGGCTATAACATGTTCGATATGTTCGGCTTATTCGCCGCATACGGCTGGCCTGTTGATATTGTCAGTGCCGTCGACAAAGACCGAGACCAGCGTGTCAGAAGAATTATAAAAGCAGCTCATGATCGCAACATAAAAGTGATTTATGGTCTTGGTGTTTACAGTTGGGGATTTGATAAGATAATCGAACATGATCCCGCCGTCAAAGGCCCCAATATTCATGCAATGTGCGGCTCTAAAGAAGAATCATGGCAGTGGCAGAAGAAAGTCATCGACTTTATAATGCAGTATGATTTTGACGGTTACCACCTCGAAGCATCCGACCTTGGTCGTTGCACATGCGATACTTGTATGAAGAATTGGCCGGTACTAGCCACCTATTATAACGTGATTACGTCGCGCTGTGCCGAGTATATCCGAAGCAAAGCTCCCAATAAATACATAGCAGCGATTACAATAAGCTGGGCTGACTGGAACAAGGGCTTCACCGAAGAAGACAAGAACAACCTGGTTGAACTTAGTAAAAAAGTTGATTGTATCCTGGATCAGGGACATCACGGCACGTTCATAAAGGCGCCCGACAGAAAGGCGTTTATTGACAGGCTACATTGCAAATTCGGAACGTCGGCGGGTTTTTGGGTCTATCCGCCATTCAGATGTCATCGTCTCAGATGGTTCCTTCCTTATACAAAAAAGACAGGCACGCATATTAAGGAACTCTACGCCGATGGCGGACGCACAGTTCTTTATTACCAAGGTCCGGTCAACAATCCAGGCGTCGAGGTAAATATTGCTTTTGGCGGCCGAATGATGTCCGATGTTGACAAAAATGTTGAAGATGTTTTAGCGGAGGTTTTGAATGAGTTGTATAAACCCAAAAAACCTGAATCGCTGAAAAAACTTGTTGAGATCTTCCAGCTTGCGGAAGATGCTTACATGACCAACCTGAATTACGATGCTGATGGCATACACCTCAAGGAATTACCGGCCTACCCTGGACCCGGTGAATGTCATATCGCCTGGACTGTAGGATTGGGGGCAGAGGCTTCCGCCTCCCCAGTTTACATCTTGGAGCCATTTCTTACTGATAATGGCCGGGCTCTTTATGCTAAAGGCCTCTCAACGTGCTTGAAAAAGGTTTGTGAGATTGAGAATGACTTCGACGATAACGGAAGAATACAGCGGCTCAAGGATTCCATTTATCATACGCTGGATGATGTAATAACAGTTTCATACGCGCGAGAAACAGCGAAAAAAGCGTAATGATTCTCATCTTCTTTCGCAAGCAGCTGGATTTGCTTTAAACCATTCATAGACCATGCTGTCAAAAGGTATGGATTTTGTGGTTGAGCAGAATCGGTTCGGACTTAAAGCAGATTGTCTTCTTTACCGGTCGCCATTGCGCAATGCCAGTTTGTAGGAAAACAGCCAGCGAAGTTTTGTGTTTTCATTGTGTTTTAAGAAAAGGCGGAAAGGAACTAATAATGATACAAATTGATCTGTCTGGTAAAACAGCGGTTGTTACAGGAGGAGGCCAGGGCATCGGCGCCGCAATCTGCCAAATGCTCAGCAAGGCTGGAGCCAATATTGTCGTCAACTATTTCGGCGACAGCGCCGGAATCAATCAAGCACGCGCCGAGGAGACAGCAAAAGATCTTGGCGATAAGGCAGTTGCTATTGAGGCCGATGTCCGGAATGTCGAACAGGTCCGGCGAATGTTGCAGGTGGCTGCCAACCGCTTTGGCACGATTGATATTCTGATTAATAACGCAGGCATTATTCGCGACCGATCGGTTAAGAAAATGAGCTATGAGGATTGGCAAATAGTGCTTGATACAAATCTCACGGGGGTGTTTAACCTCTGCAAGGAAGCAACTGAGCTACTTGCCGATGACGGCAGAATTGTGAATGTTGCCTCAATAGCCGGAGCGGTAGGGTTTTTTGGACAAAGTAATTATGCCTCCGCGAAAGCAGGCGTGATTTGTTTGACCAAAGTACTCAGCAAAGAGCTTTCGCGGCGCAGGATTACCGTCAACGCAATCGCTCCGGGGCTGGTACTTACCGAAATGGGCAAGGGCATACCGGAGGAGGCCAGGGCTGAAATGCTCAAGGTGATACCGCTGGGAAGATGTGGTGAAACAGAGGAGATTGCAAAGGTGGTGCTATTTCTATGCAGTGACCTCGCTTCATATATGACCGGACAGCTGATACACATAAATGGCGGATGGGTAGGATAAAAAAATACGAACATGTATTAAGGATACTTCTGGAGAAATCAGATGGTTACGATAGATCTTTCAGGCAAGACGGCGTTAGTAACAGGCGCAGGTCAGGGCATTGGCAAAGTAATATGCCAGATGCTCAATGGAGCCGGTGCCAATGTTGTGGTCAATTATCTCAACGATAGCGAAGGAGTAAATTGCAAACTTGCCGAGGACCTTGTCGCGGAATTAGGCGATACTGCAATGGCGATAGCCGCAGATGTGAGAGATTCCGAGCAGGTCGCAATTATGCTCGATAAAACGATTGAACGGTTTGGTGCACTCGATATTGTCATTAACAATGCGGCTATCCTGAGTCATCGGACCATCAGCAAGATGAGTGACGAGGCATGGAGTCTGGTAATCGACACGAATCTTACCGGCGTATTTAACGTCTGCAAACAGGCCTCAACCAGAGTCGCCGAAGGCGGGCATATCGTTAATCTTTCGTCGATCTCAGGCTCACTTGGTCTTTGGGGCACAAGCAACTATGCGGCCGCAAAGGCAGGTGTGGAAGGATTGACCCGTGTCGTCGGAAATGAATTGGCCAGGCGCAGGATAACCGTCAACGCCGTGGCCTCCGGTGTAACATCCGCCGGCGCTGCTGCGGCAATCCCGGAAGAGGCCAAAAATGAAATGTTGAAATCAATAACGCTGGGACGAGTGGGGCAGGCGAAAGAAATCGCGGCGGTCGTGCTATTTCTTTGCAGTGATCTTGCTTCCTATATAACTTGCCAGGTGATACACGTTGACGGAGGCTGGATTAAATGAGCAAACCAATTGATAAAAAGCTCTGCACGATCGATGAAGCGATCTGCTTGATAAAGGATGAGCAATATGTTGTGTCGGGGGGCTTTGTAGGTGCGGCACATCCGGAAGTGTTAACCGCAGCTTTGGAAAAAAGATTTCTTGAGACCGGCACGCCAAAAAATTTGACGCTGGTTTGCGGTGCCGGCCAGGGTGACCGGGGCGGTTCGGGAGCCAACCACTTTGCTCATAGCGGGTTACTTAAAAGGTTTATTGGAGGCCACTGTGGACTTGCGCCAGACCTTGGCAAGATGATTTTGGAGGGGGCTATAGAGGCGTACAATCTGCCCCAGGGCACGCTCGTCCAGTTGCTCCGTGACATCGCGGCAGGCAGACCGGGAGTCATAACCCATATCGGACTAAACACCTTCGTTGATCCTGCCATTGGAGGAGGGCGATTAAATGACAGAACGCCGCCGGCCCTGATCGAGAGAGTCGAGCTCGGTGGAAAAAACTGGCTGTGGTACAAAGCATTCCCGGTTCATATCGGCCTGATTAGGGGCACCGCTGCCGACCCCTTTGGCAACATTGTTATGAATAAAGAAGCGATTTTCGGTGAAATGCTTCCCATTTCTCAGGCAGTACATAACTGCGGCGGAATAGTCATAGCCCAGGTCGGTGAATTACTCAAAGAACCTGCCGATCCGCATTTGGTAAGGGTTCCCGGCATTTTGGTAGACAAAATTGTTCTTGCGGAACCTCATCAGCACAAACAAACGTTCACCAAGCACTATCACCCGGCGTACTGTTGCTCGAAACCAGCAGATAAAACAGGCGTGGAGGATTGGGAGACGCTGCCGATGAACGCAGCACGCATAATCGCATCAAGGGCGTGCGATGAAATTCCGCCCGGTGCAATAGTAAATATCGGAATAGGTATTCCTGAGTCGATCGCGAAGATAGCCGCCGAACGCGGTCTGATCGATAATTTTACCATGACGGTCGAAAGTGGTACCGTAGGAGGGATACCCGCAGGCGGCCTTGACTTCGGCGCGGCAATATATCCGCAGGCCGTTGTGGATCAGCCCGCACAGTTCGACTTTTATGATGGACGCGGACTCGATTTTAGCGCGCTGGGAGCGGCGCAGATAGATGCAAGCGGCAATGTAAATGTCTCCAAGTACGGAAACAAACTCAGCGGCGTAGGTGGTTTTATTAACGTCAGCCAGACGGCCAAGCGACTTGTCTTCTGCGGTACTTTCACTGCCGATGGCATAAAAATTGCCGTCAAGAATGGAAAAGTGTGTATTCTTAGCGAAGGCAGAATAAGGAAGTTTATAAAAAGTGTGGAACAAATATGCTTTAGCGCAGACTACGCACGAAGGATCGATCAGGAGGTCCTCTATGTTACCGAGCGCGCCGTTTTCAAATTGGCGAAAGATGGAATTGAGCTAATCGAAGTGGCGCCGGGTATCGATGTGCAAAAACAAATACTCGATATGATGGATTTCAAACCAATCATTCGGCAAATCCGACCGATGGCGGAGTATATATTCAAACCAAATGAGGGCAATGAAAATGGATAGAATCTGTATCGTTGCAGCTATGCGTACACCACAGGGTAGATTTTTAGGCACCTTAACCAAGTACTCAGCTGTCGAACTTGCGACAGAAGCGGGAAAAGCGGTGCTTCAGCAGACAGATGCGGAAAAAATCGATCAAGTGATCATGGGCAATGTTCTGGCCGCCGGCCAGGGAATGAATATTGCCCGCCAGCTTGGGGTGGGACTGGGCATCCCGCTCGACAGACCGGCAATGACGGTGAATGTCATGTGTGGTTCCGGCATGCAGGCGATTATGCTCGCCGGTCAGGCGATACTCGCCGGAGAGGCCGACGTGGTTCTCTGCGGCGGAACCGAATCCATGACAAACGCACCATATCTGCTCGAACGCGCACGAGGTGGATATAGGCTTGGCGATGGCGTATGCGTGGACTCGATCCTGCGCGACGGCCTCACTGACCCGTTCTCAAAAGAACCTATGGGATTGGCCGTTGAATCGCTCGCCGAAAAATACAAAATATCGAGAGATGAACAGGACCGCTTCGCCGCGAACAGTCAGCAGAAGTGCGCCAAAGCTTTGGCAAAAGGCAAATTTAACGATGAGCTGGTCAAGGTCGGCAAGCTCGAGCAGGATGAGCATCCCCGACCCGATGCTACGCTGGAAAAACTTTCCGCCTTAGGGCCGGTTTTCAGTAAAAATGGCACCGTGACCGCCGGCAATGCCTCAGGTATTAATGACGGCGCTTCAATGGTGGTGGTGTGCAGCGAAGCGGCGGCCAAGAAAAATGGATTCAAGCCATTGGCGATAATTCGCGGCTGGACGTCGGTTGGATGCGATCCAAAGGTTACAGGCCTCGGTGCGGTGTACGCAGCACAAAAACTCTGCGACAAGTTAAAGATGAAATACGCGGATTTCGACGCAATCGAAATCAACGAAGCCTTTGCTGCCCAGGTATTGGCGTGTGTAAGGGAAATGAAAATAGACCAAGAAATTCTGAACCCTGATGGCGGCGCAATCGCCTTGGGCCATCCGATTGGCGCAAGCGGTGCACGTCTGATAGTACATTTGGCGCATCGTATCTGCCGTGGTGAAACCAAAAAGGGATTAGCCACCATCTGTGCCGGAGGCGGAATGGGTCTGGCTGTAGTGCTGGAATCGGTATAAAAGGGAGCATAATTCAAGCAGCCAAATACTTCAAATTTGGCAATTCATACAATTTATTCACCATATGCCAATATTGTTTATATACAGTGTTTACAAAATGGTGATTGAATACGACAAAATGGGGTTGGAACAGTAAGGAAAAAGGGGTAATACTTTAGCGCATTCAAGTCTTTTCTGAGGGACAAAGAGTTTGAGTAATAGGAGGCCATGTTGGTTCTTAAGTTAATGTGATTACCTTTTTTGATGTGTTGTCAAAAAGGAATTAGACATGGGATTTTTTCGGAGGTGGGAGAATGTGTAAGAAATTGTTCGTGTTGGTTTTGGCGGTGTCCGTGACGAATGTCGCCCTGGCTGATTACTGTCCAGGGTATCAACCGTTTCCTATAGTCGGAACGCTGGTTGCGCATTACAACTTTGATGAGGGTTCAGGAACGACCCTTATTGATTCCGTCGGAGGCCACAATGCCACCATTCTAAATCAGGACGGGTCAGCAACGACTTATAATGGTTGGGTAACGGGTCATGATGGAACTGCCGGCGGGGCCTACAATTTTAATGGCGCAGTTTTCGGATATCAAGCTGGTGGCGCGGCAATGCCGGGCGGCCCTCAGCAAACTGTGGCCTTCTGGTTTAAAGGCAACAGTAGTATAATTCCTGGCTCGAGATATCCCTATAGTGAAGCATTTTACTCGAATACCGGTACCCTTAACTATATGGATACCTCATGGTGTCCGTATCCTCCTACAACTATAGCAACGGTTGTGGCTGGCAGTGGCTATAGTGACCAAACGTATGTAGCTCTTGGGTCGGCAATTAACGACGGATCATGGCATCATATCGCAATGGTGAAAGATGCCACTGCCGGTTACCTTAAGATCTACCTTGATCTCGAACTGAAGAGCAACGTTACCGGGATGACCAATACGATTCCTGCTTCCACCAATTTATTTATCGGTTCTAGCGTTTATGGCGGCACCATTTGGAATGGCGCAATCGATGACCTGCAGATTTACGCCACACCCGAGCCGGCGACAATGGCGCTGCTTGGTCTGGGTGCACTGGTTCTTCGTCGCAGGATTGCACGCTAATATTTTTTAATGTTGCAAATAGCCGTTGGATCGCTCGCCAAATAATATAAAAAATCGAGAGATGAACAGGACTGTTTCGCCGTGACAGCACCGAAATCCTCAACCCCGATGGCGGCGCAATCGCCTTGGGCCATCCGATTGGCGCAAGTGGTGCACGTCTGATAGTGCATTTGGCGCATCGTATCCGCCGTGGTGAAACCAAAAAGGGATTAGCCACCATATGTGCCGGAGGCGGAATGGGTCTGGCGGCAGTGCTGGAATCGGTATAAAAGAGGTGTTCGGTGCAGAATTTAAGTAAAAAGCCAAATACTTCAAATATTGCAATTCATACGATGAATTCGCCCCTGTACCCATATCGTTTGTCTAGAGTGTTTACAATTTGGTGGTTCGATATTAACAAAATGGTGTAGCCATAGGTGGTCAAAAAAGAGATAATAACTAAATGAAGTCAGGTCTTTTTTCGGAGAGAGAGAATACTAGCCCCAAAAGCATAGAGTAGTCCATTTCCTCGAAAATTTACTTGTCATTTAAAATTCGCGTGTATGGCCTTTTTGATGTGTTGTCAAAAAGGATTAAAAATGTGGATTTGTACGGAGGTGAGAGATGTGTAAGAAGTTATTGGTATTGGTTATGTTAGTGAGCATAGCGAATGTCGCGTCGGCAGCGCTGGTTACGCAGTACCAGTTCAATGCAGCGGACGGGGCGACCCTTGTTGATTCCGTCGCTGGTCACAATGCCGGAATAGGGCCTTGGCGTTATGGGACAGGTGATGGCTATGTAGCGGGTCATGATGGAACTGCTGGTGGAGCCTACAATTTTAACGGCGTCGTTGCCGCATGGAACTCCGGTGGCACGGCAATGCCGGGCGGCGATGCACAAACCGTGTCTTTCTGGTATAAGAGCAACATTCCTCTGGAGAGCTGGTCCACTGGTACTCAGTTTTACTCGAATTCAGGCGCGCTTAACTATCTAGATATGACGAACCACGGGGACGCAACATTTATCGCTGATAGTGGCTATGCCGACCAAATTCCCGCGAATCTTGAAGGTGCATTTGATGGCGAATGGCATCTTATCACGACCGTTAAGGGCGGCGGCGTCATGACGGTATACCTCGATACGACAGCGATTGCCACCGGTTCCGGACATTCCAACCTGATTCCTGCTTCCGGCGCCACCTTTATCGGAGCGGCCGTCTGGGGCAACACTCAGATCGTGAATGGCGCAATGGATGACTTCAGAGTTTACAATAACGCTCTGACTGCTAATGAAGTAGCAGCTTTGGTACCTGAGCCGGCGACAATGGCGTTGCTTGGTCTTGGTGCACTCGTTCTTCGCCGCAGGAGCGCACGCTAAGCGTTCTTTAGTATTACAATTGCCCATTTGAGTTCTATAAAAGGGCCCTTACGCAAGTTTGGGCCCTTTTTTCTAAAAACGAGTTTAATGTTACTGTTAAGTATTAAGAATGTGGAAATCATAGGGTCAGGTTTAATAACTTCTATGTTCTTTATAGATTTCTTAAGTTGTTTTCCTGATAAGTGCTTGAATATTTGAACTAATCTATTTTAAAATAAAAATTTGTATGTAAAATATTTCAGAAGCGGACTGATGCTTTTATAAACAATCCTACACTGATGTAAGGACTTATTGAGATGAAAAAGGCAAGCTGTACAGTTGTTTTTGGCTTTGATATGGAAACGGATATTGGGAGTTGGACGCCGTTTTATAATGGCTTGGTAAAGGGTACTCCGAGGATATTGGATGTTTTAAATAAGCACAGCATTGATGCAACTTTTTTCTTTGTAGCCGATGCAGTGAGGCAGCATCCTGAAATACTTAAAATGGTCGATAAGGCCGGCTATGAGGTCGGCTGCCATACGTTATATCATGAGACACTCGGCGACGAATTAATTCCGATTCCCGGATTGAGACCGGTTTTGCCGGAGGAATGTTTTCATAGAATAGAAGTTGCTACAAAAATAATTGAGCAGAGTGTCGGTAAAAAGGTGGTATCTTTTAGGGCACCGAGACTATGGGGCAGTACGGCTATGGTCAATGCGCTGGAGGATCTTGGCTATGTGGCAGATGCCACTTATCCGATGTTCTTTTACAAAGACAGGCTTGTTCCATACCATCCCAGTCGTGAGGACTGGACGAAAACAGGGGATATGAAAATCGTCGAAATCCCTAATTTCGCGGATATGGTGATGGCAAGTGCAATTAGTGACGGCAGAGACCGTGACCAGTGGCCATTGTTCAGAACAGAAGGCGCAGAAAAGCTCATGTCGCACATTGATAAGATGTTGGCTTTCTATGAGGAAAAAAAGCTTCCGGCGGTTTTGTGTTTTTATTTGCATCCGTGGGAATTTTATGAAATGCCGCAGGGTCCGATTCATTTTGGCGAAGGAGCGGTGATTCCTGACCCGTTTATCATAAAAAACTGTGGCGAAAAAGCTGTTAGCGAACTGAGCAAATTAATAGGAATGTTGAAAGAACGGAATGCAAATTTCATCAGAACAAGTGATACTGCATCTATGTTTTGAAAGGATTGTTAAATGAGCAAGTTTGATGAGCTTATAAAGTTAAAAACGGGCACGAGTTATTTATATGCAAAGGATAGTGCAAGGGTGCTTCTCGCTCCTGATTTAGGAGCGAGGGTTTTTGTTGAGCTTGATGGCTCATTGCAACACAGGCTCGATATTGAGAATGTACGTCAACCGGATAAGCCTTTCAATAATTATGGCGGAACTAGTTTCTGGCCTGCACCTGAAGGCGGCAAATTTGGTTTCAACTATAAAGGGGATACGTGGTATGTTCAGAATGGAATAAATAATGCGCCGTTTCTGTTGGAATCGCAAAATCAATCAAGTGCAAAGGCTGTAAAGAGAACTGTTTTAGAGAATAGAAAAGGCGTAGAGCTGGATATTTTAATGACACGGAATTTTTCCGTTTCAAAGCCATCGCAAATTATCGAAAAATTAAATCCAGCTATAAAATTTAGTTATGAAGTAGCTGATAATATCAAGGTTTTAAATGACATTTCCAGTAATGATGCATTGTTGGCATGTTGGACACTTGAACAATTTGAGGCAAGTGAGTTCACAAATTCTTTTATAAAAGTTCGAAATCCCATGCAAGCTATAAACTTCGATTTTTATGAAGATCCTCGCAATCAAATTACATGCGGGTCCAAAGGGGCTTTCTATAAAACCAATGGCAAACAGAAAGGCCAGATAGGCATTAAAAAAGAATCTATGCCCGAATGCATTGGGTTTTATGATCTCGAACGAAAACTGTTATGTACTCGCGAAGTGGTAGGGGATGCTGCTGGTGTTTATTTCAACATTGCTGACAATGAGCAAGTAAATGGTCCTTTCTCTGCTGCGGATTCTTACAGTATATTTAATGGACCTGAGGAGATGGGCTTTTTTGAGCTTGAGACGATAGGGGGAGCGGACATACAAAATGGGAAGTTAAAAGGGTCAACGCTTATTTCAAGAACTAGTTTTGGAATTTTTGACAGCGTAGCACCTATAGAGAGGTTCATCTCTGAATTAAAAGGCTGAAAAGTTAGTAATTAAACACGTTAATGGAATAACGAATAAATAAAAATCATAAATATTTAAGGAAATTGAAATGGCTTATCTAATTAAAGAAGAGTGTGACAAGAGACTGACCAAAGTTAAGGAGCTGATGAAGCAACAGAACTTGGATATCGCATTGGTGTATTATGATGAGTTCAATATTGGAAATGGCTGGTATCTTACGGGCTGGTGTCCTCAGTTTGAAAGTGGAGCGGTCTTGGTTTCTAGCCATGGTAATCCGATGCTTTTGGGTGGTCCCGAAAGTGAACCTTTTGCCCACATGGATAGCGCAATTACTGATACACGTAATTTCCCCGTTTTTATGGTTCCCGACGAAGAGTATCCCAACGCCACTGTAATTAATTTCAAACAATTATTTGATGAATTGAATTCAAAACATTGTCAAGTTCGACGCGCCGGCATTGTGGGCGTAGGTCGAATGCCCTACGGTTGCTATAAACAGATAAGCGAAGGTTTTTCTGGTGTGACTCTTGTTGATATTACTGAAGAATATACAAAACTTAGATTTGCCAAAAGTGATTGGGAAATTGAGCAGATCAGGGCCGCTTTTGCACTTGCCGATAAAAGTTACGCAGCTATGAAATCCATAATTGTGCCTGGAGTAACCGAAATCGAAGTAGCCGCAGAAGGTGAATATATCGCCCGCAAAAATGGGGCTAGCGGATTCGGCTTCAGTGCGATTGTTGGTAGTGGAAAAAGAGCAAATGCCGTGGTACCAACTGCGACTAATAAGAAACTTCAGGCCGGAGAAATGGTAATGCTTGGCCTTGCGCCGAAAATCAACGGCTATGCTGGTGTGTTCGGCGATACCATTCCGGTTTCTGGAAGTCTCACCGCTAGTCAAAAAGAATTACTCAAACATTTAGGTGAGGTTTATAATTTAACTAAACAGCAATTAGTACCTGGAAAAACAGGCAGAGAAATTGATGCCCCAGGCAGAGATTACTATAAAAAACACGGGCTGATGAAATATCTTGTTTGTCCCTTTGCTCATACAATTGGGCTTCAGGAAGCAGAAGCACCATTCTGGGGGCCCAACAGTGATGATGTGCTTAAGCCCGGTATGGCGGTGTGTGTTGATGTTAGCTTTTTTGGTCATCCTGAGTGGTATGGTGCCCGCATCGAAACAGGTTTTGAAATTGCAGAAAAAGGCGCTATACCGTTTGTTAAGACAATGGATGCTTATCTGTCAAATCTCTGAGATTAATGAGCATGCAAATTCGCGGAGATTAAGACCTTACCTTGGCTCTAATTGACATCGTTTGTACAAATTTGGTGTTTCATTAGGTCAAGGAAGGCTTAAGCCCGACGGGATTAAGATCGCAGATTATAGGTTTGCTTGATTCGTGAGGTGTTCTTTTTAGTGTTGAGAATGTTTTGATCTTGTGAACGCTTTTTGAAGGTTCTCATAGATTTGAAAGAAAGGTTAAATAGATATTATGAAGAAATCGTTTGGTGATGGAAAAATGTTTAACGGAGAACCTGACTTCGGTGAGTTGCTGAAGGTTTTGAATAAAAAAGCGCCCACTAGGCCGGTATTGTTTGAATTTTTCATGAATCAACCTCTCTACGAAAAAATGGCGGCTCCTGATGCTGTAGCCAAGAATAAAGATTGGAAGATGTCGCAGCTCGATCCTGTTGAAATTTATGCTTTCAGAAATGCTGGCTACGATTATGTCACTTGCGCTGGATGCGACATGACATTTTTGGAAGAGGTCGAGAGAAAAGAAACGATATCACTAAATTATGGGCATGCTATTGTTGATCGCGCTAGCTTTGAGGCTCATAAGTGGCCCGATCCTGATAGCTATGACTACTCTCGTCTTGACCGTGCCAAGGATATTCTGCCCAAGGGCATGAAATTGATAGTATATGGACCAGGTGGTGTTTTTGAAGATGTTATCGCACTGGTCGGTTTTGATAGATTAATGATGCTTTTGATTGACGACCCGGATTTGGTACAGGAAATGTTCGATGCTGTGGGCCAGCGCCTGGTAAGATATTACCAAATCGCTGCGAGTTATGATTCGGTAGGGGCACTTATTTCCAATGATGATTGGGGCTTTAAGACCCAAACCATGCTCAGCCCGGATCAATTTCGGCGTTTTATTTTTCCGTGGCACAAAAAAATAGTTGAAACAATTCACGCCGCCGGCAAACCTGTTATTTTACATTCGTGTGGAAATCTCGAAAAAATCATGGATGATATCATTTATGATATAAAATATGATGCGAAACACTCATATGAAGACGAGATCACTCCGGTCGAAGAAGCTTATGAGCGGTGGGGAGGCAAGATCGCTATTTTAGGTGGTATTGATGTAGACTTCCTTTGCCGTTCATCATCTGAACAAATCAAAGCTCGCTGTGAAGCGATGTTGGCCAGAACTAAGGAACGTGGAGGTTATGCGTTGGGGACGGGCAACAGTGTTCCTGAGTATATACCATCTGAAAGCTACTTTGCCTTAATCTCTGCCGCACTGGAAAAGCGGGAATAAAATCGATCACAGAATAAAGAATCAAAGATAAATGTGCCGTGTTAAATACGCATAATATCAAGTAAGTTGTCCACCAGCGAATACAGGAGATTTCCGGCAGTAAAAGGCCTTATATGTAAAGAGCCAATGAGCTTAAACATATAAAGAAGAGATAATTTAATAATAATGTTCCTGAAGAGGGCACTCGTTTATATTCGATTGCCTGATTCAGCCCGCACGAGTTGCTAGATAGGAGATGAGGTCGATGAATAAGCGATGGAGCTTTCGTTTAACTTTCGTGTTGATAATTGCTCTGGGTTTTATAAGTTCAGTAGGCCTGGCTGCGACCGACCCTAATCTTATCGGCTGGTGGAAATTTAACGAGGGTTCCGGCGCAGTTATCACCGATTATTCCATTTACCACAACAATGGTACTTTGAGCGGCTCAGGAAGCTGGGTAGCAGGTCAGGGCGGCAGTGCCTATAATTTCCAGGGCGCAGCGACTATGTTCGCTCCTCTGGCGGCGCTTTCACGAGTCAGCAATAAGGTAACTGTTGCCTTTTGGGCTCGAGGTAACGATAATTTGCCTGTTGGGTCGGCGTCATTTCCTTACATGGAGCAATTTCATGTAAGCGGTAGTAACTATCATATCATGTACGGTGCGGTTCAGTGGAATCCTAATATGTCGCAATTGCAAGGTCTTTTCATTGCGGGGACAGGTTACCACGATCAGATGTTTGATAATATGACCAACACCTATAAGAGTTCGTGGCACTATTTTATATATGTTAAAGATGGTGATACTGGCAAACTCAGCCTGTATATAGATGGTGCTCTTGCGTCAAGTGCTATTGGAATGTCATCGCCAATAAATTCAGGTGATCTCAATGGGATTTATATAGGTTCCAGCATCGCCGGTGGGAGTAGTTATAGAGGCGCGATTTATGATTTTCGTATTTATAGCAAAGCCTTAACTTATGAGGACATAAGTTCGTTATGGGGTATGTATTTACACAAAGCAAATACCCCCAGTCCTGCCGATAAAGCTGTCAATGTACTCTATGACTCCAAACTAAGCTGGCAGGCCAGCGATCTGGCGGCATATCATGATGTGTATTTGGGGACCGGTCTTAGCGATGTAAACAGTGCAACTTGTTCCCTGCCGCTTGGGGGTGTTTATAAAGCCCGTCTGCCTTTGGCACAGGCCAACTATGATCCGGGTCCTCTTGAATTCGGCCAAACCTATTACTGGCGAGTTGATGAGATCAATGGCGCCGATACATGGCGCGGCCCCGTGTGGAGCTTTACGGTAGCGGATCGTCGCAACATCGATGATTTCGAGTCTTATGCGGATACAACCGCCCTTAAACTCGCATGGAGCGACACTGGCGGTAGCGGCGCAGTAGTTAATCTTAGCACAGATATAAGTTATGACTACAGCTTGGGTGCTATGAGTCTTCATTACAACAATGGCTCATTTCCGTACTTTTCTGAGGTCAAACGTATTTTTGCTGGCCCTGTGGACTGGACTTTATTCGATACCAGAGCATTGGGGATATACTTCAAGGGCGCTGAAAATAATGTGGCTTCGCCGATGTACATAATTATCGAAGATGCCAGCGGTAGCAGTGCGATGTTGACATACAGCGAACCCAACGATCTTGTGCAGTTTGACTGGGCACCGGCATGGAGATTATGGAACATCAGACTACAGGATTTTACTGGCGTTAACCTGACAGCGGTTAAGAAGATTATTCTTGGAGTTGGTAATAAGCTTATTCCTCAATCAGGGGGTTCAGGCACGATATACATTGACAACGTCAGATTATATCCTCAAAGATGCGCATACGAATATGGCTTGGGTCCAGCCGGTGACTTTGATGGTGATTGCAAGGTTGATGTTAATGATTTTTTTGTAATGATGCGCGAGTGGATGGTAAGCGGTGAGGGCAATATAATTTCTCAATGGCCCGATGAAAACCGTTTGCTTGTTAATTACAATTTTAATGAGACAAGTGGGCTAATTGCAAATGATTCATCCGGCCGCAACCGTAGTGCATCGATACTAACCGGCGATACCTCACATTTGTGGAACTCCTCCGGAAAGAACAATGGCTGTATCTATTTTGATGGCGATTATAATACGGCGCCTGTAGTGCAGGTTCCTAATAGTGTCTTTTATGATATCAATGGTGAGATGACAATTTCTTTTTGGGCCAATACCGATGTTGACGCGGGCGGACAAATGGTGTTGTTCGATAGCGTTGGCACACAGTTAGCCCAACCAGTTGTAAGCCCATCTGACCCTAATCTTAAAGTCTGGTATAAATTTGATGAGGGTTCAGGGACGACTCTTATTGATTCTGTAGCAAGCCGAAATGCCATTATTTCAGATTGGGGAAGCGGCAAGACTGGAAATGGTTACATAACGGGTCATGATGGAACTGGCTTCGCATACAATTTTAATGGAGCGGTTTCCGGATACTTATCACATGCAAATGGTGCTGGACTGGCTATGCCGGGCGGCAACAAGCAAACAGTGGCTTTCTGGTTTAAAGGCAATGATAATATAGTAAGTAGCGAAAATTATCCGTCTGCAGCATTTTACGCGAATTCCGGTACATATAACTATATAGACACCCACTGGAATCCGTATTTGAACCCTAACACAATGGCCTCAACGGTTTTGGCTAGTGCTCTTGGGAATTATCACGACCAAACATATATGCTTCCTGGATCGGCAATTAAAGGCTCTTGGCACCATCTGGCAATGGTGAAAGATGCTGTTGCTGGCACCCTTACGGTCTACCTTGATAGCGTGCCGCAGAACCCCGTTACAGGGATGAGCCTGCCGATCACTGCTTCCACTGGGCTCTTTATCGGCTCTTACGACGATGGCGGTGGCTGTTGGAACGGCGCAATAGATGATTTCCGTGTTTACGATCGTCCTTTGACGCAGGCGGAAATAGCCGGATTAATGAATGGCGATACGAATGTGAATTCG
>Ga0079306_1000451_pt1 | contig 38219 bp, 32 predicted proteins | sample Methanotroph_Enr_FD_79181 | JGI IMG/M metagenome (GOLD analysis project Ga0079306, IMG submission 79181) | Enriched soil microbial communities from Old Woman Creek wetland in Ohio, USA - Methanotroph_Enrichment_5 | ecosystem: Environmental > Terrestrial > Soil > Wetlands | place: USA: Ohio... | reverse complement strand
TGCGGCAGCAGACCTGACCGAAGCGGGAACGGAAGGAGTCGTGCAGACCTTTTACCAGGGGGAAGAGCCGGTCCACCGGTTCCTCGGCGGACGTCCTTCCCAGTAAGGCGCCCAGTACGACCAACGCGCCGGTTAAGGAGCCGCAACTGCAGCGCGCCCCGCCGAAACCCGAGCCGAAGGCCGTGGCGACCCGCAACGCCGATGGGTCCAGCCCCAGGTTAAGCTGCCTATCGAAGGCCTGGACTATCGCCTCCGAGCAGTAGAGGCCGTCGCGGAAAAGCCCCAGGGAACGTTCAACGGGAGTGCTCATGAAACTTCCTCCTCTTGTCGGAAACAATATTGAGAAGTGGCCGCGAAGCTGCTTCAAAGTTGCCAGGCAGATCAGGCGTGGCGCCTCGGGAACGAGCCCGTCTAGACGGGCGACAGATCGCCTGCTGCGGAAGAGCGCCGGTACAGCAGCCTGAACAGGACAAGCACCACCACCCCCAGCGCTCCGTTCAGGAAGAACGCCGCCCGGAACCCCGCCCCCTTGACCACCGGCCCCATGCCCACCGAACTCACCAGCATACCCGCGTAGATGCTGGTGTTGTAGCATCCCACGGCAAGCCCCCGCATCTCTCGCGGCACCGCGTCGGCAATCAGGGCGCAGATGACGGTGAAGGCCGTCCCCATGCCGATACCCATGAGCCCGGCGCACGCCATGAAGGAAGGCGCCCCGCGGCAGAGGCCGAAGGCGGCCAGAGCCAGGGCGAAGAGGGCCAGACCGGCGGCAACCAGCATGCTGCGGTCGCGGACGCTGTCGCACAGCCGCCCCGCGGGCAGGCGCGCCAGGGTGTTGGTCAGCGCACCGGCTGCGAAGACGAGCCCCACCTGCATGGTGTTCATCCCCAGGTCCTTGAGGTACAGCGGCATGAAGGTGACGAAGGTGCCGTAGCCAAGACAGCAACCAAGGACGGCAACCAGGCAGGCTGTGAGCGGGCGGTTTCCCGCAAGGCCCCGCAAGGAGGGGATGACGGCGGGAGCGGCGCCTCGGATGCGCCCCTTCTCGTCGGGCATCGGGAGGCAGAAAAACGCCACCAGGAACATGGCGCAGAGCACCGCGCCGGCGGCGGGAAATACCGGCCGCAGCCCCAGCTCCTGTGCCAGGAGACCGCCGGCGGCGGGCCCGAGCGTCATGCCGGCGTACATCGCCATGGTGTACCGGCCGAAGGCCCGCCCCCTGGATTCCGGGGGGGTGATGTCTCCCACATAGGCCATGAGGGCCGGTGAAAAGGTGGAGAGCCCGACCCCGAAGAACAGGTAGATCAGGGCAACCTGCGGCAGGTTCTCGCTCTGGTACAGCAAAACCGAAGACGCCGCGAGCAGGAGCAGTCCCCCGAGCAGGGGGAGCCTGCGCCCCAGCCGGTCCGAGACGAGGCCGGAGGGGATGGAGAGCCCGCACGCTGTCATCATGAAGACGCCGTTGATGAGCCCCACCTGGACCGCATCGGCTCCCAGTGACGCCGCCAGCAGCGGAACGATCGGCATCCGCAGGTATGAGGCGAAGAAGCAGAAGAAGCCGATTAGGCAGGCGATGGGAAGTCGGCGGTCGGCCTTGTGTGCGGATGGCTTCAAAGGGGGGATTCCTCGTTCGTTGGGGCTTGTCGTCTGGAGCGCACGCACCCTCCGCCATCTTCGGGCCGGGGAGGCGGGTCGCCGGTCCTGACCTGAGCATCCCGGTCGCGTACCCACTCGGACCGGAGTGCGCTCCTCTCTAGGAGACCAGGAAACGCTCGTAGACCGCGTCGTGCAGTTCGATGTGCTCCTGCCAGAGCAGGCGGATGAAACCCAGCTCGTCGTGACTCACCTTTTCTCCCTTGCTGAAGCGGTAGCGCAGTTTCGCGGTCCTGAAGCAGATGGTCTGGTGGCGCAGGCGGTGCACCAGGGCCTGGGGAAATCCCACCAGCGTCATCGAGGCGTTTTCCTTGACGAAGTGCTCGGTCATGACCTCCAGCAGGTGATCAAGTTCGGGCGTCAGGTTGCGCTCCGGTTCCTGGTGGAAGAGCTCCAACAGCGAATTCAGCCAGCAGCCGATGCCGCGGTACCTGCTGTCCCAGTCCCGCTGCCCCGGGGGTTCCCCGAACTCAGCCGCGCCCGCCACCCTCTCTTCCACCTGCAATTGGGCCAGCATCTCCATGCCCGCTTCTTGGCAGCCCCTGCCCGCCTCGGTGCGCTCACCGGAGGGGATCGACTGGAGCTGCCGCCTTTCCCGAACACGCCGCTCTGCCGGCGGGGCCACTTTCGCGGACTGCTGGCGCAACCTCGTGATCCAGAAATCCTGCGTCGGCTGTCGGTAGTCGAAGCCGCAACCTAGTTTGATCACCTGTTCCATATTCCCTCCTGGCGGTTTGCCGTAAATACGGCAGCCGGGATGTCCTCTCTGACCCAGGGAAGTTTTTTGCGGTCATGCTATCAAGGATCAAGAGCGAGACTCTGATTCTGTTCGTTGCAGCTAATGTACCACCGCGAACGGGGCGCCAAGTGCAGGTAACGACGGTGCTTTACCCCCCGGACCCCCGGGAGGGCCTTATTGTTATGAAAAGGTGCTTCTCAATTTGAAAACAGCACGGGCGGGGGCAGGCCAGACTTTCCCGTTTGCGTGTGCGCCGTACTCCTGAACGTGCAGTTCCGTCAAGGGAGGGGAGGGTTGTCGGCCGCCTGGAGTGGGGGCGGGGCACCTCAACCCCCTCATGCCCGTTGCAGGGGAGAAACCGCGGCAGGTACTGCACAAGCTGAGAAACCGATTTTTCAAAACAAGAAACGGCCCCGGAGGGGTGCGGGTGAAAAAACACCAAGTATCAACGAGTTAAAGGCGTGACCTGGCTGGCATGCTCGTTGCTCCTACCTCCGGACAAAGGCCGTTCGTGCTGCGGCCGGCTATCCGGGTGGCAGGCCGCGCGCCCGTATCGTCTGCCCTGATCCCCGGGGCGGGGCTGCCAACCGACGTGAAGAAAAGGCGCAAACAGATGCTCACCTTGTCTCCCGCAGATTACGACGCCGTCAGACTCTCCTGTCTGGTCGCCTTGAGTGCTACCCTGCTGTCGCTCCCCTTAGGTTTTGCCGCCGCCTATCTGCTCACCTTCGCCAAGTTCCGCGGGAAGCTCATCTTGGAGGTGGTCGTTAACCTCCCGCTCACCCTGCCGCCGGTAGTGGTGGGCTACTTTCTGCTCCTTATCATCGGCAAGCGCGGCGTCTTGGGGCCGCTGTTAGAAAAGGCCGGTATCCAGATCATCTTCACCACCAAGGCGGCCATCCTCGCCTCGGCGGTGGTCGGCTTCCCGCTCCTGGTGCGCTCGCTACGGGTCGCCATGCAGGGGATCGATCCTCAGCTGATCAACGCCTCCCGCACCCTCGGGGCGCGCTGGTACGATACCCTGGGCACCATCATCCTGCCGCTGTCGGCACCGGGCCTGGCTGCCGGTTCATCCCTCATGTTCGCCCGTTCCTTAGGCGAATTCGGTGCCACGGTCATCGTTGCCGGCTCCATCCCCGGGGTGACCCAGACCATCCCGCTTGCCATCTACGATTACGCCAGCTCGCCGGGCGGCGAGACCATGGCGCTTTCGCTTTGCCTGGTTTCGGTCGTCATCTCCATGCTCGCGCTGTTGGGCCACGAGGTGATGGCCAGGAAAACGTTTAAGGGAGGAGTGGCATGGAGCTGGTCATGGCGGCGCGCAAGAGGTACCCGGGTTTCGACTTCTCCGTCGATATCGACTTCCGGGGAGATCGTGTCGGCGTCTTCGGTGTGTCGGGAAGCGGCAAGTCAACACTCGTGAACCTGCTGGCGGGGCTCGCCAGGCCCGACGCCGGCGAGATCGTGCTGGACGGAGAGACCCTCTTCAGCAGCGCCCAAGGGATCGACCTGCCGCCCGAAAAGCGGCGCATCGCCATGGTCTTCCAGCAGCACTGCCTGTTCCCGCATTTAAACGTGCAGAACAACCTGCTCTACGGCGAGAAACGCTGTCCCGCGCGCCAGCGCAGGGTAGATTTCGCCACCCTGGTGGCGGTGCTTAAGCTCGATGCGCTCCTGGCGCGCGGGGTGGAGCACCTGTCGGGCGGCGAGAAGCAGCGCGTGGCACTGGGGCGCGCCCTCATGGCCAGCCCCCGCCTTTTGTTGATGGACGAACCCCTTTCCGCGCTGGACGACGCCCTGCGCTTCCAGATCATCCCCTATCTGAAGTGCGCCAGCCAGCAGTTCGGCATCCCGTACCTTTTCATCTCCCACTCCCTGGTGGAGATGCGCCTCATGACAGACACCGTCTTGGTGCTCGAAAAGGGGGGGCAGGTAGAGCAGACCTCCAGCGAACAGCTCGCCAGAAGCCGCATGGGGCACAGCCCGGTCGGCTACATCAACCTTCTGGAGCTTGGCGAGATGAGGGAGCGCGACGGGTTGTGCGCCTACCGGTGGCAGGGGGGGGAACTCCTGCTCTCCTCGGGCAACCGGGACACCGCGCGCGGGCTGTTCGAACTCTCCTCCAAGGACATCATCCTCTTCAAGAGGCATCCCGAGGCGATCAGCGCCCGGAACCTTTTGGAGTGCCAGGTGGCGGGTCTGTTTAAAAGCGGGGCGAAGGTCGGCGTGGAGCTGCGCTGCGGGGAGGGGACTTTGGTCTCCGAGGTCGTCCCGGAGGCGGTGCGCGATCTGGGGATTGCACGGGGAAGCCTGATTCATGCCGCCTGCAAGGCGTCCGCTTTCCGGAGGCTGGCAGCTGCCTGACCCACCGGATCAGCTTAGAAAACGACAAGGAGACAACCATGAAAGAGGAAATCATGCGGATCATCGACGCGCTGCGACCGGGCCTCGCGGCCGAGGGGGGCGACTTGCAGCTGGTGCAGTTGGACGAGGAGGGGGCGGTAACCGTCGGGATGAGCGGGCTGTGCGGCACCTGCCACGCCACCCTCTGGATGCACCGGCTGCGCATCGAGAGGGCCTTCAAGGAGCGGCTGCCGGGGTTGCGTGTGGCGGTGCAGGTCGTCTGACCGCTAGAGATCCTTGGCTTCGTAATCCTTGAGCTTGCGGTACAGGGTCGCCAGGCCGATGTTCAGTTCGGCGGCCGCCTGCACCTTGTTGTCCCCCACCGCGCGCATGACCCCCAGGATGTAGTCGCGCTCCACCTCGTCGAGGGGGCGGATGCGTCCCAGGGGGGAGGGCTCCAGCACCACGTCGCGCAGCTCGCTTGGGAGGTCGATCATGTCGACCTCGCTCTCCTGGCACATGGCGACGGCGTACTCCACCGCGTTCTGCAATTCCCGGACGTTGCCGGGCCAGCCGTAGCGCAGCAGCTGGTCGGCGGCGACGGTGGTGAACCCAACGATGGTGCGCCCCATGTTGTGGGAGATCTTCTGCAGGAAGAAGCGGGCCAAGGGGAGGATGTCCTCGTGGCGCTCCCTAAGCGGCGGCATGTGCAGCTCGATCACCCTTAGGCGGTAGTAGAGGTCCTGGCGGAAGTTGCCGTTGGTGATCTCGTCGACCAGGTTGCGGTTGGTCGCGGCCACCACCCGCACGTTGATGGGACGCGACTTGTTTTCCCCCACCCGGCGCACCTCGCGCTCCTGAAGGGCGCGCAACAGCTTCACCTGCATGGCTGGGGAGACCTCGCCGATCTCGTCCAGGAACAGGGTCCCTCCTGCCGCCGCCTCGAAGAGCCCCGGCCGGTCCTTGTCGGCCCCGGTGAAGGATCCCTTGGCGTGCCCGAAAAGCTCGCTCTCCAAGAGGGTCTCGGTGAGCGCCCCGCAGTTCACCGCGAGGAACGGGCCGCAGGCCCGCGAGGACTGATCGTGGATGAAGTGCGCCATCAGTTCCTTGCCGACCCCGCTGTCCCCGGTCACCAGCACCGAGGAATCAACCTTGGCGACGCGCCAGGCGATGTCGACGATCTTCCGCATGGCCTGGCTGCGGGCCATGATGAGCGGAGGGGTGTCCATGCCGTCCAGGTAGGCGAGCTGGGTCTGCCGCTTCTTGAGCTTCTTGTCGGCGCACGCGAGCTTCGCGCTCAGTTCCTTCAACATCTCCGGGAAGGATTCCATCTTGTAGTAGACCAGGTGGGGCTCGATTTCCGGCCCCCACTGGTCCTTGTAGCGCGCGACGACGTGGCAGGTGGGGTCGCCCTTGGCGACGCACTGGTCCTCGATGAAAATGACCTCGCGACCCTCGACGTAGGAGGAATAGCCGCTGGCGAAGGCGGTCTCGGTCCAGCAGACCGGTCCTTCCGATTTGCCGATGTGCAGAAGGTGCTGCTCCGCCTCGTAACAGTCGCCCCAGGTGGAGGCGATGAGCGGCTCCGGCCCTTGGCCGTCGGTGCGGACGTTGTGGTGGATGCCGAGCTGCCCGGTGATGGAATGCAGCCTCGACCCCGCGTACCCCCTCGACTCCTTCCAGACCTCGGGCATGTGCTTTTGGACACTCATGGCGGTGCGCCAGCCGTTGGCATAGCCGTACCGGGTGAGTATGGTGCGGGCGGCGAAGACGCCCAAGGTGTCGATCAGCTCCTTGCGCAACAGTCCCTGGGCGAAGGCGTTCAGTAGCAACGCGCGCTCTCCAAGTAGCTGCATGATTCCGCCCTTGGGGTCGAATGACAGTAATTCTCGCAAATCCATATCATCTATCTTCATAATTTTCCCCCAATGCTCAGAATGATAAGAGCAATATCAAAACAAGAAATTTATGTCCAGACAAATAATGTTAGGTCCTGTAATAACAGCCATTTATAAGTATTTTTGGAGTGGCATGGCAAATGCTAATGCCTAAAAGCAAGGCCGCAGCGAATTGATTATGTATACGAAATGCGGCTAAGACTAGTGTTGGTCGGTGAAAGAGTTAATTAGCTCAGTCAACTGATCCGCTAGTCCTTTGCCTGGAGCCGGCCCTGCGGGGACCGGCCGTGAATGATCGTGTAACAGCGGGTGACCACCATTCCGCATACCAACCAAGGAGGTAGGACAATATGTGTTTCAGACCAGCAGGCGTATCGAAACCCCAGGAGTGCCCCAATTGCAAGAAGAAGCTCGCCTCGATCGGCGGGATCAAACAGAAGGTCTGCCCGTTCTGCAAGACTCCGCTCACCGAGGATGAGGCTGCGGCCCCGGCTTAAGGGTAGTCGGGAGCCGCATCGGAAACCGTCATCGGGCAAGGTTGCCTAAGGCAGCCTTGCCCGTGGCGCCGGCTAAACGCGGGGCCGGGAAAGCCGGCGCCGCAGATTGCACCACCACCGAGCGCCAGGGGCTAAAGCCGTTTCCCTGGAGAAACGAGCGACATGAAACTGATCGATTCCCTTGGGAGAAACATCAACTACCTGCGCCTGTCCGTGACCGACCGCTGCAACATGCGCTGCTCCTACTGCATGCCGGCCGCGGGGGTCCAAAAGCTCTGCCACGAGGATGTCTTAAGCTACGAGGAACTGCTGCAGGTCGTGGAGGCGGCGGTGGGCATCGGCATCGAGAAGGTGCGCATCACCGGGGGCGAACCCCTGGTGCGGGCCGGCATCGTCGAGTTCCTGGCCCGGCTGGCGGAGATCAAGGGGCTGCGTCACCTGGCCCTGAGCACCAACGGCCTGTTGCTGAAGGAGATGGCCGTCGACCTTAGGACCGCCGGCGTGCAACGGCTCAACGTGAGCCTCGACTCCCTGAATCCGGCGGTCTTTGCCCGCATCACCCGGGGCGGCGACCTGGACCGGGTTGTTGCCGGGCTGGATGCGGCGGAGCGGGCCGGCTTCCCTGCCCCCAAGATCAACATGGTGGTGATGCGCGGCGTGAACGACGCGGAACTCTTGGATTTCGTCGAGCTGACCCGCAGCCGGGGCAACTCGGTGCGCTTCATAGAGTACATGCCGGTGGTGAAGCAGGCAGGCTGGCAGCGCCAGTTCGTCTCCGGCGAGGAGATCCTCGGGCGCATCGCGGCGCACCACCTGCTGGAGCAGGTCGACAAGGGTGCCTTCGCCGGACCCTCGCGCGACTTCCGCATCCCGGGCGCCCGCGGCACCATCGGCATCATCACCGCGGTGTCGGGGCACTTCTGCGCCGAGTGCAACCGGATCCGGGTCACCAGCACCGGCAGGGGGAAGGGGTGTCTCTTCAACGACGCGCAGACCGATCTCACCCCGCTATTGCGCCCCCTGGACAGTTCCGGGCTCAAACGGGCCCTCAGGGATATCGTGATGGCCAAGCCGGAGCGGCACGACATCTCGTACGCCGGCTACGGCCACCAGAATTTCACCATGGCACAGATAGGAGGGTAATGTGGCACAGGTTTTAGCGGTCTGCATAAGCGATAAAAAAGGGGTGCGCAAGACCCCGGTAGCGTCGGTTGAGGTCTTGGAGAACCACGGCGTCCAGGGGGACGCCCACGCCGGCGACTGGCATCGCCAGGTGAGCCTCCTGGCGCAGGAAAGCATCGACAAGATGCGCGCCTTAGGTCTCAAGGTGAGCGCTGGCGATTTCGGCGAGAACCTGACCACCTGCGGCATCGACCTGGTGTCGCTTCCGGTGGGAACCCGCCTGCAGGTCGGGGAGAGCCTCATGGAGGTGACCCAGATCGGCAAGGTGTGCCACACCCGCTGCGCCATCTACTACCAGGCCGGCGACTGCGTCATGCCCAAGGAAGGGATCTTCGCCAAGGTGCTCGTAGGGGGGACCATCCGCCCGGTGGACCAGATACGCAGGCTTGACTGAGGGCGCTTGATCCGGCGCGCCCTCCCATCCCGGCCAACTGAAATGAAATTACTGTACTAACAGTGCTGTCTTAACTTTGCACCAGGAGGAATAGCAATGGAAGCTAGTCTGCCGCAAAGCGCACCGTTCCCGACCGTCCACAAGTCCACCCGGCAACGGGTCGTCATCATCCTCATCATGCTCGCCACGCTGTTGGTGGCCTACCTCGATCGCGTCAACATCTCGGTGCTGGTCGCCGACGACACCTTCCTGCGCGACATGGGGATCAAGGGGAACCCCGTCGCCGTCGGCTCGCTGATGTCACTGTTCCTGGCCACCTACGCCCTGTCCAACGTATTCCTGAGTCCGCTTGGCGACCGCTTCGGAGCCCGCAAGGTGATGATCGTCGCCATCATCCTCTGGGCCTTTTCCTGTTTCCTCGGGGGGCTCGCCACCACCTTCACCGGCATGATCGTCGCCCGCCTGATCCTGGGGCTGGGAGAGGGGATGCACTGGCCCATGCAGATGAAGTACGTGAAGAACTGGTTCCCCCCGAAGGAGCGCGCCCGGGCCAACTCGACCTGGCTCATCGGCCTCAGCCTGGGGACCGCCATCGCCATGCCGCTCTTCGTCTGGATCGTGGGGAACTGGGGGTGGCGCATGACCTTCTTCGCGCTGGTCGGCATCGGGATGATCCCGCTTTTCCATATCTGGTACGTGACCTCCGACACCCCGCGGGAGAGTATCTACTGCAACGAGGAGGAGGTCGAGTACATCGAGGCGGGCCTCAGGGAAGAGGAAGAGGCCCAGGCGCGGCTCAAAAAGCAGATGCAGTCCCAGTCGAAGTGGGAAAACTGGAAAGGCTTCCTCCTCAACACGGACTACTGGCTCTGCGTCACCTTCTACTTCTTCAGTACCGCCGTCTGGTTCGGCCTTATGACCTGGATTCCCTCCTACCTGAAGCAGGCGCTCGGTTTCTCCTGGAAAACCATGGGGTACTGGGCCAACGCACCGTATGCGGCGGGGACCATCGCCTGCCTGATCGCCGGCGTCATCACCGACAAGATCTCCCGGAAAGCGACGCTCGGCTTCTTCCACATGCTGGGAGGGGCCGTCGGCATTTACTGCGCGGCCCACGCCACCGGGCAGGTGGAGGCGGCGCTTTGGATCGTCGTCGCGGTGGCGTCCCTCATGATCGGCCAGCCGGGTCACTGGGCCATCGTCCAGAAGGTGGTTCCGGCCACCTGCATCGGCACGGCGGTTGGGCTCGAGAGCGCATTGGGGAGCGGGGCCGGAGCCGCCACGCCGGTCGTCATGGGGTACTTCATCAAGCTAAGCGGCGGCAGCTACATGGGGGCGCTGCTGTTTCTCACGGTCTGCTGCCTGCTCGGGATGTGCGCCATGATCGCTCTGTGGTTCAGGAAGGTATAGACGAAGCTTAACCATCAAAGAAAAAAGGGGAGGATAGGAAATGACGGAAGAAAAGTACAATCGCTGGTTGATCCTGGTCGCGGCAATCGTGACCAACATCTGTATCGGTACCCTGTACGCCTGGAGCGTGTTCGCCATGCCCCTCGGGAAGCTGTTCGGCTGGGCGCCGCCTGCCCTCGCCCTGGTCTTCACCATCAACCACGGCTTCAGCCCGGTCGCCTCGACCGCGGGGGGCTTCGTACAGGACCGCCTGGGCGCCAAAAACGGCATGATCATCGGCTGCCTCATGTTCAGCGTCGGGCTCTTCCTCTCGGGGACCGTCACCCAGGTCGGGATGCTCTACCTCACCTACAGCCTGCTCGCCGGGACCGGCGGCGCCTTCATCTACACGGCGAACATCGGCAACACGGTGAAGTTCTTCCCCGACAAAAGGGGGCTCGCCTCGGGGCTGTGCGCGGCGGGCTACGGCTGCGGCGCCATGATCGTGGCCCCGATCGCCAGCAAGCTGATCATCGACTACGGCGTCCTGAGCACCTTCCAGATCCTGGGCTGCGTCTTCTTCGTGGTCATCATGCTCTGCGTCACCGTGGTGAAAAAGGCCCCCGCGGGCTTCAAGCCCACGGGGTGGGAACCACCGGTCGTCTCCGCCAAAAGCGCGGCACCCGACAAGATCTGGTCCGAGATGCTCAAGGACGGCATCTGGTGGATCGTCATCGTCATGCTGCTGTGCGGCGCGCTCTCCGGCCTCATGATCCTGGCGCACGCCTCCCCCATCGGCCAGTCCATGTTCAAGCTGACCCCGATGAAGGCCGCCTTCTTCGTCTCCATCATCACGCTTGCCAACGCACTGGGCCGGGTCTGCTTCGGTGCGCTCTCCGACAAGATCGGCCGCTCCAACACCATCATGGTCATGTACGTAGTCTCCGCGCTCTCCATGCTGAACCTGAACTTCACCGACAACGTCCCGGGCTTCGTGGCCTCCGGCGTGGGGATCGGCGCGGTGTTCGGCGGCTTCATGGGGACCATGCCCTCCATCATCAGCGAGCGTTACGGGCTTAAGAACTTCGGCGTGAACTACGGGATCACCTTCATCGGCTTCAGCCTGGCAGCCATCATCGGTCCGATGACTGCCGCCAAGGTAAAGGTGGCAACCGGCACCTACGAGCAGGCTTTCTGGATCGCCCTGGGGGTGAACGTGGTGGGCTTCGTCTTCGCCTACATCTTCAGGACCCTGGATAACCGCGCCCGCGCCGTCCAGGCGGAGCCGAGCCGTGCGATCCGCGACGCGGCACGCTAGCACACGACCCCTGGTAAATGACCTGCCCCCCTCCGGGTGAGGAGGGCAGGGAGGGGGAGCCGGGAAAAGACCCGATCAACGCGGCACGAACCAACTGAAACCTTGAACTGTGAAAACGCCAAATCCAGGAGAAACAAAATGTTCGCCACCAAATTCAACGACAACGAACTGAACGTCATCATCGAAGATCCGGTGCAAAGGGAACTGATGGGCAAGGGGATCAACCCCGTCGAGGTGTTCCGGCTCATCGAGAGCTTCGCCTCCAAAATCATGGCAAGCAAGCAGGACGACCAAATCAAGATCACCAACGAGGAAACCGGGGCGAGCCTTGGGCTCGACGTGAAATGGGAAGCCGAGAAGAAGGTCTCGGTGCTGGTTTCCATCATCAACCTGGACAACCTGAACGTACAGGATCAGCCCAAGAGCAAGGTGAACCTTGCCGAGCTGCTCGACCCGAAAGGTCCTGAAGTAACGCCCCCGGCGTAAGGGCGCCGCACCGGGCGCCCTTACGCCGGGGAAACGCGAATGCCGGAGAGCAGCACCGGAAACAGTTGGTTGCAGGATGACGATCGGCTGAAAATCGAAAAATACAGTAAGGAACTCGGAGACCAACCATGGAACAGACAAAGTACGAATTCGGCAACCTCAGGATCAACATGAACGAGGCACTGAAGGCCGATCTCCTGGCAAAAGGGGTGCAGGTACGGGAGATCTTCAGGCTCATCGAGAACTTCGGCAACAAGCTCCTGATGACCAGGGCGACCGGCGAAATCGACTTCACCAACAAGACCACCGGCTCCAGCATCAAGTTCACCGTGACCTGGGAGGCGGAGAACTCCGCGGTGGTGGACATAACGGAAGTGACGCTCGGCACGGGGAAAAAGATAGCCGCCTGAAAATGAGCTAGCGGGCCGCGTGGCAGCCCCTGGCTGAAGCGAGCTCTGCCATCACGAATCCCGACAGGAACCGGCTCTGTCGGGATTTTTTTTTGGATACCCGGACCCTCGCCGCCAGAGGGGAGAGGGGGCGCCGCTTAAGCCTTGGCGGGAAGGAAGGGTAGGGGCAGGACCGCTTTGCCCATGAGGGGTGCGCCCCGGTGGTTTTCAAATTGAGAGGCACCTTTTCAAAACAAGAACCATTTTGCCGCCCGATTGGATATAAAGTCTTTTAAAACGGATAGTTATTGCTGTAGAGATGCGTGGCACGCTCGTTGCTATTCATAATGATGTCTTATCTGGAAATCCGTTTTGAATCTGGTGGTCCAATACAGCCTGCAACGCTTGCTGCAGATTGGCTGTGGCGCATCGACGCATTGGAACAGTTGCTCTCCGACTCTTCCTGGACAGCTGCCCAATCGGCGCTGAATCTGCAATTTGCGATTGTGGGATGTAGCGGAATGATCTCGGCGGGTTTTGAAGTCCATTTTCTTCATAAGGAGGTGTGTGACTGAAAGAGAAAGAGATGGTCTCGCTGTTAACTTTCACTAAATGATGGGGGAAACGATGAAGAAAGAATGGAAAGTTCAGAACGAAGATGGATCCATGACCGTCAGGACCTGCGGCTGGTCGCCCCCCGGTGACCATCCGGTCGGCTGCGGTATGAAGCTGCACGTCAAAAACGGCAAGCTCCTGAAGGTCGAGGGGGACCCCGAGCACCCGATTACCAACGGCCGTCTCTGCGTGCGCTGCCTGACCCTGCCGGAATACGTGCACCATCCTTCGCGTATCACGAGCCCGATGAAGAGGGCCAAGGAAGACCGCGGCAAGGAAAAATGGACCAAGATCTCCTGGGACGAGGCGTGGGACATCATCGTTCCCAAGGTGAAGCAGCTCAAGGAAGACCACGGCGCCGAGTCCATCATCGTCTTCGGCGGCACCGGCCGCGAGGCCTGCCTGTACTACTACCCGCTGGGCTTCGCCTCCCTGGGGACCCCGAACGTCTGCTACCCGCTCTCCGGCTGGTCCTGCTACGGTCCGCGCTGCGCCATCACCGACTACATCCTGGGCGCCGGCTACCCGGAAATCGACTATGCCGGCTACTATCCGGACCGCTTCGACAACGAGAAATACGTGCAGCCCAAGTACGTCATGGAGTGGGGGAAGAACCCGCTCATGTCCAACCCGGACGGCTTCTTCGGCCACGCCCTCATCGACATGATGAAGCGCGGCACCAAGATGATCTGCATCGACCCGCGCATCACCTGGCTTGGGAGCCGCGCCGCCCATGTCTGCCAGCTGCGCCCCGGTACCGATACCGCCTTGGCCCTTGGCTTCCTGAACGTCATCATCAACGAGGACCTCTACGACCACGACTTCGTGGACAACTGGACCTACGGCTTCGATGAGTTGAAGGAGCGCGTTCAGGAATACCCGCCCGAGAAGGTCGCGGAGATCACCTGGGTACCCAAAGAGAAGATCATCCAGGTCGCCCGCGAGTTCGCCACCAACAAGCCCTCCTCCATCCAGTGGGGCCTCGCCGTCGACGAAAACCCCAACGGCGTGCAACTTGGCCACGCGATCCTCTCGCTGGCAGCCATCACCGGCAACCTCGACGTCCCCGGCGGCATCACCATCGGCCCGCCGGCCGCCCTGCTCGGCAAGTGGCGCGTGGAAACCCGCCGCAACCTGTCTCCGGAACTCTGGGACAAGCGTATCGGCGCCAAGGAATGGCCGGCGCTCTCCACCGCCCTCGCCACCACGCACCCGGACGAGACCCTGGACACCCTGGAAACCGACAAGCCCTACAAGCTGAGGATGGGCTGGTTCAACTCCAGTAACTTCATCACCCCGACCTGCTCGGTGCAGCCCAAGCGCTGGTACGAGGCGCTCAAGAAGCTCGAGTTCAACGTGGTCCAGGACTGCTTCATGACGCCTACCGCCATGGCGCTGGCCGACGTCTTCCTGCCGCTGCCGACCTTCGCCGAGCACGACGGCGTCGTCATCACCCACTTCGGCCGCAACGCCGTCTTCCTCGGCGCCATCAACGAGGCGTTCCGCGTGGGGGACACCCGAAGCGACATCGAGGTCTGCATCGAACTCGGCAAGAAGCTGCATCCCGACATGTGGCCCTTCGACGACATCCCGGACTTCTTCACCCAGCAGCTGAAGCCCGAATTGGGCATCAGCTTCGACGACCTGCGCGAGCTCGGCGTGTACCAGCCGGACTACACCTACCGCAAGTACGAGACCGGCGGCCTGCGCTCCGACGGCGAGCCCGGCTTCAACACGGTCACCGGCATGGTCGAGCTCACCTCCACCCTGTTCGAGGCCTGGGGCGACGATCCGCTGCCGTACTACCAGGAGCCTCCCTACAGCCCGATCAGCACCCCGGAGCTGTTCAAGACCTATCCGCTCATCCTGACCACCGGCGCGAGGAAGTTCACCTCGTTCCACTCCGAGCACCGGCACATCGCCACGCTGCGCGAGATCGATCCCGGCCCGATCGTCGAACTGCATCCCGACACCGCCGAGAGCCTCGGCATCATCGAGGGTGACAACGTGGTCCTCGAGAACCCGTTCGGCAAGTGCCAGATGAAGGCGAAGGTCACCCCGACCATCCATCCGAAGGTCGTTCATGCCACCCATGGCTGGTGGTTCCCCGAGAAAGAGGCCGAGGAGCCGAGCCTCTACGGCGTCTGGGAGGCGAACGTCAACTCTCTCGTGCCGCACAAGCACATCGGCAAGCTCGGATTCGGCGCGCCCCTGAAGCAGATGATCTGCAAGGCGTACCGTGTCGAGCCCAACGCGGTCTGCCAGGGCTAGACGGCTGGTCCCCCCCGGCCTTCGCCGGGGGGGCTACTCAACGCATAACTTTACGACTGGAGGCAAGAATATGTCACGTAACGGCTTACTGATAGATTACGAATACTGCACCGGCTGCCACAGCTGCGAGGTATCGTGCAAGAACGAGCACAACCTGCCGCGCGGTCAGCAGGGCATCAAGATGACGGAGGTCGGCCCGTTCCAGATCAACGCCGACAAGTGGGAGTGGAGCTACGTCGCGGTTCCCACCTCGCTTTGCAACCTGTGCGAGCACCGCACCGCCAAGGGCGAGACCCCTGCCTGCGTGCTGCACTGCCTGGGCAAATGCATGGAGTACGGCCCGATCGACGAACTCGCCGCCAAGATGAAGGAAAAAAAGAGCAAGCGCGTCGCACTGTTTGCTCCCTGACGGGCATAGGGGTGCCGGTCCGGTCGCTTGGGGGACCGGCACCCTGCCTTTAGCTTGATTGAGTGAAACGGTTAGGTGATCAAACTAAAAGGAGGTATCGCCATGAGTGATGATGTAAAGGCACCGCAGCGCAAGAAGATCGAGAAGCCCTTGAACCCGTTGGCCGCCAAACCGGGCCAGAAGTACGACGCACCCACCTTCGTCCCTACCAAGGAGTACAACGGCGGGAAGCTGAACCCAGAACGGGACAAGACCATCGGCGCCGTCGACGTCGTGGAAGAAGCGGCGAAGAAGAAGTAACCTTTCCGAGCCGGTAGAGCGCCCCCCGCGGCAACAGGGGCGGGGCCGCTCGCTAGATGCAGCGAACAGCCGAATGCAGTTTACCTTCTGTTGAAGCGAAGCTTTCCTCCCGCCGCGTGCGGCTCCCTCCGGAAGCGGGGTGAGACGGGCGGGAAATGCCTCGACGGGTAGGCTGCATTCGTTTTTTTATGGCTATCCTACCACCTCCTTTGCCGGGAGCCGGGGGTTCGCAAACCAGAGGAACCAGATGTGCCAGCCAGACCTAGCAACGTTTCGGGCACCTGCCGAACACTTCCGGTCTGGGGGGTGCGGTTCCATCCGGAATCGATCATGACGCAGTGCGGGGTGGACCTTTTCAGAAACTTCCTGGTGCTGACCCGCGAGCCGAACTCCCTTTAACGCCCTTTTCAAATTGAGACAGGGGTTATCAAAACAAGAAGCCTTTATGACTGCCTTGAGGGAAAAGTCCTTTGAATAAAGCAAGTTAGCTGGTTTGTGGGAGTGGCACAAACGTTGCTCTTCGGTAGAAAAGCTTACGTGTAACCGCAAGCTTGCTTATTAGCAAAAGGAAACACCGGTCCGGCGCTGAGGATACGCCGGCAGGCTTGAACCAGCCACACCGGTGCATCGGATAAAGCCACTTTTCACAAGGCTCACTGGACTTATTTACTTGGTAAACCAGAAATCAATCAAGCAGAACATAAGGGGTCATATGAGCAAATTGATTGATGTAGAAAAAGAGGGGGTCGAGATAAAGAAATCGGCCTGTTACTTCTGCCATCAGAACTGCGGGGTACTTGCCTACGTCAAGGACGGCAAGGTGCTGCAGATCGAAGGCGATCCGGAGTTCCCCACCAACCAGGGCGGCCTGTGCTGCCGGGGCAACGTGGCGCTCCAGCATCTCGACCACCCGACCCGGATCAACTACCCGCTCAAGCGGGTCGGCAAGCGGGGCGAGGGGAAATGGGAGCAGATCCCCTGGGATCAGGCGATCCGCGAGATCGGCGACCGGCTCCTGCAGATCCGCACCGATCACGGCGCCGAAGCGGTGGCGACCGCCGGCGGCACGCAGCGCACCGACGACTGGGCCCGCCGGCGCTTCATGAACCTGTTCGGCAGCCCCAACGGCTTCCACAACTCCCACCTCTGCTGGATCCCCACCTTCATGGTGGAGACCGCCATCTACGGCTGGTGTCCCTTCGAGCTCGACATGGGGAACAGCCGCTGCCTGGTGCTCTGGGGGCAGAACCCGGGCGCCGCCGGCATGCCGGAGATGCACCACATAACCGAGTTCCAGAAAAAGGGGATGAAGGTTGTCGTCATCGACCCGCGCTACTCCGAGACAGCCGCCAAGGCCGACCTCTGGCTCCCGCTGCGTCCCGGCTCCGACCTCGCCCTGGCGCTCTCCTGGATCCACGTGATCATCTACGAGGGGCTCTACGACGTGGAGTTCGTCAACAACTGCTGCGAGGGGTTCGGGGAACTTGCCGAGCACGTCGAGCCGTTCAGCCCGGAATGGGCGGCGCCCTTGACCTGGCTCACCCCCGAGCAGATCCGGCAGGGCGCCTACATGTACGCCCTGAACAAGCCGGGCAACATCCAGTGGGGGACCTCGGTGGACCAGATCGGCAAGCCCGCCGGCTCCACCATGCACGCCCGTGCCATCCTGCGCGCCATCACCGGCAACCTGGACGTCCCCGGCTCAGACCTTCTGACCGGCCCGAGCCCCGACTTCATCACCGACGAGGAGATGGAGGCCAACGAATGGCTCCCCGAGGAGCAAAAGCAGAAGCAGATCGGCGCCGACCGTTTCAAGCTGGTGACCTGGCCCGGCTACAGCCGCATCGCCGAGGAGACCCGGAAGGTGTGGGGCAAGGCGCCGACCGCGGAATGGATGTGCGAGGCGCATCCACCCTCAGTGTTCCGCTCCATCCTGACCGGCAAGCCCTACCAGGTGAAGGCCCTCCTGGTTTCGGCCACCAACCCGATCAACTCCTACGGCGAGACCAAGCTGGTCTTGGACGCCCTGAAGGCGGTCGATTTCATGGTGACCTGCGAGTACTGGATGACGCCGACCGCGGCCCTCTCCGACTACGTGCTCCCGATCGCCGGCGCCCTGGAGCGCCCGACCATCACCTCGAGCTACGGCTGCAGCGACTTCCTGCTTGCCTCGCAGCGGGCCATTGCGCCCATGTACGAGCGGCGTAACGACTACAACTTCTGGCGCGACCTGGGGCTCGCCACCGGGCAGGCCGACAAGTGGCCCTGGGAGACCGTCGAGGACGCCTACTTCCACCGCATCGCCCCCCTGGGGTACGACGTGGGGACCTACGACGAGTTCGTCGAGCGCTACCGCTTCCACTTCCCGGAGCGCGAGTACGCGAAGTACCAGCGCCAGGGTTTCGCCACCCCGTCCGGCAAGGTGGAGCTCGTCTCCAGCGTGCTCAAGGATCTGGGGTACCCGTCGCTGCCCCCCTACATCGGGCCGACGGAGAACGAAATCGACCACCCGGAACTGGCCAAGGACTTCCCGCTGGTCTTGACCACCGGCGGCGGCTTCATGCCCTACCACCACTCCGAGCACTTCCAGATCAGGGACCTGCGCTTTTTGCGCCACGAGCCGTACATGGACATCAACCCGACCACCGCGGCCGAACTCGACATCAAGGACGGGGACTGGGTCTGGATCGAGACCAAGCGCGGGCGCATCAAGCAGAAGGCGAACCTGACCCCCGGCATCCACCCCCGCGTCGTCTTCACCCAGCGCGGCTGGTGGTACCCCGAGCGCGACATCCGCGACCCCGATCTGGCCGGGGCCCTGGAGTCGAACGCGAACATCCTGACCAGCACCGCCGACGAGGACTGCGATCCCTACAGCGGCGCCTGGGCCAACCGCGGCCTCTTGTGCCGCGTCTACAAACACGATGCTGAGCTAAAGGAGGCACACTGAGATGGCACGCTATGCAATGGTTCTCGATACTCGGCGTTGCGTCGGCTGCCATTCATGTACAGTCGCCTGCAAGGTCCACAACGAACTGCCGGTGGATATGATCTACAACTGCGTCACCACGGTCGGCCCCACCGGCGTCTACCCGGACCTGCACATGACCCATCTCCCGCTCTTGTGCATGCACTGCGCCACCTCCCCCTGCGTGGACACCTGCCCCACCTGCGCCTCGCAGCAGCGCGAGGACGGCGTGGTGTTCGTGGATGACAAGAAGTGCGTCGGCTGCCAGGCGTGCATCATGGCCTGTCCCTACGGCGCGCGCGTGATGAACCACGAGACCGGCGCCGTGCAGAAGTGCGATTTCTGCAAGGACCGCGTCGACGCCGGGCTGAACCCCCACTGCGTCAACACCTGCCACCAAAAGGCGCGCATCTTCGGGGATCTGGACGACGAAACGAGCGAGGTGCACCGGCTGGTGCACGGCGAGAAGGCGGTCCGCCTCCTTGAGGAGCTGAACACCGAGCCGCACGCATTCTATATCTACTGATTCCAGAGGTGACGAAGATATGAAAACGAAACATGAAGGATGGGGGTGGATGCTGGCAGTGGACTTTTTCTTCGCCGGCATGGGTGGCGGGATGCTGGTGCTCGCCGGGATGATCGAGCTGTTCATCGGAGAGGCGCGGACTTCGTTCCTTGGCAACCTTTTGGGTCCCGTGTTCATGGGGGTGGGGTGCGGCTTCCTCGTCCTGGAACTGGGACGCCCGTTTCAGTCCTGGCGCGTGTTCATGAACCCCAAGGCGATCCTTACCGCGGGGGCCTGGATCATGAGCCTCGCCATGGTCGCGGGCCTTGCCTATGCCGCCTTCGGCATCGACCCGAGGTGGTTCGGCAGCGAGAGCTTCCGCTGGCAGCAGGACCAGTACCCGGTCCGCAAGCTCCTCTCGGTCGTCTGCGTAATCACCGGTCTGGTGGTGGCGACCTACCCGGGGGTCCTTCTGGCCCGCCACAAGGGGCGTCCCTTCTGGGTGGGGCCGGGGCTGATCCCCCTTTTCCTCCTCTCGTCCCTGGCGACCGGCAGCGCGGCGCACTTCCTGAGCGGTTTCCTGATCGCGCCCGAGGCGCTCTCCCCGGTCTGGGCGAGCCTTCCCTCCCTGGCGGGGGGGCTGCTCTTCTTCCAGCTGGTACTGTGGCTCGGCTACATCTACGTGAAGCGCACCGGAGCGACCGCCGCGGAGGCGGCAAGCGCCCAGAAGTGGATCGACGGCGAGCACGCGGGGAGTTTCAGGTACGGGTTCCTTTTCGCGGGGACCCTGCTTCCCCTGATCCTCCTGCTGCAGCCGCTGCCGGCCCTTAAGGCGGCGGGCGCGGTGCTCGTCCTCCTGGGTGGCGTAGTCATGAGGTGCCTGGTGGTGCATTCCGGCCGCGACCGGACCTGGCTCCCGGGGGAGCAGAAATACCGGGGCCGCCTGCCGCACGGCGACGAGGCGTTCCTGAAGGCGTCCTGGAACAGGTAGCGACGGCGCGGGATGGGGAGAAGTACAGCCGGTGCACGGGGCGGGAAGGTCCGAGGCCGGCGCCGGCGAATCGAGCTTAAACGGGGGCCCGCAGTGTTGAAATCCAGACTTATGCGCAAGATACTCGCGGTGATCGGAGTCACCCTGTGCGTCGGTTTCGCCGGGATGGGAATCCTGACCATCTATCTGCAGTACAACGCCACCGTCGAGCTGCAGAAAAGGGGGACCCTGCGTTTCGCGGACACGGTGGTTCGCGAAACGCTCGCCCTGATGATGCGCGGGTCGCTCAAGGAATTCGACGCCTACGCGGCCGATTTACCTAAACAGGCGGGGCTCGAACTGAGACTCTTTAACGCCGACGGGAAGGAGAGGGGGAGCGGCGCAACCCTCGACGTCGTGAAACAGGCCCTCGATGAGGGGAGGCGGCTGGAGGCTCCAACCAGAAAAGGGGGCATGCACCTGTTGCAGGTGGTGCTGCCTCTGGCCAACGAGGAGCGCTGTCGCGGCTGCCACTCCACGGGCGCCAAATACCTGGGCGGGGTGGTCCTGACCGCCTCACTCGAGGACGGCTTCGTCAGCGCGCGGCAGCTGGCGCTGGTGATGTCGTGCGTGGGGCTCTTCTTCTTCTGCGCCATCCTGTGCGCCTTGTACCTTAGTTTCCACAGGATGGTGGTGCGGCCCATCCGCGGCCTGTACGCCCATGTGGAGGTCCTGGCCGGGGGGGACCTGTCCCGCGATTGCCAGCTGACCGGCAACGACGAGATCGGCGAACTGGCGGCCGGCATCGGCAAGCTGGTCGCCTGGCTGCGCAGCATGATTTCCTCGCTGTACGACCACGGGGAGTATGCCGCCGTCAAGGTCTGCCAGATGACCAAGTCGACCAGGGAAACCGCCGTGACCGCGGCCACCCAAAAGGAGGGGGCCGTTGCCGTGGCGGTGGCCGCCGAGGAGATGACCTCGACCCTGAACGGCGTCGCCGGCAACACCCATCGCGCGGCCCAGGCGGCGGCCTCGGTCGATCGCGCCGCCACCGGCGGCATGGGCGCGGTCGATACGGCCTGCGGCTGCATGGAAACGATACGGCAGAGCGTCGAGTCGACGCGCGCTACGGTGGAGCGTCTGGCCAGCTCCTCGGAAAAGATCGGCGAGATCGCCAAGATGATCGAGGATATTGCCGATCAGACCGACCTTTTGGCTCTCAATGCAGCCATAGAGGCGGCTCGGGCCGGCGAACACGGTGCCGGCTTCGCCGTTGTTGCCGACGAGGTGAAAAACCTTTCCGCGAGGACCGCGGCCTCCACCCGCGAGATAGCCGGCATCATCGGCGCCATCCGGCAGGAGAGCAAGCTGGCCCTGGGGGCCATGCAAGAGGAGTGCGCCCGGGTGAACGACGGGGTAGCCACGGCCCAGGCGGCACGGGAGGAGTTGGCGCAGATACTCGCCCTGGCAGGGGACTCGACCGAGATGATCAGCCAGATTGCCACGGCGACCGAGGAGCAAAGTGCGGTGACCGCGGAGATCACCGAAAAGATCCAAGGCATCTCGGGCCTGGCCCAGAGCGTCAACGGACAGATGGTCGCCGCTGAGGACTCCTTGACGGGGCTCTCCGAGGTTGCCGAACAGATATTCTCTTCGATCGGCTCTTTCACCGTCGGCACCTATCACGACGAAAAACGCGCCCTGGCGCTCGACTTTCGCGACCGGGTGGTCGGGACCCTGGAAAAGGCCATAGAGAGCGGCGCCATCACCACGGAGCAACTCTTCTCGCGCGAGTACACCCCCATTGCGGACACCTTTCCCCAGAAGTACACCACCGCCTACGACTCGCTGTTCGAACGGATCATCTCGCCCATACAGGAGGAGGTCTCCGCCCGCAATCCCGATTTGGCGACCTCGACCTGTTTCGACGACAGGGGGTACCTCCCCTGCCACCTGCTCAAATTCAGCAAGCCCTTGACCGGGAACAGGGAAACGGATTTGGTGCACAACAGGACAAAGCTGATGTTCGAGGATAGAACCAGCGTACGGGCCTGCAAGAATACCGCCCCGTTCCTGCTGCAGACCTTCATGCGGGTGTCCGGCGAAACGATCATCGATCTCGCCTGTCCTATATTCATCCACGGCAGACACTGGGGCGCGGTGCGGATTGGCTACTCTCCGCGCATCAGCTGAAGAAAATGAGGACTTCGGGGCGTCCGGCCGGGCGCCTTTTTCGGGCTTCAAAAAGAACCGGAGAGTATCCATGAAGGCTGCAACTGCACCGATTGTAGAACTGCTACAGGAAACCCAGAGCGTCTGCCCGCACTGTCTGGATGTCGTGGATGCCCGGATCGTCGCCCGGGACGGCATCGTCTTCATGGAGAAGGAATGCCCGGAACACGGCGAGTTTTCCACCCGACTCTCACCGGACGTTGCCCACTACAGCTGGATGAACGGCTTCGCCTTCCCCCTGGTAAAGCCTCTCACAGGGAAGCAGAGCCTCAAGGGGTGCCCCGAGGACTGCGGCCTGTGCAAGTCGCATCTGCGCCACCCCACGCTGGTCGAGATCGAATTGACCGAGCGCTGCAATCTGCGCTGCCCGGTCTGCTTCATGGCCGCCGAGTCCGTGCAGGCCGCAGCGCCGCCGGGTCCCGACCTTAAGCATCTGGAAGGGATCTACCGCTCCATCATGGAAACGACCGGGCCCCACACCAGTATCCAGCTCACCGGCGGCGAACCGACCATCCGCCCGGATCTCCCCGAGATCGTGCGCCTGGGCAAGCGGGTGGGCTTCAGCTCCATCGAATTGAACAGTAACGGCGTTAAGATCGCGCAGGACCCGGAATACGTGAAGGCACTGGCACGGGCGGGCATCAGCGGGGTCTTCCTGCAGTTCGACGGGGTGACCGCCGGGGTCTACCGCGCCATCAGAGGGGCGGACCTCCTCGCCACCAAACTGCAGGCGATCGAGAGCTGCCGCCAGGCCGGCGTCCAGGTCGTCCTGGCGATGACCATCATCAAGGGTGTCAACGAACACCAGGTAGGAGACGTGTTGGAGTTTGCCCTGCAGCATCGCGACGTGATCGCGGGGATCGCCTACCAGCCCGCCTTCGGCTCGGGGCGCTTCGAGATCTCGGCGGAAAGCCGCCTCACCATGGGGGACGTCGCCTTCCTTTTGGGGAGCCAGAGCAAGGGGATCGTGAAGCCCTACGACCTGTGGCCCCTGGGGTGCTCGCACCCGACCTGCGATGCGGCGACCTACGTCGTCGAGCACGGTGGGCGCTTTAAGACCCTCACCAGCATGATCACCCGCAGGGAGTACGTGAGCTACTTCGACCCGAAAAGCCCCCAGGGGTCGGTCCTCCCCGACATCGCGGAAAAGATGTTCCCCGATCTGGAACCCGGGCTCTCCATCGTCGTCATGAGCTACATGGACGCCACCGACATGGACCTTGCGCGCCTCAGGGAGTGCAGCATGACGGTGGCCGGGCCGGGGGGGAGCCTCATCCCCTTCTGCTCCTATCAGTTGACCAGCATCCACGGCAAGAAGAGGGCGGGGATCCTGGCCGGAAGAGCGGCATGAGCCAAACGGTAAAGGCCAATTGCCGGTTCTGCGGCTACCAGTGCGGCTTGACGGCGACCGTCGTTGAGGGCCGGGTGGTGGCGGTCAAGCCCGACCCGACCCAGTATCCCGGGGACGCGAGGATCCAGGGCGGCTGCCACCGGTGGCGCCTGGTGCCGGAGTTCATGGACCATCCCAAAAGGGTGAACTACCCCCTGAAGCGGGTGGGAGAGCGCGGCAGCGGAAAGTGGCAGCGCGTCGGCTGGGAAGAGGCCTTGGGCGAGATCGCCGGCAAGCTCGCAAGGCTCAAGGAGAGCTTCGGCCCCGAGACGCTCGCCACCTGCATCGGCGGTCCTCACGCGGTATTCTGGCCGCTGCACCGGTTCATGACCCTGTTCGGTTCCCCCAACAACGTCGGTATCGGGCAGATCTGCTGGAACCCCGGCACCCTGATAAACTCCGTCACCTATGGCTGGACCATCGACAACGAGCTCGACCCGGGCCTCACCAACTGCGCCATCCTTTGGGGGGTGAACCAGGCGGAGTCGGACAATTCGCTTCTTTGGAGCCGGATCGTTGCCTACGCCGATACGGGGAAGCCGCTGGTGGTTATCGACCCGCGGCGCACCCGGACCGCCGAGCGCGCCACCCACTGGCTGGCGCCCCGCCCCGGGTCCGATGCCGTACTCGCCCTGGGCTTGCTGCAGGTGGTCGTCTCCGAAGGGCTCTACGACGCTCAGTTCGTACGCGACTGGTGCCACGGCTTCGAGAAACTGGCCAGGCACGTCGCGTGGTACACGCCGGAATACGTCCAGGCGGCCACCGGGATCAAGGCCGAGACGGTGGCCGAGGTGGCGCGCCTCTTCGCCCGCCAGTCCCCCTCGGCCATCTTCTCGGGGCGCGGCATCGACCAGATCGGGGCGAACAGCGTCCCCACCCACCACGCCATAGCCTGCCTGCGCGCCCTGACCGGCAACCTCGACCTGAAGGGGGCCTCGCACATCACCGAGATGCCCGATTTCGTGCCCGAGCTCGACCTCGAGTTGAGCGACCAGTTGCCGGAGCGGGCGCGCGAGAAGCAGCTGGGCGCTCCCAAGCTGCAGTCCTACGACGCCTACCGGCGTATCCGCCGGTTGACCCTGAAACACGGCAAGCGCCTCCCCATGCGCTACCTGACCTCGGCCCAGCCGAACCTGGTCTGGCGGGCCATGCTCACCGGGAGGCCCTATCCGATCCGCGCCCTCATCGTCATGGCGACCAACCCGCTCTTGACCCAGGCGGACTCGGGACTCCTTTACGAGGCGCTCAAAAGTCTCGACCTGCTGGTCGTCCTGGAACTGTTCCAGACGCCGACCTCGGCTTTGGCGGATTACGTCCTCCCGAGCGCCGGCGTGCTGGAGCGCGCCCTCTTCGAGACCAAGGCCGGGACCTCCAACCTGATCTACGGCGGTGCCAAGGCGGTCGAGCCGTACTACGAAAGGCGCTGCGACTTCTACTTCTGGCGGGATCTCGGCCGGCTTATGGGACAGGAGGAGCAGTGGCCCTGGGAAAGCTTCGAGGAGAGCCTGGAGGCGACCCTGGCGCCGACCGGTGTCAGCTGGGAGACCTTCAGCAGGTTCGGTCTCTACAGCCTCCCCGAGGAATACGGGAAGCACCTGCGCGTCGATCCGGCCACGGGAAGCCGCGCAGGGTTCGCGACCACGACCGGGAAAGTCGAGCTCTATTCCGAACTCCTGGCGCAGGTCGGCGCGCCGCCGCTTCCCTCGCCCCAGGTGCAGCACCCCCCCGGGGGGGACTTCCCTCTGCAGCTCATCACCGGTGCACGCTACCAGCCCTACTACGCATCGAGCTTTAGGCAATTCGAGGGTCTCAGGGCGCTGCATCCTGAGCCCTGGGCCGAGGTTGCCGCGACGACCGCGCGCAAGCTCGGCCTTAAGGACGATAGTGCAGTCTGGGTGGCGACCAGACGCGGGAAGGCGCGCTTCAGGCTGAAGGTCTCCGAGATGTGCGAGGAGACGGTGAGCCTTGAGTACGGCTGGTGGTACCCCGAACTCCCCCTCGCCGGATCCGACCCGGGGGGGCTCTTCCGTTCCAACGCCAACGTGCTCACCGACGCCGACTACGAGACCTGCGATCCGCTGGTCGGCACCGCGACCTATAACGGGATACCCTGCGCCTGCTGGCCCTGCGAGGCGGGGCCGAACGCCGGAACTCGAAGCCAAACGGGATGAAAACTCTCGGCAACGACCTTCTTTTACGAAAAGGTGGAGACCATGGAATTCAACCATTTCGATGAGCGCGGCAACGCTGTCATGGTGGACGTCAGTGCCAAGCAGCCGACCCTGCGCACGGCGACCGCGGCGGCCGTGGTGCAAATGTCGGCCGAACTGTTGGCAGCCATCCGCAATAGCCAGGTGGCCAAGGGGGATGTCCTTGCCGTCGCCCGCCTGGCGGGGATCATGGCGGCCAAGAAGACGCCGGAACTCATCCCGCTTTCCCATCCGCTCGCGCTGCACGCGGTGGCCGTCGAGTTTCAACAGGACCCCGCGAAGGGGAGCATCGAGGTGGTCTGCACGGTGCGCAGCTTCGAGCGCACCGGTGTCGAGATGGAAGCCATGCTGGGGGCTTCCCTCGCCGCGCTTACCATCTACGACATGTGCAAGGGAAGCGACAAGTCCATCTGCATCGGGGAGATCCGCCTTTTGTACAAGGAGGGCGGCAAGAGCGGCGTGTACAAAAGGGAGGCCGGACGATGAAGGTGGCGATATTGACGTTGAGCGACAAGGGGGCGCGGGGGGAGCGGGTCGACAAGAGCGGACCGGCGCTCACCGCGTGGCTGGCACGGCGGGGCATCCCGACCACGCAGGCGCAGATCATCCCCGACGATTTCGAGATGATCGTGACCCGCCTGAAGGAGTGGAGCGATACGGGGTTGGCGGAGCTGATTCTCACCACCGGTGGTACCGGGGTTTCTCCCCGGGATGTCACCCCCGAAGCCACCGCGACGGTCGCCGATCGTTTGATCCCGGGCATCGGCGAGCTGATGCGTATGAAAAGCCTGGAGAAGACCCCCATGGCGGCCCTCTCCCGGGCGGTTGGGGCCGTACGCGGTCAGGCACTCATCATAAACCTGCCCGGCAGCCCGCAGGCTGCGCTGGAAAACCTGGAAGCGGTCTGGCCGGTCCTGAGGCACGCGGTTGAGAAGATCCGCGGCGATCAAAGCGACTGCGCAGAACTGTACGCTTATGACCCTTCGGTCTCCGGTTCGTCCCAAGGCTGATGCCAGGAGCAGGAATGGGGCTGCCCCTCCAGGGGAGGTTTCTTGTGCTTGTTGCACGGTGTCGCGCAGATCTTACCGATGTAGAGGCACAGCACCGGTTCGGGGGTGGGGAGCTCCGGCAGGAGGGTGCCGCATCGCTTGCAGCTTTTAAACTCGGGAAAGCAGTAGGTGTTGCAGGTAGGGCACTTGATCGGTTTGGGCTTGGGAGGCTTGCATCCGCCGCAGTATGGGTTACAGGACCAGCACATTTCAGCTCCGATTAGATTTGACACTATTGTATTTAAAGACAGAATAAAGCAACTTTTAACTCATATCAATATAAAATAAACTGGAATAATAAATTAACTGATACTTTAACATGCGACAAAGTAGTATCTATACTTGCACGCAAATTGCGGGAGGCCCTGTTAAAATGAGGAATTCTGTGGTTGTATTCACGAAGGTGCCCGAAGTAGGCAAGACTAAAACAAGGTTGACCGCGGACCGCGGCGGTATATTCACACCGGAAGAGGCGAAAACGTTTTACGAAGCGAGCCTGCTCGATGTGATCGACAGTTGCATATCCTCGCGCAGCTGCGACGTGTACATCTGCTATAACCGTGGGGGAGACGCCGAGTATCTGAAGCAGATCCTCAAGGAGGTCAGCCAGCCGGAGGCAATCAAAGAGGTCTTCGCCGATAAGGGCGGCACCTTCGACAAGGGGATGCAGTACGCCGCGGATCACGTCTTAAAGAGAAGGGGAACGGGAAGGCTCGCCGACAGCGTGCTCATCGTCGGGGGGGATATCCCTTCACTGCAGCCGTCGACCATCCAGGCGGCCGTGAGCAAGCTGGAAAGGCTTGCCGGCGCCTCGAATACGACAAAACGGCGCGGGGCCGCATCCATAGGTGCCGCAATGGTGGTGTCTGCCGACCAGGAGTGCGGATTCAACATACTCGGGTACACCTGCACTACGCCGTTTAGCTTCGACGGCGTTTTCTACAATCGGGACGGCGTTACCGCGCTCGACATGATTTCGCACAAGGCAAACGAAAAGGAGATCCCCCTCGGGATCCTGGAGATCGTTTCCGATGTCGATGTCCCGGTCGACCTGGCCGGTTTCATCTCGGTAGCCAGGACCATGCAGCTGGCGGGAAAGCACGATCCGAGCGTGCTTCCCCCAAAGCGCACCATGAAGGTGCTGGAGAACCTGGGGATCGAAGCATCCGCCCCGGTTCCGGTCCAATGAAAACACGCTCTGCGAGCCTCTTCGGGAAGGTCCTCCCCAAGGCGGTGGCGGTGGCGTGCTGCTTCTTGGCGCTGGTTTCCGCGGCAGCTGCCGAAGAGGTCAGGATCTCAGCGGCCGCGAGCCTAAGGGACGCCGTCAACGAGCTTTGCGACAGCTACTGCCGTACCCACCGGGGAGTCCGCTTCGTGAAGAATTTCGGTGGATCGGGGCAGTTGGCGAAGCAGATTCAAAGCGGCGCACCCGCCGATATCTTCCTGCCGGCGAACCGGGAGTGGCTGGATTACCTGAAGGGGAGGAAGATGCTGGACCCTTCCAGCATCGGCACCTTCACCTTCAACACCTTGGTTTTTGCCGGTGCCCCGGGCAAGGCCTCCTGTTTGAAGGACCTGGTCGATCTGCAAAGGATCGCGATCGGCAGCCCGCTGAGTGTGCCGGCGGGTGAGTATGCCCTGGCTGCGCTTAAGAAGGCCGGCCTGGACCGGCAGCTGGAGAAGAAGCTGGTCATGGCCAAGGACGTGAGGGAGAGCTTGATGTACGTGGAGCGCGGTGAGGTCGATGGCGGCTTCGTCTACCGCACCGACGCACTCCGGGCGAAGCGGGCGCGGATACTTTTTACGGTGCCCCAGGAACTCTACCCGCGCGTGGTCTATCCCATCGCGCTCACCGTCCCGGGGGGCAAAAACGGCGCTGCGGTGGGGTTCTACGCCTATCTGCGCGGCTTGGACGCCAAGTCGGTGCTGGCGAAGTACGGTTTTGCCGGGAGCTAGCCGGTTAGAGGGCGTAACGGGGGAAATCAGCCGCGCCGTCCTCGCTCGGTCAGACCTGGTACCCGAGCTTGTGGTACTCGCTCAGCCTGCGGTACAGGGTCGCAATGCCGATATCGAGCTTGGCGGCCGTGCGCGCCCTGTTCCCCCCGCAGACCTGCAGGGCGCCCATGATATACTCCCTTTCCACCTCTGCCAGGGGCCGGATGGTGCCGGTTACCTTGAGCTTCGGCGGCGCGGTGCGCAATTCCTCCGGCAGATCCCCGACACCGGCGCGGCAGCCGCTGCAGAGCGCTACGGCGTGCTCGATGCAGTTCTGCAACTCCCGCACGTTCCCGGGCCATTCGTAGCGCAACAGCTGATCGGCGGCCTGGGGCGTGAAGCCGGTAACCTTGCCGCCTGCCCGGCGCGAAGCCTGCTCCAGGAAGATGCGGGCCAGGGGGAGGATGTCGTCTTCCCGTTCGCGCAGCGGGGGGACCCGCAACTCGATCACCCGCAGCCTGAAGAAAAGATCCTGCCGGAAACGCCCGCTTGCCACGTCTTCGCCCAGGTTGCGGTTGGTGGCGGCGACCACCCTGATGTCGACCGGACGCGGCTCGTTCTCGCCCACCCGGAGCACTTCCCGTTCCTGCAGGACCCTCAGGAGCTTGACCTGGGTGCTCGCCGGCATGTCGCCGATCTCGTCCAGGAACAGCGTCCCGCCGTTGGCGGCCTCGACGAGCCCCATCCTGTCCTTGTTCGCCCCGGTGAAGGCGCCCTTGGCGTGACCGAAGAGTTCGCTTTCCAGGAGGGTTTCCGTCAAAGCCCCGCAGTTGACGGCAACGAAGGGACGCCCCGCGCGTGCCGAGTCGTCATGAAGCAGTCTGGCGATGCGCTCTTTCCCCACACCGCTTTCTCCCGTCACAATGACCGAACTCTGCCCCTTCGCCACCCGCCGGGTCAGGTCGATGAGCTTGCGCATCGCCACGCTCTGCGCGGCGATGCCTGACCCGCTGAACTCATCCCCCAGATCGGTCACCTGGCGCTGGCGCCGTTTCAGCTGCTTTTCCGCCTCGCGCAGGGCGAAGGTCAGTTCACTGAAACCGGTTTCTCCTGAATTGCCGTGGAAGAAGGGGAGGTACGGCGTGAGCGCCTCCCCCCAATTCTCCTTGAAACGTCCTTCGATGTGGCAGGAGGCATCCCCTTTCCCGCAGCAGCGATCCTCGATGAAGTAGACGTCGCGCCCCGTCCAGTGCGAGACGTAGCCGCTTGCGAACCCTACCAAGGACCAGCAGACCGGCTCTTCCGACATTCCCAGGTGCAAAAGGTGCTGCTCGGCCTCGTAGGAGTCGTGCCAGTACCCCTTCACCAGGGGGGCGTCGTCGCCGCCGTCGCCGCGGATGTTCTCGTCGACGCTCACCAGGCCGTGCAGCATGTGCAGCTTCGGCCCGGTCCAGCTGTCGGCAAAAAGCTTGGGGAACTCGGCCTGCAGACTTTCCGCCGTCCGCTTGCCGTGCGCGTAGCCAAAGCGCGTCAGGATGCTGCGCGCAGCTGTGACGCCGAGCGAATCGATGAGCTTGGTGCGCAAAAGCCCCAGGGCCTCGGCATCAAAGAGCAGCACCCTCCGCCCCATGAAGGTCATCACCCCACCCTCCGGAGTAAACGAGAGCAGTTCCCTCAGATCGAGATTTTTTGCCTGCATGGACGGTGTCACCTTCCTGAAACGATCATATCAAAACAATAGGATTCTTTATCAAAATGATGGCTCATGTCAATGGTTATCAAAGCCCCGCTGAAAAAAGGTAACAAAACCAGTTGCATAAGTTGCGGGTCCGGCAATCTGTTTTTTTAATACCTGAATTGGAGGGAAATTTAACCTTCGGGGTAGGACTTTAATTGACTGGCCTTGTCCTGTGAAAGGAGAGTGAACCTCGCCGTCTTTCTCGGCGGTGCTGATCTCGGTCAGCTGCGGGAACAGCTCGGCGGGCTCAGGAGACGGGGCTACGTGTCCAGCATGCTGCGCACCGCTTTCAGCAGATCCTGGGGCCGGATCGGTTTCATGAGGAGTTGGGCCCCGGCATCGAGTTCGCCGCGGTTCTCGAAGTAGTCGGAGGTGTAGCCGCTGGTGAAAAGGACCTTAACCCCGGGATCGAGTTCCCGGATCTCCTGATAGGCGTCGAACCCGCTCTTGTTGGGCATGATCATGTCCATCAGGATCAGCCGTATCTCAGAATGGCTCTGGGCGAACTGGTCCACGGCCTGCTGCCCGTCCTCCGCGATCAGCACGCGGTATCCGCTGTTCATGAGCACACTCTCGGTAATCCGGCGCACCTCCGCGTCGTCCTCTGCAATCAGGATGGTTTCCGAGCCGCCGGGTACCGCTTCGGCCGGCCCGGTCGACCCGTCTGTTATGGCAATCCTGTCGATGAGCGGCAGATAGACGTCGAACCTGGTGCCGGCGCCCGGACCGGAGTCGAAGCAGATGAAACCGTCGTGCTGGCTGACGATGCCGTGCACGATCGACATGCCGAGCCCGGTCCCCTTGCCGGCTTCTTTGGTGGTGAAAAAGGGCTCGAAGATCCGCTTGCCGGTCGCCTCGTCGATCCCGGTTCCGGTGTCGGTGACCGAGAGACACGCGTAGCTTCCCGGGCGTCCGCAGCCGCGACTGACGACGAAGGACGTATCGATCTCCTCGGCGTGCGTTGCCACGGTCAGGACGCCGCCGCAGGGCATGGCGTCCCGCGCGTTGGTGACCAGGTTGATCAGCACCTGTTCGATCTGTCCGGCGTCGGCCTGGATGGGAAGCAGCCCGTCCTGGCAGTGCGACTCGAGCTTGACGTCCTCGCCGATGATCCTCACCAGGAAGGTTTGTACGTGCATCACGATGTCGTTCAGGTTCACCGGTTTCGGGTCCAGGACCTGCTTGCGGCTGAAGGCCAGCAGACCCCGCGTCACCTGCACCGCCTTTTCCGAGGCTGCGTAGATGTGGGCCACCGCCTCGCGGTCCGCGTCGGTGAGGCTCGGGCGCAGCTCCAGGATGTTCGCGTACCCCATGATGACGGTCAGGATGTTGTTGAAGTCGTGGGCCACCCCCCCCGCCAGTTGCCCGACCGCCTCCATTTTCTGGGACTGCAGCAGTTGCTCCTTCAACAGGTACTGGTCGGTGATGTCTTCCTTGGTCGCCAGGAAGTGGGTGATCTCCCCGTCGGGGTTCTTGATGGGCGATATGGTTGCGTGTTCCCGGAACAGCTCGCCGTTTTTCTTCTTGTTGATCAGCTCCCCTTTCCAGATGCGGCCGGAGGAGATGGTGGCCCAAAGATCCCGGTAGACTTCCCGGGGGACCTGCCCCGATTTGAGCAGGCTGGGCGTCTTCCCGAGCACTTCGTCGGCACGGTAACCGGTGAGCTCGGTAAATTTCGGGTTGACGAATTCGATGACCCCCTGCACGTCGGTAATGACGATCGATACCGGGCTTTGGGCGACGGCCCGGGTCAGCTTGCGCAGCTCCTTCACTCCCTGGACCCGTGCAGCCTCGCGCTCGAAGTTGTCCAGTGCGAAGGAGATGTCCATGGTCGCTTCCTCCAGAAGAGCCACCTCCCGGATCCCGAAGAAGTCGGTTTCCTGCGCGTAGACGGTCAGGGCACCTCTGGGCACTTCAGCCACCTTGATGGGGAAGGCCGCCGAGGAGCGCCATTTCGTCTGTACTGCCCGTTCACGCCACTGCTCCGTGTTCGGGTCGGCGGCGAAATCGTTGCAGACGTAGCTTCTCCCCTCGCGTACGGCAGTTCCGGTCGGACCGCGCCCCTCCGGGCGGCAGTCCGCAAAGATCCCGATATCGTTCAGGTATCCCGAGACGTCACCGTACTGCGTCACCACCTCGACCTGGCCGGTTTCCCGGTTGAGCCAGCCGATCCACACCATGGAAAACTTGCCGAACTCGACCAGCAACCGCGGTATCGCGAGGAACAGCTCCTCCTGGCTTTTCACGCGCGTGATCGCCTGGTTTACCTGGCTTAACGCCGCGTAGAGGTCCTTCAGCCGCTCGATCTCCATCTCGTGTGCCTTCACCTGGGTGATGTCACGTGATACGCCCAGAAGTCCGATGGTTTTCCCCTCTATCGAGCGTAGCGGTGCCTTCAAGGTGTCGAGCAGCACTTCGTCTCCGTCCGGGTAGGTCACCCACTCTTCGTTGTGGCGCGGCTCTCCCTGCTCCATCATGATCCGGTCGTTGCCGCGAAAGAAGTCGGCCATCTGCGGGCAGACCAGGTCGTAGTCGGTGCGCCCGATGATGTCCTCCGGGCGACGTCCGACAAAGCGGGAAAACTCGCTGTTGCAGCCAAGATAGACGCCGTTTGGATCCTTGAAGAAGACCAGGTCGGGGATGGAGTGCAAAAGCCCGCAGAGCAGAGAGGTTTGCTGGGCCAGGTCCGCCTCCACCTGCTTGCGTGCCTCGATGTCGTTTTCCAGCTGTGCGGTGCGCTCCCGGACCGTTTGTTCGAGGGAATCGTTCATTTCGAGCAGCTGTTGACGGCTGCTCTGGAGCTGACGGAAGAGCAGGTCCAGCGGCCGGCGCAATCCGGTCAAGATGATGGCCCGGTAGATGAAGTATTGGGAGAGCACTTTGCAGAGGTGCCCGATCTGATTCGAGAGGTCGAAGACCCCGACATAAAAGATGAAGCAGAATTCGGCTGCCAGGGATGCCGCGATGGAGGCGAAGAGCAGGCGGGTGACCCTGGATTCGAAATGGGAGCGGCAGCGCCAGAGCAGGGCGCCGCTTAGGGCAAACAGCGCCGAGATGATCAGCTCGCTGATCTTCTTGAAAGCCGTGAGGCCGATGCCTTCCTGGTAGCAGCGGGGGGTAAGGCCCGCAAAAACGGACCAGATAAGCAGCGCCGTGACTGCCGTGCACGCCACCAGCGACGGGATGACGGCCATCGAGCTGACCGGTTCCCGGGCGCGGAGCAGTCGAGCAGTGGCCAGGGCAAAAAGGATGCTTTGCAGGTAGCGCGAGGCGATCCACAAGGAGGTGGGGAGGTCGCTGTCGTAGCCCCTGAACAGCTGGATGCCCTTGTAGCTGAAGAGGTGGAAGGTGTCGATCGCCCCGCAGCACAAGGAGATGATCCCAAGCAGCAAGAGGTAGTCGTCTTCCAGGTGGGATCGGGTATTCCAGGCGAGGATAAAGAGCCCGAAGGAAATGAAAACGCTGAACCCTTCGGCCAGAGAGTGGAAAAGCGGATAGCTGTAGTTACTGGAGAGGGTAAAGACTGTCAGAGCGAAGAGAGGGAAAAGCCACAGGCACTGCTTACTATCGGGCATAGCAGTCTGCTGGAAATCCTGTGACGCTGGGTCGTAAGGTTTCATTCAGTAACCTTTCTGCCTGATAGTTTGTAGTCGGTTTTTAACAGTGTACCTCTAAATTGCTTGTCTGCACAGTCAGGGATGTCCCAGGTGAGGCATGTGAACGCCACGCGAAGTCCAGCGGCACCGTACCAAAAGAAAAAAGGCCGCCCCGGAACCCGGGGCGGCCTACGTGTTGCGGTGCTGGTTTTTAGCGATGCCGTCATTGTTTTTGCAGCCGGTGTGGGATCGTCGACCGCCGGGGGATGGCCCGGCGGCGCACCGCGCGCTAAAGGACCGGCCTCGCTTCCGGTTGCACCCCCCACAATGCAAGTTCCGCCAGCACCCTTGCCACCAGCGGCTCCACCTGGGCCTCCACGGTGGCGGTAAGCCCGAGCGCCATGTCGATCGACTCCGGCTGCACCCCCCAGAGCACCATCTCCTCAGGAGCCTGCCCGAGCAGCGAGGCGACCGCCAAAAGGTCCTTCAATCCCATCTGGTGCGGCGACAGCTTGGTCTCCAGCGCCTGGGGGATTTCCTCGCCGGACATCCGGACCAGGGTGCCGGCCGGTGCGCCGGTCTCCACCGCGTCCACGATGATCAGGCGCTCGGTCTCCTCGATGCGGGGCAGCAGGTCGAGTCCCAGCGTGCCGCCGTCCAGGATGGTGACCTCCGCCGGGAAACGGTAGCGCTCATCGATGGCCTGCACAACCCTGACGCCGATCCCGTCGTCGCTCATCACCAAATTGCCGATGCCAAGTACCAGCGTCCTCATCTAGCTCTCTTTCCGGACGGCCTTGTAGCCGCTGAAGATGCTCGACATGACGCCCCCCTTCTCCTTCACGTCCATGAGCCAGGCGCTGTAGACGTGGTGGATGGCGAAGGCGATCAGAAACCACATGGTCATGTGGTGGGTAAGCCTGAGCCCCTGGTTGGAGAAGAGGACCAGGAGCCAGCCGAACAATTTGTGGCTGAGAGACAGGGGGGCGCGCTCGGAATAGAGGGCGAACCCGGTGGCGATCATGATCAGGTAGAGCAGGAACACCGCGAAGTAGGCGGTGCCGGCCAGCGAGTTGTGCCCGACCACGTGGGGTGCCCGGCTGCTGGTGAAGGTGTAGTAGCGCAGGGTCTCCAGCATCCCTTTTCTCCCCGGGGCGCTCAGGAAGGGGACAAACTCGCGCCAGGAGGCGTAGCGGTTCCCCACCAGGGACCAGTAGATCCGGCTTGCGACACTTACCGTGAAACAGAAGGCGGAGACGAAGTGGATAAAACGTATCCACCCCATGAAGAACTGAACGTCGCCGTGCGGCAGATAGCCGGGCGAACCGATGAAGAACCCGGTCAGGCACAAAAGTGTGATGCTGATCGCGTTCACCCAGTGCGACACCCGGACCGGGACTTCCCAGACGTACTTCTCGTACAGGTTTGCCATGGCGCACCTCCTAGAGCACGTTGACCTTGACCACCGGGTTGCCGCTCGCATCGAGCAGGTGGACGGCGCAGGCGAGGCACGGGTCGAAGGAGTGGATGGTCCTCAGCACCTCGAGCGGCTTGTTGGGATCGGCCAGGGGCGTCCCGACCAGCGCCGCCTCGTAGGGGCCCCGCTGACCCTTGGCGTCGCGCGGCGAGGCGTTCCAGGTGGAGGGGACCACGGCCTGGTAGTTCTCGATCTTGCCGTCTTTGATCTTGATCCAGTGGCCGAGCGAGCCCCGGGGCGCCTCGTGCCAGCCGTAGCCTGCGGCCTGCGCCGGCCAGGTGGAGGGATCCCACTTCTCGCCGTTGTGTGCCCGGTAGTCGCCCTTGCCGATGTTGTCGACCAGTTGGTCCAGCCACTTCGGGAGTTCCTCGGCGACCAGCAGGCAGTCGATGCCGCGAGCCGCGGTGCGCCCCAGGGTCGAGAAGAGCGCCTCGGGGCCTACCCCGAGCTTTTTCAGAACGCCGTTCACCGCGTCCTGCACCTGCTTCTGTCCGGAGGCGTAGGCGACCAGAAGCCGCGCCAACGGGCCCACCTCCATGGGGAGATCCTGGTAGCGCGGCGCCTTGACCCAGGAGTACTTCCCGTCCGTGTTCAGGTTCTTGTAGGGGGGCATGGGTCCGGTGTAGCGGTGGTCGGTCTCGCCGTCCCAGGGGTGCAACCCCTTGCCGGCGCCGCCGTGATACTCGTACCAGGAGTGGTCCACGTACTCGGCGATCTTCTCCTGGCTCGCGGGGAGCACCCGGGTCAGGTCCTTGCCCGTGATGACGCCGGCAGGCAGCCACGGTTTGCCGCTGCCGGGAGCCGGGTACTCGCCGTAGGAGAGGAAGTTGCCGACGCCGCCCCCGATGGCCGCCCACTCCTTGTAGAACGAGGCCACCGCCAGCAGGTCCGGGATGTAGACCTTCTCGACGAACTCCTTGGCCCGGAGCAAGAGCCTCTTGATCTCGATCAGCTTGTCGGCGTTGAGCGCGTTTTGGGAGTCCGGGTCGATCGGGATCGCCATGCCTCCCACCAGGAAGGTCTGCGGGTGCGGGTTCTTGCTCCCGAGGATCGCGTGGATCTTGATCACGTCCTTTTGCCACTCCAGGGCCTCCAGGTAGTGGGCGGTCGCCATCAGGTTCGCCTCGGGCGGGAGCTTGTAGGCAGGGTGCCCCCAGTAGGCGTTGGCGAAGGGGCCGAGCCTCCCCTTCGCAACGAAGGCCTTCACCTTGTCCTGCACCCCTTTGAAGTAGCTCGGGCTGTTAAGCGGCCAGTCCGAGATCGAGGCGGCGAGCGAGGCGGTCTTTCCCGGGTCCGCCACGAGTCCGGAGGTGATGTCCACCCAGTCGAGCGCGTGCAGGTGGTAGAAGTGGATCACATGGTCCTGCACGTTCTGGATGCCGATGATGATGTTCCTGATCAGGTCCGCGTTGGCCGGCACCTTGATGCTGAGGGCGTTCTCCACGGCGCGGATCGAGGCGATGGAGTGCACCGTGGTGCAGACGCCGCAAAAGCGCTGGGTGAAGTACCAGGCATCCCGCGGGTCGCGCCCCTTCAGGATGGTCTCGATGCCGCGGAACATGGTGGAGCTGCTCCAGGCGTCGGTGATCCTCCCGCCGCTTACTTCAGCCTCGATGCGCAGGTGCCCTTCGATCCTGGTGATCGGGTCGATAACGATCTTGGTCATCTATTTGTCCTCCTTGGCGCCTTCGGAAGTGTCGCCCTTGCGGAAGGCGCTGATCACGCCGTGGGCGGCGAAGGCCGCCGCCGTGCCCGCCGCGATGCCGATGCCGATCTTGTCCGCGCTAGTCTCGATGCCGAAGCCCGGCACGTTGGGGAGCCTGCGGTACAGGGGGGTCATGGTATCCCAGAACTGGGGCTGTGAGCAGCCGGCGCAGCCGTGCCCGGAGGCGACCGGCCAGGAGGTCTTTTCGTTGAACTTCTGGGTGGGGCAGTTGTGGTAGGTCTCGGGGCCCTTGCACCCCATCTTGTACAGGCAATGCCCCTTGGCGTGAGCGGGGTCGCCCCACGCCTCCACGTACTGGCCGGCGTCGAAGTGGGCGCGCCTTTCGCAGTTGTCGTGGATTCTCTTGCCGTAGGCGAAGAGCGGGCGCCCTTCGCTGTCGGTGGCGGGGAGCTTGTTGAAGACCAGGAAGTGCACGATGGTCGCCGTCAGGTTGTCGGCGTTGAGCGGGCAGCCCGGCAGGTTGATGACGGTGGCGCCGGGGACCGCGTTACGCACGCCGACGGCTCCGGTTGGGTTCGGGCGCGCCGCGGGAAGCCCGCC
>Ga0079306_1000450_pt1 | contig 38304 bp, 23 predicted proteins | sample Methanotroph_Enr_FD_79181 | JGI IMG/M metagenome (GOLD analysis project Ga0079306, IMG submission 79181) | Enriched soil microbial communities from Old Woman Creek wetland in Ohio, USA - Methanotroph_Enrichment_5 | ecosystem: Environmental > Terrestrial > Soil > Wetlands | place: USA: Ohio... | reverse complement strand
AGGCCGATGGAGGCGACGGTGCCGACCACCAGGCCGGAGATGACGCCGGCGGTGTTGAATTTGCGCCAGAAGAGCGACAGGACGACGACCGGCAGGTTGCCGGAGGCGGCGACGGCGAAGGCAAGCGCCACCAGATGGGCTACGTTCTGCTTTTCGGCTGCGATGCCGATCACGATGCCGCAGGCGCCTACCACGAAGGAGGTGATGCGGGCCGCCATGACCTGCTCGTGCTGGTCGGCGTGGCCGTCCTTGATCACGTTCACGTAGATGTCGTGGGCGATGGCCGCGGAGGCTGCCAGCACCAGGCCGGAAACCACGGCGAGGATGGTAGCGAAGGCGACGGCGCACAGGAAGGCCAGGAACAGGTCGCCCAGGATCGGTGCGATGTCGGCGCCCATCTGCTGTGCCAGCATGAGGGTTGCCATGTTGCCGCCGGGGTCGACGGAGGTGATCCCCTGCGGAGTCAGGTGGATGGCGGCGCCGAAACCGAGCAGCGTGGTCAGGACGTAGAAGCCGCCGATGATGAACATGGCGATGATGACGGACTTACGTGCGGCCTGTGCGGTCGGCACGGTGAAGAAGCGCATCAGGATGTGCGGCATACCGGCGGTGCCGAGCACGAGCGCCATGCCGAGGGAGATCTGGTCCAGCGGGTTCTTCAGGTAGAGGCCCGGCTCCAGGAAACGCTGTCCGGCTTCCTGACCGGAGAGGATGATGCCGTCTTTAAGTACCAGTTTGGAAACGTGGTCCTGGATATCGGGGCTGCTGGCGATGGTGTCGAAGAAGCCGATCGGGTTGAAGCCCGCCTTGGCCATGACCAGGACGGAGAGCAGGAAGGCGCCCGACATGAGGAGGCCTGCCTTGATGATCTGTACCCAGGTGGTGGCGACCATGCCGCCGAAGACGACGTAGCCGACCATGAGGATGCCGACGCCGATGATGGAGGTCTTGTAGGGGATGCCGACCAGAAGGGCCATCAGCTTGCCTGCACCTACCATCTGTGCGGTGAGGTAGAAGGTGGAGACCGAAACGGTGGAGATGGCGGCGAAGGCGCGCACCGGCTTGGGCGAGGTCCTGAAGGAGAGGATGTCTCCCAGGGTGTACTTGCCCGCGTTGCGGCAGGGCTCGGCAACGATCAGGAGTACGGTGATGTAGGCGACCAGCCAGCCGACCGAGTACATGAACCCGTCGTAGCCGTAGAGCGAGATGAGGCCCGAAATACCGAGGAAGGAGGCAGCCGACATGTAGTCGCCGGCGATGGCCCAGCCGTTCTGGGTACCCGTGATGCCGCCGCCTGCGGCGTAGAAGTCGGAGGCCGACTTGGTGTGCTTGGCGGCCCAAACGACGACGGCCATGGTGATGGCGATGATGACGGCGAACATGCTGATGGGGATGGTTTTGTCTGCCTTGAGTTCCCGCTTCTTGACGGGCGCAGGGGCCGCGGCCGCGGGAGCTGCGGGCTGGGCAGTCGGAGCTGCCATGGTCGGGGCGGCCGGTGCACCTGCTGCGGCCGGGGCGCTCATGGCGGGGGCGGAACCCGGTGCGCCTGCTGCCTTGTTCTCTTCGGCAAAGGCGGCTGCGGCGACGGAGAGGGCCAGCGTAGCGGCTATGATGATCTTCTTCATGGTCATGTCGTATCCTCCTTTACTTTAAAGATGTAATTCGTCGATCAGTTCGCGGGTCAGGCGGTCAAAGTCCTTGTTGGCTACATGCGCGTAGTACAGGGCCAAACCCCAGGAGACGAAAAACTGGGACAGGGCGAATATGTAGCCGAAGTTGATGACCCCGATGATCTTCACCTTGAAGATCCCCGGTGTGTAGGCCGCTCCGATCGGGAGGAGGAAGTAGTAGACGCAGGAGAAAATCCACCATCCGAACAGGAAGGCTGTTTTCTTGTGATGCAGTTCAACGAATTTGGGGTTCTTTGCGATTGCCGACCAATCGTACTTTTTTTCTGCCATGGTTTGTCACTCCTTTCTTGGTAAGATGCCCTGTTGTAGTGGCGGCGTCCCGCCCCTGTAGATCCGTCAGTTTTCGATAAATCCCCCTTTCCGTATTTGTTTTTTTTGGTTAACGGACTGCACATCGGGCTCGCTGCATAATCTGTTAAGGTGTTTTGCTGAAGCCGAATTTTTATAACTATAAGGAATTATTTATTTTATTTTTGCTGGGGTCACTAGATCTACTGCTTTTGCCCCTTGAGTGCCGCCTCTTGTAAGCCTTGGGTTGATTTTCTTTTATCATATGTTTACGGAATGTACAATAAAAATAAACAGCGTTCTAAATTTTTGCAGAATTTTTTTTTGAGAAAAACACCAATCTGGTTTCCGATAATGAACTGAATACATTGATAATATTCGTATTTTAAGTGAAAACGAATATTCGCAGACTCTGCTGCGGGCCGATGCCTGTGCTGGGTTCGCTCCGTCTGTTGAAGCCTTTGAAATGTATACAAAACGCTGTCGCATAAATGTGGAGAGGCTGGACCTCATAAGTTTACTTTCGATTTCTTCTAATGATAGCCGCTTCCGGAAAAAAGTAAAATTTATAGTTAAAATTTTAGCTTGTTGCGGGTAGACCAGATATTTTAGGTCTTATGTCTCATTAATTTAGGTCGTGGTGCAGAGGGGACGGGGCAACGCGGAGAGGACACTGTAGGCAACATTCCGGGGTGCACGGGGCTGCCCAAGGTGTGTTGATTGATCGGTATGCACCATCCTGGCGACGGGAGCGCAGGTCCGGTGGTATTTAGAGGACACTGTTCTAACTGCCTTTGTACGTGTTTTGCTGACGGACGGTATAACTTTGGTTTATAGGGCTTTTACAAAACGATAGGCGATCTGGCAGAGGTTACGAGCTGGTGCTACGGTTTATGCTCGGATTCGCGCTGTAGACCAAGCGGCTGGCGCGTCACGTCGCTGGTGCGTCACGTCGCTGGTGCGTCACGTCGCTGGTGCGTCAGGTTGCGCTGGTGAATTCAGAGGCTGGCGGACCAGAGGCTGGCGGGCCGCGTTACGAAGTTGATGATTTCAAGAAGGAGGTTGCTGCGGTTACCCCCGGATTACTGGATAGGTGTCCAGCTAACCTTGCGGGCAAAGAGGGTAGGGCGATAATCGTTATCGGGGCTAGTGCCTTCCGGCGTTGAGCTTGCGTGACGGGCCGTTCATCCGGATCGCTGCGGCGAATTCCATCCAGAAGATCAAGTAGATGGAAATCATGAGCGACAGGCCGATGTTGGCGTTTTCAGGTCCCAGGGTCTTGCTGAGGATGGGGGAGGCGAAGCCGGCGCCGAGGGTACCGGTGGCCCGCTCCAAAAGATAAAAGATGGGGAGCGTGAACAGGGTGCCGGCGATCATGATGGCGATGCCGCGGCCGCGCTTGACCCAGTATTTGGGCGAGAAGCCGAACATCCGCATGAAGATAACCACCAGGATGAGCCAGACCGAGTAGTCGACGGCCGCGTCGGGGAGTGCCAGCTTGTTCTTCACCAGCGCGATCTCAAGGACGGTGACGGCGAAGAGGAGCACGAACATCCAGTTGAACTTCTCGTTTGCTTGGGTCTGCCAGTTGCGGCTGTCGGGGGCGACCGTCTCCTTGGCGCTGTGGTTGGGGGTGCCGAGCGCCGAGAAGAGGATGGCGAACCAGATGCCGGCGTTGTGGAACAAAAGGGATGCGTGGTTGCCGGCCACGTTGGCGATGCGGGACATGGGGTCGCGGGAGAAGTCGGCGGCGATGCGCATCAGGAACAGGTTCACGACGATGGAGCACACGATGATGACGGTGGTGGTGAAGATGCGGCGCGGCAAAAGGTACGGGTCGATGCGGTCCGGGAAGCCCAGGATAAACGCGAACCAGATGAGGTACATGATGAGGGGGATGCCAAGGCAGATGCCGTAGACGGAATCGCCGGCAAAATCGCCGTTTTGTGCGTAGATCAGGTATTTGGCGGGACTGCTCGGGTCGGTGTTGGCGGCCGTGACCACGTCCTTGGGGACCTTGGTGACGCAGGGGAGAAGTCCCATGGCGTACCAGCCGTGATCGCCCTGGGTGGTGTCGATAACCCAGTACTGATCTCCCATCATCTGGTCGAGCCCCTGGAAGATCCTGAGCGAGAAAACGGCGCAGACGGTGACCACAACCAGCAAGAGTATCACGTTCGATAGTTTCATCGGCATGGTCCTGTCCTCCTGATTCCGGTGCTGCCGTCGGGGCGCCGTTGTAAGCCGGATGTGAACCGGCGGGGTGGTGTGCTACTCCTTGTGCGTGGTCCAGAACATGGAGACTGCGTTGGCCGCGAAGAGGCCGTAGAGCCACATGGTGTTCCAGGCCGGACCGGACCAGTGGCTGCCGCGCCCGCCGCCTACTACGCCGGAAGCGATCACGATCCCGATCATGGCGGTGCAGGCGACCATGGCTACCGCTCGCAGGATGGCGCTGTTGCGCCAGGTATGCCGCTCCAGTTCCTCGATCCTTGCCAGAAGTTCCAGTTCTTTTTCACTCATCGCCGTACTCCTCGTCTACCAGGGACGATCTTTCGGGTGAACGGTCAGGAAACCAGCCCGGACGCGGCCGTCGCAGCTGCCGGATGCTTGGCGGGTATCGTCATACCATGCAAAGCCTGGTTTCCATCGGTTCTACCGGGAAGCGGTCGGAGAGTTCCCGGTATTTCAGGCATTCGTTGTAGCGGCAGCTGCAGAAACTGATGATCTGCTTCACATCGTGCGGCGAGATATAGCCGCAACCAACGTCGCAGTAGTCATCGTTAATGCCGTAAAAAGGGCAGACGGAAGCTGTGGGCATAAGACCTCAAATCCCTTTGTGCGAATCCACTACGGAACCACCTGATGAAGAAAGGTGACGTCCTGTCAGAGCAAATGTTGTACCAAACTGCGACCGTTGAGAATCTATGCCGGTAAGTGCCAGATACGGTTGAGCAATTCCAGCCAAGGTAACTCTTTGGCGTCGCGTGCTGCCGCGCCCGTTTTTGCAAATTCGCAAAGAAAGTTAAACGATGTTATTGCGGGAGCCGAGGCTGAGACCTTTAGTAAAGCCCTGGAAGTGGTTTCGAAAACGTAGCAAAAACAGAAACATGTGCGGGTGGGGAAAGGCTTGCTGGGAGATTTTGCAGTTGTGCAAAGCTTGAAGTGTGAGTTTTTGCAAGATTGCAAAAGTTTTGTGGCAGGGAGATGGACGCAGGTGCCGTCGGGACCGGCCGGACGTTGCCGGAATCAGTCGGCGCAAGCGGGACTCTCGACCGATGAGCCGTCGTCGTGGGGCCTCGCGCCGGGGCAAAAGAAAGGGCGGACTCGAGGTTCGCCCTACACGTTATTCTGGTGGCGCATTGGCCCCTGCTCTATATCCCCATGCCCGAGGGGTGACGCCTGTCCGGCGGCTAGGCCGGACCCGGGTTGTACTCATCTTTTCTGATGCTGTACTTCTTGATTTTCCGATAGATGGTCGCCATGTTGGTTCCGGCCTCTTTGGCGGCGGCCTCAACGTTGCCGCCATGTTTGCGCAGGAGCCCCCTGAGGTACTCCGTCTCGAAACGGGAGAGGGCCTTGTTGTAATCGCCTTCCTCCATTTCGAGATCCCCCTCCTGCTCGTTGAGGGCGACCTCGATGAACTGCGAGAGCACCGGCAGGGTGATGAAGGTGCTTCCCTCCATGGCGAGCGAAGCCTCGATCACGTTCCTCAGTTGCCGGATGTTGCCGGGCCAGGCGTAGTTGACTGCGGCTTCGTGGGCGTCCGGGGCGAGACCACTGATCTGGGTGCCGAATTTGCTGTTTTGCAAGCCGATGAAGTGCGCGGCAAGCAGCGGGATATCGTCCCGGCGCTCCCGCAAGGGGGGCAGGTGGATGTTGACCACGTTCAGCCGGTAGTAAAGATCCTCGCGGAACTCCCCTCCCTTGACCGCAACCTTCAGGTCGGAGTTGGTGGCCGAGAGTACCCGCACATCGACCTTCGTCGGGGTGGGATCCCCCAGCCGGTTGAAGGTCTGCTCCTGAAGAAAGCGCAGCAGCGTCTTTTGTACCGTCATGGGGAGGTTCCCGACCTCGTCCAGGAAGAGCGTCCCGCCGTCGGCCGTCTCCAGAAGTCCGCGCCGGTTCTCGGAGGCACCGGTGAAGGCCCCCTTGCGGTAGCCGAACAGCTCGCTTTCCAAAAGTGAAGCGGGCAGCGCGCCGCAGTTTATGGCCACGAACTTCTTGTCCTTGCGCGGCGAGTTGTAGTGGATGGCCTGGGCGATCAGCTCCTTGCCGGTGCCTGACTCGCCGGTGATCAGCACCGAAGTGTCGCGCACCGCGATCTTCTCCACCTTTTCCAGCACTTCTTTGAGTCCCTTGGAGGCTCCGATGATGTTGTCGAAGTGGAATCTCCCCACCAGTTCTTCGCGCAGTTCGCGGTTTTCCTCGATGAGCTTGGTGTGCTGCAGGGCGTTCTTGACCCGGTAGAGCAGCTCTTCGGGCTCGAAGGGTTTGGTCAGCATGTCGTAGGCGCCCTTTCTGAGCGCCTGGATGGACATCTCCACGGTGGCGTAGGCGGTGACCATGATGACCGGGACGGAAGGGTCCTTTTGCTTTATGCGCTGCAATAGCTCCAGGCCGTCCATGCCCGGCATCTTGATGTCGGTAACCACCAGGTCCCATTGCCCGGCCTGGAAGGTTTCGGCGGCCTCGAAGGATCTCGTGTAGGCGGTCACGGCGTAGCCGTTGTCCGAGAGGACCGCCTCCATCATGCGGCAGAGCCCCTCCTCGTTGTCGACCACCATCACTCTTTTTTGCGCTGTCACGATCGGTTACCCCTTGAAGTCGGAAGTTGTGCTTAACGGTTTGCCTAGCACTAGTTGTGGCGGCTCATCCGCCCTCTCGTCAGCTTTTTACAGGTACGCGCAAACTCTCCCCCTCCGTCAGGGGAAGGGGTTGGAGAACGTGTCAGTGCAAGGATTAGAGGAACAGGCCAGGTAACCGGCCCACGGCTCAGTAGGCGTCGCGGTTGATCGGCAGGCGCACCTCGACGGTGGTCCCCTGTCCGATGGTGCTCTGGATCCCGATCTTGCCGTGGTGCTGCTCGATGATCTGCTTCGTTATGGCAAGACCCAGGCCGGTCCCCTTTACCTTGGTGGTGAAGAACGGCTCGAAGATCTTCTCCATGTGCTCGGGCGGGATGCCTCCGCCGTTGTCGCTGAATTTGAGGCTCACGCTGCAGTCGGCCCCGAACCCGGTGGAAACGACCAGCTTGCCTCCCTTCTGCATGGCCGCGCCGGCGTTCAGGATCAGGTTGATCGCTACCTGGCGCAGCTGGTCGCCGTCCACCATGATGACGGGAAGCGCCGGGTCGAACTCCTTCAGCACCGAGACGTGGTGCATGTCGGTGTGGTTGGCCGCGAAGTCCACGATCTGCTCCAAAAGCTGGTTGATGTTGGTCTCTTCGAGGACCGGCTGCGGCGTCCGCGCGTAGCTCAACAGATCCTGGACGATCTTCTTGCAGCGCTTGCTCTCGCGCTTGATCTCGTGGATGTACTTGTAGTTCGGATCGTCCGGGCTGAGTTTCCCCTCGATGTACCCCGCGTAGCCCAGGATGACGCCAAGCGGGTTGTTGATCTCGTGTGCCACCCCGGAGGAGAGCACACCAAGGGAAGCCATCTTGCCCTGCTGCGCCAGGTTCGCCTCCAGTTCCTGGTTATGCTTTATGATGGTGGTCATCCGGTTGAAAGCGGTGGCCAGTTCGCCCAACTCGTCGTTGGTATTCACCTCGATTCGCTCGTCCAGGCGCCCCTGTTTCACCTTCCTGATCACCTTCATCATGTGGTTGATCGGATCGGTCATCACCCGCGAGGCGACGAACACCAGGAGCATCGCGATGATGGAGACCATGATGGTGAGGACGACCATGCTTTCCATGATACGCCCCTTGATGGCGTTGGCCTCCAGGTAGAACTCGTCCTCGTAGGAACCGACGGCCACGATCCAGTTCCACGGTTTGAAGTACTCGTAACGCACGATCTTCATCCGCGGGTAGCGATCACTGGTGTTCTTCCAGGGATAGCGGATCCAGCCGCTTTTGTTCTGGCACATCTCCTTAATGAACTGGTTGCCGTCGGTGTCGGTGGCGTTCAGGAAGTTCTTCCCCTCGCCGGTCGGGTGGATCATGAAGTTGCCGGCGGTATCCAGGCAGAAGACGTAGCCGGTCTTGCCCACCATCTTGCTCTTGATCTTCTCCTTCAGGGCCGCGAAAGAGCGGCGCTCGAAATCGATGTCGTCATAGGTCTCTTCGAGGTAACCGCCGGCCGCGATGATCCAGTCCCACTCCTTGAAGTAGCGGTAGGCCACCACCTTCTTGCGGAGCGTCTTGTCGCCCAGAGAGGCGTTTTTCCAGGGGTAGACGATGAAGAGCACCTCGCCCGGCCTGGAGCGCACCGCTTTCTCGCACATCTCCCTGATGAAGTAGCGCCCCGTCTCGTCGCGGCTGTTGAAAACGTTGGAGCCTTCCATGGCGACGTGTACCATGAGGTCGCCCTTGCTGGTCATGGCGTAGATGTAGCCGGTGTCCCCGACGTTCACCTTGCTGAGCGCGTTGTGGGCCTCACGCCTGGCTGTCGCCAGGTCGATGCGGCCGCTTTGCCGCTGGCGCTGCTGCGACTGCAGCACGTTGTAGGCGAGGTCGGTGAGGGTAGCGAGCTCCTTGTTGAAGCTCTTCTCCTTGTCCTGCTTGTAGACCTGGAACTGCTGATAGTGGGAGTTCAAGAGGTCCACGGTGAACCCGGTCATGTGCTCCAGGTCGTCCTTACTGGTCTGGGTGATGCCGAGGTAGGCCTGCTTGGTGGAGATATAACCGATCACCCCCCCGACGATGAAGATCGGGATCGTGACCAGCGGCAGCACCAGGACCATCATCTTCCAGCGCAGCTTCAGGTTGTTGACGTACATGAAGAGGCTTTGCACGGGTTCCTTTTCCGGTTGAGAAACCGTTTCAGTGCCGACAGAGGCACGACAGCGGTGTTGGCCCGGACTGCTCGGATAGTTTCTGTGGTATCGACTGGTTAGGCGACGGTTGCGCCCGCAGTGACATTAATGAATGGTCGTGGCATAGCGTAAACGCGATAGTAGCGTATACATCAAGTAAAATACCAGATATTTTTCGCATTTCTGCGAAAAAACGGCTCGAGCTGGCGCGGGGCGGGCCTTTGGGTGAAAATATTCTTTTCTCAGTTGGAGGAAAAGCTGGTACTGTCATTGCTGGCTCACTTGGATGCCGAAATCAGGAGCAACGATGGAAATCCCGCGCTATCCCCAATCCCGCCCCATTCTCCTTGAGGACAAGCCCCTATTGGACCAGCTCTTCCGGGAGCTGCAACCTCGTATCTCCGAACTCACCTTTGCCAACCTGTATCTGTTCAGGGTGGTGCACGACTACCGCCTGACCTTGGTGAGGGACGCAGTGGTCGCTCTAGGCCGCGGCTGGGACGGCTCGTCCTATTTCCTGCTCCCGTTCTCCGGCGATAGCGGAGCGGCTGCGCGTGAGCTGGTCGAGTCTGGGCTTACTCTGTACGGTGCGGACCGCCCGTTTCTGGAGCGTCACTTTCCGGAACGGGAAGGACTGCAGGTGGTGGCGGACCGGGACAACTTCGACTATCTGCATGTCAGGGAAGAGATGGCGCAGTTAAGCGGCAAGAACTACCACAAGAAGAAAAACCGGGTGAACTACTTCATGGTGCGGCACTGCTTCGATGTGGAGCGATACGAAGAGCGGCATCTGGATGGGTCGCTTGCGCTTTTGGGCGAGTGGCAGCGGGTGCGCCTGGCGATGGGGCCGAGTTCGCTGGAGGGCGAAGTGGCAGGCGCTGCCGAAGCACTCAGGCTGCACCGCGAACTGGGCCTCTCAGGCGTCGTCGTGCTGGTTAAGGGGGAGGTAAAGGGTTTTGCCTTGGGGGAGCAACTGAACCAGTCCACTTCGGTGTGCCACTTCGAGAAGGCGGACCTCTTCATGGAGGGGCTCTACCAGCTTTTGGACCGCGAATACTGCCGGCTTTTGTTCACCGATTGCGAGTTCGTGAACCGGGAGCAGGACTTGGGCGAACTGTCGCTGCGGCAGGCCAAGCTGTCGTACCACCCGGTGGAACTGGTGGAGAAGTTTCGAGTGAGCCGCGGGCAGGGTAGCGCAAGGGCTAGAAATTAAAGCAGGACCGCTCAGAAGCAGACGCGCGAACACAGGCCACTCAACGATTCGACGACTCAACCGCGTTCTTATCCTTCCCCCACTTCCTTAAAAACTCCTCCAGCTCAAGGGCGGCGTCATCGAAGTTCTCCAGACTCAGCTGGTAGTCGCCCTCCCAGTCGCGGTTTTTGTAGTAGACCTTGTCGTAGTAATCCACCACCAGCCCCCTCATGAACGGCTTCAGGTCCCAGCGTTCCAGGTCGTCGGCCAGCTCGTCGCAGATTTTGCCGCCAAGCTTCTTGCGGATGCGCTGCAGGGCCGCCGCCATCTCCTCCTTATACTCGGGAAGGCCGTACTCTTCGATCAGGCGCTTCACCCGAGTCTCCAGCTCCGCGTAGCACCAGATCCTGATCCCCTCCGCCATCTTCCGGTACAGGTCGCCCGGCAGCGATACCCTGCCGATCCGCTCGCTTTCGCCTTCCAGAATGAGCGGACGCCCAGCCGGGGCCTTGCGGAAGGCGTCCCAAAGGAGCGTCTCGAAACGTTTCTGCGTCAGCGTCTGGTTGAGCCCCAGCTGCCCGAAGGCGGAACCACGGTGGCAGGCGAGCCCTTCGAGGTCGACCACGGCGTGACCTTTCCGCTCGAGGTTCTGCAAGAGGGTGGTCTTGCCGATCCCGGTCATGCCGTGCAGTACTATAAGCGGGACCTGCGGGGTGAAAGGGGTGAAGTACTCCGAGACACGGTTGCGAAAGCTCTTGTAGCCGCCGATCAGTTGCACCGCTTCGTGCCCGGTCAGATCGAGGATGGAGGTCACCGTCTTGCTGCGCAACCCGCCGCGCCAGCAGTAGACCAGCACTGGCCGTCCCTGGGCCGCCTTGGCGATGGTCTGCACCATCTCCGGGAAACGGTGTGCGGTGAGCTCGAGACCGCGCTTTTTGGCCAGGTGCGGGCCGTCGTGCTTGTGCATGATCCCGATCTCGACCCGTTCCTCATTGGTCAGAAGCGGGACGTTGATCGCCCCCGGCAGGTGGTCCTCTTCGTACTCCAAAGGGGTGCGAACATCGACGGGAAGGTGGCTGTCGAGCAGTGTTTCGATAAACGGTGTGGTGGCTGGCACGGTTCTCTCCTCAAGCCGGCCATTATAGGGAGAGCTCCCCATTAATGCAAGAAAGCGTTGCACGGATCATGTATAATGAGGAGTCGTCGGCCGAGCGCCTACCCTCGGCGGGCCTGCGGTGCCTTTTCTATTGAGCGATTTTCACATGTGTGGTAGGTTACGCTGTTTTTACTTCCCTTTTGCGGATTCCCAAGGAGATTTTATAGATGTTTGGCGCGCTTATTAAGAAGATAGTCGGGAGCAAGAACGAACGGGAACTGAAGCGACTCTGGCCCCTCGTGGAGCGCATCAACCAGATGGAGCCCGAGATGGCTAAGCTCTCCGACGCGGAACTGCGCGGGAAGACGGCCGTGTTCCAGGAGCGCTACGGCCGCGGCGAGAGCCTCGACTCCATGCTTCCCGAAGCGTTTGCAGTCTGCCGCGAGGCGGGCAAGCGCGTCCTGGGCATGCGCCACTTCGATGTACAGCTGATCGGCGGCATGGTGCTGCATGCCGGCAAAATCGCCGAGATGAAGACCGGCGAGGGCAAGACCCTGGTGGCGACGCTTCCTTCCTACCTGAACGGCATCTCCGGCAAAGGCGTGCACGTGGTCACGGTGAACGACTACCTGGCCAAGCGCGACTCCGACTGGATGGGGCGCATCCATAAATTTCTCGGTCTTTCCGTGGGCGTCATCGTGCACGGCCTGGACGACGACGAGCGTCGCGAGGCCTACGCCGCCGACATCACCTACGGTACCAACAACGAATTCGGCTTCGACTACCTGCGCGACAACATGAAGTTCGACCTGGACGACTACGTGCAGCGCCCCTTCAATTTTGCCGTGGTCGACGAGGTCGACTCCATCTTGATCGACGAGGCGAGGACCCCGCTCATCATCTCCGGTCCCACCGAGGACTCGACCGACAAATACTACATCATCGACCGCATCATCCCGCTCCTTAAGAAGGGCGAGGTGATCGAGGTGGAGGCCAATACCCTCTCCGGCAAGCGCAAGACCTACACCGGCGACTTCACCGTGGACGAGAAGGCCAAGAGCGCGACCCTCACCGAGGAAGGGGTGCTCAAGGTCGAGAAACTCCTCAAGGTGGAAAACCTCTACGACCCGCGCAACATGGAGTTCCTGCACCACACCCAGCAGGCACTCAGGGCGCATGCGCTCTTCAAGCGCGATGTCGATTACGTAGTACGCGACAACGAGGTCATCATCGTCGACGAGTTCACCGGCCGCCTCATGCCGGGACGCCGCTGGTCCGACGGGCTGCACCAGGCGATCGAGGCCAAGGAAGGGGCGAAGATCGAGAACGAGAACCAGACGCTCGCCACCATCACCTTCCAGAACTACTTCAGGATGTACGACCGGCTCTCCGGCATGACCGGTACGGCGGACACCGAGGCGGAGGAGTTCCACAAGATCTACAAGCTGGACGTGGTGGTGATTCCGACCAACCGCCCGCTTTTGCGCCCCGACTTCCCGGACGTGATCTACAAGACCGAGCGCGAGAAGTTCAACGCGGTCATCAACGAGATCAAGGAGTTGAACGCGCTAGGGCAGCCGATCCTGGTCGGCACCATTTCTATCGAGAAGTCCGAGGAGCTCTCCGAGCTCTTGAAGCAGCAGGGCATCCCGCACTTCGTCCTGAACGCCAAGCAGCACGAGCGCGAGGCAGAGATCGTGGCCCAGGCGGGTCGCAAGGGGATGGTCACCATCGCCACCAACATGGCCGGTCGCGGTACCGACATCCTCTTGGGCGGTAACCCCGACGGTTTGGCCCGTCAGGAGTTCGGCGGCACGCCGGGTTCCCGCGCCGAAGAGTTCATCGAGGCCTTTCATAAGCTGGCAGACGACAGCCGTCCGCAGGCCGAGGTGATACAGGGCCTGGAAAAGGAATTCCCGGGAGTCACGGCCGTTGCGGCCGACTACCTGAAGGGGACCGAGGAGCCGGACTTCGACGAGTTGCAGGAAGTGGTGCGCGCCGAGTTCCAGAAGCAGTTTGACGTGCTGGTTGAGAAGAACAAGCCGATCTGCCTGGCGGAGCACGACGAGGTGGTAAGGCTGGGCGGCCTGCACATCCTGGGTACCGAGCGCCACGAGTCGCGCCGTATCGACAACCAGCTGCGCGGCCGTTCCGGCCGTCAGGGCGACCCCGGTTCCTCGCGTTTCTACCTGTCGCTGCAGGACGACCTCCTGAGGATCTTCGGTTCCGAGCGCGTCTCCATGATCATGGACAAGCTTGGCATCGAGGAAGGCGAGGCCATCACCCACGGCCTGATCACCCGCGCCATCGAGAACGCCCAGAAGAAGGTCGAGGCGCACAACTTCGAGATCCGCAAGCATCTGATCGAGTACGACGACGTCATGAACAAGCAGCGCGAGGTGATCTACACCCAGCGCAAGGAAATCCTGGCCGGCAACGCGATCAGGGACAGCTTCATCGGCATGGTGGATGATACGGTCACCGACGTGGTGGCGGGCTTCGCCATCGACAAGGTGTCGGCGCGCGAGTGGGACTGGCAGGGTATCGAGGAAACGGTGAGCAAGGTGTTCGGCTACCACCTCGAGCTGCCGGCCGAGACCCTGGACCGGCTCACCCCCGTCAACTTCGACGACCTCTTGCGCGGCGCTGCGCGCCAGCGCTTTACCGACAAGCTCACCGAGTTCGGTGACGAACTGATGGACCACCTGATCAAGGTGATCATGCTGCAGGTGATCGACGCGCAGTGGAAGGACCACCTGCTCTCCATCGACCACCTGAAAGAGGGCATCGGCCTGCGCGGCTACGGCCAGAAGGACCCCAAGCAGGAGTACAAGCGCGAGGCCTACCAGCTCTTCATGGACATGATGACCCGCATCAGGAGCGAGGTGGTGGAGAAGATCTTCTGGGTGCAGGTGGCCCACGAGGACGAGATCGAAGAGATCGAGGTGGAGCAGCAGCGTCAGCCGCAGCGCATGGTGTTCAACCTGGGCGACTACGAGCCGGAAGAGGCAGCTTCGGCCCACCAGCCCGCCAAGAGCAAGAGGAACGTGGGCAGAAACGACCCCTGCCCCTGCGGCAGCGGTCAGAAGTACAAGAAGTGCTGCGGAAAGTAGACGCCTCGGTCTAAGTGATCGGACCGATCCGACCGATCCGACTGATCGAGCACAGCACCGTTCGGAGGGTTTTTTTATGACTATCAAAGGTTTTCGGTTTTCCGCCGTCGAGGCGGCCATCAAAAAGCCGGGCCGGCTCGACCTGGCACTTATCTTCTCCGACGTCCCCGCGCAGGTCGCCGCGGTCTTCACCACCAATAAGGTGCAGGCGGCGCCGGTCATGCTGTCGCGGGACCGCGCCAAAAACGGTAGCGCCCGCGCCGTCCTGGTCAATAGCGGCAACGCCAACGCCTGCACCGGCGACCAGGGCATGCGGGACGCGCTTTCCTGCGGCAGGCGCACCGCCGAAATCCTCGGCCTGCCGGACGAGGAGCTGCTCATCGCCTCCACCGGCGTCATCGGGCAGCAACTCCCCATGGACCGCTTCCGCGCCGGCATCCAGCCCCTGGTGGACGGCCTGGGCAGCAGCACCCTGGACGATGTCGCCGCCGCCATCATGACCACCGACACCTTCGCCAAGATCGAACGGCGCACCGGCCAGGCAGGCGGCGTAAGCTACCAGATCGAAGGGGTCGCCAAGGGCGCGGGCATGATCCAGCCCAATATGGCAACCATGCTCTCGTTCCTGGTAACCGACGCGGCCATCGAGCCGGCGCTTTTGAAGAGCGCCTTCGGCGAGGCGGTTGAGGGCTCTTTCAACGCGATCACGGTGGACGGCGACATGTCCACCAACGATACGGCGCTCCTCATCGCCAACGGCGCTGCCGGCAACCCGACCATCAAGACCGGAACTCCGGAGGCCGCCCAGTTCGTCGACCTTTTGCAGGAGATCATGCTGTCGCTTGCCAAGCAGATCGTGAAGGACGGCGAAGGCGCCACCAAGTTCGTCACGGTCAAGGTGCGCGGCGCCGCCAGTAACGCCGACGCCAAGAAGGCGGCGCTCGCCGTGGCCAATTCGCTCCTGGTGAAGACCGCGTTCTTCGGACAGGACGCCAACTGGGGCAGGATCATCGCCGCCCTCGGCTACTCGGGCGCACAGCTCGAACAGGGGCGGGTGGAGATCAGCTTCGACGACGTCGTCATGGCCAAGGACGGCATCTTCGCCGGCGGCAACGCCGAGGCTGCCGGCACCGAGGTACTTAAAAAGCCTGAATTCACTGTCGCCATCGACCTGCACCTGGGCGCCGGCGAAGGGGCGGTCTACACAAGCGACCTCTCCTATGACTATGTGCGGATCAACGCGGATTATCGGACCTGATTTGAGGCGGTGGCCGGGCAACCGGACCTTACTGCCAGCCGGAGGGCTGAATGACTTTTCCCAGGCTTCTTTGCACGCTGTGCGCCGCACTGCTTCTCGTGGTTTCTGGCCGCCTGCCGTCCCAGGCGAGCGACCTGAAGATCACCGAGATGGCGGTCACTACCAAGGTCGTGAAGGGCAACCCGATCGATTCGGTACGGCGCATCTCCTCGTCATCGGTGAAGGCGCTTTACTGCTTCACCAGAATCTCGGCGCCCCAGGACACCGAAACCACCATCAAGCACGTCTGGTACTTAAACGACGAGGTGGTCGCGGAAGATACCATGCCGGTCAAGGGCGCACACTGGCGCACCTACAGCCGCAAGGGCGTGGAAAAGGGTCTTTCGGGGGAATGGCGCTGCGAAGCGCTGGACAGCGAAGGTAACCTGCTGAAATCCGTCAGCTTCAGGATGAACTAGGCGCCACGGTAGCACCCGAGATCGAGTCTTATGCCAAACCCCGCGTCATGGCACGCCATGACCTTTTTCAGAAGTCTCGTCTGCCTCATCCTGCTTGCCGTCTCGGTCCCGTGCCTTGGGGCCGACACGGCGCGTATCGACGTCCTGGTCGCCGACGCCATGGGGCGCAATCTGGTTGCCGGCGCCGTGGTCCTCGTCGGCAGCCGCGAGAAGGTCCTCTTCGAACGGGCCTACGGGCGCGTCTCCGGTGCTCCCGACGCGCGCGCCATGACCGTCGACAGCGTCTTCGACATCGCCTCCCTCACCAAAGTGGTCGCCACCACCCCCTCGGTGCTCAAGCTCGCCGAAGAGGGGCGACTCTCCCTGCTCGACCCGATCACCAAGTGGTTCCCCGAGTTCGCCGGTCGCGGCAAGGACGCCATCTGCGTGCTGAACCTCTTGACCCACACCTCGGGGCTGGACGACATCCAGCTCTCCAGTGTCAGCCCGCTGGCGAGCGCCATCGAGGGTGCCGCCGCCCAGAAGCTGAAAGGGGAGGTGGGGAGCCGCTTCAGGTACGCCGACCTCAACTTCATCCTGCTCGCCGAGCTGACCCGCCGGGCCACCGGCGCGGCGCTCGACCTCTACACCCAGGCCTCCTTCTACCGCCCGCTCGGTATGGTCGACACCTCCTTCAACCCGCGTGACAAGACGCGCTGCTCCTCCACCGTGTGGGAGGACCGCTTCCTGACCGGCGAGCCGCAGGACTACCTGGCCCGCCAGTTGGGCGGGGTGGCCGGACACGCCGGGCTCTTCTCCACCGCCCGCGACCTTGGCGCCTTCTGCCGCATGATGCTGGCCGGCGGCAGCCTGAACGGCAAGCGGGTGCTGGCGCAGCGCACCGTGGACCAGATGACGGCACCCTACTTTTCGCGCGGGGGCGAGGTGGTGCGCGGGCTGGGCTGGGACATCGCCTCGCCGTATTCCTCGCCGCGGGGCCTGGGCTTCTCCCGGGTCTCCTTCGGGCATACCGGCTATTCCGGCTCCTCCATCTGGATCGATCCGGTCTCCGACACCTTCGTCATCCTGCTGACCGCGCGCCTGGACTACAAGAAGGTGCACGATTTCAGTAAGTTCCGCGGCGAACTCTCGACGCTCGCCTGCCAGCTTTTCGGGGTGCCGCCGGAGTTGAGCGAGATGGCCCGCCTCGATGGCGAGTGATTAATCAGAAAGGGTAAAAACCTTGACAGGTTAGACCCGTTATGTTAGCTTTTTGCCACATTTTTGTGTCTAAAATGCCGAGAGTCCGGCAGTTGCAATAGGGGAGGAATAGATGGGCAATAAACTGCTCCTCGCAGATGACAGCATCACCATTCAAAAGGTCGTGGCGATCATCTTTGCCAATGAGGAGTTCGAGCTGACTGTCGTGGACAACGGCATCGCTGCCCTCGAGAAGGCACGGGAGGTGCGACCCGATGTGATGCTGGTCGATGCCCTGATGCCCGGCAAGTCCGGCTATGAGGTCTGCGCCGAGCTGAGGCGCGACCCGCTGCTCTCCGCTACGCCCATCCTCCTGCTGATCGGTGCCTTCGAGCCCTTCGATGAGGAGAAGGCTCGCGAGTGCGGCGCCGATTCCTCGATAACCAAGCCGTTCGAGTCCCAGCAACTCATCGACCGGGTCAAGGAGCTGCTGATTCTGGGGCAGAACCGCCCTGCGCCCTCCGCTCCGGCTGCCGCTGCTGCGCCGGCTGCACCCGCCGCTGCCGCTGTCCCCATCGAGTCGGCGGCGGCCGAGGAACTCTGGGGCGACCTGTCCTCCTTCGACACCATGCCGCCGGTGAGCGCACCCGCTGCCCCGACCCCGTCGGAAGCCGAGAATTTCTTCAACGCACCCGCAGCGGTTGAGCCGGCGCCCGTCGTACCCGCGGCACCGGCTGCTCCCGAGGCAGCCTTGGCTGCCGCTCCCCAGGCGCCTGCGGCCGCAGTTCAGCCGGCGGAAGCGATTCAGGAAGCGAGCCTCGAGGACGACCTCTGGGGCGCCTTCGAGCTGGAAGAGGTCCCGGCCGCTGCCGCCCCCGCGGCTGTTGCTGCCGACGTCGAACCTGAGTTCGAAGCTGAGGAATTCTTCAGCTTCGAGGAAGATGACGCCATCGAGGAGACCGGACCCGCGCTCGACATCGACGCCGCGGTCGCCGCCGAGCTGCAGGCCTCGCCCGAGGAACTCTTCAGCTGCGCCGAAGAGGAGCCCGAGGCGGTCGAGCCGGTGGCCCAGCCCGATCCCTTCAATTTCCCGGTGGAGGAGCCGTTTTCCTTCGAGCCCGAAGCCATCCCGGAAGTCGCCGCTCAAGCCCCCCTTGCCGCCGAGCCGCTGGTCGCAGCCGCAGCCGCAGCCAGCGCTCCGGTCTTCGAGGCCCCGGTCTCCCCGGCCCAGCCGGTTGCTCAGCCCGCCTCGGCAGCACAGCCGGCAGCGATCAGCGAGGCCGACCTGATAGCGGCACTTTCGAAGGTGTCCCGCGAGGTGATCGAGCGGATCGTCTGGGAGGTGGTCCCGGATCTGGCCGACGTGCTGATCAAGGAAGAAATCAGAAAGCTGAAGGCCGGCATCAAGGGATAACCCGCGTCGGCCGCTGGCACCCGTTGCACCATAAGGGGATTCTGATCCCCTTTTTTTATGTTACTAAAGGCAGGCGCAGGACTGACAAAACTAAAGCCGAATCGGTTTATTCCGCCGCGACGATTCCACCAGCTCTTTCCTGAACGGACGGAGCCGGAGGTGGGTGAAACCGCCAATGCACGTGCTGGCGCCTTCACCCTCACTGCGTTCCTCCCCGCGAGGCGCAGAGGGGGAACAGCGTGCGAAAGCCGGTCGTTTCGGCTATTTCCAAAGAGGTAAGGCAGATGGCAAACAAAGAGCTGGAGAAGGTGTACGAGCCGAAGAGCGTCGAGGAACGTTGGTACCAGGTGTGGGAGCGCGAGGGGTATTTTCATGCCACCGTGCCGAGCGACAAGCCGTCCTACAGTATCGTCATCCCGCCTCCCAACATCACCGGCGTGCTGCACATGGGTCACGCCCTCAACAACACTCTGCAGGATATCCTGTGCCGCTGGAAGCGGATGAGCGGCTACAACGTGCTCTGGATGCCGGGTACCGACCACGCCGGCATCGCCACCCAGAACGTGGTGGAGCGCCAGCTCGCCGCCGAGGGGAAGGACCGCTTCGAACTGGGACGTGAGGCCTTCATCGAGCGGGTCTGGAAGTGGAAGGGCGAGTCCGGCGGGCAGATCATCGACCAGCTGAAGCGCCTGGGCGCCTCCTGCGACTGGGAGCGCGAGCGCTTCACCATGGACGCCGGCCTCTCCACGGCGGTGCGCGAGGTGTTCGTCCGCCTGTACAAGGACGAGCTGATCTACCGCGACAACCGCCTGATCAACTGGTGCCCGCGCTGCCACACCGCCCTTTCCGACATCGAGGTCGAGCACGAGGACAAGGCGGGGAGCCTCTGGCACCTGCGCTACCCGGTGCTCGGGAGCGAAGAGGTGCTGGTGGTCGCTACCACCCGTCCCGAGACCATGCTGGGCGACACCGCGGTCGCCGTGAACCCGGCCGACGAGCGCTACAGCCACCTGGTGGGCAAGAAGGTGCTGCTCCCCCTGGTGAACCGCGAGATCCCGATCATCGCCGACGACTACGTCGACATGGAATTCGGCACCGGCGTGGTGAAGATCACCCCCGCCCACGACTTCAACGACTTCGAGATGGGCGTGCGCCACAACCTGGACCGCATCAACGTCTTCGACGAATCCGGCGTGGTGAACGCGGCCGGGAAGCAGTATGAGGGGATGGAGCGCTTCGCCGCCAGGAAGCAGGTGGTCGCCGACCTGGAGGCCCAGGGGCTCTTGGAGAAGATCCAGGATCACGCCCTGTCGGTGGGCGGCTGCTACCGCTGCAAGACCGTGGTCGAGCCGTACATGTCACTGCAGTGGTACGTGAAGGTGGGGCCGCTGGCCGAGCGCGCGCTGGCCGCCGTCAAGGACGGCAGGACCCGCATCGTCCCCGCCCAGTGGGAGAACACCTACTACGACTGGATGGAGAACATCAGGGATTGGTGCATCTCGCGCCAGATCTGGTGGGGACACCGGATCCCGGCCTGGTACTGCGAACACTGCGGCCACATCACGGTCGCCAAGGAAGATCCTGCCGCCTGCGAAAAATGCGGCTCCGACGAAATCCGCCAGGAGACCGACGTCCTCGACACCTGGTTCTCCTCGGCCCTGTGGCCGTTCTCGACCTTGGGTTGGCCCGAGAAGACCCCGGAACTGGCCGCCTTCTACCCGACCTCCTGCCTGGTCACCGGATTCGACATCCTCTTCTTCTGGGTGGCCCGCATGATGATGATGGGGCTGCACTTCATGGACGAGGTCCCCTTCGGCGACGTGTACATCCACGCCCTGGTGCGCGACGCCCAGGGACAGAAGATGAGCAAGTCCAAGGGGAACGTGATCGATCCCCTGACCGTGATCGACGCCTACGGCACCGACGCCTTTCGCTTCACCCTGGCCGCCTTCGCAGCCCAGGGACGCGACGTGAAGCTCGCCGAGGAGCGCATCGCCGGCTACCGCAACTTCGCCAACAAGATCTGGAACGCCTCGCGCTTCGCCATGATGAACCTGGAAGGGTTCGACCCGCAGGGGATCGAGCTCTCTTCGCTGAAACTCTCCAACGCGGACCGCTGGATACTGTTCCGCTTGAACGAGGTGGCCGGCCAGGTGGACGAGGCGCTCACCACCTTCAGGTTCAACGAGGCGGCCAGTGACCTGTACCGCTTCACCTGGAGCGAATTCTGCGACTGGTACATCGAACTGGTGAAGGACGATCTCTACAAGGGAGACGCCGACCGCCAGGCGAGCGCCAAGTACGTGCTCTGGCTGGTGCTTGAGCACCTCTTGCGCCTTTTGCACCCCTTCATGCCCTTCATCACCGAGGAGATCTGGCAGGCACTTCCCGCGCTCCCCGGCCATGCCGACTCCATCATGGTGGCCGAGTTCCCGACCCAGCGCGCAACCTGGGGCGACTTCGCCGGCGCCGCCGCCGAGATGGAACTGGTCATGGAGGTCATCAAGGGGATCAGGAACATCAGGGGCGAGATGGAAGTGGCCCCGAGCAAGCAGATCGCGGCCATCCTCGACTGCGGGTCGCCCGAGAGCCTCGCGCTCTTAAAACGCAACGAGGTGTATGTGATGAGCCTTGCGCGCCTCTCCGACCTCGCCATCGGACAGGGCGTCGAGCGCCCGACCGAGGCCTCCTTGCAGGTGGCCGGCGACGTCGAGATCCTGGTTCCCCTGCGCGGCCTGGTGAACGTCGAGGAAGAGGAGAAACGCCTCGGCAAGGAGATCGCCAAGATCGAGAAGGACATCGAGTTCCTCTCGAAGAAGCTGGAGAACCCGAGCTTCGTGGAGCGCGCGCCCGCCGACGTGGTTGAGAAGGAGCGCGAGAAGATCGGCGAGTTCGCCAACAAAAAGCGGATCCTCGAGGAGAGCCTGGAGAAGATCCAGCGCCTGCGCTAAGGCTGGTTGTAACTTTCATCGTCAGAACAAACGCATGCAAAATACCCCCATCCCTTCCTGCCTGCCCAGATAAGCGCGCGCCAGGCGGGGGTGGGGGTGCGCCGCGGCGGCATTCGATGCTGCATCTTTTTGCGAGGTCCCGACTTGAACGCTCCCCCCGTGGTACTTGGCATCTTCGCCTTCATCTTCGGCGCCCTCGTCGGATCCTTTCTCAACGTCTGCATCTTCAGGCTCCCCAAGAAGGAGTCGGTGGTATTCCCGCCGTCCCACTGCACACGGTGCGATTACGTCATCCGCTGGTACGACAACATCCCCATCCTGAGCTACCTCGCCCTGCGCGGCAAGTGCCGCCAATGCGGCGCCCCCATCTCGCTGCAGTACCCGCTGGTCGAATTCGTCAACGGTGCGCTCACCCTGGCCCTTTTCTCCAAATTCGGCCTGGGGCTCGCCTTCGCCGTTCTCTTCGTGCTGTGCAGCGCCCTCGTCGTCTTGACCTTCATCGACCTGGAACACCAGATCCTTCCCGATTCCATAACGCTCCCCGGGATCGTCGTCGGCTTTGCGGTCTCCTTCTTCATCCCCGGTTTCGGCTGGCTCAACTCGGCTCTCGGCATCCTGGTCGGCGGCGGGAGCCTCTTGGTGGTCGCCTACGGCTATCAGCTCATCGCCAAGAAGGACGGCATGGGGGGAGGGGACATCAAGCTGCTCGCCATGCTGGGCGCCTTTTTCGGCTGGCAGGGGGTCCTCTTCATCATCTTCGCCGCCTCGCTGATCGGCTCGGTGATCGGGGTGAGCGTGATGCTGGCCCAGAGAAAAGATTCCACCCTCGCCATCCCCTTCGGCCCGTTCCTGGCCAGTGCCGCCGTCATCTACGTCTTCTTCGGCAGGCAGATCATCCAGTGGTACCTGAGCATCGGCAGGCAGTAGAAGGCGATTGACAATCGACAATGGACCATCGACAATGACGCCGTTGCACATGGACAATTGACGACGGCACCAAGGTAACCGGCTACGATCGGTTTGAAATGACGCCTGCGTGTCGTTACCGTAGATCCCTCAGGAGGTAGTGGCGGTGGGAACGACAGTGGCCGGGATTTTCGTGGTCCATTGTCAATCGTCCATTGTCGATTGAACCTATGCCCTCTTTCCGCTTCAGCCTCACTTTCTACATCCTGTCGGCTCTCAGTTGCCTTTTGGTGCTCACCTGGCTGCTGCTCTCGCTTATCTGGTTCAAAACCTCCGAAAACGACCTCCTCGCCCAGAAACGCAACGAGGGGAGGCTGCAACTCGCCTCGATCGCGGAACTGCTGCCGCGGCCGCTCACGGCTCCCCTGCCGGGGTCGGCGGTCGCCAAATATCTCGCGCTCCTGGACAACGAAAAGAGCTTTTCCGGGCTCTTGGTGGTGGACGTCGCGGCGCAGAGGGTCTTCTCGGTGTCGGAGCCCAAGGAAGCGGACCGCGCCCTTTTGCACGCGCTGGGATCGGGACGCGAATCGTTCGAGATCTCGGCCGACGGCCGCTTTGCCCGCTGCTACACCCCCATCCTGGACCAGGGCAAGACCGTCGGGGCGGCCCGCCTCACGCTGTCGCTTGCCGCGGAGCAGGGGCGGCTCCAGGCCTCGCGCCGGCTGGTATTCGCCTACTTCGCGCTCGACTTTTTGCTGCTGTTGGTCGTGGGATCCCTCCTGCTTTCGCGCACCGTGGTCACGCCGATCCGCCGGCTGCTCAGCATGACCCGCCGCATCGAGGCCGGCGACCTCGGCGGGCTCGTACTGGTGCCGGGAAGCACCGAGGTGGCCGAACTCTCCCACGCCTTCAACAACATGGTGCTTGCCCTTGGGAAGAAGCGGGAGGAGGTGGAAGAAAAAGTGGCGTCGCTCAACCGCGCCAACCAGGAGATCCTCCAGGCGCGCAACGAGGCGGTTCGCTCGGAGAAGATGGCTTCGGTCGGGCTTTTGGCCGCCGGCATGGCGCACGAGATCGGCACGCCGCTCGCCGCCATCATGGGGTACACCGGAATCCTGTCCGAGGAACTGACCGCGGACCCGGAGAAGTCGGACTACCTGCGCCGCATAGCCGACGAGTCGCGCCGCATCGACCGCATCGTCCGGGGGCTGCTCGACTACGCCCGCCCCAAGGCGGTACGGCAGGAGGACGTGGCGCTGGGCCTGTTGGTCGGGAAGACGGTGGAACTGCTTCAGGCCCAGGGCGCGCTCAAGCAGATACTGCTTAAAATGGAAATCGAGGACGACCTCCCGCTCTTCAAGGCCGACCCGCACCAATTGCAGCAGCTCCTCATCAATCTGGTCATGAACGCCCGGGACGCCATGCCTAGCGGTGGCGAACTGACGCTCGCAGGGCGCCGCGACGGTGACGACGTCCTCTTGGAGGTGATCGACACCGGCGAGGGCATTCCACCCGAGCAACTCCCCGTCGTCTTTGACCCGTTCTTCACCACCAAGGAGCCGGGAAAGGGGACCGGCCTGGGGCTCGCCATCGTGGCGCGCATTGCCGAGTCCTGCGGCGGAAGGATCACTGTGGAAAGCGAGCGGGGCAGGGGGAGCCGGTTTGTCCTGCGGGTGCCGGGAATGAGGCGGTAGGCCGGGGACCAGGACCGCGGGGTGTCGCCGATGAGCGTGTGCCGCAATCTCGGGCTCGGTCGAAAGCGGCCGCAGCCGCTGCCACAAAAGCAGAGAAACCGTAAGTCATTAGAAGAAGGCGGGTGAGCACCATGGCTGTCGAGAAACGAAAAATTCTGGTGGTGGACGACGAGGAAAACCTGCGCCACATGCTCCAGGTTATGCTGAAGAAGCAGGGCTACCTGGTGGATACCGCGGCGGACGGCACACAGGCCCTGGAAAAAGCCCGCACCGGCGACTACACCTTCATCCTGTGCGACATCAGGATGCCGGTCATGGACGGCAAGGCGTTCCTCAAAGCGTGCGCCAGCCAGGAGATGCCGGCCACCATCATCATGATGTCCGCCTACGGCTCGGTGGACGAAGCCATCGACTGCATGAAGCTTGGGGCCTACGACTACATCTCCAAACCGTTCAACAGCGACGAGATCTCGCTCGTCTTGAAGAAGGCGGAGGAGCGCGAACGGTTGAAGGACGAAAACCGCCGGCTGCGCGAGGAGGTGGGCGCCAGTTGCTCGCTGGGAAACATCATCAGCCGCAGCGAGCAGATGGCCGAGATCTTCCAGCTGATCCGCAAGCTGGCCGACTACAAGACCACGGTTCTCGTGCTGGGCGAATCCGGTACCGGCAAAGAACTGATCGCCAAGGCGCTGCATTACAACGGTTCACGCAAGGATGCCCCCTTCGTCGCCGTCAACTGCGGCGCGATCCCGGAGCAGCTTCTGGAAAGCGAGCTGTTCGGTCACGTGAAGGGGGCCTTCACCGACGCGGTGGGTGACAAGCGGGGTCTCTTCGAGGAGGCCGACGGCGGCACGCTGCTTTTGGACGAGATAGCGGAAATGCCCATGGCGCTTCAGGTGAAGCTGCTGCGGGTGCTGCAGGAAGAGGAAATCCGCCGGCTGGGCGCCGGGGGCTCCCGCAAGGTCGACGTGCGCGTCATCTCCGCCACGTCGAAGGACCTGGGTGCCGAGGTGGCGGCCGGCAGGTTCCGCGAGGACCTCTACTTCAGGCTCAACGTGTTCTCCCTGGTTATTCCCCCCTTGCGCGAGCGTTTGGAGGACGTGCCGCTGCTCGTGGACCACTTTTTGGAAAAGTACGGCGAGCGTATGGGGAAGGCCGGGGCACGCCCCTCTCCCGATGCCCTGAGGGCCCTGGTGCACTACAACTGGCCGGGCAACGTGCGCGAACTGGAAAACTGCATCGAGCGCGGACTGGTGCTCTGCGAAGAGACCCTGGACATCTCCTGCCTCCCCGAAACGGTGCGCCGCAGCATCGGGGTGGAGCGCAGGCGCACAGAACCCGCATCGCTTTCGATCAAGACGGGAGCCGAACGACTGGAGCGCGACCTGATCTCACGGGCGCTGGCGCAGACCGGCGGCAACCGGACCCACGCGTCGAAACTTTTGGAGATAAGCCACCGGGCACTGCTGTACAAGCTAAAAGAATACGAGATTGAATGATCTTAATAAGGTTGTCGGCGTATTGGACTGTATGCATAAGGCCATTGATTATACGAATTTCAGTTTTGCCCTGCCTCGCACTCTCTCCTATTGATTTAGTCACTTCTAAAATACAAATCCGTGGATTTTATTCAAAGCTTTGTGGTATCTTTGTTCACGTAGCTTAGATGTTTCGTTTCTTAAACCTCTTGTTTCTGCTGGCTAAGTTTCTGCACATAAATGCATATAAAATTAGTCCTGCGCTTTTCGGCTGATCTTTTGCTCCAAGGCGAGCAGTGCCGTTATCTTTTTGTGGTGCTATCCTGTTTTTATTACTGAGTGATTTCGTGGCGGCAGGCATTTCCGGGGGCGGAACTGCCGCGACTGCAGAGGGCTCATGACCTTCTGCATATGTGACAAGTTATGAAAATTTCTTTAACTTGCCAAAGCTTAGTATGGGGGACACTCACTTGAACAGGCGCCTGATCAAGAAAACCCGTTTAATCCTTCTGCTCCTTCCGGTCCTATGCGCCGCGCTGCCTGTCCTGTCCCAGGCGGATCCGGGGAACGATTACTGCGTCACCCCTGCCTTCATTACCGCGAGCATCAAGCCGAACCTGCTGCTCATGATCGACAACTCGGCCAGTATGTACGACCTCTCCTACGTCGACAAGGGTCTGAAGCACTGTGCCATACAGACCTCGCAGGCGTGCCAGTACGACTCGGACTGCACGCAAAGCGGGGACACCTGCAGCGTCTTCGACCGCCAGCCCTATTACTGCTACGACGAGACCTACAGCAGCGCCACTACCTATACCGGTTATTTCGACCCCGCCACCTATTACTACTACCGCCCCGGCAGCCCCAACGCCGCCGAAGGTGATTTTGCCGTCCTGGCCGACTTCTCGACCGGTTGCCCGGGTGCGTCCGGCGAGTCGGTAAAAAGCATTGCCAGTACCATGTGCGTCCAGTACACGACGGCCAGCGGCACCCTCACGCACTTCGCGGCCAAGGGAAACTACCTCAACTGGCTCACCGCCTCAAAGCTCGACATAGAGAAGAAGATCCTCACCGGTGGCAAGTGGGACGGCAGCGGGCTCAAGGCCGAGTCGCGCGGCTGCGTCGGACAGGGGTACGTAAAGCAGGCGCTCGCAGGCGACTTTGTGAACTTCAGCGGCACGGCTGTCAACGACGACAACAGCCCCCTGGGGGTTACGTTTACGGTCACCGGACCTGCGAACCCCAACAACGCCTCAGCACCGTCCTCTGGCGGTACCACCTACATCAACCTCTATGCCGGCAACGCTTACCGGTACGCAGACTGCCAGTACGCGGTCGACGCCCTGGCCAACGGTGGAAATGCGGACATCAAGCAGACCGTCGCCGCCTGCCTCACTTCGGCCACGCCTGTCACCGGCTTCTGCCAGCAGAAGAACACCCAGAGCTGCACCACCTCAACCGACTGCGTCTACAACGGCGCCAAGTCCCAGTCCGGTTTCGTCTGCAGCCTCAACCCAACCCTCTCCTGCACCGGGCTCTCCGACAGCTCAACCTGCACCCCCTCCGCGCAGAACGTCTGCTCGGGGAAAAACACACTCTCCTGCAGCGGTGACAGCGACTGCCAGGTGACCACCGCCGCAAAAACCGGGACCTGTGGCACCTGGTCGCCTAACCTGCCGCAGGGGCTGGTGAACAAGGTCCCCACCAGTTGCAGCGCACCCTGCAGCTATACCGATAACCATGGAAATACCTTTACCGCGTCCTGCGTCGGGTACTCCGCCTCCTCGACCAACGACTACGGGCCGTGCGTCAACATCGCGCCCAACTACGGCAGCTGCGCCGCGAACTACACCGGTCCCTGCGTGCTCCCGGCCTCGGCCTCCCAGATCAAGACGAAGGTCTCGTTCCAGCAGTCGATGCAGGCCTGCTGGCAGCTCAGAAACGGGCATACCATCGGCACCGACGACATCAACACGGTGAACAACCAGTGCTCCGACATCTACGGCAGCTTCAAGACCTGCTCCAACGACCACTTCAAGACCTGTACTGCCAACGCCGACTGCGGCAGCGGCAACACCTGCCAGAGCGGACCCCAGGCGATCTCGCCAGGCAACCCGGGCCTTTTGTGCGGCGCTACCTACGAGGGGCAGTTCTACGAGCAGAACTCGTCCGGTGCCTGGGTGCTCAAGTCGAGCGCAACCACCGCCAACATGATCACCGTGCACACCCAGTTCTGCAATGACATGGCGACACCCAACGTGACCGACCCGACCGATGCGCCGTCCGACACCACGGTGGCCGACAACCTGCCCGCCATCATCAGCGGCGTGGGGGTCGAGGCGCAGGTAGGTCCGCCGGTTGGGCGCATGCGGGTGAGGATGGCGACGGCAACCGCGCCGACCGGCCTGGTCCAGCAGTTCGGCAACCAGATACGGCTGGGCGCCATGAGCTTCAACCAGTACGGCTCTGCCTCGGAAACCGGGCTTGTCGCAGTGCACGTCCCCAAGGTCTGCTCCGACAACGCGAACCTGGTCTGCACCCAAAATAACGACTGCGCCAGCAACAGCTGCGTGGCCGCCAGCAACCTGGACGGCGCCAGGGTCGTCTACCCCATCGGCCTCGGGGTCTGCGCCACCATGACCGGCACCGCCTGCCAGGTCGACAGCGACTGCGCCAGCGGCAAGAGCTGTCTCAGCAACTACTGCGGCACCAAGGGGAGCACGGTCTGCACCACGGTGAGCAACTGCAGCGGCTCCAACCAGGCCTGCATCCCCGACGACGTCGGTGCGCACACCAGCGGCACGCTGACCCGCGCCATCGACGACGTCGTGGCCAACACCTGGACCCCGCTTTCCGAGGCGTACTACAACGCCATCGGGTACTACGCCCAGATAGCGAGCGGCAGCGACGCCGGCAAGAGCCGCACCGCCCTGAGGCTCAACGCCATCTCCACCACGAGCACCGACTTCACCGGGGCAACGTCGCCTCCCATCGATTTCAACGAGATCCTGAACCCATCGGAGTACCGCTGCCAGCAAAACTACACGCTTCTGATCAGCGACGGTTCCTCCACGGCGGACCGCAACACCGACGTGAACGCCCTTGCCACCCTCTATGCCGGCCAGGCCGGGGTCACCCAGGTCGCCTGCAGCGGCGCCTCCAGCGGGTCGAGCGCCGACTACGGCGGCAACAACAACCTCCCCATCATGTCCTGGATCGCCAAGAACCGGAGCATCTCGGACTTCAGTCTGAGCGGCACCCCCTCGACCGCAGCACCCGTCAACGCGCGCGATTCCTTCACGAGCTACGTGGTCTTCAACGGCGAGACCAACGGCGCCGCCGGCGACTGCAACTCGCTTACGCTCCTTACCAAGACGGCAGCCAAGGGCGGGACCACGCTTAAGCAGGCCAACAAGCCGGACGAGCTGAAGACCGCGCTCACCTCCGTCTTCACCGACGTGGCCGCCAAGGCCGCCTCGGGCACCGCCGCCTCGATCCTTTCGAACAGCGAGGGGAGCGGCGCCAACATCATGCAGGCGGTGTTCTACCCCAAGAAGATCTTCGACAACTCGACTGCCGCCAACTGGATCGGCGAAATGCAGAACCTCTGGTACTTCATTGACCCTAAGATCAACAACAGCACCATCCGCGAGGACACCGACGGCGACCTGAAGCTGAACCTGGTGAACGACAACGTGGTCCGTTTCACTTTTGACACCAGCTCGAACAAGACCCTGGTGCAGTTGTACCAGGACACCAACGGCGACGGTGCCGGCGATACCGCGGTCGGGGGGCTCATAGACCCCGACCTGGTGAAGAGCATCTGGCGTGCCGGCAGGCAGCTCTGGAGCCGCGACTTGAGCGCGGACCCGCGTACCATCTATACCCCGGTGCTCCCCAGCGGTACCGCGGTGAGCGGTACAGGCCTCATGAAGTTCTCCTGGAGTTCCCCGGATAACTCGACCGTGCTGCAGCCCTACCTGCAGGCGGCGAGCAGCTCCGACGCGGTCAAGATCATGAAGTACGTGCACGGCTTCGACTTCCCCGGGGACAGCACCATGCGCAGCCGGACGGTGCAAGGCGGCTCCATCCCCGCCGCCACGGTGAGCACGGTGGACACCGACCTCTACGTCACCAACCCGCGCGACAAGGGGATCGGGGTCTGGAAGCTTGGAGACATCATCTCCTCCACCCCGCGCGTGCAGTCTACGGTGCGCATCGGCACCTACAACCTGACTGCACCGGGCGGCTACAACGACCAGTCCTACCTCTCATTCGTGAACTCGAGCGAGTACCAAAACCGCGGGATGGTCTACGTGGGGGCCAACGACGGCATGCTGCACGCCTTCAAGCTGGGCGTCCTGTCGGTCAAGGCGTCCGGCAACGTGAAGGCCACCCTGTCCGGGACCAACCTGGGGCGCGAGCAGTGGGGCTTCATACCGAAGCAGTTCCTCCCTTACCTCAAGTACTCCCAGGACCCGTCCTACCAGCACCTCTACGCGGTGGATGGCAGGACGCTTCTGGCGGACGCGAGCATCGGCGACGCCAGTTCCGAGGGGTGCACCGCGGACAACTACTGGCAGTGCGACAAGCCGACCTCGCTTAGGGTGGTCGATTCCACCAACCACCTCGACCCGGCCACGAACACCTGGCGCACCATCGTGATCGGCGGCATGGGGCTCGGGGGGGCCTCGTCTGCCACCACGGGCAGCAACTCGGTTACGGCCCCGATCGCCGACCCGGCGGACGGCACCAAGGCGCTCGGCTATTCCTCCTATTTCGCACTCGACGTCACGGCTCCGGAAAACCCGAAGCTGTTGTGGGAGTTCCACGACCCCGACCTGGGCTTCGCCACTACCGGGGCGGCCATTGTCAGGGTGGGCGGGCCCCAGAAAAACGGCAGGTGGTTCGCCATCTTCGGCTCCGGACCGACCGGCCCCATCGACACCGTGACCCACCAGTTCCTGGGACGCTCCAACCAGAACCTGAAGTTCTTCGTGGTGGACCTGAGGACCGGCGCGCTCATCACCACCATCGACACCGGGATCGCGAACGCCTTCGCCGGTTCGCTCACCGGCAGCGCCATCGACACCGACCGCTGGGACCCCACGGTCACCGGCAACTATCAGGACGATGCGGTCTACGTGGGGTACGTGAAGAAGGCAGGCTCCGGCGCGAGCTGGACCGACGGCGGGGTGGGGCGGATCATGGTCGACCCGGTCGCCGATCCAACCGACGCCAACGTGAGCAATATCTGGCATTTCAGCACGGTCGCCGACGGCCTCGGCCCGGTCACCACCTCGATCGCCAAGCTGCAGGACAAGAAGAACCGCAACCTCTGGCTCTACGGCGGGACCGGCCGCTACTTCTACCGCGATTCCATCGCGCTCGACGACTACAGCGGGTCGCGGCAGCTGTTCGGCATCAAGGACCCCTGCTACAACCGGGGGAGCATCGGCAACTACCTGGACCACAGCACGAGCCCCCGCTGCAGCGCCGCCATCTCCGGCGACCTGGTGAACCAGACCACGTCCATCTCGACGCTGGGCCCGAGCGACCCCGGCTGGCGCATCGACCTTGACGCCAACACCACCACCAGCGGCGCCGAACGCCTGGTGACCGACACGGTGGCCCTGGTGAACGGCACCGTCTACTTCACCACCTTCGAGCCGACCATGGACGCCTGCGGCTACGGCGGCAACTCGTTCCTGTGGGGGGTGAAGTACGACACCGGCGACGCGCCCCCCGCGAAGACCCTGACCGGCAAGGCGCTGATCCAGCTCTCCACGGGCGAGTTCAAGGAGGTCGACCTGTCGACCGCGTTCACCGACAAGCTGAACCGGCGCATGACCACACCCCTGACCGGCAAGCCTCCCTCAGACGCGCCGCCGATCATCAGCAGCAGCACCAACAAGCCGGTGAAGAAGATCCTGCACATCCAGGAGCACTGACATGCGCCAGGCAGGTTTTACCCTCGTCGAGCTCATCATCGTCATGGCGATCATGGGGGTTCTGATGGCGATCGCGACGGCAAACTGGAACCAGATGCAGAAGAAGAACGCGGTGGAGGGGGAGGCGAAGGCGCTCTACGCCGACCTGATGGCCGTGCGGCTGGATGCGCTCTACACCAAGCGCCCGCGCAGCGTGGTGGTGACCAGCACCGGGTTCAACGTCTACTCGTCGAGCCTCACCACGGTGGGACCGGCGAGCGGCAAGTCACTCAGGTATCCCCTTAAGTGGACGCCGGCCAGCCCGGTTCTGACGCTCACCTTCGACGTGGGTGGCCTCTCCACGGCGGGCGCCGACACCTCGATCTGCGTGGATCCGGACAATAATCTGGCCGTCACCAGCGGCGCTGTGGACAGCATCGTCGTGTCGACGGCGCGCATCAAACTTGGGAAAAGGGAAGGGGGGAGCTGTGAAGTTTCCGGCATTACACAAAGGTAGCTCCGGATTCACCCTCGTCGAGGTGATGGTAGCCCTCCTGATCATGATCGTCGGCATGGTGGGGCTTTTGCAGGCCATCGGCATCGCGCTGGAGCACAACCTGCGCAACCAGCTGCGCGAGGAGTCGGTGTACGCAGGCGAGAAATACATGAACGAGCTGCGTGGCAAGTCCTTCGAAAGCTATTCGGCGAGCTACACCCCTTTTGCCTACACCAGCGCCCTGCGCGGCCGCGGCATGGTCTACTCCGTGGAGCGCAGCACCGCGAACCTCTCCGCGGACGGGCTCACCAAGATGCTCATGGTAACGGTGAAGTGGACGTTCAAGAGGGTTGAATATCAAAACAGGGTCACGGCGACGGTGTCGCAGGCCCCGTCCTGATGCGCCGCCAGAGGGGAACGATGAAGCTGTCTGACAACCGAGGGTTCACCTTGGTCGAGATACTGGTCGCCATGGCCATCTTCCTGACCATCCTCATGGTGACCACCACAACCTTCGACCTGATCGCCAAGCACGCGGGGCAGCAGTCCAAGTCCGCGGAGACGCTGGTGGAGAGCGTCGTGGGACTCGAGGTGCTTCGCTCGGACCTGAAGCAGGCCGGCTTCGGGCTCCCCTGGACGGTCCCTTCCACCATCTCGTCCGCCAGCTACAAAGAGGCCCAGGTAACGACGGACGACATCCCCGCGCCAGGCTTCTGGCCCGCTACCGCCCCGCCGGCGCCGGCCACCCACTGGGTGAACTCCTTCAACGACGCTCCCGCCAATGCGCCGCGCGCCATCCAAAGCGCCGAGACCGCCTTCAACGTGGACGCCTCCGGGCACGGCTCCAAGTACCTGGTGATCAAGTCGATGCTGGTGGGTGCCAGCCCGGCGTCCAAGAAGTGGACCAACGTCGCCTTCAGCTCAGCCGGCAAGAGCATCAGGCAGTGGGGTGACCCAAGCCGCGATCTGGCCGACACCGACCGCGTCATCGTGGTGAAGAACTCGCTCATAACGACGCCCCCGACCCAGCAGCTCATGGTCACCGACGCGGGCGCCTTCTCCGCCAGGTTTAACAACTACTCTACCCTCATCCTGCCGCACCAGGAGGGGGACACCTACGAGGTCTACGGGGTCGACTCGAACGACCTGATCATGCCCTTCAACAGGGCCGACTACTACGTCATGAGGCCGGCCACCGGCATGCCGGCCGACTGCGCGCCCCACACCGGCGTGCTCTACAAGTCGGTACTGAACCATGCCGACGGCAGCTTCACCCCGACTCCGCTCTTCGACTGCGTAGCCGACCTCCAGGTTGTCTACGGCGTGGACAGCTCCGGTTCCGGAACCGGCACCGTGAACAACCACCAGACGGACACCTTTACCTCGGCGGAGGACATCAGGAACCAACTGCGGGAGATCCGTGTCTACCTCTTGTCGCATGAGGGGAAGAAGGACCGCAGCTACACGACCCCGTCGCGCTACGTGACGGTTGGGGAGGATTTTGGCGGCGTGTTGCGCGGCCGGGTTTTCGACTTGCAGACCCTGATCGGCGGGGATTGGCAGAACTACCGGTGGAAGGTCCATACGATCGTGGTCCGCCCGAAAAACCTCTTCTAAGGAAACGGCAAGGTGCACCCATGAGATATCTACGAAACCAGGACGGCGTGGCGCTCGTCGTGTCACTGATGTTCTCCCTGATCTGCCTGGTCATGATCCTCTCGCTCATGTACTACGTCCTGGCCGGCACCAAGAGTACCGGCGCGCAGGCCAGGTACCGCAGTTCGCTTGAGGCGTCCTACGGCGGGGTCGATTTCCTCACCAAGACGGTGATTCCCCGGGTCTTCTCCGACTACTCCGGCGGCAAGCTCTCGCTTTTGACCGACTTCGCCGCCAGCGACAAGCTTGGCCTGACGATCGGTGGCAACCTCAAGGAGAAGATGACCAAGAACACCTCGGAGTGGAGCGGGTTGGCCATGAAGACGTTGGACCCGAAGCTGGCCCCGGACATCACCTTCACGCTCCCCGGACAAAGCGGCTCACAGGGATACAAGGTCTACTCGAAGATCGTCGACACGACGACCGGAGTGGGGCTCTTGGACGCCAGCGGGGTCGACTACCTGGATCCCGGGATTGGTGTGGCCGGCGCCGGTTCCAGCACCCAGTCGATGCGCACCCCCAACATCTACACCATCGAGGTCGAGGGTGAAAAGGCCGTGAACCCCAAGGAGAAGGCGAGTCTCTCCGTGGTGTATGCCTATTGACCGCCCGGCGCAACCAGGTACCCCGTACTTTATCATCCCCTTTTCCCCCGCGATAAGCCCGACGGTCATCCTGTCCGCCGGGCTCTCTGAGTGATCCTCCCCAATTGCCACAGAATCGTTTGCCCGACCTTTTTTCTTCCTCCGCACGCGTATACTCCCTCTTTTGCGCCGAACCTTCCTGAGCATCACCCGTCGTCGTTGTGCCACTTTTTGCGTAGCGGTCTCGTCTGCTATGAAAAATTTGCATAGTTCGGCTGTTCTTGGATGGGGTGATTTTGTCTAAGTGTCTGATTTTGAGCAGAGGGAGGGGCGGTACGGAACTTGCTGCCGTCGCGCAGGGCGTGCTGCCCGTCGAAGATTTCCGTTATCGTGGAGCTTACTATGAAAAGGTATCTGAAGGCCGTGCTGAAAGTAGCGGGCGTGGCAACGCCCTTGGTGCTGTTGGGAGCTGGGCAGGCGACCACGTACCTCGGGGTAGTGCGTTCTGTGGAATCCAAAAGGATCACCATCCTCCAGAAAAGCGGCGCAGAAAAGACGCTGAAATTTACCGCGGACACCAGGGCCTATGCCTCGGGAAAGTTGGTCCCCGCCACCTTTCTCAAGCGCAATTCGAAGGTGCAGGCTTCAGTTGACGAACACGATGTCTGCATTCAGATCGTGGCCGACGAGGTGCCGAGATGAACCGAATCTTCAAGATACTTGTCTTCGCCGCTTTGGGACTTTTTTTCGCCCAACCCGCCTGGTGCGCGCTCCCTGGGGAAGTTGATTCGATCACTCCCGCCAACGGTGCAACCAACGTCCCGGTGACCACGGTCGTCACCGTGGTTTTCAACACGACGATGGACAACACCACGATTACCAACTCTTACTTCTACCTCAAGAAGGGAGGGTCCGGCACTTCCATCGCCGCGTCTGTTTCCTACACCGCTGCCACCCGTACCGCTGTCCTCACGCCTACCGTAGCCCTGGATAACAGCGCGTCGTACACCATTTTCCTCTCCAGAAATATCAGGACTTCGGCGGGCACCAGGATAAACGGTGGCAGCACGTACTCCGAATATTCATTTACCACCGAGGCGGCCAACGTACCTCCTGCGATCACCCTGGTCACTCCCAGTTCCGGTGCCACCGGCATATCCAGGACTACACGGGTCACCGCGACCTTCAGCGAGCCGATAGATGCGTCCACCCTTTCTTCCTCGAGCTTCTACGTGAACGGGATCAGCGGCTCCATCAGCTACAACGCGACCACCTATGTCGCCACGTTCACCCCCTCCGCTGCGCTCAACTACTCGACTACCTATACAGCGACCATCACCACCGCCATAACCGATTTAGCCGGTGCGCACATGGTGGCCAACAAGGTCTGGAGCTTCACCACCCTGGCCCCGGACACCACCCCGCCCACGGTGACCACGGTCACCCCGGCCGCCAACGCCACCGCCGTGGCCCGCGATACCACGATAAACGCCGTCTTCAGCGAGGACATCGACCCGACAACCATCACCAGCAGCAGCTTCACGCTCAGCAACGGGGTCATCGGGACCGTGTCCTACAACGCAGCGACCCGTACCGCTACCTTTACGCCCAACGGAAATTTGGACCGCGAGGTGACTTACACCGCCACTCTCTCGTCAGCCATCACGGACATGGCAGGGAACGCACTCGCCACTAAGAGCTGGAGCTTTACCACGGTGGGCTCCTTCGTGGTCAACCCCGTCCCGCTGAGCACCTACTGCCAGACACCACCCTTTGTCACCAGCGGCGCCACCTCTTTAAAACCCAACGTCTTGCTCATCGTCGACAACTCGGGCTCCATGAACGAGTTTGCCTACAAAAATGCCGGATCCGGCGATAGCACCTTCGACACCAGCTACAACTCGGCGGCGAGTTACTACGGCTACTTCGATCAAACCAAGATGTACGCCTATTCGACCGCGGCCAGTGGCTACTTCTACGTGGACAGCACGAAAACGCTGGACACCACCAAGTTCAGTGCGACCTCCGGTTTTTCCGGCAACATGCTCAACTGGCTCACCATGCGCCGGGTGGACATCGTGCGCAAGGTCCTGGTCGGGGGCAAGACCCAGCCCCGCTCGGCGGGTGTTGCCAACTACCTGTTCCCTACCAGCAATCCTGACCGTAACTACTACAAGAACTATGGCAGCAAGTACTACGAGGTGAGCGATAAGCTCTACGTCTGCAGCAGCTCTAGCTGCGGCAGCGCCTCGGCCTCGTACAACCTCAAGGTCTACGTGGGGGATCAACTGCCCCAGGAAGGTCTCCTGCTGCAGATGAATGACCGGATCAACTTCGGCATCATGAACTTCAACGACGGCTACAAGTACGAGGACTCTCAGAACTCCGTTCGCGATGGCGGGCAGGTCACCGTCGACATCGGCTCCACCGGTACCAACCTCATCACCCAGATCGAGAACACCGATCCCTCCACCTGGACGCCGCTCGCCGAAACCCTCTACGAATCGTTACGCTACTTCGAAGCCACCACATCGGCCTACAACGGCGGCACTTACTCCGGCAAGGATCCCATCACCGCAAGCTGCATGAAGAACTTCGTCGTGATCCTCACCGATGGCGAATCGACCAAGGACCAGAACCTGCCCGGGAGTGCCTTTAGCGGCTCCGGTGTGGTGTCGGACCCCTACGGGTTCGACATCAAGACCTATATGACGAAAATCGCCAGCAACGATGGCACCACCAGTAAGTGGAACGTTGCGGCCAATACGAGCGACGGGTCCTGGTACCTGCCCGGTGTGGCACTCTACGCCCATACTACCGACCTGCGCAGCGCCACCATCGGCAAGAGCAACCTCCCGGGCATGCAGAACCTGACCATTTACACGGTCTTCGCCTTCGATGACAGCGCGAGCGGCCGGCTTTTGTTGCAGCAGACCGCCAAGTACGGCGGGTTCGACGATTCGGCCATGAGTTCATCGAGCCTTCCCGATTCGGGCGGCAAATGGGGCAAGTGCGACTCCTCGGGAATCGTCGACTATACCCACTGCGTGCCGAACACCTACTATGAAGCGCAGCAGGGCGACCAGTTGCAGACGGCGCTGAAGTCAGCCTTCGAGGACATCCTGTCCAAGGTCTCCTCGGGTACCTCAGCCTCCATCGTCAACAACCGCGGCGAAAGCGGTGCTAACCTTTTTCAGGCGGTGTTCTACCCCAAAAAGAGCTTCGATTCGAGCGACCTATACTGGACCGGCGAGTTGCAGAACCTCTGGTATTATCTGGATCCCGGCATCAACGCGAGTTCCATCCGCGAGGATACCGACTACGACAGCACGCTCGATCTTAAGACGGACCTGAAGGTTACCGTCGACTACGACACCACCAAGAACCAGACGGTCGCCAACTGGTACAAGGACACCACCGGTAACGGCACCTTTTCCTTCCAGTCGAGCGGTTCACCGGACGACATCCATGCACTTTGGCGCGCCGGGCGGATGCTGCACAAGCGCTCCGCGGGGAGCCGAACCATCAAGACGTCGCTTGGGAGCTATAACGGCGCATTTTTGAACGGCACCAATACCCTGGTGAGCACTTCCCTGGATGGCTTCACCTTGTTCAGCACCGACAACGGCAGTGCAATCGGCGACTACCTGAACGTGTCCGACGTGAGCACCGCCAACAAGCTGATCGACTACGTGCGCGGCGTCGACTACCTCACCGACACGACTTACCGGAGCAGGACCGCCACCATCAAGGGGAAGACCGGTGCGCCTGCGCCCTTCAACGCCGACCTCTCCGGGGTCTGGAAGCTGGGTGACATCATCTCCTCGACGCCACAGGCAGAGACCTCCAAAAAGCTCAATATGTACGACGTCGCGTACAAGGACTCAAGCTATGCATCGTTCAACACCTCAGCCGATTATGCGGCCCGCAACATGGTCT
>Ga0079306_1000449_pt1 | contig 38400 bp, 40 predicted proteins | sample Methanotroph_Enr_FD_79181 | JGI IMG/M metagenome (GOLD analysis project Ga0079306, IMG submission 79181) | Enriched soil microbial communities from Old Woman Creek wetland in Ohio, USA - Methanotroph_Enrichment_5 | ecosystem: Environmental > Terrestrial > Soil > Wetlands | place: USA: Ohio... | reverse complement strand
GGTGGAGAACAGTTCGGGCGGTTCGGTTATCGAAACTTTCGACGCGTTTATCGAATCGGACGTAATGATATGCGCGGAACTGTATATGGCTATACACCATAATCTGCTGGCCAATGGGCCTGTTGATAAGGTTGAAAAGGTATATTCAAAGCCTGAGGTTTTCGCACAGTGCAGGAACTGGCTGGCGGCTACATTCAAGCAGGCAAATACGATCGCTGTGGCCTCAAGCGCCAAGGCGGCACAAATGGCAGCCCAGGAGCCAGGGGCAGCTGCTATAGGGTCGCGAATAGCAGGCGAACTTTACGGACTGAAAATACAATGTGAAAATATCGAAGACGTCAGCAACAACGTCACTCGTTTTCTGATCATCGCCAAGACTGATACCAAGCCCACAGGCGACGACAAAACCGCGATCCTGCTAAGTACGGCACATAAAACCGGGGCGCTTGCGGATGTGCTCAATGTATTTAAGCAGTTTGGAATTAACCTGACGAATATAACCTCGCGGCCGAGTAAAAAAAGGCAGTGGGAATATTATTTCTTTGTTGATTGCCTTGGTCATAAGAATGATGAAGCTCTAGCCAAGGGGCTTATCCAGGCTAGGCAGCATTGTCTGCAATTATCGATACTGGGGTCGTTTCCCAGGAGCGAAACTGTCGTTTAACTAAGATATCAATCTATAATATGGAGAAAATTATGCGTAAGCCGTTTATAGCGGGCAACTGGAAGATGAACATGGACAGCAACTCGAGCGTCGAACTCGCGTCGGCCCTGGCCAAGAGGCTCAGCAATGTGGCCGCGGACAAGGCGACTGTGGCTGTATGTCCGCCGTTCGTATATCTTCAGGCTACAGCTAAGGCATTGAGTTCATCGAATATCGCACTGGGTGCACAGGATGTGTATTTTCAGGGCAACGGTGCATTCACCGGCGAGATAAGCGTTGCGATGCTCAAGGATGTGTGTTGCACATACGTCCTGGTGGGCCACAGCGAAAGACGGCATGTATTGGGCGAAAGTGACGAACTTGTAAACGCCAAGCTCAAGGCAGCTATCACGGGCGGCATGCTGCCGATACTGTGCGTGGGTGAACTTCTCGAAGAACGCGAAGCCAACAAGACCGAGGCAGTGGTTACAAGGCATATCGAAAAAGGGCTTGCGGGCATAGATGCTGAAAAGCTCAGCGCGGTAACGATCGCATACGAACCAGTATGGGCTATCGGCACGGGCAAAACGGCCAGCAAGGAACAGGCACAGGAGGTGCACGCATTCATTCGCAAGCTGATCGAAAAGATGTATAATAAGGCAGCGGCCCAGGCAATTCGCATCCAGTACGGCGGGTCGGTAAAGGCCTCGAACGCGGGCGAACTGATGGCCCAGCCTGATATAGACGGGCTGCTTGTGGGCGGCGCGAGCCTCAAGGCCGACGATTTCGTTGGAATCGTAGAGGCTTCAATATAAAATTATTTTCGAGTACCGAAATAAGAAAAGAGAAGGGATAAGAAGATGTTTTTGACACTGGCCAAAGTAGGTTTAGTAATGAATATCGTGGCGGTGCTGTTTTTCCTTGTGGCTTCGGCACTGATACTTATCGTGCTGATCCAGAAGGGTAAAGGCGGCGGATTGAGCGCAGCTTTCGGCGGCGGCGGACAGTCGAGCGTTTTCGGTTCGAAAACGGGCGACGTGCTGACATGGGCTACCATTGTGGTTGCCGGCTTGTTTTTGCTGCTGGCGGTTCTGCTCACGAAATTCTACAAGCCAGCGCCCGTTTCACTGCCAGGGGGTGCAGCTCCCACCAGGCAGCAGGCGCCCGCAGAGCAGGGTGGGGCCAAAACCCCTGCCAAAACAGCACCGGCTGAAGTAAATGCTGCTAAATAGTAGAAATCAAATTTAAGAACCGGCGGTAATATGATACAGAGCATGACAGGCTTTGGCGAGGCGGGATGCGAGCTTGACGGCATAAGTTATGTTGTCGAGATCAAGTCGGTCAACAATCGCTATTTCAAATCTTCGGTGAAGCTGCCGGATACGGTATCTTTTCTCGAAGAAGAAATAGACAGGCTTCTGCGCGGATCCATCGCGCGAGGAACCGTCACTTACAGCCTGAGGCTCAAGAATGTCGCCGCAAAGGCCATGTTCGATATCGACGAGACGGCTGTGCACAGGTGCGTGGAAAGGCTGGGCGATATCGCTTCCAAGCTAAATGTGGATTACAAGATCGACCTGGCTGCCCTGCTTTCTTTGCCTGGGATCATCGAGCCTGTCCTGCCTGACGAGGACGAGGCCAAACGCATTACTGAAACGATCCTCAAAGTAAGCCAAAAGGCTATCGAGCAGCTTAAGATAATGCGCGACCGTGAGGGCAAGTCTGTTGCTGATGATCTTAACAACAATTGCGCGGCTATTAAGGACAGGCTTGAGCTTATCCGCAAAAAGTCGCCAATGGTTATCGATGAATATCATAAAAAGCTCAAAAAACGCGTTGAGGAGCTTACTTCACAGGCATCCTTGAGGCTTGATGAGGAAATAGTTGCACGCGAAGTGGCGTTTTTTGCGGAGCGGTCGGATATATCCGAAGAGCTAAGCCGGCTTGATTCGCATTTGGGGCAGTTTACGCATAGTCTCGAATCTACACAGCAGGCCGGCAGAAGGCTTGATTTCATCAGCCAGGAAATGCTTCGAGAAGCAAATACCATAGGCTCAAAGGCTATGGATTCAGATATTGCCAAATGGGTGGTCGACATCAAATGCATGATCGACCGCATCAAGGAACAGGTACAGAACGTTGAATAGCAAGGGTGAGAGCAAAATTGGAAAGCTGGTTGTAGTCAGCGGCCCTTCGGGAGTGGGCAAGAGCACTATTTGCCGCGAACTGGTAAAAAGACTCGATGCATGGCTGAGTGTCTCGGCTACCACCAGGCAAAAGAGCCAGCAGGAAACCGATGGGGTTGATTATTACTTCGTCCCGGAGGAAGAATTCCTTCGCCGGATTGACGAAGGTGATTTTTTGGAATGGGCGAATGTTTTTGGCAATCTTTACGGAACGCCAAGGAGCAAAATAGAAGAACGCCTCACAGCCGGCAGAACTGTCATACTGGAAATTGACGTCCAGGGCGGCAAGCAGGTGCAGGATATATTTCCAAACGCGGTGATGATATTTGTCATGCCGCCAAGCCCGGAGGCACTTGCAAAGCGTATAACAGGACGCGGCAGGGATGATCAGAAGGTGGTCAAGCGACGCCTGGCACAGGCGCAGGAGGAAATGAACGCCGCCTGGCGTTTATACGGCCATATAGTTGTGAACGAAGATCTCGAAGATGCTATAGATGAAGTTGTTGGTATTATAAATAAAAGCGGAGATGCAAAATGATAGATCATTTGAAGAATGTGGAACTGATCGACAAAGTAGGCGGCAAGTTTAAACTTACTGCCCTTATTCAGAAGCGGATGCTCGAACTGATGCAGGGATCGCGGCCGCTCATCGAGAACACGGCCGGCAAGACGATGATGGAAGTGGCCGTTGAAGAGATCATGCAGGATAAGGTCGGCATCGATCCTGACTCGCACGGCCCGACTAAAACAGGACCCGTAAAGAGACTGTAATGAAGCCCTGTCCACAAAATCTCGGCGGTGTGCAAATACTACTGGGCGTGTGCGGAGGCATAGCCGCTTATAAGGCTGCCGACCTCGCCAGCAAGCTCACAGGTGCGGGGGCACGCGTTTACACCGTCATGACAGAGAACGCGACAAAGCTCGTTGCGCCAAAGACGTTTGAAGCCGTTACAGGCCAACCTGTCTTCCTGACCATGTGGACGAGACCCGAAGACTTCAAGATCAAGCATATAGATCTGGCCCAGACGGCGCAGATCGCGGTAGTTGCGCCGGCTACCGCTAACATCATCGCAAAGCTGGCGATGGGTATCGCCGACGATGTGCTTACAACGACTCTTTGCGCCGCGTGGAAAAAGCCGACGCTGATAGTGCCGGCAATGAATGACCAGATGTGGGCAAATCCCGTCGTGGAGCGAAATGTAAAAACACTCAAAGACCTCGGCTATGAATTCCTCGGCCCCGAAACCGGCCGTCTGGCGTGCGGAACCGAAGGGGTTGTTGGTCGCATGTCGGAACCAGCCGACATTCTTAAAACACTCGATTCAATGGCAGCTAAATTAAAGGCCTGATCGCCTCATAAGCGTATGGGCAAAAAGCTGAAAAAACTTAAATTCCTCATTACCGCCGGGGGCACACGAGAATATATCGACCCGGTGCGATTCATTTCAAATGCAAGTTCAGGGCAAATGGGGTATGCCTTGGCACAGGCAGCGATCGATGCGGGGCATAGTGTTGTGCTTGTTACCACGCCTACAAATCTCGAAGAACCAAAAGGCGCAAAAGTAGTGCGCGTTGAGACCAGCAGCGAGATGTTTGAAGCTGTTAAAAGGCAATTTGATAATTGCGATGTTCTCATCATGGCCGCGGCGGTAAGCGATTATGCACCTGTTAAGGTTTCAAAGACCAAGATCAAGAAATCAAGCCGCAGCCTCACTATCACCCTAAAACCTACAATAGACATTCTAAGCTGGGCGGGAAGCAACAAGGAGCATCAGTTCGTAATCGGTTTTGCTCTTGAAGATAAAGCCGTCCTTGATCGCGCGGCCAAAAAACTCGAATCGAAGAATGCCGACATGATCGTCGCCAACACCCCCGCCGCCATCGGCTCGCCGCGTTCGCAAGTGGCGGTCCTCTCCCGTGATTTTATCCTGCAACTCCCAATGGCATCCAAATCCGCTACCGCCAAAAAAATAGTTTCACTTCTGCAATAGCTAACTTACTGCAATATTGGAAGGCATCGATTCACCTACACGGTTTATTGCGTCCATGCGGTCCGATGTGCCCCGTCCAGATCTGTATTATTTATTGAAGAGGAAAGCATTAACTTTTTCGACTTTGTTTTGAAATTTCCATTTTCTTGTATTTGAATTTGTTTGTGATTTGGTACTTGTCATTTGTAATTTGTTTCGGAATTCGAGCTTAGTGCTTCGGGTGTGGCCACAAGACGCGTCGTACTAATCAGTAATTTAAACAGCTTCGCAGAAGACTAAAACCGCAGGTAATACCGCAGGCCTTCTTTTTTTACCAGGACGTCCATGCCGAATGTTCGCGAAAGTGTGAAGGTATTGAGCACGTCGGCTTTTCGGCCGTTAGCCAGCACTTCGCCGTTCTTTAAAACCATGACCCAGTTGATCCAGGGATCGATCTCTTCAATATAATGTGTAACCATCACCATCGTGGGCGCATCGCGGTGATTGGCAAGGCGAGACAAGTCTGAAAGGAAATGTTCTTTTGCCCCGGGATCAAGACCGTTGCAAGGCTCATCAAGAATAAGCAGGTGCGGCCGATTGACCATCGCACGCGCGATAAGTACCCGCTGCTGCTCACCCTGCGATAGCGTGCCGTAAGCCTGGTCGGCAAAACCATCAGCACTCACCATCGCAAGCATCAATCGCGCGGTCTCTTTTTCGTTTTCCGAAAAGTCACGGTATAATCCCAGTGACGCGTCAATGCCGGATTCGACTACTTCAAGTGCCGTATCAGAAACAGGAATATGATGTTCCAGCGACGTGCTCACCAGCCCTATATGCTTGCGGAGTTCATGCAGATCACACTGGCCGTACCGCCTGCCAAGAACCTCAACTTGTCCAGCCGAAGCCCAATCATATCCCGCAATTATCTTAAGAAGTGTGCTTTTGCCCGAACCATTTGCCCCAAGCAATGCCCAGTGCTGGCCCCGCTCTATGACCCATGATACATCCGACAGTATAGCCCTGCCGTTGCGGTTGTAATAAATTTCTTTTAGCCTGACAATCGCTTCCATGGTCAGCCATTATAACAGCCCGCTGCCGCGCGGGCTATAACGCAAATTTTTTACCGGTGATCCGTTCGTAGCATTCGATATATTTGGCCGATGTCTTATGGACTATATCATCGGGCAGAACAACTCCGGGGCCGGACTTGTTGAAATTGATAGCCTCAAGGTAATTGCGTACAAACTGCTTATCGAAACTCTCCTGATCGCGGCCTGGCTCGTACTTATCAGCGGGCCAGAACCGTGATGAATCCGGCGTGAGCACTTCGTCTATCAAAATGAGCTTGCCCTGATAAACGCCCCATTCGAATTTCGTATCAGCAAGGATGATACCACGCGAGGCGGCGTATTCGCTTGCTTTTTTGAATATTTCAACGCTCTTTGAGCTGATGTAATCGGCCTTATCTTTGCCGATGATCTTGGCACACTGCTCTATTGTTATATTTTCATCGTGAGCACCGAGTTCGGCTTTTGTTGATGGCGTAAAAATCGGCTGCGGCAATTTGTCGCACTGGCGAAGGCCGGCGGGCAATTTGTGGCCGCAAACCGTTTGCGTTTTCTGGTATTCCTTCCAGCCTGAACCTGTTATGTAGCCACGAATGATGCACTCGATAGGCAGGACCTTGCCCTTCTTGACCTGCATCGAGCGGCCTTTGAGCTGGTCGGGATACTGGTTGAACGGAGCGGGGTATTTTGAGACATCATCTGTAATGAAATGATTCTCTACAACCCCGGCGAAAAGCTCAAACCAGAATTTGGATAATTGGGTGAGTACGGCCCCTTTGAACGGTATGCCGTTTTGCATTATCACATCAAACGCGCTGAGCCTGTCGGAAGCGGCTATTATCAGGCTCTCCACACAATCATAGACATCTCGCACCTTGCCGCGTTTGGGATTGGTATTTGGGATATTCGTTTGCAGTATTGTAGTTTGCATAATCACTCCATAATCGGGAGGTATATTAAATATACCCGCGTTAAAAAGCAATTAAAAATGGGAACCAACGAGCTTTTTGATTTTGTGCCCGGGTTGTATTTGCAGTAGATATATCGCTTTTGGAGTTGAAATGACGCTTGGCGTTATTGGTGATGCTCATTATTCTGCTGCGCCGGCGAAGATTTCATTTCGCCGGCGCAAGACGTTTTTAAGTGACAGTCAACCTAACGAGAAACACGTCGTCGCAATGCTACCTTACTTTTTCACGCCGGTGATATTCCTCGTAATAAGGACCTTTGGCTACACACGCACCGGCCCCAGCCGCTACAAGCCCAAGCAGCATTATAATCGCCATAAGAATGGCCGTCGTCCCAGTTGCTGTGGCTGTTTTTTCGCCGACTTCCCGGGCTTTTTCCTTGGTTTGAGCTGCCTTTTGTTCCCAGTTGCGGATCATCTGCTCAGCTTCCTGCTGGCTCTTGCCGGTCTTTTGGGCTATTGTCTGCGCCAGTTTTTGCCGGTCCTGATCAGTGCGTTCGCCTTGCAGATAATCCTTGACTGCACTGGTAATGCTCTCTTGATCTTGCCCCTGCGAGTTCGGCCCCATCGCCTGCTGGACATCCTGCTTGAGCATTTCAGGGTCAATTCCGTACTGCTTCATCGTCTGCTGGATCGCACCTGAAACTCCGCCATCTTGCGAAGCCTGCCCGGCGCCCTGCGCAACAGCTGAAACTCCTTGTGTCAGCATGCTGGCTGCACCCCCGATGATGGCCGCCAGTGCCGTTGTCAGCAGCCAGAACAGTACCAGGTACATTACAGCCCACACAACTACGCCGTGAAGAGCCCTGTCCCAGGTATGTATCACGTTAGCGAGCCACCCCGCTACCCAACCGCCAATAAATAAGGACAGCAGCCCGCTCAAAAACCACCATATCCCCGCGCCTATCCCAAGCCCTTTTGCACTATCTTCACCAGCTTTAAAATCCAGCGTGCTGATACCGATCCCAACACCTAACAGATTGAGCGTGAGGTAAACAGCCAGCGTGACAAAAAGACCCGCGAAGATCGCGCCCTAGGATAACCTCCGAAAACCCATCCGTGCCTGTTCTTCGAAAGTACCGGTTACATAATGAACATTTTTGTCTTCAGCCATAATGCCCCCTTTCTTTGCTTGTACAATCTCATGATGTATTGTAAGCAAATCACCGAGGGCATTGCAAGGCTGCCTGAATATTGAATCTGAGGTGACAGACTTGCATGTGTACTTCGTTAGATATGCGTCTAAAGTTTATTTGGGTCGTCAGATACCCTGCTCAGCTTAGTTTCATCACCGAAGAGCCAATCCTTTTGGGCGTTTTTGCGCATAAATTCCTGAAGCTGCTGCGTCGATGCCGTCAGCACAATGCGATCGCCTGCTTTCTCCCACTTGATCATGTTGGGGTCTTCTTTAAGCTTGTCCCCGAACTTATCCGGATTCGTCATCTGCAATTTGAGCTGCCCCAAAACCTGGTTCACCTTTATAAAACCATGGCAAGGCAATAGGTATGCTTTGTAGAAATCATTTTGACACAAATTGGGATCGCCCGGAAAGATATCCAGGAACATTTGCCCGTCGATCTTGCAAAGATACGTCTCGAAATTCCCGCTCTTATTTTTTTCATCTATCACTGTAAGTTCGTAATGATCCTTACCCTCTTGCTTGAATATCCATGCATCGGGTTTATTGGGATCGCCTTTCCAAACCCCGATAAGGTTCGCATCATAAACAACATCCTTATCCGTATACAGCGGATGCAGCGACGGAATACACCCCGCAAGAACAATACTCGCTAAAACACCCAGCATAAATAGTTGCTTCATAAGCCTGTTTCCTCCTTGCACTTTAAAATCTTAATCGACCGGCACGCATCGTCCCTTCGACCATTCCACTAGCGCATTTATCGACTCAGCCATCGTAACAGATAACGGCGGCGAATTCCTTAGAGCCTGTGCGATATTTTCCTCGTTAATTTCGGCCTTGCACGCATAAGCCTCGTAGAGAGCCGAAAGTATGGCCTGCTCGATCTCGGCCCCCGAATAGCCGGCGGAAACATTGGCCAGCTTTTGCACGTCGAACGTCCCCGCGTCTCGCTTGCATTTTGTAATATGGATCTTAAATATTTCCCGGCGCGCCTCTTCCCCTGGCAGATCGACAAAAAATATTTCATCGAACCGGCCTTTTCGCAGCAGTTCCGGCGGCAGGGCCTCAATATTATTGGCGGTAGCGATTATGAAAACCGGGCTTGTTTTCTCCTGCATCCATGTAAGCAGCGTGCCGAACATTCTCTGCGATAACCCCCCGTCTGAACTGTGGCTTGCAGCCGAAGCAAACGCTTTTTCAATTTCGTCGATCCAAAGGATCACAGGACTCATCGCCTCGGCCTGGGCAAGCGCTTTGCGCAAGTTGTCTTCCGAATCGCCGATGTACCTGCTGTAAAGCACGCTTGGATCAAGCCTCAGCAGCGGCTGCTGCCATGCGGTTGCTACCGCCTTGGCGCAGAGGCTCTTTCCCGCACCCTGCACGCCAAGCATAAGCATACCCCTGGGCGCTTTAATACCGAAAGCAGCGGCTTGTGGAGTGAAAGAATTCGTCCGCAGCCCAAGCCAATGTTTGAGCTTTTTCATGCCGCCTATCTCTGAAAGATCAAGCGGCGTACGAACATATTCGAGCAGACCGTTTGAACCTACCATCTGCCGTTTAGCCGCTATTATGTCATTGAGATCCGAATCCTGGAATGTGCGATCTTCGCTGACCGTATCGATAATAACGCGCTGCGCCTGCCTTCTTGAAAGCCCGCGCAAATTGCGGATGATCGCGTCGAAACCAGTTTTGGTTATACCTATCTGCAGCGGTTTTTTTTTATGCAGCCTCAGTATTGTCGCTCGCACGATCTCGGCAAGCTCTTCCGAGGTCGGCAGCGAAATTTCATACTTGTGCGAATATGAATGCACAATATCCGGCAGTTCCGCACAGCTGTCGAGCAATACAATTGTCGAGCCGGTCATTTCAAATCTGCTGATCACATCGCGTAAAGCCCTGAGTGTGCGATTATCCCGCAAAAACTGAGCGACATCGAGCATAACGCAGATCGTCTGATTGCCCACCGCTTCAAATTTCGCCAGTGCCTCATGAGGCGCCTGCGTCGATGGCATAGCTGGGCTATCCCAGAGAAAAGAAGCCTTTACCCCCTCAGATGCCGACCACACCAGTATCTCACGCTTTAATTCCATTGCCGCCCGGCTGATAACGTCTATCGCGTATTCCTCCTCGTGCGTGCAGATCGTAATGCAAGGCTGCTGCCCGGATGAAAATATCGTGTAAAGATTTTCGTAGTCAGTCATAGAAAAAGATTCTATCTTATTCTTTGTCGGCTTTCAAGCTTTGATTCCAGCGCAAGCAAAAACCCCGGCCGCTTGCGCAACCGGGGTCAAGATCAACAAATTCATCTCTGAACATTTTAGACGAATGTAGCACAAGCATCTCGCTTGTGTTCTTCAGCCCAGGCAGGGGCGAAAGATTTTCGTGGCACGGGCATCTTGCCCGTGTTTTCGTTTTAGATTTTCGTGGCACGGTCTAGCGCAGCTAGGCCGTGTTACTTCTTTCTAAACACCTTCGCACTGTTGCCTCTTGCCTTTTTTTACTAATCTTATATCTTCGGCAAGTTGCCAAGGTATTGCGTCCTTGGCAGTCCACCCGTCAGCGGCAATGCGTATTTCACGAATTTATCCGTGATGCCGTTGCCCTCTGCGTTGATATACTCATTGGGCATGGACTTTGTCTTTTCAGCAACATTGGCAAGCTCTGTCCTGATCATGGTCACGCCGTATTCCTTACCGGCATTGCGTTCCATCGCGACCGAACCAGACTGGAACTTCATCGCGAACTTGACCGCCATCTTGCCGCACTTCATCGCCTCAGCTACGTCCACCTTAGACTGGAGACCGGCGAAGCTTCTCTGCAAATACCCGAATGTATCCGCCCGAACGCGTTTAATGCCCAGCTTACCCTTGATCTGCCCAGCCAAAAAGTCCGCCAGCGCACCCGTACCAGAAAGCTGAACATTGCCGTGTGCGTCACGTTCCGCGTTGGCGGCCAGTTTCTCCGCCCACGTCTTGTGGTCGACATCGCTTATGCCTTCCGAAACAGCTATCACGCACCTGCCAAGCTTCTTATATACTTTCTCAACGTCCCCAAGGAACTTATCCATGCTCACAGGCTTCTCCGGCACATACACCAGGTGCGGACCGTCATCATCACGCTGCTTGCCCAAAGCCGCCGCCGCGGTCAAAAAGCCCGCATGGCGACCCATGATCACATCGATCTTCACACCAGGAAGCGCGCGGTTGTCAAGATCGTCGCCCATTACCGCGCAGGCCACGAATTTCGCCGCCGTCCCGAAACCCGGGCAGTGATCGGTAACGAGCAGATCGTTGTCGATCGTCTTGGGCACATGGAACGCACGAAGGTCATAATTTGCCTGCTGCGCCATTTGGTTTATGATGTGCGCGGTATTAGCGCTATCGTTGCCGCCGATGTAGAAGAAATAGCGAATGTCACGTTTCTTGAACACCTCAAGTATACGCGAGCAATATTCGGCATCGGGCTTATCCCTGCTCGAGCCAAGCGCCGATGAAGGCGAAGCAGCCACTTCCTTGAGTACTTTCGGGCTTACCTTCTTGAGATCCACAAACTGCTCGCCTACGATGCCGCGAACCGCGTGCACCGCGCCGAAAAGCTTCTTGATCTGGGCATGTTTCTTCACTTCTTCGATCACACCGACCAGCGAGGCGTTGATCACACCTGTCGGTCCGCCCGACTGGCTCACCACCGCATTGGCCTTTGGAGCTGATGCTGCCATTTTCTTACTCCTTAATTTTCCATTTTATATTAACGTCGTCTACACTCTTAAGCATAAACGCGCAAACCGCATTTATAATTTGAAATTATTACTTAAAATTTTTTCGTTCGAAATCTTATTCTTTCAGCATCGCGTAATAATGACACTGTCATCCCGCGGAGGCGGGGATCCAGTCTTTCAGTTTTCATCAATTCACCAGTAACACAGCACTAGTGCTTTCTCCTCCGCACCGAGCACTTCTTCCTCTTCCTATACGCTCTTCCTATACGCTATCTTCTTCGCTGCCTCCACCGTATTCTTCAGCAGCATCGCTACCGTCACCGGCCCCACGCCTCCCGGAACAGGCGTTATCCACGAAGCTGCATTGCTTACACTCTCGTAATCCACATCCCCTACTGTCTTGGCTTTCACCGCGCCGCTCGCATCGGTTACGTTCACCCGGTTTATCCCTACATCGATCACTACCGCGCCGGGCCGAACATATTCTGCCGTAATAAGATTTGCCTTGCCCGCAGCGGCAACAAGAATATCCGCGCTTCGGCAATGACCCATCATATCCTTCGTCGCCGTATGACATACCGTCACCGTCGCATGATCCTGCACAAGCATCATCGCCAGCGGCTTGCCTACTATCGTCGACCGCCCCACTATCACCACTTCAGCCCCCTTCACCGCGATCGCCGGCTGACTGTGTATGCATTTGTATGCCGCCGCCGCCGTACACGGCGCCATCGTAAAATCACCCTGAAAGATCGCCCCAAGATTCGCCGCCCCTGTACCCTCAACGTCCTTAAACGGAGATATAAGGTTCTGTGCCCTCCCGGCATCGTACCCCTTGGGCAAAGGCATCGAGATCATTATCCCTGAAACCGTCGGATCGCTGTTAAGCTCCTGTATTTTTGTTTCCAGAGCCGCTTGCCCTGCCCCGCCGTCAATATGCACAAGCACATGATCGATCCCTATCGCGAATGACGTCTTCGCCTGCGACTGCGCATAAACCGTCGAACCGGCATCTGCCCCAACCAGTATAGTTGCCAGCCTTACCGCGATACCCCTGCCCTTAAGCTCGACTAGCTCCGCCGCGAGCTGCTCTTTTATCGCAGCACCGATTTGCTTACCATCTATTATATTCGCCGCCATTTTAAACCTGTTTTCTTCGTGGCACGGGCTTCTAGCCCATGTCTCTTTTTTCTTCTTAGCCCTGAAAGGGCAAAGCGAAGCCCAGCCCTGGGTCAAACATCCGTCCTGATACCAAGCCCTGAAAGGGCGAGATAAACACTTTTCTGCACATCAGAACTTTGCACTTTACACTTTGAATTTTCTTATCTGAATAAACTCAATTCTCCAAAGCCCCGGCAGGGGCGTAAGGGAGTAGCCCATGGCGCAAGCCATGGGAAATGTTAAACTCACCCTCTCCAAAGCCCCGGCAGGGGCGAAAGGGTTTTCGGATGCCGCCATAACCTCGATCTTTTCAGCACATCAGAACTTTACACTTTAACCTTTGAATTTTCCTATCCGGGCAGAGTATTATACATTTGCCCACGTTTAAGGCAAGGATTATTGGAACATGCGGGTAAAACAGCTCCACAACTGGGATCTAACTTACGCCCAGGCCAGACTCCTCCAAACTGACCTCGCCAAACAGGTCCGCCCCCTCCCATTCAGCCCCCCAAAACCAATGCTGGCAGCCGGCCTCGATTGCGCCTTCTCAAAAGACGGCAAAACCGTCATCGCCGCTGTTGTGGTACTCCGAATACCCGATTTTGAATTGATAGAGATCGCACACGCCACGATGAAAACCAAATTCCCCTACATTCCGGGCCTGCTGAGTTTCCGGGAGATCCCCGCCTGCATCGCCGCCATCGAAAAACTCACCTGCCTCCCCGACATCTTCCTCGTAGATGGCCAAGGAATCGCCCACCCCCGCCGCCTCGGCATCGCCGCCCACCTCGGAATAATACTCAACCTGCCCACCATCGGCTGCGCAAAAAGCAGGCTCATCGGCGAATACAAGGAACCCCGCCATGCAAAAGGGAGCTTTTCAAATCTATATGATAAAGAAGAATTGATCGGCGCCGTCCTCCGCACAAGAAAAAATGTCAAACCCCTCTTCGTGTCGATCGGCAATCTGATAATCCTAGAAGACGCCATAAAAACCGTCCTCGCCGCCACCACAAACTTCCGCCTCCCCGAACCCGCCCGACTGGCCCACCAAACCGTCACAAACCTCAAAACCCACTTTTAGAGCATTTGCAACACTTGTGCTACAGGCATCTTGCCCGTGGCTTTATCAGATCGCTTGCTCACAGGAATAAGCCCGGCAAAACAACTCACAGAACTTCTACTTTTAAACCGCTTGTGATCAATGGGCGATACAGGACTCGGACCTGTGATCCCCTGCGTGTAAAGTCTCCACTCAACTCATAACAGCTGTATTTACAGGCACTTACAAGCGGTTTTTAGGGCAGAAAACAAGATTGGCACAAAAATGGCACTGGCTAAAGACAAGAATGGCACTCCGTTCAGGATTGACAAGTACGCCAGTTTGCCGCCGGGAAATTCACGAGAATGAACTATCATATTTTTTGACAGTAGAGCAGCCCTCCCTGTCGTAGAACTATGTAAAAAGTCATCTGAACCATCAGGCTGCCCTCCGGTAGAACTTTAACAAGCCACCAAGGCGTTCTTGGCAGACTATTTTGCCGGTCCCTTGCTGGGGTGGTTCTATGATTGTATTGTCCAGAGATTGATGCGCACGTTCTTGGTGGTAATGTTCTATATAATTTTCTATACAATACCGCAAATGCTTTTCGCCAAATATAAGCATTCTATCGAGGCAATCGGATTTTATGCTGCGGATAAACCGTTCTATAAATGGGGAAAAGTTAGGAGCCATTGGCATGGATTTAAGCGGTTCTATCCCCCCTGCTTTAAGCATGTTTATAAATGCATCTGTGTAGAGCCGATCCCTGTCATGGATGGCATACTTATTATTCTTTAAAAACCCGCTGAATGGGTCAGTCAAATTCTTCGCTGCTTGCTTCATCCAGTCACCGTACGCCTGCTGGACAATGCCAGCAATTTCCACTTTTCTCGTTGCATAATCAATGACTACAAGAACCATGTAACGTGTCAAGCCTGTCGAGGTATAAATTCACATGTAAAGAAATCAATTGCGCTGAGCGAAGTCCAATGGGTACGTATAAACTCAGCCCAACTCGTCTTGCGTTGCCTGTCAGGCTGGGGCTCTAAGCCTTCTTTCTTCAATATATTTGCAATGGTTTTAGGGCACACCTTATAGCCCAGGTATTTAAGTTGGCCTTGTATGCGGGTATAACCCCAGCCGCGGTTTGATTTGGCTACTTTAATAATGAGGTTACGGAGCTCATCTAAAATTTGCGGCCTGCCATACTTACGAACCTTGCTGCCATCATACTTTCTTGCGACTAGAAGTCTATGCCATTCAATAGCGTTTGGGCGAAAACACGGTACAAATCTCAGCTAGGCCTTTAGGGCCAATTTTCGTTGCAAGAGTGCCTAATTTGATCCGCTGCTTATCATTAAGCCTGATGCGTTTACCGCCGAGGTTATCTTTTAAGATTGCGATTTCAGCTTCGAGATATTCAATCACATCCTGCTGATGACGGTTCATCCAGCCGGCAAGCAAAGTAAGAAATATCGTGAACATTCGATTTTTCATAAACTTCCATAAAATCTGGTTTTCAGAACCAAATTATATGCGAAAATCAGATCAAATCGAATCTTTTCCGCAACTCTAACCTACTTTGTTTACAACAGTTTAGAAACAGATGTATTTTTACATAGTACGGGGAGAGCTACATAGAATTTGCTGTCTTTGCCTACTTCTGATTCCACCCAGACTCGGCCACGGTGTTTTTCGACGATACGGCGCACGATCGCCAGCCCAAAACCTTCGCCTTTTGCCGCGTTTCCGTCAAGCCTGAGGAAGAATTCAAAAACTTTCTCCTTCTTCTGTTCAGGAATGCCCACGCCATTGTCCTCGATGCAGTAATCAGAGATCAACGAACCTATCAATAAACAATATACGCATAGAAGAAAGGAATGTCAAAGAAAATGCACAAAATGGATTACGTTTATATAATATATGCCAAATCGGGGCTTAAAATGACCTTTCGTGAGCTTTTAATATTTTATGAAAAAAGCTGCCCGATAGTTTTTTCAACAGCATACTTTATTTTATGTTATATCAGTCCAGCCTACGTTGATTCTTTAATTGTTTCCATTGCCAGCAGAATCAACTGGGTATTCTGGTCCTGGTCAATAATTCTGCGTGCGTTAAGTATCAATTGCCTACGCCCAACCTTTGAGAACTGGGCATCAATTTTGAAGCCGTCGAATTTCGTATTGGATGGCAGTACATGCTGGAGCAATTCACGAAACTGCGGTATATCCCACTGGCCGCTGGCGAGCTGGTATATGAATTTTCCAAGTGTCTCATCCGCCGCCACCTGGAATTCCTTGTAGAAGGCATTGTTTGCGGTTTTCACTCGCAATTCACCATCGAGTACCAGCAGGGGTTCCCTGATTGTCTCCACAATTGCTTCTGAATATCGGCGTGCCTGGGCAACATCATCGAGTGAACGCTTCATAGCGTCAATGTCAACAAGAGCTACCACAGCCCCATCTATTTTATTTTCCATTGTTTTGTATGGACGCACGCGCAGCTGCCACCAATGATTGTGTATATCCTGCACCTCAAGTTCTTTGATTGCAAGAGTACTAACCACCTCGCGAATCATACCTTCTAAATCTGCCATAATCAGTTTCGTTCTTAGATCACCAAGCGGTCTGCCTACATCAGTCGGGATTAAACCTAACAGAGTTTCGGCCATAGAGGTAAATCGGCGAATATTAAGATCATTATCAACCATCAAAATAGGTATCTGGGCACTGGCCAGCAAGTTTAACAAATCATTGTTAACGCCTTTGAGTTCGGTATTTCTGTTTTGCAATTCATCATTAACCGTCATCAATTCTTCATTAGTCGACTGCAATTCTTCCTTTGCTGTTTCAAGCTCTTCATTAGTACTTTGCAGTTCCTCGTTACTCGATTGGACTTCTTCAGATACTGAACGAAGTTCCTCGTTTGTTTTTTCCTGCTCTCCTATTGTGGACTGCAGATATTGACGTGTGTTTCGAGTTCCTTTTCCAGTTGTTCTATTCTACGCAGTTCTGTGCTGCTTTGGACAGTTGCCGTAGTGCCATGAAAGGCTTTAACATCTGCAGAATCCGCCGATCCGGGCATAGTTTCATTAAATATGATAAAGTAGTAGCACTCCTTGGAGTCAGGTTTGGCTGTTACTGGAACAATTTCGAAATCCGCAAAAATTCGTTTTTTATCGTATTTAAGTCCAATACCCGTTTTTCGAACAGGCGCATTATTTGTCTTCGCATCATGAAGAGCGGTGCGCAATTCTAACGCCAAGCCGGGCCGAGCCATTTTAAACAGGTTAAGGCTGGCAGCGCCTTCGGGCAATTCAAGAAAACGTCCCGTATTTCCGCGGGACTGAACGATATCGAAATTGCTGTCTACCACGACACTTGACGGCGTAAACTGCGACAAGATCAGCTGTTCCACTTCTTTGTTCAGGTCAAATGGTTCATGCTCAACTACTCTAGACTTCATAGGGGATATCTCGTCAGCTTTCTTTGTTAACGTAAATAGTGATTTGGGCAGTCCTTTGACGGTTTTTTTTGAATAAATATTATTTTTTTTATCAAATAGTCGGAACAAGTCGCCAAAGCCGCCGACAGTCTCGGAACTGCCTAAAATCAGGAATCCACTAGGCTGCAGAGCATAATGGAATTTAGGCACAACTTTTTTTTGTAATTCGTGCCCCATATATATCAGAACATTTCGGCAGCTTACAATGTCAATCTTTGAAAAGGGCGGATCGCCGACAAGGTCCTGTCTTGCAAATATACACAACTCGCGGATGTTTTTATTGATCTCATAACTGCTGTCGATTTTGGCAAAGAATCGGTTAAGCCGCTCCTGGGACACATTTTCTGCTATGGATTGCGGGTATATGCCGGCTCGTGCTTTCTCAATTGCCGTTTCGCTCAAATCTGTTCCAAATATATGGACGGCTCGTGTTTGACCTGTACCTGCCGAATACTCGCTGAGGCACATTGCGATTGAATAGGCTTCCTCGCCGGTCGAACAACCCGGTATCCATATTCGAATTGCTGCCTGTTGGGGTTGTACCTTGGTCATCAGCGGAAAGACGTTTGCTTTAAGTGCTTCAAACAATTTGGGGTCGCGGAAAAAAGATGTAACCTGGATAAGCAGGTCCTGGTAGAGTGCCTCGACCTCGCCCGAGTTGTCCCTAAGGTACATTACATATTGGGAAAGCATATCAATCCGGTGTAGTGCCATCCTTCGAGCGATTCGCCGCTTTATGGTGGTCGGCTTATAACTGCTGAAATCAACACGAGTCGCTGACCGCAGTACTATGAATATTTTATTTAATTCGTCATCTAGAAATAATTCTTGTTTTCCCTGGGCTACCACACGCAGATATGGATGCAAACTGATCTTATTTAATTCCTCAGCAATTTTGTCAGGCGACAATATGAAATCCACATTTCCGGACGCAATTGCGTTTCGCGGCATGCCGTCATATTTAGCTGATTCTGGTTCCTGGACAAAAGTGATGCCTCCGGCTGCCTTTATTTGGGCAAGCCCCAGTGTGCCGTCTGATGCGGTACCGGATAAAATTATGCCGATCGCCCGATTCTTTAAATCCTCGGCAAGTGAATACATGAAGTAATCAATGGGCATATGCGGTACACCTTTTTGTGGACGCGCAATCAGGCTCAGTTTACCATTGAGTATCGCCATATCCATGCCTGGAGGAATGACGTAAATGTGGTCTTTTTCAACGAGCATGCCGTCAGAAACCTCAACGACCGGCATACCGGTTTTTTTTGCGATAAGTTCTGCAAGGATGCTTTCTCTATCAGGGGATAGATGCTGGATCAATATGAAAGCCATCCCAGTATCGTTAGAAAGATGTTCTACAAGCTGTTCAACGGCTTCGAGCCCGCCGGCTGATGCTCCAATGCCTATGATGGGAAAAGATTCGACATCAGCAGGAGTTGAATTGTTGCAACTTTCTTGAGTGGTGTCTGCACCCTGTTTGTAATTCGTTGCGCCATTGCCAGGTCTGGTCGTTCGGTGATTCCGGGTGATTTTGCAAGAAGCTTTGACCATGGGTTCCTTTCTGGGCATGGTCCTAATCTGATCCCCAATTGGAGAGCAGTTGAGAATTCTACGGTTAAATATGACAACATGCAACTGCTTTCTGCAGGATTAGGTGCTTACATTAGCGTACTTGAGGGGGGATCAACCTGATTTTAAATCCTGATTTGATGTTAGTCTGCAACTAGAGTTCCCTAACATTACGCAAAGGCAATGTACGGCAGACAAGCTACAAAGTTCAAGGCGACATATTGCATATGATTTGAAATTCCTGAATCAAACGTGAAGAGGTTGTCATTTGTGTCACTAAGGCATTTAGATGTATTAAATCAGGTTTATCCCAATTGTGCTATTATTTTTCACTGATATGATTTGTATATTGAAACGATGACTATAAACTAAATTGCAGTTGCTTTGGCCGACCATGTACCTAAACTGATGAACACAACGTGTCCATCCCTTTCTGATACATTCCAAAACTCCGTAGCACGCCAGAGTCAGAATAGTTAGTATATGAACATGAATTACAAGCAGTCGACATTGTGCTTGATTGCCGTAATTATAGCATTCAAGTGAAAAGGAAATTTCATGAAGACAATCAAGGTTGAATCGAAAACGGCACAGACGCATTGTGACATACAACATGAACAGGCAACATTCTCAATGCCTACGCACGACGAAATTGCAGGGCGAGCGTATAAAATTTATATCAAGAATGGCCGTCGCCAAGGACAATGTGAACATAATTGGCAGCAAGCTGAAAACGATCTTTGCACCGAACGAAAGGCTTCAAAGTCATCATGCGGCAGCGAAAAACGAATGCTTTCGTTATGAGTATTCGTGGAGATCGGAATTGTAAATTAAGAATTTGTTGGCGTTCAATGGCCAAGCCCCGAAACCTAGGGCAGTTGAGTTCAGATATGCGGAAGTTTCGCTCAAACAATAAAGGAGCATTGATATGGGTTTGCTATTAATTATTATCATTATGATTTTGCTTTTCGGTGGACTGCCTCGGTGGAGTTATAGCCGCAAGTGGGGTTACGGCCCAAGCGGCGGATTGGGACTGATATTGGTGATTCTGCTGATACTAGTGCTGATGGGATATATTCCACGCGGCTTCTAAGCAATCCGTTAGGGCAGCAAAAACGAGAGTGTTAATGATAGTTACTCTCTAAGTCCATGAATTGTTGAGTTTATTCGGAATCATAAAGGTTCCAAAGATGGGGGGCAATAATGCAATCACAAAAAATTCATCGTTATGGCAGTGTTTCTGATTCCAGTGCCTCGCAGGAATCCGCTGAACAGACAGCGAATAAACAAGTGGGTCTATGGATCGACCATAGAAGGGCTATTATCGTCAAGCTTACCAATACAGGTACAGGCCATGAAATAAAACAGATAGAATCGCATATTGCAAGTAATACCTGTCCTTCTGCCAGCCAGCCTGCACATTCAGGGCATGATTTTAGATCAAACGACGATAGCCATCAGGAGAGGCGATTTGTATGTCATCTGAATAGATATTATGATGAGATAATTTCAGCCGTCGACGATGCGCAATCCATTCTGATATTTGGTCCTGGTGAGGCAAAGGGCGAACTCAAAAAACGGTTTGAGAGCAAAGAACCCAAACGCCGCATAGTCTCTGTTGAAACCGGTGACAAAATGACTGATCCGCAGATTGCGGCAAAGGTTCGGCAATATTTTCTAAAATAGCCGCTACAATGTACCGGCCACCTTGTGCAGTGAACACTCCTCCAAAAAAAAGTAATTGTTATGCTCTATACTTTAGCTGTTGTTCTGATTGTATTATGGCTCTTGGGACTGGTCAGTTCTTATACTATGGGCGGTTTTATTCACATTCTTGTGGTAATCGCCATCGTGATCATCTTGCTCAGGATCATAAGCGGACGAAGAATCGTGTAATATTTCGCGGATAGAGTTGAAATTTAAGGAGGCCCTGATGAACAGACTTATCTCACTGGCAATTCTTGCTGGCGGCATTGTGCTTGTGATCTTTGGCGTTTCTGCGTCAAAGTCATTGAGTTCTGATATTTCTCGTTTTTTCACCGGTTCTGCTACCGACAAAGCGATATGGATGCTGGTCGGCGGAATTGTTGCAATCATTATCGGGCTGGGAAGCCTATTGCGTGATCAACGTAAAGCAGCCTGAAAGTACATAGAACCATGTTTAACAAGATGAGTTATCGTATGACTCTAGCTTTATTATAAAGAAGAAACTGCCATGATGCCCAGTATATTTATGCTAATACTAGATTCCGATTGCGCGCCGATAGAATGGAAGAGAGTTGCGTTAGAAAGGAGTAAAAGGCAGTTCAGCGAAGACCTCGCCGAATTAAAAACCGAATCGAAAATGCAATAATTTCAGGATATTACCCTAGTGGAATAATGCCTCTAAACTTTAGTTTGTTTGTACTATGGTTTCTGCGTCAAAGTCAGTGAATCTGAGGTTCTCATTTTTTTACGGGCACCGCTACTGAGAAAAGCAATAATACCGGTCAGTCGCGTGGTCAACAAAATGGGGCATAAAGGATTAAATGTGAAAATATGTTTTTCAAAACGAGTTATCATATAACTCAATATTGTTTTAAAAGAAGGGAAGAGAAAATGAAAAAGGTAATTATGATTGTGGCAGTCATGGCAATGGTAGGTTTCCACACACAAGCCCGGGCCGGTCTCCTTGGAACGGCAGAAAATTTCGCAGTCCTGGGCGGATCGACGGTAACTAATACAGGGGCGTCCATCATCAACGGCGACCTCGGTGTCAGTCCGGGGCTGGCGATTACCGGCTTTGGCTCGGGGATCGTGAATGGAGAGACCCATGCAGGTGATGCGTTTGCGCGGCAGGCCCAGAGTGATCTGGCCGATGCGTACAACGCTCTCGCAGGGATGTCGTCCACACAAGACTTGACTGGAATAGACCTTGGCGGGCTTGCGCTTACAGCGGGCATCTATAATTTTAACACCTCTGCCGGTTTGACGGGGGCGCTCACTCTCAGCGGTCCGGGGATGTTCGTCTTTCAGATCGGCAGCACGCTGACGACCGCGAGCGGTTCCTCCGTTCTCGTGATCAATGGGGTTAATGAAGGCAATGTGTACTGGCAGGTCGGCAGCTCCGCGACTCTCGGCACCACCACCTCGTTCAGGGGAAATATTCTCGCACTCGCAAGCATTACTCTGAATACCGGAGCAAGCATTGAATCCGGCAGGGCTTTGGCCCGTGACGGTGCCGTAACGCTCAATGGTAATACTGTCACTGTTCCGGAGCCAGCAAGCCTTTCGCTGCTCTTATTCGGAGTCGGCTTTGTGTCTCGCAGATTGCGAACGGTCCGGGTAAAAAAACTTTCTAAAACGCACAGCAGAATCGCTGCTAAGGTTTTTAAAAGATAGCATTCAAAGTCTGGAGGTGAGTTTCATTGTAATCGCCTGGTTCCTAGCCGGTCGTTTAAGGGGAACTAACAGGGGAGGAATACCCAGCTTTATCGGGGATGTGCGTTACGTTTTGTAAATTGAAGTAGTTCAGATCTGCTAATTGCAGATTTGAAAATTAAAATGTTTGTTAAATATGTAAATTGAAAAATCGAAAGGTTAGTTATTATGAAGAAGTTTATGGTGATTCTTGTTATGGTTCTTGTGTTTATTGGAAATGCATACAGCGGCACTATTGCCACTTTTTCCGATCCTGCTTTAAATGCATCAATTAGTCTTTTCAATATTAACAGCACAACAAAGACTGTGACTGGAGGTTGGAGTGATGCGCAAACAGGGCTTAATTTGCAAGTAGTATTTACTGGAAATACTTTCAACGATGTGTTTTTTACAATGACTCCTTTGGTCATGACTGCTGGTTCACTAACCTACGATACGACTGGGGCCGGCACAATAAGCTTTTTTGCGAATAATGCAAATCCGCTGTCAGCTACGCCATTATTGCAAATTGACTTTGACAGCGCGAGCGTATCATTTGGCGGAATAAGTGGAGATAACAGCTTCAGCAGCAATGGTGTGAAATTCAGCGGCTCTGAAATTGGCAGCAAGCTTTTCAGCGAAGAAGTATTTGCTTTTAGTTTTGCCAATCTTAAGGCACTCATTCCAACTAACAATGAAAAAGGTTATACAGCTACTGCCGCATTTACATCCTCGGCTGTTCCTTCGCATGTTCCTGAGCCCGCAACAGTTGCAATATTGAGCATTGGTGCAATCGCAATTCTTCGCCGTAAAACTGCATAATTGAAGTATGCTTTAAGGTGACGGTCAACAAAAAGGGGCATGATGGCTTTAAATACGAAACATGTATGTACGAAATGAGTTCTCGCAGACCTCATGCCCCGATTGTTGACTATGGTAAATTTTTAAGAAAGAAAAAGTAAATGGAAAATAACATGGATATGGCTAAACCAAGCAATGAGAAAATTCAGGAAGCATTGGAACTGCTCCGCCAGGCAGCAGTTGAAAAAAAAGAAGACCTTTGCAGCATGGTGCGGGAACAGTACGGAGATCTGCGTGATGTGATGGGCGGATTCGGCGTCAATATTGGCAATAAAGCCAAAGCAGCCGTGGATGAAGTCAATATGGCGGCACAAATGAGTCAGGAGAAAGTCAAGGATGCCGCGATTAGCATCGACAAATGCGTCCATGACAAGCCATGGTACTTCATCGGTGGTGTGGCTGCAGGCGCATTGCTGCTGGGATTTTTCATGGGCAAGCGGCAATAATTATTTCGCGTTGCAAAGGGAAAGGAGCAACCAATGCATGCATTCAAAGCTGCGATATGTGATCTGTGCAAAAGCATTTTTACAAAGTATTGTGACACAACGGTCTATCTTATCAGAATCAAAGCAGTCATGTTGTATGTCAATACGGTCAAAACTGCAAGACGGGCATTTATTGGGTTCCTGATGCTGCAGGTTTGTCTGCTGCTAATGGCTGCGGGTTTTATACTGGCGCACCTCGCCATTTTTGCCCTTTTGAGTTTTTCATTGCCCATTAAGGCAATCGCACTTTTAATCCTGAGCGGAGCTTATTTCATTGTGCCGCTTGTAATTATTTGCATGATGTGCCCAGAGAGGCTGTGGATGAAACATTCTCATGCCAGTGAGCTGGTCCGCAGGATCGTCAGCGAAAATTGAGATTAGGACATAAGAAGCCGGAAGGCTTAGATGCAAAATAAGTTATATTAATGAGTCATTGTTTGGCTCTATATTGTTTAAAGAAAGAAGAGTAAATGAAAAAAGTACTTATGATTGTGGGCACGTTGGCCTTGTTGGCCATCTCTGGCTGCTATTCGAATAGCGAGAAAGGTGGCAGCGTACTAAAGGGTGAAGAATTTAAAATCAGTGTCCCTACATTCACCACTGAAATTAAACAGGGTGAAATCAAAAACGTTACCGTAATGCTGGAAAGAGGTCAGAATTTTAAGCAGGATGTGAAACTGCGGATCAAAGCGTCTCCTGGCATCAGCGTAGTGCCGACCAAAGTTTGGGTTGAGGCCAGCGAAGCACCTGAGGTGCAGCTCCAAATCTCAGCAGCTAAAGATGCCGCTCTTGGTGAATATCAGATTTTTGTAAAAGGGACGCCGGAAAATGGTGCGTCTACATCAACGGAATTCAACGTGAAAGTTGTTGCTCCGTAGATTTTGAAGAGTGCACTGGTGTGCACCTGACCGTACGACGGCGATGTCGTGAAAGCTCGAACTGCGTAAGTTCGTGGAAATGTTAATGACGGTTGTACGGTGTTAAATTTGTTTCAGTAAGAAGTATTGTATAACTCTGTTAATAATTTAATTATGAATGGGTAAGAAAATGAAAAAGGTATTTGCGACTACATTGTTACTAACACTGGTTCTGTCGGTTGTGTCAAGCGGCACAAACAGCGATAAGGGCGGCAACATCGGCAAAGGCGAAGGATTCAAGATCTCTGTGCCGACTTTCGACACTAACGTCAAACAGGGTGAAACTCAAAATGTTACCGTTTCGGTAGACAGAGGCGAGTCTTTCAAGCAGGACGTGACACTAAAGATCACATTGTCCAAGGGCGAAGGCATCAGTTTTGACCCCTCTAAAGTTGTCGTCAAGGCTGGTGACAAGGCTGAGGCACAGTTCATGATTTCCGTGCCTAAGAATGCTGCCCTCGGTGAATATACCATCTCAGTTACGGGAACTCCGACAACCGGCGAACCGACTTCAGTGGAGTTCACGGTGAATGTTGTTGCTCCTGAGGCCGGCTACACCATGCAGTCAGACAGCGATAAAGGCGGCAGCACAGTCAAAGGTGAAAGCTTCAAGATTGCTGTGCCGACTTTCGCCACAAAGATCAAACAGGGTGAAACTCAAATAGTTATCATTACCCTGGAAAGAGGCGAGTCTTTCAAGCAAAACGTGACGCTTGAAATTTCATTGGCCAAGGGCGAAGGGATCACCTTTAATCCGGATAAAGTTGTTGTCAAGGCCAGTGACAAGTCCGAGGTGCAGATCACGATTTCAGCGCTCAAGAGCGCTGCCTTGGGTGAGTATACTCTCTCTATAAAGGGGACGCCGGAAACCGGCAACTCGACCTCAACGGAATTCAACATAACAGTTGTTGCTCCGTAGAGCTGAGAATATATCAAAGTGAGAGTGCGCCGATGAGGCGCACTTGATCTTTTCGTTAAGTATACAAATAAAGATGATGAAATTTTCACATGGAGACTAGTATGAAAATATCAAAATGGCACAATTACAAAAGTTTGGCTTTGGCAGCAGTTATTCTTTTTGCATTCGCGTCCCTTATGAGCGGGTGCAACGGTTTTGAAGCGAAATGGTAGTATATGGGATGACATTTACTACCTTAATTTACCCCGTATTATAACAACTAGGAATTTTATTGGCCTTTTGTTCCAGCTAAAATCCGTAATCCCTGTTTTGAAGAGATGCAAAGCCAGATATGACAAAAGAAGCTGAACACGCAATCGAGGTCAAAAAACTGACGAAACGTTACGGGGACCTACTGGCAGTCAACAACATATCATTCACCGTCAGGAAAGGCGAAGTATTTGCTTTCCTGGGTCCGAACGGCGCCGGCAAAACCACAACAGCTGAGATAATCGAGACAATACGCGCGCCATCGTCGGGCAAGGTGTGCCTTCTTGGAATGGACGTCACGAAAAAGAAACACAAAGTCGTCCAGCACATCGGCGTTCTTCCACAAGGATTCAGCTCATTTGACAGGATAACGGTCAGGGAGACTATCGAGTATTACTCAAGGCTTTTTAACTGTAGAAACACCGATATTGACAAGCTAATAGAACTAGCAAACCTTAAAGATAAAAGCAAAGAGCAGTTCAAAAACCTTTCCGGAGGCTTGAAGCAGCGACTCGGCATTGCAATTGCACTCGTGAATAACCCAGAGGTCGTGTTCCTTGACGAGCCAACGACAGGGCTCGATCCCCGTGCACGGCGTGAGGTGTGGGATGTCCTGCTGGGCCTGAAGAAGAAGGGAAAAACGGTATTTCTCACCACCCATTACATGGAGGAAGCGGAACTTCTAGCAGATACTGTCGCGATAATCTCAAAGGGAAGTATAGTCGCGATGGGCTCTCCCGGTGATCTCATCGAAAGCAATGCAAATTATCTTGCCCTTACACTAGGAGCGGTTGATGAAAAGGTCTTTGAAATTATTAAGAAGATCAGGTTTGAGCCGGTCAGGGCTAACCACAATAGTATCAAAGTAAAGGTGGAGCACCCGGAGGACGTCCAGAAGATACTCAACACCATCAAGGACTCGGGGGCATCATTCCTCAGCTTAGATGTTCGCAAACCAAACCTGGAAGAGGTTTTCCTCAAGCTCACCGGCGCGGCACTCCGCGAAGACTTTGCCGAGAAGGTGGCCCAATGAGTTTACAAGTTATCTGCGCAAATCTAATCGTTAGCATCAAAAGCTTCTACCGCGAGAAAACGGCAGTGTTCTTCAGGATCGCGTTCCCCGTACTCCTGATACTCGTGTTTGGTACGATTTTCATGAATCAGGACAATGTGCGCCTCGACTTTAATGTGCAAGACCTCGATGGAACTGATTCGTCTGCAGAGCTTGTCAAAACCCTTGAGTTTAACCCAAAGTTCAAGATCACCATGGTCGATCCTGCTATCGATGCCGCGATGTACGCCAGGGAAAACAAGCTAAGCCTAGTCGTGGTTATCCCAAAAGATTATGAAAGTTCTCTCATAAAAAGGATAAAACGCAAAGACCTCAAAGCGGCAGTTACCGTGAGTTACATATATGACCCCAGTTCCACTTCGGTGGATACGAAAATGCAAATCCTAAACTCGGTTTTCGCCGAGATAAACCAGAGTATGTCCGGCAAGCCCCAGTTCATCACGCCAGCCCAGACTTCGATACTCAAGAGAAAATATCGTTTCATCGATTTCTTCGTCCCCGGCATCATAGCGATGACGGTGATGACTGCGAGCCTATTCGGTGCGGTAAACGTTAACGCGGAGCTTCGACAAAAAGGTGTCATCAAGAAGCTATCCACCACTCCCATCACTCATACGGACTGGATACTATCTAACGTTCTATACCAGTTTCTCCTCTCAGTCATATCCACGATTTCTATACTAATAGTGAGCTATACCGTTTTCGACGTTAGCCTCTTGTTGAATTTATGGCTACCTGTGTTCGTTGTGCTTGACGTATTTGCATTTGTCGGGATAGGAATGGTGCTTACTCGCGTCGCAAAGGAAGCGGAAAGCGCGGCGGCGGCAGCAAACGCTATAATGTTCCCAATGATGTTCCTTTCTGGAACATTCTTTCCGGTCGAGATGATGCCGGATTTCCTCCAAAATTTCTCTCGGATACTGCCTCTGTATTATGTAAACGAGGGTCTCCGAGCATCCATGATATTTGCGGATAATATGGTTGCATTGCGATGCTCTGTAATAATTGGGGTTTTCGCAACCGTGGTTTTCATACTGGGCACGATGACTACCAAATGGGAAGAGGGGTAGGGTTTCAAAATGCTTTATACATGCGTTGCGTACCTTTCAGGTAAAATTAATGTGTCTGCAGGACTTTATTTATGACGACGAATTGGGTATCCCGGCTCAATATAAAAGACAAGACAAGCGGATACTTGTTATCATTAGCCAAGACCGGCCTAATCTTTTATCCATACTACAAATATCATTCTCCGTTGCCATCTGTGATAATGATTGAGAATACAAATCTCTGCAACTCACAGTGTGTTATGTGCCCTCGTGAAAAGCTCACAAGAAAACCAGGTATCATGGATTTTGGTTTGTTCGAGAAGATCGTGAAAGAAGTATCCGCTATGCGGCGGAAACCCGTTATGCATTTACACGGTTTCGGAGAGCCGCTTTTGGATACCTTATTACCAAATAGGATAAAACTCGCGAAAAATTGCGGAATAAAGCATACATACATTGTAACTAATGCTTCGTTACTTTGTCCCGAGATATCAAGAAAGCTCATTGAAGCGGGCTTAGATAAGATGAAAATCAGCTTTTATGGAACCGACCTGGAATCCTATAATGCAACCATGAAAGGGCTGAATTTTGACGTTACAATTAATAATATTATCGATTTTTTACGGATAAGGAAAGATTTAAAAAGAAAGCACCCGCAGCTGATACTTCAGTATATTCCTCAGGACACCAATAACGCCAAGACAGACGAGTTCAGAGTTCTGTGGAACTCATTAACTAATAAGAATGCTGGTGATTGTCTGAATATCACATCTCTGCATAACTACGGCGGCGGGAGAGCTTATAACCGTGTAGCGGATAAGATAGCTTCTGTTTGCTTTTACCCTTGGACAGCCATGTCGGTGCTTTGCGATGGGAAGGTCGTTACCTGTTGCATGGATTCTAATGGTGCTCAGGTCATGGGAGACCTCAATTCTCAAACTGTTACGGAAATTTGGAACGGGCCTGTGTTATCCTCGGTCAGAAAGAAATTTGGAAATCTTGAGTATAGCGGGTTTCCGACATGTATGTCCTGCGATTGGGTACATAGGAGTTAAGTAAATGCGAACTAGAAAAAAAATCTTTTTCATTTGTGGTTCGATGAATCAGACAACCCAGATGCATCAAATATCCAAGCACCTGGGCGAGTATGAGCACGCCTTTTCACCATATTACTGCGACGGCCTTCATGAGTTTCTTCGAAGACTCGGATTACTGGAGTTCACTATCATAGGTGAGAAATTGGCAGGAAGATGCCTGAAATATCTGCAGAATCATAACCTTACCGTAGACTACCAGGGAAAGAATCGGCCCTACGATCTTGTAATCACCTGCTCGGATGTGTACCTTCAGAAGAACATTCGAGAGAATAATATTGTGCTGGTTCAGGAAGGGATTACAGATGCGGAATCTATGTGGTTTCGCCTGGTTAAGCGTTTCCGATTTATTCCTCGTTGGTTGGCGGGCACGTCGGCTACCGGACTGAGCGATGCATACCGTGCTTTCTGTGTCGCAAGCGATGGGTATCGTGACTTTTTCATCCGCAAAGGTGCTCACCCTGAGAAGATTATAGTTACTGGAATACCCAATTTCGACAACTGCCAACAATATTGCACCAACGACTTTCCCTACAGTCATTATGTGCTGGTCTGCACATCGCCACTGCGGGAAATATTCCAAGGCGAGAATCGTGAGGCTTTTATCCAAAAAGCCGTCGATATTGCCGGCGGCAGGCAACTAGTCTTCAAGCTTCACCCGAACGAAAACACAGACCGTGCTACGCAGGAAATTCGCCAGCATGCACCTGGAGCAATGGTGTTCGCGGCAGGCAGCGCCGAAGAAATGATAGCGAACTGTGATGTCCTGATCACTCGTTTTTCGTCAACTGCCTTCGTCGGTATTGCGCTTGGCAAGGAAACCCACTCGGATTTTAACATGGACGAATTGCGTCGACTGATGCCGGTTCAAAACGATTCGGCTGCCCGCAATATCGCGGATATCTGCCGCAAGTTTCTTAACGATGACATAAATATCATTCCATCAACAAGTAACCCGACGCAGTGAAATATCTGCATTGGGCTCCATTATATGAAAGCGGTACTATGAACCACTATGATAATCATAGAAAGAACCCTATGTCAGCTTACGATGAATGGCATAATCCAGATCAGAATCCCAGCAATTTAATCTCTATGCTGCGCAGCCAGGTCGAGAAAAGCCCAGATCACCCGGCATTTATTCATCTGCTCGATGGCCAGTCCAACGAATTCGTCCTGACGTACATAGAATTAGAAAAACGTGCCCGCGCAATCGCTGCCCACTTACAAAAAATGGGTTTTGCCGGCCAGAGAATATTGTTAGTCTATCCACCTGGCCTTGACTTCATTACAGCCTTCTTCGGCTGCCTGTATGCCAATTGCGTGGCGGTGCCAACTTACCCGCCACACCGCCAACGTATGCTAAATCGCTTCCAATCTATTACTGCAGATGCAGAGGCAGAAATCGCCCTGAGCACTTCATGCGCCACAACTCAGTTCCAATCCATGATCGGCCACAAAAGTGGGCAAGGGGATATTCTCACCAAGTTACGATGGTTAGCCACAGACGAGATCCCAAGTGCCTTGGCTGAGCAATGGATTGATCCGTTAATATCAGGCGACACACTTGCCATGCTTCAGTATACATCCGGCTCAACGAGTCAGCCAAAAGGGGTAATGCTTAGTCACGCGAACCTTGTGGATAACACGCGCATTATCCATCATGCTTTCGATTTACAGACCAAGGACAGTGGCGTCTTCTGGCTACCCACATATCATGATATGGGTTTAGTGGGCGGTGTCCTGGTCCCGTTGTTCGCCGGTTCCACAAACGTCCTCATCTCGCCAGCCGACTTTCTTCAGAAACCTATCCGCTGGCTTGCTGCTATCAGCAAGTACCGGGCGACTATCTCCGGAGGGCCAAATTTCGCGTATGACCTTTGTGCCCGCAGTATCACTGAAAAACAGCGATCCACACTCGACCTGTCCTCATGGTCACTAGCCTTCATCGGCGCAGAACCCATTGTGCCAGCAACGCTCGAACGCTTTGTCACTGCATTTGCCCCCTGTGGATTCAGACGTAGCGCTTTTTATCCCTGCTATGGTTTGGCTGAGGCTACGCTCATGGTCAGTGGCGCGCGGCGCGGCAGCGGCGCGACTATACAAGCTTTTAACGATGCGGCGTTGACCAAAAATCATGTCCAGCCGATGGCTGAAGGTATTGTCCAGACTCGCCGTTTAGTGGCCTGCGGACCGCCTGTCGCTACCGTGCGCGCAATAATTGTCGACACAAAAACCCACACTGAATCTGTTCAGGGCTGCGTGGGTGAAGTCTGGATTGCAGGAGCATCGGTCGGCAAAGGATATTGGCGCAACCCCCGCCTGACCAGCCGTTCCTTCAATGCGCATTTGAGCGATACGGGAGAAGGCCCGTTCTTGCGCACAGGCGACCTTGGCTTCAGAAACGATGGCCAGCTTTATGTTACTGGCAGGTGTGAAGACCTTATCATTGTCCGAGGTCTGAATCGCTATCCACAGGATATTGAAGCCACTGCTCGCAATAGTCACCCATTATTGGAAGTCGGCTACGGAACAGCGTTTGCAATAGACGACAACGGCCGCCAGCGGCTTGTTCTGGTACACGAGGCCAAGCTCAATGGAAATATTGATTTAAAACTTGTGCTGGATGCGATTCGCATGGCAGTACTCGATGAGCATGATCTGGCACTTGACAAAATCGTGCTGGTACGAAGTGGAACGATTCCCAAAACCTCCAGTGGCAAGGTACAGCGTCAAGCCTGTTGCAAGGCGTTTCTCAGCGCTGAACTTAAATCCTTTGCCGAATACAACGGCCCGCTGTTGGAAAATTCTGAACACAGTAACGCTATGATTCCTGCATTCACATGCACTGATTCTGCCGTTGTGCATTCTTCATCAAATTCTTCACAATTACCCGCTTTTACTGCAGTATGCCGGCATGTCCGTGACTTGGCAGGTATAGCTCTTCCAGGTCTGACACCCGATACCCCCATAATTGCTATGGGTTTCGATTCGCTTCAGCGTCTGGGACTTATTGCGTCGATCGAAAAAACCTTCGGTGGCTATATGCCTGATGCGGCGTATTGCCACGCAGAGACATTGGGGGATTTGGCTCAGGCTGTACAGAAGCACTTGATTGATTGTCCCAAGTCAGATGTCCCCTCTGGCCAGATTCTGCCTGAAAAGCATGAATTTATCCAGTTTCCCGAATACGTTCAATTAAAGTTACAAGAGCAAATGTTGCTGACAGTAACAGGTGACAATCCATATTTCCGTGTTGACCAGGGTGGAGCCGGAAGTGCAGCATGCATAGACGGGCATCAGCTGATTAATTTTTGCATCTATGACTATGTCGGCATGTCACATGACCCCGACGTTGGCGCAGCGGCCAAATCTGCAATAGACCGCTATGGCACCGGTGCTGGGGCCAGTCGGTTGATATCCGGCGAAAAACAGGTGCATCGTGACCTGGAGCAGGCGATTGCTGAGTTTTTAAGTGTTCCTGCTGCAATCGTGTTCGTCTCCGGACATGCTACCAATGTAACCGTGATAGGTCACCTGTTGGGACCTGAAGATCTAATACTCCATGACACTTTGGCGCACAACTCGATCATCCAGGGCGCCCAGCTTTCTGGCGCTAACCGCCGTGCTTTTGCACATAACGACTGGATGGCTATGGATGCCGTATTGTCCGAATGCCGCCACCGATATCGCCGCGTACTGATCGCCATCGAGGGCGTGTACAGTATGGATGGGGATTTTCCTGAACTTCCACATTTTGTGGAACTTAAAAAGAAGCACAAGACTCTAATACTCGTCGACGAGGCGCATTCGCTTGGAACAATGGGAACAACGGGCAGGGGCATCGGTGAACACTGGGACGTTGTCCGCTCTGACGTTGATCTGTGGATGGGTACGCTCTCGAAGTCGTTGGCCAGTTGCGGCGGATACATCGCCGGCTCGTCCGAAATTGTAGAATACCTCAAGTACACTGCCCCAGGGTTTGTTTACAGCGTGGGTATTTCCCCAAGTAATGCAGCAGCCGCTCTGGAATCACTAATGGTTTTACAGCGCCAGCCTCAGCGTGTTGAACTATTGCACGAATTGTCTGAGTTGTTTTTAAAACTGGCAAAGGAGATGGGGCTGGACACAGGCTTGTCTGCGGGTACACCTGTAATTCCCGTGATCGTGGGCAGCTCAGCCAAGAGCCTGCTGCTGTCAAAAGCTTTGTTTCATCGCGGCATTAATGTGCAGCCGATTGTTTACCCCGTCGTACCCGAACATTCAGCACGCCTGCGATTCTTCATCACGATCAACCACACAAGGGAACAAATCTACGCCACAGTTATGGCCATTGCCGACGAACTTAAGGCACTTGATTCACACAAAGATCTTATGGAAATTGAAAGAACCGGGTAACTTTTAAATATTTTCTGGAGTATAGTTGAAGCATACAAGTCTTAAATTGTTAGTCAGACCGGTGGCATCGTGGCGGGATCGCCGGCGTTTTGGGCGACTGCCCTGGTCCATCTATGCCGGTGACCGCAACTGGGTGCCGCCTATCCTTGCGCAAGAAAAGGAACTCCTGGGTTGGAAAAAGCACCCTTTCTTTGACAACGCCGAGATCGTGACACTGTTGGCCGAGCAAGGGGGCCGGGTGGTCGGAAGATTGGCGGTATTTATCAACCATGTGCACAACCGAAAGTATAACGAACAGCGAGGATTCTTCGGATTCTTCGAGTGCATAGACGATATATCCGTTGCCCAACGATTATTCGAAGCCAGTCAGGATTGGCTGCGGCAGCGAGGTATGATGACAATGCGAGGGCCGGTAAATCCATCTCTCAATTACACGTGCGGCCTGCTTATCGATGGTTTCGAATGTCCCCCCTGCTTCTTGATGCCCTACAATCGGCCATACTACGCTGCACTTATTGAAGCCTGCGGTTTCGCTAAGGCGCAGGACATGTTTGCCTACGAACTGGACACGAACATGCTGGAGGTAATGGTTGATCGCTATAAGCCGGCGGTACTGTCAATGCTTGATCGGCCCGATATGGTGATCCGGTCGATGAATCCGGCGAAAATACAGCAGGAAATAGAAACATATCTTGACATATACAACCGCTCGCTCGACGGCACATGGGGGTTCACACCCCTGCAGCCGCGAGAAGCACGCCACATCGCCTGTGAACTTCGGCACCTCATCGTGCCTCAGTTGACGGCAATTGCCGAGATCGACTCTCAGCCGATAGGCGCGGTGTTTGCTTTGCTTGACTACAACCAGATTCTCTCCAGGCTCAATGGCCGGCTGTTTCCTTTGGGTTTCGTGCGCCTGATGCTCGGACGACGCAAGATCACAACGGTTCGCGCAATGGCTATGACCATGGTGCCCGGCTACCAAAATGCAGGACTTAGTGTTGTGTTACTCGACAAACTGACGGGACTGGCTAAGGAGCGGGGTATCAAGTGCTGGGAGTTATCGTGGGTACTCGAAAGCAATAACCGCTCACGCGGCAGCTTGGAACGCGCCGGTATAAAGAGAACAAAGACATATCGGATTTATGATAAAACCCTGTGATGCGGGAAACACTAGAACTTAACTATGGTCCTGCGTTGACGGCGGATGTATAAACGCCGGATGCCGCGACCAATCGCCAGCCATGGACTAAACTGTAGCATACCACAAGATACGAATCATAGGACCGACCCTACCGATAAGCCATCTCCTCCAGACGCGCAATTGACGCAGCGTCCATTGTGGTGGAACATTCAATATGTGCTGGGGTACACGGGTTCTCTGAAATTTTAAGGATATTCGATTTAAAAGTAGTAATCTTATAACCATTCTGCAAAGCGATACCATTGCGCAGTTTCATAGAGTCGTTTTGCTAAAGGATTTGCAGGCGACCAACCCAGTTGCGCGCGTGCCTTGGCGGATGAGCACATCCATGAGCCTGCCAGGGCCTCGGTCATCTTGTCGCTGTTGACCCAGCCGGGATGGCGGCTGATTAGTCCCCACATATCACCAAGGAGGCCAGCCAGTCGCACAAGCGGCTCGGGCAGGTGCACTACAGTTGCACGCTTCTTGCCTAATGCTGTGGCAATTGCCTGTCCGAGTTCGGCATATGTTGGATAATTATCCACTGACATAAAGTAGATGCCTTGACCCATTAACCCGTTTTGATGTAAACGCTCACCTTTTTCGGCTACAAGCAGCAGACCTTCGACCAGATCGGCTACATGAATCAGCGAAAAGCATTTCTCTTTACGACCGGGTACAGCATGGAGACCCCAGCGTGCGATTAATCGGAACATTTCAAGCATTCCGCTGTCGCCGGGGCCAAAGACGATAGGTGGACGCACAATACTAATTGGCACCGCTTCAGCATACCTGGTCGCAGCTTGTTCCCCGGCTAGCTTGCTGCAGCCGTAAGCTGAAACAGGTGTCGGCGCATCAGTTTCCAATCGAGGTTTATCAGCAGCGCACGGTCCTGCTGCAGACAAGGAGGAAACCACTACCAGCACTGGCGAGTCAGTGCGTTCGGCGCAAGCTGCAGCGACAGACTCGACACCACATGAGTTAACATGCAGAAAATCTTCTTTCCGCAACGATTTCGTCAGCCCGGCCAAGTGGAATACAGTACCGGCCCTTGACACCGCAAGCGCCCGTCCAATGCTGGCAGAATCGGTAATATTACCACTGATTAATTGAACGCCGGCCGACATGAGTTCGTCGCTGCGCGAGCTGGCTCGCACCAGACATGATACCTCATTGCCAAGCTCGACCAGACGACGCACCAAATGCAGCCCGATGAAACCGCTGGCACCTGTCACCAGCACAGGTTGCCGGGCCCTGTTGTTAACAGTCATATTGGAATGGTTCGGCGTGATTTTGGCATCCAGTTCGACACATAACTACATTAACATAACATCATGTACTCTTATTGTATTATACTGGGTGTGTAACGAGCGACAACTTTTTTATGGCTGGTCAATCCATCCAAGCCAACATAAGCCTGAGCTTTACAAAACAATTTAAGGAATGAAATGCAGCCCCTGCTGTGTTATAAGTGAATTGTCTCAGGACGCGTATTTGACTCTTTGGTGCGTTGCTTATTATTCAAGTACCCGTTTAAATAACCAATCTCCACCTTCAGGGTACTCCGCCCAAGGACAGTGAATGAAAACAGGTATTCTCATTGCATATTACGCTAATCGCCAGGAAGCTCGCCAAACCCTCAGGAAATTGCGTAAGAAGGGTTACTGCCGCGGTGGCTGGGTAAGCAAAAGCGATGAGGGCCAGATCTATACCAGGGATCCCTTCTTCTGGCGTCGGATTTTCGGGGCAATCTTGTCGTTCATCATGTTTGGGACGTTTGCTTTAGTGGTTTGGCGGATATTTCAATGGTCGGGACCGAAAGATACTCAATTCCCATATGCGATGCTGACGGCTGCGGGATTCGGAGTCGCCGGGACTCTGCTGAGTTTGGTCTGGATCCGGCGGTCCAGATTCGGCCTGGAACGAGGACTCATTGAGGACCATGCACGCTGGCTAGTCTCTGGAGAGACCGCTCTGATTGTTCAGACGCCAATTGAAAAATTGCGGATTCCTGTGACCGTTTTGTTAGAAAGCGGCGAAATTCCGCTGGCGGTTTTTGTCCTGCATCGCCATCGCGAAAGCCCAACGCAAGAGCAAGAGGACTGGAGTCCTGGCAGAACGCTGCTGAGCCCGGTACAACTTCAGGAGCATGCCCGGCAATTGGCAATGAACCACCAACTTGATTCAAAACCGATACGGAACACTGAATTGCTCAAACGGCTGGAACGAGGCCGCCTATGGGTGCACCAGGTTTGCTTAAACCTATCCGAAGCGTCCCATTTACAGCAAAGCGTGCCGCCGACAGCCGAGTGGCTTCTGGACAATGAATATATCCTTGAAAGCAATGCCCGTGACGTGCGGATAAATCTACCCTGGCCTTATTACCGGCAATTACCAGCACTTGCGAGCAATCCCGACCTCGGTCTGCCGCGCATCTACGGACTGGCGAGGGAACTGGCCGCTCACAGTGAGTTGCTCCTGGACGAGGAGAACATCCTGGCCTTTATTGATGCATACCAATCGACGGCACCGCTCTCGATTGGCGAACTCTGGGCCGTTCCCCAGATGCTGCGTATAGTGCTGATTGAGGGCATTGCACGGCTCGCCAGCCAGGCATTAACCCAACTGCGAGAACAAGAAATTGCCGATTTCTGGGCAAACCGGTTAATAACAGCAAACAGACGCGATCCCAACCAGCTTTTTTCAATTATGGCGGAACTTATAGAAACTCAACCAAATCCAAGCCCATATTTCGCCTCACAACTGGTTGATTATCTCTATGACGAAGCAGCGGCGCTGGCTCCTGTGCAGAGTTGGCTAGAGCGAACATTCAACAAACCTTTTAACGATGTCCTGATACGTGTGAAGAACCGCCACACAAAGGATCAGATATCTATTGGGAATGCTTTTACCAGCCTGCGTCAACTTACGTTGCTGGACTGGAAGAAATGCTTCGAGCGGCTCAGTCGGGTGGAACAAATTCTACGTCAAGATCCCGCCGGCATATACCCCCAGATGGATTTCGCTACGCGCGACCGTTATCGCAGGGCAATAGAGGATATGCGGCGTGGGTCTGGCCTCGAAGAAGAGCAGGTCGCCCAGCGTGCGATTGACCTGGCAATGGAGGCCGGTACGGATTCAGTGCTGGATGACCACTTGGATCACGTCGGGACATATCTGATAGGCGAAAAAAGAGAGTATCTGACGAGGCTCATCGCATGCCGGGAAACATTGCGTTACCGCTGTCTGCACTGGGCCTATCGTCATCACTCGGCGGTATACTTCTGCGGTCTGGCTTTCTTTTCCGCAGTGTTCATACTCCTTGCTCGGCTTGGTTTGCGGATACATGGCCCGTGGCTTCAAATTATCGTTGCCACGCTTTTGCTCATCCCGGCCAGCCAGCTCGCAGTTGAGGTGATGAACACCATCATCATGCGGTTTTTTCCGCCACGCGCCCTGCCGAAGATGGATTTCAGGGAGTCGGGGGTTCCAGATGCCTGCCGAACATTGGTCGTGGTACCCATGATGCTGGTAGATCACGAGTCGATTAAAGGCGAGGCCCAGAAGCTTGAGATACGTTATCTGGCCAATAAAGAAGCCAATCTGCTCTTTGGTATTTACTCGGATTATAAAGATGCGGCGCAGGCTCATTGCGAAACGGATACGGCTCTGCTGCAAACCGCTACCCAATGCATCGAAGCTCTTAATCAGTATCATGGCGGCGAACGATTCTTCCTGTTCCACCGGGATCGGAAATGGTGCGAAAGCGAGCAAAAGTTCATCGGTTGGGAGCGCAAACGCGG
>Ga0079306_1000448_pt1 | contig 38466 bp, 35 predicted proteins | sample Methanotroph_Enr_FD_79181 | JGI IMG/M metagenome (GOLD analysis project Ga0079306, IMG submission 79181) | Enriched soil microbial communities from Old Woman Creek wetland in Ohio, USA - Methanotroph_Enrichment_5 | ecosystem: Environmental > Terrestrial > Soil > Wetlands | place: USA: Ohio... | reverse complement strand
GCCAAGGTTTCCAACCGCACCATCGACCGCGACTTCCGCTACGCCCGCGACTGGGGGAAGTAAGCAAAAACCCCTAGCCCAGCCCCTTTTCTCTAGCCCCTGATTCTTGGTATTTATGTCCACTGGTACTCTCTACATCGTAGCCACGCCGATTGGCAATCTCGAAGACATCACCCTCCGCGCTCTGCGCATCCTGAAGGAGGTCGACCTGGTGGCGGCGGAAGATACCCGCCATACCCGGAAGCTCCTGACCCACTTCGGCATCTCCCGTCCGCTCACTTCGTACTTCGACCACAACAAGGATGTGAAGGGGAGCTACGTCCTGGATCAGCTGCAGCTGGGGCACAACGTCGCCCTGGTCACCGATGCAGGGACGCCCTGCGTGTCGGACCCGGGCTACCAGCTGATCCGGGACGCCGCGGCTGCCGGGATTACCGTGGTCCCCATTCCGGGCGCCTGCGCAGCCATCACAGCGCTCTCGGCCTCGGGGCTCCCCTCCGACGTCTTCACCTTTGCGGGGTTTTTGTCCAACCGGCAGGGCAGACGCCGGGAGAAACTGCAGTCGCTGGTGTCGGCGCCCGGGCTTTTGATCTTCTACGAGGCGCCCAAGCGGCTCTTGACCACGCTGCGCGATATGCTGGAGATTCTGGGGGATCGGGAAGTCGTCATGGCCCGCGAACTTACCAAGCTCTACGAGGAGTTCCTGCGCGGCAACCTCTCAGACATATTGGCCCAGCTGGAAACGCGGGATATCAAAGGCGAGGTGGCGCTCCTGGTCGCCCCGACCACAGAGCCGGTTCTCCCGGATACCCCGAAGATGGAGGAGCTTCTGAGTCGTTACCTTGCTTCGGGCGAGCTGTCGCTTAAGGATGTGGTGAAAAAGGTGACCCAGGAAACAGGACTGCCGAAGAGCACGGTGTACGCCGAGGCTCTCCGGCAGAAAGGGTAAGACGTTAAGGGCGGGTTTTCCCGCCGGTTGAACGCGGGTTCAGGCGAGTCGCGCGCCGTTTGGGACCGACCGCTCGGGGACTGCGAGCACGATGGCGCCATTCTCGTCGGCGAACCCGGTTATCAGGACCTCGGAGAAGAAACGTCCGATCTGTTTCCTCGGGAAGTTGAGGACGCCGATCACCTGCTTGCCCACCAACTCATCGCGCTCATAGAGCTTCGTGATCTGGGCGCTCGATTTCCTGATTCCCGCCTCCCCGAAGTCCACCTTCAACTTGTACGCCGGGCTGTGCGCCTCCGGAAATTCCTCCACCTCCAGCACCGTCCCGACCCTAAGCTCCACCCGCTCGAAATCGTCCCAGCTAATCTCTGCCATATGCTCTCCTAGCGATCTTGCACGTCCGCATCAGCTCCACCCTTCCTGGTTAGGCTCCCCGATCAGAGCACTTAAGGAGTAATCAGCCGTACCGCTCTTCCCTCCCTCGGTAAGCGCCTGACGCAGCAGGGCGATCTTCTTCGCAGATCTGATGATTTACTGGAAAAATCTGCGGAAGGCAGCTACCGTCCGCTCAACATCGGCGGCGGTCACGTCCAGGTGGGTGACCAGGCGGATGCAATTGCCTCCTCCCAGCAGGATGCCTTCGCATCCCAATTCCTCGCGCAGCCGAGTGGCGGTTCCCGAAGGCGGCGTTACGAACAGGATGTTGGTGTTGGCAGCAGTAACGCTGAGGCCGGCGATGGCGGCCAGGCCAGAGGATAGAGCTTCGGCGTTGCGGTGGTCTTCGGCCAGGCGTTCCACGTTGTTCTCAAGGGCGTAGATCCCGGCAGCGGCAAGGATGCCGGCCTGGCGCATCCCGCCGCCGGCCACCTTGCGCCAGCGGTGTGCCTTGTCGATCAGCGCCGCGCTGCCGCAAAGTACGGAACCGACCGGTGCGCCCAGCCCCTTGGAAAGGCAGACGGACACGGAATCGAAGTGGCGGGCGATCTGAGTCACCGGCACCTCGAGATAAACGGCGGCGTTGAAAACGCGGGCGCCGTCCAGGTGGAGCGCAAGTTTGTGGCTCCGCGCGCAACGCTCGGCCTCGCCGAGATAGTCAAGCGGCAGCACACGGCCTCCCTGGGTGTTCTCCAGGCAGAGCAGCCTGGTCACCGCATGGTGATGGTCGGGTGATTTCACTGCACGGGAGACCTTGGTGAGGTCGAGGGTACCGTCCGGTTCGAAGTCGAGCGGCTGAGGCTGAATTCCGCCGAATATCGCGCCGCCGCCACCTTCCCAGCGGTAGATGTGGGCATCCTGTCCGGCAATGTACTCGTCACCCCGTCCGCAGTGGGAAAGCAGGGACAGGAGGTTACTCATGGTGCCGCTGGGGACGAAGAGCGCCGCCTCCTTGCCGAGCATCCGCGCGGCCAGCTCCTGCAGCCGGTTCACCGTTGCATCTTCGCCGTAGACGTCATCGCCGACCTTGGCCTGTGCCATTACCTTCCGCATCGCCTCCGAAGGGAGGGTTACCGTATCGCTTCTCAAATCGACAGTTTTCATGGTCTCCTCGAAGTACCGATTATTTTTATTTACTCGATTCGTCCTGGGCTTAAGAGGGTGGACTGCAGCTAAACATTTATGCAAACGTCATTAGCTACCTAACATCACGGTCGTCCGACAGTCGCCTCTCCCCCAGGGAGAGGGCTAGGGTGAGGGATTCGCCACGAAGCGCCAGAGCAGAAGAGGGCAACGCCCTCACCCGTCACCTCCGCCAAAGCAGCATGGCTGCGGCGGCCGGGCTGCCCCTCTCCCGAAAGGGCGAGGGGATTCGAACCGCGGCAAGCTGCCTCATGGGCCGGGGCTGGAAAAACAAAAGGGGACCGGCGCATCAGGTGCCGGTCCCCTTCATGATTGTGAACACGCAAGCGCTAGCTTCGCGTGCGAATTAAAGCTGACCCCTGACCTACCATAGCCAATACCCGAATGGGACTCGCTTGGCAACAGAAAAAGCTACTTACGCCGCGGCCCCCATTCGGAACCTGCTCTCCCACGGTTGGGCCCCCCTGGCCGCGCTAACACCGTGATCCGGGTTCGCCGCCAGATGCTTCAGAATGGTGAAAACGGTTTCCACCTCGTCGGGACGCTTCAGCGCCTGGGCGCACTCTGCACAGGTGAAGGCCCGATCGCTCTGGGTGCGCAGCAACTGAAGGATCTCCTCTTGCAGCGTCAGCACCGCGCCAGCGGCTTTCTTCCCGGCCTCGACACCCGGTTGATGGTAGGCGTTCACGTTGATGAGCGAGGCGTACAGGCCGACGGCCCGCTCGTACAGGGCGATCAGCACGCCGACGCTGAGCGGCGAGACCTCGTCGACGGTGATGGTGATCGACTCCCTGCCGCTTTCGTAGAGCGCGGTCCGGGTCCCCTGGAAAAAACCGGAGAGATAGTCGCCGGAGGTGGCACCCGGCTCGACCTCTTCGGATGCGCCGCAGCGATCTTTCAGCACCTCGATAAAGGTGGCGAAGAAGTTGGGCACGCCTTCGCGCAACTGCTGGACGTAGGCGTGCTGATCGGTGGATCCCTTGTTGCCGTAGACCGCCAGCCCCTGCAACACCACCTTGCCGTCGAGATCCCGCTCCTTGCCGAGCGACTCCATGATCAACTGCTGCAGATAACGCGAAAAGAGGATCAGCCGGTCCTTATAGGGGAGAATTACCATGTCGCGGGCGCCCTTGCCGCCGGTGGCGTGGAACCAGGAGAGGGCGAGCAGGGCTGCGGGGTTTTGGCCGGTGGTCGTGGAACGGGTCAGTTGGTCGCAGCGTCTGGCACCGGCCAAAAGCCGGTCGATGTCTATTCCTTGCAGCGCGGCCGGCAGCAGGCCCACGGCGGAGGTGACGGAGGTCCTTCCGCCGACCCAGTCCCACATCGGAAAACGGGCGAGCCAGCGCTGGTTCGAGGCGACGCGGTCGAGTTCGCTGTCCATTCCGGTGACGGCGACGGTGTGCGCGGCGAAGTTCAGGCCGGCCTTGTCAAAAGCCCGGCGGGCCTCCAGCATACCGTTGCGTGTCTCTTTGGTCCCGCCGCTTTTGGATATGACGATGATCAGTGTCTGCGGCAGGCCAGCGCCGATTTTGGAGAGCACCCGGTCCATGCCGTCGGGGTCGGTGTTGTCGAAAAAGTAGGGGCGCATGCGATCGCCGGTGCCGCCCAGGCTGTCGGCCACGAACTGCGGCCCGAGGGCCGAGCCGCCGATGCCGATGATGAGCAGGTTCTCGAAACGGCCCCCGTCGGGCGCGGCGATGTTGCCGGCGTGCACCGAGGCGGCGAAGGCCTTCACCGAGGCGAGGGTGCCGGTGATCTCCTCGGCGAGTTCAGGGGAGGGCGCCAGCTCGGGGGCCCTCAGCCAGTAGTGCCCGACCATCCGGTTCTCATCGGGGTTGGCTACGGCACCGCCTTCCAGCTGCACCATGTGCGCGTAGGCCTGTTGCAACCGGGGCTCCATGTCGGTCAGGAAACCGTCCGGAAAGTTCATCCTGCTGGTATCAAGCGTCAATCCCGTTTCCGTATCGGCATAAAGCCGGTCTTTGTAGCGTTCCCAAAGCTGCAACTTTTCCATGGAATCTCCCCCTACGGCCAGTTTCGCTGTGATCTCTCCGGTACCCGACACCAGGCTGGCTGCGGCCTCGCGTCGCTCATGTGCGTCGGGGCATGATATCATAGATTAATTTTTATTCAAGTCGCCGATCGCTCTTTCGGCTGCTGTTCAAAGCCTGCCTTGGTTCATTAGCTGGCTGATTACGCTAAGTTCTTGATTTTAGGTTGATGCTCAAGCTCGCCAGAGCTCTCTGTGCACTAGATGAACATGATCCCGGCCGGTCGTGCAGCATCCTGCTTGTCGTTAACGTCCAAAAATGCTTTTGGTATTAAATGCTTATGGGATTCATTGGAAATGTCGTTCGCTGGTACGGCTGTTGTAAAGGTGGTAATTACGGCAGGCGCTCTCCGCGAGAACCGTGTGGGGGAGCTTGGTGCCGGCAACGAAGACCTGATGGTCCGGTTAGGGTCGAGGCTTCGAGGCGTCGCCAATGGCAATCCTCACCTGGAACGAACTTATGGAGGCGATCATGGGACACAGATTCAAGGATGCGACGCAGAGAGCCGGCAGCTACCCGTATCGTGCGCTTGAGGTGGTGCTGGTCAAGCAGAGCGCAACTGGAGCCAGCGACGACCACACCGCAGTGCTGACTGTGGAGAACGATTGGGACACGCTGAGTTACGTGAAAGAAAATATGGGAGACATAGCTGCCAACATGGTGAGGGTAAATCATATGAAGCGCCAAAACAATCCGCACGTGGAAGAGAGCGCTCAGCTCTTCGAACAAAATCTCCAGCCTCTTTTTACCCTCATCTCCGCCACTGCAACTGAGCACGTCATGGACAAGCTGTCCATGTCACTCAGGAAGGCGCTCCTGCTGATGGCCATGGACCGCTACAGCTGCGACAGCGAGAGCATGTGTCGGGCGCTCGGCCTCTCCCGGGGAAAACTGGAGAAGGAACTCAGGCGTTGCGGATTGCTGCCACAGGAGCAAAAGGCAGCCTGAACCCGGACCCGCAGTCGGCGCCCTGATGCTCCCGTGGAAAAGGGGAACCCTCAGGGCGCTTCTGTCTATCCTGCCCGCGGCAGCAGCTGGTTTCGGGAATGACACGTCCTAAGCCCCTCAATTCCGTTTGTTTTCCTGGTTGGAAAACAGGAACTCAAGCCCTCTCATCAAAAGCTGCTGCATTTCCCGGGTTTTGGCCGCGTGCGGCAGCTTGAGTGCCGTCATAAGGTCGACGGTGGCTGCGAATCCCGCTGTTTGCAGCGTTCCTGCCTGGTTGCACGACTCCAGCACCTTGATCGACCATTCACAACGGACCTCAAACGGTACCGTCGCGGCGCAGTGGCTTAGGCTGTGTCAAAAAATTGTCCACCGCGTCTACCTTGTCGAAATGCCTTGAATAACGGGGCGGGATTTGCTACAGTGCGCCGTCGATCTCTAGTGAATTCAAGCGGCTAGCCGCTCATGATAGTAACGTGATTCCGGATTGTTAGGAACCACATATTGGTAACGCCAGTAAAAAGAACCGAGGCCTTTTATGGAAGCAGCGCTTGCCCTGATCGGGGAAGACCTGAAAAACGTGGAACTGCAGTTCAAGAGGGATTTGCAGTCGGATGTCCCGCTGATACGCAAGGTCGGAGAATACGTGCTCTCAAGCGGCGGCAAGCGGATCCGTCCTGCGCTGGTCCTCCTGGCAGCAAAGCTCTGCGGCTATCACGGCGATCGCAGCGTCCCCTTGGCCAGTGTGGTGGAATTCATCCATACGGCCACCCTGCTCCACGACGACGTGGTCGATAATGCAAACCTGCGTCGCGGCCTCGCTTCCGCCAACACCCTGTGGGGCAACGAAGCCTCGGTTCTGGTGGGCGATTTCCTCTTTTCCAAGTCATTTTCCCTCATGGTGCGCGACGGCGACCTGAACATCCTCAAGGTGCTGGCCGACGCCACCACCATCATCGCCGAAGGCGAGGTGCTGCAGCTCGTGTGCACGAGCGACCTGGAGATCACGGTGGAGCGCTTTATCGAGGTGGTCCGCTGCAAGACCGCCATCCTGCTCTCCGCGGCCTGCGAGGTGGGTGCCATTTTGGGCCACGCCGAGCCTGAACTGCAAACTGCCATGGCCGCCTACGGTATGGAGCTGGGCATCGCGTTCCAGCTGATGGACGACACCCTCGACTATACCGCCAGCGAGGAGCAGTTCGGCAAGAGCATCGGCCACGACCTCGAAGAGGGCAAGATCACGCTGCCGCTCATCCACACCCTGCAAAACTGCAACTCCGCCGAACGCGACGTCATCGCCGGCGTGGTCGAGAAGGAGCTCCTCTCCGACGAGGACTTCGCCCTGGTCTTCGATCTGGTGCATCGTTACGGCGGGATCGAGCACACCGTGGCCCAGGCCTGCCAGCACGTCGCCCTGTGCAAAAAACAGCTGGAAAAGTTCCCGCCTTCCGCCGCCCGCGAGGCACTTGCCGATCTCGCCGATTACGTCGTCACGCGTGTTAAATGACCGGTTTCCACTTGGTCATTTAACCGACCCGGCACCAATTCCTGCCCAGACGACGGACGCTTAGCGTTGGTAAACGCCAATCCGACATCCGTTATTCCTGCCTCATGTTGATTATCCAATGGCTTCCCGCGTTCCCTCATGAAATAGTCCGATCCTCGCCTGCTCTGGCCTGTTTTTTGCTGTACCGTAAGCGCATGCAATGACAATGCGCTTGGGGGGGAGGTCACGTGGACGAAGAGATGCTGTTGCACTCGTCTGATTTGGAGTTGAACGGCGAGGTCTTCCATATAAAGGTTTTTTGCAGTTCCGCCGGCCGTTTCTTTGCCAAGACCTGTCTCGGCGAGGGGGACGTCATCATCACCGATGGACCTTCCGTGCCGGAAACCTTGAAAAAACACGAGGACCTGCTTCCCTTGGCGATCGGTACCCGGGAGCTTACCCAGAGCTACCTTGGTTATCCCCGTAGATCAAGGTTGAAGCGCCCGTAGTTCGCACCGGCCGCCCTGGCCGGCTTGCGTGGTGTGGCACCTTTTCCTGCCGGAGGCAGGCTGGCATCATACGCCTCAAAATCCTCTCACCTGTCGGTATTCTCCTACTTCAGCTGTCCGTTTAATTGGTCCTCGGTTTTCCCTCCCTGCTCCTTTAGCTTCTGCCCGTACCCGCCGATTGTTTCATTATAAATAAGGTTGCCCTTAGAGATTAAATCGGTTAAAAATTGATGGTGACGCCCGGCCGCCATTCTATGGCCTGACCGCTGACGAAGGAACCCATGCCCCCGAAAATATTGGTCATAGACGACGACAGTTCGCTGCGCCGAGTGCTGGAGTACAACCTGCAACAGGAGGGGTACGAGGTGCTGACGGCCTCCGACGGGGAGAGTGGCCTGAAGCTCTTCGAGGAAAAATCCCCTGCGTTGGTCATCACCGATCTGAAGATGCCCGGGATGGGAGGGTTCCAGCTCCTTGCCGCGGTCAAGGAACGCTCGCCTGCCACGGTCGTCATCGTGCTCACCGCCTTCGGCGCCATCGACACGGCGGTCGAGGCGATGAAGCTGGGTGCTTTCGACTACATCACCAAGCCCTTCAACCGCGAGGAGCTGAAGCTCACCGTGAAGAAGGCGCTGCAGCTGCAGGGGCTCTCCGAAGAGAACCGGCTTCTCAAGGAAGAGCTCTCCGGCCGGGCGGAATTCAAGAGTATCGTCGGCACCTCCCGCGCCATGGAGGGGGTATTCTCGGTGGTGCGCAAGGTGGCCGACACCGAGGCGACCGTCCTCATCACCGGCGAATCGGGAACCGGCAAGGAACTCGTGGCCGGTGCCATCCATTCGGGAAGCTCGCGGCGTACCGGACCGTTCGTGGCGGTCAACTGCGCAGCCATACCCCGAGACCTTTTGGAAAGCGAGTTGTTCGGCCACGTGAAGGGCGCCTTCACCGGTGCCATCCGGGACAAGCAAGGGAAGTTCCAGTTGTCCGATGGAGGCACCATCTTCCTCGATGAGGTGGGCGATCTGCCTCTCGAACTGCAGCCCAAGCTTTTGCGCGTGCTGCAGGAGCGGGTGGTGGAGCCGGTAGGCGGCACCTCGGTGCAGAAGATAGACGTCCGCGTGGTGGCCGCCACCAATGCCGACCTCGAGAAGGGGATCGCCGAGGGGCGCTTCCGCGACGACCTTTACTACCGGCTCTCGGTCATCCCGCTCAAGCTCCCCCCCTTGCGCGAAAGGGTGGAGGACATCGCCCTTCTGGTGCGCTACTTCTGCGGCAAGTTCGGCGGCTCCGGGGTGAGCTTCACCAAGGAGGCGCTGGAAAGACTGCAGCAGTACAACTGGCCGGGCAACGTGCGTGAGCTGGAAAACACGGTGGAGCGTCTCCTCATCATGAGAGAGGGCGATCTGATCGGCGTGGACGAGCTGCCGGAGAAGTTCACGGTGGCGGCCGGAACCCCCGAGGGCGGAGTCCTGCGGCTCCCGCCGGGCGGCTACCCCCTGGAGCAGCTGGAGCGCGAGGTGGTGCTCGAGGCGCTCACCAGGTGCGACTGGAACCAGACGGCGGCTGCCCGCTTCCTGCGCATCCCGCGACACACGCTGATCTATAGAATGGAAAAATACCAAATAGTTCAACCGGGGAGGAAGTAATGAAGGGTCGGATCGTCGCGGTACTGCTGCTGGCGCTGTTCATCACGTTCGGGTGCACCAAGAAGGACGAGCAACCCGCGGTCGAGGGGAAGCCCGCTCCGGACTTCACCCTGAAGGACCTTTCCGGCAAGCCGGTCCAGCTCTCCTCGCTGAAAGGGAAGGTGGTGCTGGTCAACTTCTGGGCCACCTGGTGTCCCCCTTGCCGCGAGGAGATCCCTTCGCTGGTAAAGATGAACCAGGCGATGCAGGGCAAGCCGTTCCAACTGCTGGCCATCTCCATCGACGAAGGCGGCAAGGATAAGGTCGCAGAGTTCTTCATCAAAAGCGGTGCCGTGCTCCCCACGCTGCTCGACACCGACAGTTCGGTCGCCAAGCGCTACGGCACCACGGGCGTCCCGGAGACCTTCGTGGTCGACACCAAGGGGATCATCGTGAAGAAGGTAATAGGCGGCTTGGACTGGAGTGAACCGTCGGTACTTGCGGCGCTGGAAGATCTGGGCAAGAAATAGCCGGCGGTGGTGGGTCACCCTGCAACTGGCGGGAGGATAGCATGGAAACCAACAACATAAGTATGGTCGGCGCCTTCGTTGCGGGGCTATTGTCTTTTCTCTCGCCCTGCGTGCTGCCGCTTATCCCCTCGTACATAACCTATATCACCGGTCTCTCCTTTGCCGACCTGCAGGCGGAGCACCCTTCCCACAAGGTGCGGCAGCAGACCATCATCCACTCGCTGCTCTTCATCGCCGGCTTCACCTGCGTCTTCGTGATCCTGGGCGCCTCGGCGAGCTTCCTGGGCGACTTCCTGCACGAGCACAAGACCGCCATCCGTCGTGTCGGGGGCGCTCTCATCGTGGTCTTCGGTATCCACGTCTCGGGGCTCTTCGATATCGGGATGCTTTTGGGCGAGAAGAAGCTGACGCTGCACCGCAAGCCAGCCGGCTACCTCGGCAGCTTTGTGGTCGGCGTGGTCTTCGCAGCCGGTTGGACCCCCTGCATCGGACCGATCCTGGCGACCATCCTGGCGGTGGCGGCCACCGAGGGGAGAGGAGTCTGGCTGCTGCTCACCTACTCCATGGGCCTTGCCATCCCGTTCTTTCTGGCAGCGCTCGCCATGCACCAGTTCCTGATCTTCTTCCGGCGCTTTAAACGGCACATACGTATCATGGAAATCCTTACCGGATTACTGATGGTCGTGGTGGGGGTGCTGATCTTCACCAACTACCTGACCGTCCTAAGCAGGTACATGAGCGGCTGGTTCGGGGAATAGGGGCGACGGAGGCTGCCGTGGCAGGGGTACTGAAGTCCATCCAACTTTCGGTGGCCGATCTCGATACGACCGAGGCCTTTTACGGCGGGATACTCGACCTGCCGGTGGAACGGGCGCTGACCGCGTACGGGGCGCCGGAACACCTGGTGCTCTCCCTGGGCGAATGCCAGGTGATCTTCGTGGACGAGGCCGAGGTGGCCCAGCGCCATCCGATCCTGGAGGCGCGCCTGGAGAATTTCCCCCGCGGAGTGGGAATGACGCTGCACGTTGCGGTGGAGGGGATCGAGGATATCTATCAGGAGCTTCTTGAGGAGGAACTGGAGGTGCTCTACCCCCTGGAACTGAAGCCCTACGGGACCCGTGAGGTGTGGTGCTTCGATCCCGACGGCTACCTGCTGGTGCTCGAGGAACCGGTGCGGGGGGCGGAAAAACGTTGATGCCAGACGGCGGTTTTGAGTCGGAAGTCGAGGTGCCGTGGTCTTAAGTGGCAAAAAGTATAGAGGGAATCTACAGCCAGATAAAACGCAACCAAGCCTGATCCTGGGCAGCCGAACCACCAGCCACCAAACCGCTCTCGCCGCCTCGCCACCCAACCACGCAGTTACCAAACCACACCCGGGATGACTGCCACAGCCGTCGATCAGCCATCAAACTCGAACTCAACGACCCAACCGCCCTAACGTCTTAGCCGCTTCATCACGGTGCGCTGATGGTGAAGAGGTTGCTCTCCTCGCCGTTTTGGTTCACCACCTGGAGCTTTATGTCCTTCAGGGCGGGGGAGTACGGGTGGCGCTGGTACAGGATCTGGTTGCACCCCTGGTAGACCAGCGAATCCCTGTCACCTACCGCCGGCCCCTTGGTGCTGATGCGGGAGCCGTCTGCCACCAGTGTCGAGGTCTGCTGGAAATTCCTCCCCGAAATTACCACTTCGTAGTAGCTCACATAATCGTTGCCCATGGAGATGCCGAGGATTTCAGGGCGCGAATCGAGGAAGAGCGCCAGTGTGCCCGAGAGGGCGTCGGGCGGGTTGAGCACCTGTACTTGGTGCAGGCCGGGGGCCAGCTGCGGTGCCAGGAAGGAGAGCGCGGTAGGAGAAAGGAAGCGGGTACTGACGGCTGCCCCATCGAGCAGAATCTTGGTTCCGCTGTGGAAGTTGGCGCCGCTCAGCGCCACTTCGCGCTCCCGCCCCATCGCGCAACTGGTGACGGTGTCGGGGACGAGCGCTGTGGCCACCGGCTTCTGGGTCTGCACCATGAAGTTGTAGGCCTTGCTGGTCGCGTTGTCCTCCCGCCTCAGGTAGAGCGCGTAGACACCTGGGGAGAGGTCGGGGAGCACGATGGAGAGCACCTTCGGACCGAGCACGGTGGTGGGCAGTTCTTGGGTTCCCAGCCAGGCGACGGTGCCCGGGGTGAACCCGTTCCCGCTCAGGGTCACCGTCGTGCCGGGCTCGGCTTGGGCCGGTATGATGCTCAGCACGGTGAGCGCAGGGAGTTTCGCTTCGGGGGCCGCCTTGCGTCCCGCCGGGGCAGCAGCCGTCTGCCCTTGGCACACGGCCGCCAGGGCAAGGAACAGGGTAATCATGAGGAAATGGATCAGGTTACGCCGCACGGTGACTCCTCCCTTCGTATCATGAGCTGACTGCTAATTAAATCATCTCCCCTATCCTTGTCAATGATCCAGGGTGAGGGAGAGCCAGGCGCCGACCAGCAGGAAAATGAAGTTGGTGGCCCAGGCGGCGACGATCGGCGGCAGCAGGCCGACCTGTCCGAACGAGATGATAACCGAGTTGACGATGACGTAGAGGAACCCGATCCCGAGCGACAGCCCGATGCCGACCGCGATGCCGCTGGAACGTCCCCCTCTGAGAGCGAACGGGATGCCGAGGAAGGCCATGATGGCGCAGCCGAACGGGAGCGAGAACCTGCTGTGCATCTGGGCCAGGTACCTGGTGGGGTCGTAGCCGCCGGCCTTGAGCTTGTCGCAGTAGCGGCGCAATTCACTGATGGTCATGCTGTCCGAGTACTTGCCGAGCACCTTCAGGTCGGCCGGCTTCAGTTTGAGCGGCACCGGGAGCTGGGCGTATTTCTTGGTGCTCGCCACCTCGCCCCCGCGGAAGTCGCGCACCATCGCGTTGTTGAGCACCCACCCCTTTTCTCCCAGGGTTCCCGACTCCGCATCGGTGCGCCGCACCGGCTCGCTGCCGTCCTTCAACTCCCAGAGCGTAACCCCCTTGAGCGAACTGCTGCGGGGGTCGAAGAGGCTCGCCCTCAGGATGACCCCCTCCTCGCGGTGCCAGATGTTGTGCTGGCGGAAGTACATGCTGGGGCTCTTCTTCTCGATCAGCACCTCTTGGATGTAGGTACGCTCGGCGTAGCTCTTCGGGAGGACCAGCTCCCCGATAAAGAGGCTCAGGATGCTGACCAGAAGGGCGATGACAAGAATGGGAGCCGTGATGCGCCCAAGCCCCACGCCGCAGCTGCGCATCGCGGTCAGCTCGCTGTTCATGGACAGTGTCCCGAGCGTGAGGAGCGTGGCCATCAGCACGGCAAGCGGTACCGCCTGGTTGACGATCTCCGGGGTCTTGGCCACGAAGAAGAATGCGATGTGGTACCAGTGTGCATCGCTGCGGGTGAAGCGGGCGATCTTCTCCATGAAGTCGACCACCAGATAGATGGCGATGAAGGCGCCCATGCAGAGCAGGAGCATCCTCGCATACGCCTTGGCTACATAGCGGGTCAGTATCCTCATCGCGTGCTCCTCCGGGTCAGGCGCTCCCTGACGCGGGCGGAGAGACGGGCGAAAAGCTCGGTCCCGGGGAGCGGTTCCTCGGCGGCGGTCTTGTAGAACAGGTAGACCCCGAGCACCAGGAAAAGCAGGTCCGGCCCCCAGCAGGCGGCAGCGGGAGGGAGGATCAGTCGTTCACCCAGCGTTTTGAAGGCGGACAGCGCGATGTAGTAGAACAAAAGGATTGCGATGCTCAAGGAGAACCCGGCGGCCTTGCCCGAGCGGCGGTTCTGGATGCCCAGCGGCATGGCGAGCAGCGTGAAAACGAAACAGGAAAAGGGGAGGGCGAGGCGGCTGTGGTACTCAAGCCGCATCGAGAGGAGCGCCTTTGCGCTGTAGCGGCCGGCCGGAGGATGGATCAACTCGTCGAGCGTCATCTCGGCCTCCCCCTTTTCCGGGTTGCCGCCGGGCCTCGCTATCGAAACACGCAGGTTGTATTCCTGGAAACCCACCATGCGGTAATTCCCGCCGCCGGCGAGGCGGTGGATACTGCCGTCGTTCAGATGAAATTCGATGGAGTGGGCCTTGGGGTCGGTGAGCAGCGCGCCGCTTTTGGCAAAGATGGTTGCGGGTTCGCGCGGATCCCGCTCGTCGTGGATGATGATGCCGGCCATGGTCTGCCCCTTGGGGCTGAAGGTGTCGGCGTAGATCACCATGCCGGGGAAGGCGTCGTTGAAGACCTTTTCCTTGACCACCACGCCGGCGCTTGCCTGCGCCACGTCTATCAGGAGCTGTTTGAACGAGCTGTTGCCCCACGGCACGGCGTAGACGGTGACCCACAGGCAGCCGAGGCAGGCGAACAGTGAGAAAAGGAGCGGCGGCGGGAGCATGCCGTACAGGCTGATGCCGCAGCTCTTCATAGCGGTGACCTCGCTGTCCCCCGAAAGCCGGCCGAAGGCGAGCAGGATGGCGAGCAGCAGCGCCATGGGAATGGTGTAAAGCCAGAAGGAGGGGAGCAGGTAGAGCACCATCCAAAGGACGTCGGCGAAGGGGACCCCCTTTTCCACCACCATCTCGGCCAGCTTCAGGAATCTCCCCATGAGCAAGACGAAGGTGAAGGTCGCCATTCCGACCAGGAAAGGCGGCGGTATCTCCTTGAAAATATAGGCGTAGAGGGTCTTTTTCATGAGCTTAGCATGATACATGAGATGGCGGGGGAAGTAAATAGCGCGCTGGGGAGCGGGAGAGGCAGGTTGAGGTTGAGGTTGAGGTTGGCCGCGGGGGCGACGGTGAGCTGAGGGTGCCTTTAGCTGCGTTTGGCAACCTGCGGCGAGGAAGAACCGGCATTAAGGTTGAGAGGAACGGGCGCCTTTCCTCTCAACCTTAACCTGCCTCTAAGCCGCCTGCTCCAGGCTCACATCGGTACCCTGGAAGATCTTGCCGATGTCGAGGATCATCATGAAGGTGCCGTTGTGTTTCCCCATCCCAAGGATGAAGTCCATGTTGAGCTTGGTGCCGATGCGCGGCGCCGGCTCGATCTGCTCCGGTTCGAGATCGATCACCTCCTGAACCGCATCGGCCAGGACCCCGATCACCACCTGATCCTCGCCCATGTTCATCTCCACCACGATGATGCAGCTGTTGACCGTCTGCTTGGTGGAGCTCATGCCGAACTTGAGCCTGAGGTCCATGACCGGGACCACGCTGCCGCGCAGGTTGATGACGCCCCTCATGAAGGAGGGGGTGCGGGGGACCTTGGTGACCGAGGTGAAGTCGAGGATCTCGCGTACCTCCGCCACGTCAAGTGCGAAGATCTCGTCGCCGAGCGTGAAGGTTAGGTACTGGGTGCTTCCTGTCGCTTGAGTTTCGCTCATGCTCTGCTCCTTTGGTGCGGGTAAAGGCGTGCAGGATGACAGGTAGAACCCGCCGGGGAACCACCCGTCACCCATGACTGTCACGGCTTAAGTTGTTACACGTTACTTGTCGTTGCTTTCTCAGAATTTTTCGAAAGCGTCATCCTTGTGATCGGAATGGTCGTCCAGGGCATAGGCGTGTCCGGCAACCTGCTGCTTCAACGCCGGTTCCGGGGTGGCCGCTCGCGGGTGAACCGGCTTGGCGCTGCGCTTTGCGTCAGCCTTCTGCCGGGACACCTGCCTCGTGGCGCTGTTTTCCTTCACCTTGAAGAAGGCGATGGTGGACTGCAGCTGCTCCGCCTGGCTGGAGAGTTCCTCTGCCGTCGAAGACATCTCTTCGGCGGCTCCGGCATTTTGTTGAATTACTTGGTCCAATTGCTGAATGGCCTTGTTGATCTGGCTCGATCCGGTGTCCTGCTCCTTGGACGCCGCGCTGATCTCCTGCACCAGCTCTGCGGTCTTCTGAATGTCGGGCACCAACTGGGCCAGCATGTTGGTCTGGCGCGCGATCTCCTCGATGATGTTGAGCTTGCCGGCGATCTCCTTCATGGCGATGACGGTCTGGGCGACCGCCTTGCCACCCTCGATGGCGTCCGAGGCGCTCTTCACGGCGATCTTCTCGGTCTGAAGTGCGTTGTCGGCGTTCTGCCTGATGTTGGCCGACATCTGCTCCATGGAGGATGAAGCCTCTTCCGCTGCGGCCGCCTGCTCGCTGGCGCCCTGCGACATGTTCTCCGAGCCGGAGCTCATCTCCATGCTTCCCTGCGCCACGTTGTCCGCCGCTCCTTTCACCTCGCTCACCACGTCGGAGAGCCGCTGGACCATGAGGCCCAGTGCCCGCATCAGCTCGTCCTTATCGCTGCGCTCCTTGATGTCGATGAGCAGGGTGCCGCCCGCTACCTCCTAGGCCGCCTTGGTGATGGACTCCATGGCCGCGATCAGCACGTTCAGGTTGGTCTTGATGATGTTGTACTGCCCCTTGTAGTCATCGGTGATGGCCGGGGGGATGTCCCCCTTGCTGATGCGGTCCACGTAGTCGGCGGTCACGTTCAGGGGCTCGATGACGGCGTCGAGGGTCTTGCTGATGCCGTCCACGACCTTCTGGAAGTCGCCGTGGTGCTTGGTCGCGTCGGCGCGGGTGGCAAGTTTGCCGGCAACGGCCGCATCGACGAGGATCTCGGTATCGGCGATCATGGTGCCGACCGCGTCCTTAACCTTGGAGAGGCTGTCGTTGATCTTCACGAAACCTTCCCTTGTTGCGGCGGTATGCTGGTCGGCATCCTGTACCTTGAGGTCGAGACGCAGATCGCCCATGGCGAGTTTGGTCAGGTTGTCGGCCATGCGGTCGATTTCGGCTTTGGAGTAATCCTGGTTTCTGAGGATGGCAGTCAGGTCGTTCACCACCTCTACGTAACCGATCTTCTGTCCGGCGTGGTTCAGCAGGTGGGAGGTGTCCTGCTTGCAACTGGACCCGCACCAGTCGAAGAAGCTTTCACCGACACCTCTTTCGAGCTGCTTGATGCCGCAGCGTTCGGTGTTACAGATGTTCGCGCCTGCGTTGCTGCACGCCATTCCAATGGCGGACTTGCGGTCTTTGATCTGGCCGGCGTCGACCAGCAGTCTCTCGAACGGCTTGTTGAGCAAGGTCCAGTTCATCTCCATGTCCGTTACGTGGATCGGGAACGGGACCGCGTCGATGATCGCCTCGTACCACACGACCTTGTCGACGACGGTATCGAGGGTGGCATTGACTCCGACCACGACCTTGCGGAACTCGCCCTGATGTTTCCCGGCGTCCGCTCGGGTGGCGAGCTCGCCGGCTATGGCGGCCCGGGAAAGCATGCTGGCGTCGGCGACCAGGGCGTTGATGTTGTCGATGCAGTTGTTGAGGTTTACCTTTACCTCGTTGAAGTCGCCGTGGTAGGTGTCGGTGATTTTGGGCGGCAGGTCGCACTTGCTGGTGCGGTCGACGTACTCGGCGGTCACGTTCAGAGGGGCCGATCACCGCGTCGAGGGTCTGGTTGATTCCCTCGACCACGGCCCGGAATTCGAAGTTGATCTTGTCCGGCTCGCCGCGGGTCGCCAGCTGCCCGGCAACCGCCGCCTCGGTCAGTCGTTTGCTTTCACCGAGCAGCGATGCGAGGATCTTGGCGATGTTGCGGGACAGGAAGATGCCGATCGCGAGGCCGAAGAGCACGCTCCCCACGATCAGCGCCAGCAGGTAGCTGCGGCTTTCCGTGTACATCGTGGTGGTGACATCCGAGATGTTCTTGGAGCTGGCTTCCTTCATCCGGCTCAACTCGGTCAGGGTGTCATCGAGGGCGTTGATCTTCGTGCGTGCCTCCCCGGCGTCCATCTCAGCCGACGACTTGGCCTTGGTGAGCTCCTCGCTGAGCGCCATCTGCGTGATGCGTCTGCCGATCGGCTGGTATTCTTCCCAGGTCTTGTCCAGCCTTGCCAGGGTCTGCTTTCCCTTTTCCGACGCGAACAGTGGGCGGGCCTTTTCCAGGTTATCCCGGTACATCTTCTCGTACTCGCCGATTCGCTTGCTGTGCTCTTCCCGCTCGGCTTTGGTGCTCGCCAGGATCAGGCTCTTGCTGGCCCGGTCCAGATAGATCAGATCGATGTTGGCCTCCTTGATCTACGACAGGCCGAGGAGATCCTCCATGTACATCTGGTCGGCCAGGTCGTTGATCTTGCTCATGTTCTTGATTCCGATGAAGCCTACCAGCGCGGTGACGGCGGCAAGGACCAGGTAGGAGGCCATGAGCTTTTTGCTGATGGTGAGGTTGTTGAGCAGGTTCATTGATCTTCCTTTGTCGGTGATGGCTTTGTGAATATTGCATTTCTTTGGTTGCTGATGCGGATTTCGGATATGCCGGCTGTGATAATTGACCTCCTCTGTTCCATGAAGGTGACCTGGCGGTGGCCGCACCGGCACCGGAGGGGCCGTTAACGATGAGGGGTGTCCCGACGATTCTATAAGCTGTTCGGAGCAGGGAGGGGTTTCTGAAGTCGGCAATTGTCGGTTTTTTAAGTGGTTTTTGGTCTGACTTTGGGTGTAGGGGGGCAGGAGAAAGGCGTGGGGCTGACGACACCGGTGCTGCGATCCCGTGGCGCTGACAAGATCGGACGGATCGGACCGATCGGACGGATTGCCCCGGTGTTGCGCGTGACCCGCGAGGGAAAACCGCTGACTCGGCAAAGCCGGCCAACGCAAAAAGGCTGGGAGCCCGTCTGAAAAACCTCTTTTTCAGTCTTGCCCCCAGCCTACAACTGTAGCCCAACCCGATGGTTACGCCGCCTGGCTTGCCTCATGAAGTTCCAGGTCCGAACTCTGGAATATCTTGTCGATATCGAGGATCATCATGAAGGTGCCGTTGTGTTTCCCCATCCCGAGGATGAAGTCCATGCTCATCTTGGTTCCTATCCGAGGTGCCGGCTCGATCTGCTCCGGCTCGAGGTCGACCACCTCCTGCACTGCATCGGCCAGGACCCCGATCACCACCTGGTCCTCGCCCATGTTCATCTCAACCACGATGATGCAGCTGTTGACCGTCTGCTCGGTGGAACTCATGCCGAACTTGAGCCTGAGGTCCATGACCGGAACCACGCTGCCGCGCAGGTTGATGACGCCCCTCATGAAGGAGGGCGTTCGAGGGACCTTGGTGACCGAGGTGAAGTCGAGGATCTCTCGCACCTCCGCCACATCCAGCGCGAAGATCTCGTCGCCGAGCTTGAAGGTGAGGTACTGGGTACTTGCTGCCGCCTGTTCTGTGCTCATGTCTACTCCTTTGTTTAAGCGTTAGGGTGTAAAGGTGTGGCGAGTGCGAGAGGCGGACGACGAGGAAAACCCGCCCCCGGGGTCACCTGCCACTCGCCAGTCTGCCGTGATTTTTACCAGCCACGCGCCACTCGTAACACGTCACTGGTTGTTCAGAATTTCTCGAAGGCATTTTCCCCTCGTGTTGATCTGCGAGTTCAGCCGACTTTCTTGTAGAGTTGGGCGTCCGGCACCACTTGCGTGAACAGGTGCGCCGCCTCGGCCGGGAGCTTCTGGGTGTTCTCGGTGGCGAGGTACCCGCCGGGCGCCAGGGCATGGTGGAACATCTTGAACACCTCGACCCGTTCCGGATACTGGAAGTGCAGCATGACGTTCTTGCAGACGATCAGGCAGTAGTCGGGGCCGATCGGCTTCAGGGAAAGGAGGTCGTGGTACTGGAAGAAGACACGGCTGCGCAGCTGTTCGACGACGCGCAACTGGCCGGGGCGCTCCGCCGGTTCGAAGTACTTGGCCAGCAATTCGACCGGGGTGCGCCGCAGCTCGTCGCTCGGGTAGACGCCGGCGCTCACCGTATCGCCGAAGTAGTTGGCGCTGTCATAGTCGGTGGCGTCGATGCGCAGGTTCCGGAAACCGTACGGGTTCATCTTCTGGGCGAGGATCATGGCGAGGGTGTAGGTCTCCTGCCCCAACGCGCAGCCGGCGTCCCAGATCTTGATCCTGCTTCTGCCCGTGGCATAGCTGATCATATGGTCGGCTGCGTGCTCCAGTGTCGGTTGATCGCGCATGAAAAAGGTGAAGGCCATTCGGAAACTCCCATGATGAATGAACATGTCGCCAGCTAATGTAACGTTCGGCGGGAAAGGGAAAATTCTAAAGGCCTAAAAGTACGTATTCTTGTCCTGCTGCGTCCAACAGTTATTAGGTTCTTTTCTGGCAAAAGCGATAAAATCTCTGATACTGCGGTGACTTAGGGAGCATTGCACACCACTCGCGGTGCCGGCACTTGCAGAGTTTTAGGGCTTCATCAATATAAATATTCTCGTGCATGCCCGGCTGAGCCCATTTCAGCCGGCGCGTAACGATTTTACGACTCAATGGCCACTCGGCCACTCGACGGGGTCACCTCAGCAGAGGGTGGGGCAGGTTTGCCGCCTCCGGTCTGCGCACCGTTTTTTGTTTTGCCTCCAAAACCGGTTTAGGGTACAAGAGGAGACATGGAAAACAAAGAGATCATAAAAAAGGCGCTGCTCTTCTCGGGGCTCGCCGAGGAGCACCTGGTCGAGGTTGCGGAGATCGCCGTACGGCGTCCTTTCGCCAAGGGGGAAACCCTCTTCACCGAGGGGGAAAAGGCGCAGGGGTTCTACCTGCTGGCCGAGGGGGCGCTGAAGCTGTGCAAGATCTCGCCGGACGGCAGGGAGAAGGTGCTGCACATGGTGCACCCGGTGGAGACGTTTGCCGAGGCCGCGTTTTTCGGCGACGGCAGCTATCCGGCCGAGGCGCGCGGAGTGGAGAAGGGCGAGGTGCTCTTCTTTCCGCGGGACGCCTTTATGGGACTGCTGGAGCGCAACCCGAGGTTTTCCCTGAACCTGATCGCCTCGCTCTCCATGCTGCTGCGCCGCTTCGCCCGGCAGATCGAGGAGCTCTCTTTCGCCGACGCACCCTCCCGGCTCGCCTCCTACCTGATCGACCTCGCCGGCCGCAAGAGCACGAACTTCCAAGGGAAGACCTACCTGGAACTCGACATGCGCAAGGGGGAACTCGCCTCGCGGCTCGGAACGGTGAGCGAGACCTTGTCCCGCACCTTCAGAAAGCTGAAGGATGAGGGGGTCCTCGAGGTGGACGGCAACAAGGTTATCGTGCTGAATATGGAAAAACTCCGCATGGTCGCCGGCCGTTAGTGTCTGTAGACCTCCGGACTGCACGGTAGCGGACCGGCTTTCGCCTCGGAAAACAACTACCGCAGACCCAAAAGGGCGGACCTCGTGTTCGCCCTTTTTTCACATTTTACGCGCCTCTTTCGTCTGTCGAAAGCAGCGCCGCGTCGCCGTCTTACGCGCTCCCCGTCGCTCAGCGATCCCCGATGCAAGCCACTTCGCGGCCCCCGCAGCACTGAGCCCGTCTGCAGTCCTGGGTATCCGTTTCGTTAAAATATTAATTAATAATTTTTTTAAAAATGGCTAGTGCCCTTGCCATAACACGACCTCCTGCTATACTTTTGCCGTTTCGGCCTATCGGGATCAACATGCAGAATGTGCGGAGGACGCTTGGATTGGGAATGCTGCTGGAGCAAGGATGAAATTGGCCCCGAGGGGTGTCCCTACGTCGGCGAAGGTGAGGAGGATCTGTACACCTCCCGCCGGCGCAGGGTGGTTGAAAAATGCGTCGAGTGCCCGCGCTTCAAAAACGACCTGGCCCGGATGAAGGGGGCCGGCGACCCGCTGGCGGACGTGATTCCCTACATCTTGAACGAATTCCAGGAACAAAAGGCGCAAATGGGCGCCATGCTGAGCTTTTTGAACAGCAAGACCCGCGAAATCAAGTTCCTGCGCGAGGTGGGTCTCGTCCTGCAGACCTCGCTCGACCTGGACGAGGTGCTTTCGGTGGCCATGACGGCCATCACCGCGGGCAAGGGTTTCGGCATGAACCGCGCCTTCTTGCTGATGACCGACAAGGAACGCCGCAACATCAGGGGCTATCTCGGCGTCGGGCCCAAGGACTACGAAGAGGCCTGGCGTACCTGGGAGGACCTAAGCCACACCAACTTTTCCCTTAAGGAACTCGCCAAGAATTTCCAGAAGACCAAGCTCACCTCCGAAAAGGTAAAGTTCCACGATATCCTGGGGCTGCTCACCGTCCCGCTGTCGGACCAGGGGCACATCTTCAACCGGGCCCTGCGCGGCAAGAAGCCGATCCTGGTGGAGAACGCGCTCAATAACCCCGACCTGGACCGCGGCCTGGCGCGCATTCTGGGGGTCGATACCTTCCTCGTCATGCCGCTCATCTCCCGCAACCGGCGCATCGGCGTCATCATCGCCGACAACTGCATCACCCACAAGCCCATCACCCTGCAAGACATGCAGTCCCTGGAAACCTTCGCCTTCCCGGTTGCCTTCGCCCTGGAGCGTGCCTCCCTGTACGAGCGGCTCCAGGAAGAGGTCGCCAAGCAGAAGGGCGCGAACCTGAAGCTGCGCGAGCAGCAGGAACTGATCGTCAAGATGGAGAAGATGGCGCTGGTTGGGAAGATCACCTCCTCGATCGCCCATTCCATCCGTAATCCGCTCATGGTGATCGGCGGCTTCGCCCGCACGCTCTTGAAGGGGAGCCCCGAGAACGACGAGCGGCGCAGCTATCTGGAATCGATCGTGCGCGAGACCCGGCAGCTCGAAGAGGTGCTGAGCGAGGTGCTCGACTACTCGGAGTCGCTTTTTCCCGTCATGGACCTCTGGGACCTGAACAAGCTCCTCACCACCGCGCTCGAGGAACTGGGGGGGGCCCTGGAGGAGACCGGGGTGGTCTGCCTGCAGGAGTTCGCCAGCGAGCTGCCCATGGTGCGCATCGACTATAAGCAGATCACCTACTGCGTGAAGACCATCGTCTCCACCGCGTTAACAGCAATGGAGCGCGGGGGGGAGCTGAAGGTCGAGACCGCGTTGGACGGCGACGGCGTCCTGGTGCGCATCAGCGACAGCGGGGCTGCCCTCAGCAAGAAGGCCCGTGACGACCTGACTACGCCGTTCTTCCTGACCCAGGAGCTGGGCAGCGGGGTGGGGCTGTCCCTGTGCAAGACGATCCTGGAGCGCCAGGGGAGTTCCCTTTCCATCATGAACCGCCCCGGCGGCGGCAATACCTATAGCATACGGCTGAACACCAGAAAGGAGACGATCTGAACATGGCACAATTACTGGTAGTTGACGACGAGGCGAACATCCGGCTGCTCTACGCCCAGGAGCTGAGCGACGAGGGATACCAGGTGGTTACCGCAGCCACGGCCCTGGAGGCGGTGGAAAAGCTTGAAGGTGCGCAGTTCGACCTGGTGGTCCTGGACATCAAGCTGAAAAACGAGAGCGGCATCGAGCTTTTGCAGCGCATCGTGAAGGAGCGCCACAACCTGCCGGTGATCCTGTGCACCGCCTTCTCCTGCTACAAGGACGACTTCTCCGCCTGGCTCGCCGACGGCTATGTGGTGAAGTCGAGCGACATGCAGGAGCTCAAGGACGAGATCAAGCGCGTTTTGGCCAAAAGGCAGAAAGCGGCCGCTGCAGGGTAAAGGCGGATACTGTGAAGCGTCAAGCCGCTGAGTGGTCGAGTCGTTGAATTGTTAGGTGGGCGAATGGGTGGCGCAGGGAAAATCGGCACCCGGAGTTGGGTTCTCCGGTGTTGGAGTCCACCACGTAACTACATGGCAACTCAACCGACTCAACGCCTTTTGATTCCATTGATTGCTATTTTCCCAAGGAGGACTGAACTATGAAGGCTGTAATTATGGCGGGTGGTTTTGGTACCCGCATGCAACCGCTCACCTGCAACATCCCGAAGCCGATGGTTCCCCTCATGAATCGTCCCATCATGCTGCACATCGTCGAACTCCTGAAGAAATACCAGATCACCGACCTGGTGATGCTGCTGTACCACCAGCCCAGCCAGATCAAGAACTTCTTCCGCGACGGCGCCGACCTCGGGGTACGGATCACCTATGTGACGCCTTTGGAGGACATGGGAACCGCGGGGGCCGTGAAGTGCGCCGAGAAGTACCTGGACGAGCGGTTCCTCATCATAAGCGGCGATCTGCTGACCGACTTCAACCTGCAAAAGGTGATCGACTTCCACGAGACCAACAAGGCGCTCGCCACCATCACCCTCACCTCGGTGAAAGACCCCCTGCAGTTCGGCGTGGTCATCACTGACAAGGAGAAGCGCATCACCCAGTTCCTGGAGAAGCCCGGCTGGGGCGAGGTGATCTCGGATACCATCAACACCGGCATCTACGTGCTGGAGCCCGAGGTCTTCAAGTACATCCCCGAAGGCGAGAATTTCGACTTCTCCCAGGACCTCTTCCCGCTTCTTTTGAAGAAGAAGGCGCCGCTCTTCGGTTTCCCGGTTAAGGGATACTGGCGCGACATCGGCAACACCGACAGCTACCGCGAGGCGCACCACGACATCCTGAAGGGGAAGGTGAGCGTCAAGATCGACGAGCCCAAGAAGGATGTGGTCGGCAAGGACCTGCGCATCGGCCTCGACGTACGCCTGGGCGAGGGGATGCAGATGGAGGGGACCGTGGTGGTCGGCGACAACTCCCAGGTGAAGGCGGGCGCCCAGATCAAGGACTCGGTGATCGGCAGAAACTGCACCATCGAGCAGGGGGTGAAGCTGACGCGCTGCGTGATCTGGGACAACGTCTACATCAAGAAGGGCGCCAAGCTGAACGACTCGGTAGTCTGCAACAACGTGAGCGTGGGGCAGTCGACGGTGATGGAGGAGGGGGTGGTGATCGCCGACGACACCTCCATCGGCGAGGAGAGTTACGTCAAAAGGGACGTGAAGGTCTGGCCCCGCAAGGTGATCGAGGCGGGCTCCACGGTGACCGCCAACCTGATCTGGGGCGAGCGCTGGAAGAAATCGCTCTTCGAGGGGGAGATGATCAAGGGGCTCGCCAACATCGAGCTGACGCCCGAATTCGTGGCGAAGCTCGGTTGCGCCTACGGCACCTCGCTTCCCAAGGGGAGCCATGTCCTGGTCGGGCGCGATTCCACGCTCTCCTCGCGCATGCTGAAGCGCAGCTTCCTGGGCGGCATCCTCTCGGCCGGGGTCAACGTGCGCGACATCCGGATGGTATCGCTGCCGGTTTTGCGCTACAAGCTGCGCACCTTCGGCGAGGTGGGGGGCGTGCACTTCCGCCAGTCGCTGGATGACCCTGCCACCACCGAAATCGTCTTTCTGGACGCCGACGGCCTCGACTTCTCGAGCGCGATGGGCAAGAACGTGGAGCGCATCTTCTACAAGGAAAACTTCCGCAGGGCGCACTACCAGGAGCCGGGAGGGATTACCGAGCTGCCCCAGGTGGTCGACTTCTACCGTGAAGGGTTCTTCAGGGGGCTGGACCAGCAGCTGATCAGAACCAGCGCGCCCAAGGTGGTGGTCGACTTCAACCACTCGGTGGCCGGCCAGATCCTGCCGCAGATCCTGAACGACCTGGGGTGCGAGGTCATCGGCCTCAACACCTACCTGGACGAAAGCCGCGGCTCGAAGAGCGCCGACGAAAAGCCGCACAGCCTGCAGCAGCTCTCCAAGATCGTGGTCACGCTGGAAGCCCGCGCCGGTTTCTGGCTCGACCCGACCGCCGAGGAGGTGGTGCTGGTGGACGAGACCGGCAAGGTCTACCCGCCCGAGGAACTGCTGCCGCTCTTGGTCGCCCTCATGCTGAAGAGCGGTGCCCGGGGCTCCTTTGCCGTTCCCGTATCGGCCCCGTCGGTCATCGAGCAGTTGGCCAACGACAACGGCTGCGCGGTGCGCCGCACCAAGAGCGCCGAGCGTTCCATGATCGAGACCGCCATCTCGCCCGAGGTGGTCATGGCGGGGACCATGGCGGGCCGCTTCGCGTTCCCGAAGTTCCAGGCCGCCTTCGACGGCATGTTCACCATCGCGAAGACCATCGAGCTCTCTGCGGCGGTCGGCGTTCCGCTCTCCAAGGTAATGCACGAGGTGCCACGCCGCACCTTCCTGCAGGGGCGGGTCCCCTGCGTCTGGGAAAAGAAGGGCGGCATCATGCGCAAGATGAGCGAGGACAGCCTGGAACAGGAGGCGAGTTTCGTCGACGGCATCAAGGTGAGCTTTGGACAGGACTGGGTGCTGATACTGCCGGACCAGTACCAACCGGTGGTACACGTGGTCGCCGAGGCGAAGGAGCCCAAGGCCGCTCAGAAGCTCCTGGACGAGTACATGCAGAAGGTGGAGCGTTGGAAGAAGGAGCTGTCGCTCTAGCTCCCTCAGGCATGCCGCTTGGCAGGGGCTCCCGCCAAAGAGAGGTTAACCATGGCCGATCCGCTCTACGTATCCTTTCTCTGGCACATGCACCAGCCCTTTTACAAGGACCCGGTCCAGGGGGAGTACATCCTCCCCTGGACCTACCTGCATGCCGTCAAGGACTACTACGACATGCCGGCCATCGTGGACGCCTCGCCTGGCGCCAAGGTGACCTTCAACCTGGTCCCGTCGCTCCTCGAGCAGATCCTGGAATACGCAGCAGGTACCGCAGTCGATCCTTTCCTGGCCCATGCGCACATGTCGCCTGCCGACATGAACGAGGACCAGCGGACCTTCGTGCTGGACAACTTCTTCTCGGCCAACCGGCAGCGCATGATCGACCCGCACCAGCGCTTCCTCGAACTCTACTGCCTGGCGGGCGACGGGGCGGGGAGCGCGGTCCGGGACCGCCTGCGGGTGATGGGCGACCAGGAACTTTTGGACCTGCAGGTCTGGTTCTACCTCTCCTGGACGGGCGTTGCGGCCAGGCGCCGCTTTCCCGAGTTCGAGGAGCTGGTCCGCAAGGGCAAGAACTTCACCGCCTCCGACAAGCTGCTCCTCTTCGAGACGCAACGTGCGCTCATCGGTGAGATCATCCCGCTCTATCGCCGGCTGCACGAAGAGGGGAAGGTCGAACTCTCCGTAACGCCGTACTTTCATCCCATCCTGCCGCTTCTGTGCGACAACCGCCAGGCCCAGGTGGCCATGCCCCGGGTGACCCTGCCGGCCCAGCAGTTCCGGCATCCCGACGACGCTCGCAGCCAGGTAGCCCAAGGGATCGCCTGTTTCCAGGAGCATTTCGGCTGCACCCCGAAGGGCGTGTGGCCCTCCGAGGGGGCGGTGAGCGACGAGACGCTGGTCCTTTTGGCCGAGCAGGGATTCGCCTGGACCGCCAGCGACGAGTGGGTGCTCTCCAAAAGCCTGCCCCGTGGGCACGGACACGGGCGCGACCGCAATCGCGACCGCGAGGCGATCTACCGGCCGTACTCGTTCCACCAGGGGGAGCGGGAGATTGCCATTTTCTTCCGCGATCACGTGCTCTCCGACCTGATCGGCTTCACCTACTCCCAGTGGGATGCCGAGCGCGCCGCCGCGGATTTCCTGGGGCGGCTTAAAGAGGTACGACAGCACTGCCACTCAAGTCGCGTGGTTCCGGTGATCCTGGACGGCGAGAACGCCTGGGAGTATTACAGCGACAACGGGCTTCCCTTTCTCTCCAAGCTCTACACGTGCCTGGCCGGCACCCACGGCCTGGCTCCTGCCACCTTCTCCGAGGTGCTGGAGCGGGTGCCGGAGCGCCGCTCCCTGAGCCACATCCATCCCGGCTCCTGGATCAACGCCAACTACGGCATCTGGATCGGGCATCCCGAGGAGAACCAGGGCTGGGACTGCCTGGCCAAGGCCCGTGCCGCCGCGGTGCAGCAAAGCCCGGCCGTGGCCGCACTGCTGGCCGCAGGCGGAAGCGATGCGGAGAGCGGCGCCGCCGATGATCCGGACGACGCCGGCGTCACCCGGGAAGTCGCCCGCCTGGTCTGCAAGTCGCTCTACGCGGCCGAGGGGAGCGACTGGTTCTGGTGGTACGGCGACGATCATTTTTCGCCGCACAGTTCGAGCTTCGACCTTTTGTTCCGCAGGCACCTGATGAACGTCTACCGGCTTTTGGGGATGGCCGTGCCGCGCGATCTTTACGAGCCGATCAAGACGCAGTCACCGGCAGGATTCGTGCGTGATCCCGCCGCGTTGATCACCCCGGCCATAACCGGCGTGGTGACCGATTACTTCGAGTGGCTGGCGGCTGGGCTTTACGACCTGACCAAGCAGTACTCGGCGACCCATGCAGGCGAGAACCTGCTGCAGTCCTTTTTCTATGGTTACGACCGGAACTACTTCTACATTCGGATCGACGGTGTGCAGTCCCTGGAGAAGATCATCAACAAGGGGGACGTGCTTTCTCTGCACCTTATCCACGCCAGCGAATATCGGCTCGACATGCAGTTGGGGCTCAGCGAGGGAGAGCTGTTGGTGAAGGGGGCGTCGGGGTGGCAGGAGAGCGGGACCGTGACCCAGTACGGGATACTGCGGATCGCGGAGGCGAGGATACCCCTGGCCACCTTGAAGCTGGCCGCCGGCGACAAAGTCTTTACCTATCTGACCCTGACCCACAGCAGCGAGGAAGTGGGGCGTTGGCCGGTTGACACCCCGCTGTTGTTGAACTACGCCGGCCCCGATCTCGACCTGGAGACCTGGCTGATTTGAACCGGCGAAGGTTGCCGGCCCGGCAAATCAAGCGGCCCGGCAACCTTCGCCTGATCTCACCGCTCCGACCGATCCGACCGATCAGCCGTAGCAACCTGCACACCCAAGAGACCAGCTTCACCAGCGAGGCGCAATGTCCGAACTACGATGGGATCCCCTGAAGCAGCACTGGGTCATCATTGCCACCGACCGCGGGCGTCGGCCCCGCGATTTCCAGGCGGAGCCGGAGCCGGGCGCCATGACCAACTGCCCGTTTTGCTACGGCAACGAGGACAAGACCCCGCCCGAAATCTTCGCCATCCGCCCCGAGGGCGAGGCCAACTCGCCCAACTGGCGGGTGCGGGTGATCCCCAACAAATATCCGGCACTGCGCATCGAGGGCGACCTGAAAACCCAAGGGTACGGCCCCTACGACGTCATGGAGGGTATCGGCGCTCACGAGGTCATCATCGAGACCCCGGACCACGACAGACAACTGGCCGATCTCTCCAGCGCCGAGATAACCGACGTCCTCATCGCCTACCGCTCACGTTTCGTCGACCTGCGCCGGGACTCGCGCTTTCGTTACATGGTGCTCTTCAAAAACCACGGCCGGCGCGCCGGGGCTCCGATCTCCCACTCGCACAGCCAGCTGATTGCGGTCCCCTTGACACCGCCGGTTGCCGCGACCGAACTCAGGGTCTGCCAGGAGTTCTACGAAAGCAAGGAACGCTGCATCTTCTGCGACGTGATCCAGTTCGAGATCTCGGTCGGTACCCGGGTGGTGAAGGAATTCAGCAACTACGTCACGGTCACCCCTTACGCCTCATGTTTCCCCTTTGAACTCCGTTTGTACCCGAAGCACCACTCCTACGACTTCGCGCTGCTGGACGATCGCGAGCTTGGAGAGGTTGCCCAGGCGCTCAAGGACATGCTCTGCCGCGTGAAGAGCGTGCTGCGGGATCCACCCTACAACTTCATCCTGCACACGGCTCCGCCGCGCCAGCAACGCCTTGGCAAGCCCGACTATTGGGGCTCCATCGAGTACGACTACCACTGGCACATCGAACTGGTGCCGCGCCTGACCCAGATCGCCGGTTTCGAGTGGGGGACCGGCTTCTACATCAACCCCACATCCCCGGAAGACGCCGCCATGTTCCTGCGCGAGGTCGAGTTGGAAACCCCGTGATGGGGAGATGGCGCGAGGGCTGGCGGTATACACGGTTGACCTGGCCGTAGCGCAGCTGGTAAGTGGTGGAGGTTGCGCCAGAAGTTCCTTTAAGAGAAAAGCCTTTACTTAACCGTGCTTCTAATCTAAAATTGCCTCATAATTTTAAGCTTTTAGAGGATTCTCCATGAAGATTTTGTTTGTAGCTTCTGAGGTGACCCCCTTCGCCAAGACCGGCGGTCTTGCCGATGTCACGGGCGCCCTTCCTAAAAATTTAAAGACCCTCGGCCATGACGTCCGGATCATGATGCCGTTTTACAGCAGCGTGGAAAAGGGCGGCATGGCAGTACGCAAAGGGCGCAAGAGCGCCTCGGTCATGGTCGGCGGGGTGGAGAAAAAAGGGTTCCTGCGCCAGGCCTCCCTGGGTGAGATCCCGGTATACCTCATCGAGAACAAGGAGTATTTCGCCCGCGAGGAGCTGTACGGCACGCCGGAGGGGGACTATCCGGACAACGCGCTGCGCTTTTCCTTTTTCTGCCGCTGCGTTCTGGAACTCCTCAAGAAGATGGACTTCCGCCCCGACATCATCCACTGCCACGACTGGCAGACGGCGCTCATCCCGCACTACTTGAAGCACGAGCGCAAGAACGATCCCTTCTTCGCCAAGACTGGCGTCATCTTCACCATCCACAACCTCGCCTACCAGGGCCTCTTCCCCAGCACCCAACTGGAGGCCATGGGGGTATCCAAGGAGTGCTTCACCATGGACGGCCTGGAGTTCTACGGCAAGGTGAACCTGCTCAAGGGAGGAATCCTTTCCGCCGACCTGGTCACCACGGTCTCCGAGGCGTACTGCCGCGAAATCCAGACTCCGGAGATGGGGTGCGGGTTGCACGGCGTGCTGCACAACCGCAAGGACGACCTGATCGGCATCCTGAACGGGCTGGACTACGAAGAGTGGAACCCCGCCGTGGACAAGGACATCATGAAAAACTACAGCCATGCTTCGCTTTCGGGGAAGCTGGTTGACAAGATCGGCCTGCAGCGGCTCATGGGTCTTGCCAGCGATCCGGAGGTCCCGCTTTTCGGGATGGTGTCCCGGATGGTAGCGCAAAAAGGATTCGACCTGATCACCGAACTGCTGCCCCAGTTCGCCAAGGCGCCCCTGCAACTGGTCCTTTTGGGTAACGGCGAGGAACGTTACCTGAAGGCGATCAGCGACATCAAGGCGTCCGGGGCGCGCAACATCGCCTTTACCAGCGGCTTCGACCATGCACTGGCCCCCAAGATCTACGCCGGCTGCGACATGTTCCTGATGCCCTCCTTCTTCGAGCCGTGCGGACTGGGGCAACTGATCGCGATGCGCTACGGAACTGTCCCGGTGGTGCGCAGAACCGGCGGATTGGCCGATAGCGTCTTCGATCCGTTGGACGGCGACAAGACACCCAACGGTTTCGTGTTTGAAGAGTACACGCCCGAGGCGCTTTGGAAGGCCGTCCTTCGGGCGATGACCGCCTATCAGGACAGGGTGTTCTGGAAGAAGCTGATGCGCCGCGGCATGAGCTGCGATTACTCGTGGCAGCACTCGGTGCACAAGTATCTGGACCTCTACCGGAGGGCTCTGGCACGGAAGGGGGTTGAGGCATGACGCAGGAAGTCGAGGGAGATGAGGTAGAGGAACTCGCCAAGGAGATCCGCCGGCTCATCGAAAGCAACAAGCAGTTTCTGGCGCGGGTGAACGACGAGGATTACGACGACGAGGACGAAACCGAAGAGGGAGAGCAGTCCGACCCGGACTCCGATGAAGACGAAGACTTTGAGGAGTTGTAGCAGGACGTTAAAGGTCCAGCAACCGACTGGCTGCCGGATCAACATGAGACGGTAGCTACACATAAAAAAAGGCCGGTGGGGATTTTCCCGCACCGGCCTTTTTGCATTCTGCTGGACCTGAGGCTGCCGACCCGAAAGCCTAACCGTCTGTGAGGTGCCGTCCCCGCGCTGGCTAGGAGTGGGGACGGGGGGGCGTGCCGCGGAGCGAGAGCTGCGACCGACACAGTCGCCCGCTCGGCAGCAGGTCCCAGTTCGTACCGCTACTTAACCGGTCCCTTCTCGGGAACGATGTCCTCTGAGGTGATGGCGCCCGGTGCGGCAATGCCGCTTTGCCCGGGAGCCGGTGTCGGCGCGGTTACCGGAGCCTGCGGTGCCGCGGGTGCCGGAGCCTTGAGCGCCGGTTCCGCCGGTACTGCCGGTGCCGCTGTATCTGCAGGGGTCAGTGCTCCGGTCGGGGCCGCCGACGGAGTGGCTTCCTTCTTGCCGCCAAAGAGCGGCTGGTACTTCTTCATCATGCTGATCATCTTGTCGAACTGGTCGGCATAGGGAGCCGAAACCGGCGGTCCGTTGCCCACCGACTTCTCGGTCTGGGACAGGGCCCTGGTGATCCCGGCGATGGTCTTGAACTTCACGTCTACCTTGTCGCTCAGGTTGGCCGCAGCCTCGTCGAAATCAGGATACTCCAGGGGCAGCATCATCGGATAGGAAATGGGGTTCGACTGTTTGAAGTTCGGATACTCCCAGATGATCTCGCCGTCACGGTCCACCAGTTCCGCCGACATCGCCAGGAAGTTGTAGTCGGTCTCCAGGTAGGACAGGAGGTTACTCGCGTAAACCTTGTCCGGCCGGGTGAGCCCGTTCACCACAACCAGCAGCAGGGCGTCCAGGCCGTTTTCAGACATGAGCTGCTTCAGCTCATCCTTTTTGTAAAAATACTTGTTGTAGATGGTCTCGCTGTCGTCGCGCCGCTCCCGGTGCAGCAGCAGGCTTGAGAAGAGCCGGTTGGGATCCCCGTCTACCGGACGCACCGAATAAAAGGTGCCGGTGTTCCTGATGCGGGCCACCAGCTCCTTTTGGTTCTTGGAGTTGAAAGCCTGGACCAGGGCGACCAGGGTGGCCTTCTCCGGATGTCTCAGGTCGGACTCGGCGTCGGTGAAGAGCGGCGCCACGCCGACGGTCTTCACCTTCTTCTCCAGGGTTTCCTGCGGGATCTTATAATAGTTGTGGGCGCAGCCGAAGATGGTACAGGTTGCAGTGAGTAAAAGGGCCAGCTTTAAAAACGACCGCATTGTTACGCCTCCTGTGGAATCTTTTCTATTTTGGGCAGACACCGATTTTATAGCAGAAGCTAACGCCGAGCGCCACTGGTTATTGCTGGACTTCCAGCATGATGAAGCCAGCCTGTCTGCCGGTATCACCGCCATCGCGGCGGTAGGAGAAGAAGAGCTCCTGGGTGCAGCTGACGCAGAGCCCTTCGACCTCGATTTGGTCGGCGCCCAGGCCGGCGTCCATGAGCTGCTTCCGGTTGGCGGCCGGCAGGTCGAGCTGCCACTTCCCCTCGGCGCCGGGCTGGGCGAAGAGGTCCCAGGCGGCTCCGGCCTTCTTGAAGGCGTCCCTGACCGGTGCATCCACTTCGTAGCAGCACGGCGCGATGGCAGGACCAATGGCGGCCCTGATGTCTTTAGGGTTACTGGAGAAGATGCTGACCATCGCTTCGATTCCCTTGCCTGCGATGTTGGCGACCGTCCCCTGCCAGCCGGCATGGAGGGCGGCAACCACCTTCTGCACCGGGTCGTGCAACAGGACCGGCACGCAGTCGGCAACGCAGACGGCGATCATGAGGCCGGGCTGGTTCGTCACGATGCCATCGCATTCCAGTTTCAGAAAGTGCGAGAACTCCGGGTTCGGGCTGTCTATCACCAGCAGGTCGGTGCCGTGCACCTGGGTCACGGTGAGGAAACGGTCCAACGTGGTGCCGAAGCTGCGGGCCAAGAGGCTGCGGTTCCCTTCCACGTTGTGCGGCGAGTCGAGGGTGTTGCTGCCGAGGTTGAGGGAGTTGTAGGGAGGGCGCGAGACCCCTTCGTGGCGTGTGGTGAACCCGGCCGCGACCGCCGGACCGCTCAGTTGTGGCTTCAGATACTGGATTTTCCCTGCCTTTTGCATTTCCATAACAACACCTCGTGATCATTCTGATTTCCGAAAGATATAAAAACAAAAAGATAAAAAGCAGCTGTACGCAGAGCCGCCCAGGCGCGAGGCCGCAAAGGGAAAACCTGAAGGCTTCTCCGCCGTGCCTTCCCGTCTCTGCGTCTTTGCCTTAGCTACTTGGGTTAGCTGTCGGCTTCCTGATCGTCTGCCATTTGGTACTTGTCGTTCAGGTAGGCGATGATCCCCGCCATGTCCTCCGGCAGTTCGGTATCGAATTCCAGGTACGCGCCGCTGACCGGGTGCAGAAAACCGAGCGTCTTGGCGTGCAGCGCGTGCCGTCCCATCGCCCTGATCATCTGCTTAAGGATCGGATCCGGCACGCCAGAGAGACGGCCGCCACCGCCGTACAGTTCGTCGGCGACCAGCGGGTGTCCGGCTTCCGAGAGGTGGACCCTGATCTGGTGGGTCCGGCCGGTTTCCAGGCGCAGCTGGATCAGGGTGAGCCCCGGATAGCGCGACAGCACCCTCCAGTGGGTGACCGCCTCCTTGCCGTGGCGCGCCTTGCCGGACATCTTCTTGCGCTCGACCGGGTGGCGGCCGATGACCGATTCGATGCGCCCCTTGTCTTCCCTCAGGTTGCCGTAGACCAGGGCCAGGTAGACGCGCTTGATGGTGTGCGCCTTGAACTGGTCGGCCAAGGCGTTGTGGGCGCGGTCGCTCTTGGCGACCACGATGGTGCCGGAGGTGTCCTTGTCGATCCTGTGCACGATCCCGGGTCTCAGCTCCCCGCCGATCCCTGAGAGGTCGGTGCAGTGTCCGAGCAGCGCGTTCACCAGCGTCCCGTCGGGATTGCCGGCTCCCGGGTGCACCACCATGCCGGCCGCCTTGTTCACCACCACGACCTCGGCATCCTCGTACAGTATCTCAAGCGGGATCTCTTCGGCCTGCGGCTCGGCGGGCACCGGGGGCGGGATGGTGACCGACACCCGTTCTCCTCCCTTCAGCTTGAGCGCGGGTTTTTGCGTGCTGCCGTTTACCGTAGCCTGCCCGGTCTCGATCAGGCGCAGCGCGGCCGAGCGGGTGATTTCGGGGACGGAGCGGGAGATGAAGCTGTCCAGGCGCTCCGGCTCGCTGTCGCTGGGGAAGGTGAGTTCAATCGGTTCCATTTTTTGTCTGCTCCGGGGAAAATATCCCAAAAAAGGCGCGGGCGCGATTCGAAGGAAGCGCGCCCGGGCCGTATCTGTATGGAAGTCGTTGTGGGCCTACCAGATGGTGGATTCGATCTTTCCTGCCCGTTTGATCAGGACGTCGACCACCGCAATGTCGAAGATGTTGGAGGAGGCGATCTCGGGGGTAACGCGCGATTGGAAGTGCTCACGTCCCTCGGTAAGGGCGTCGTGCAAAATTTCGAAGATGTTGTCTTCTTTGATTCCCTGCTCCACCTTGTCCCGGTTGTAGATAGCCACATCCGAAACGATGGCTCTGGCAAGCCGTCTGGCTTGATCCCGGTTTTCTATGAGGCTCATGTATCTCCCCCGCCTGGTAGTATCAACGCGCCACTATACGCAGTTTTCGCCTAAGTTACTACCTTAATTTTAAGGCGAAGTAGATGCTGGCGTTCCCTCTTCTGATCAGAAGAGTCGCGGCACCCCTATTGGTGGCGTCTTTCATCGCCCTTTGGTACTCGGCCAGGTTGCGGACCTTCTTCTGGTTCACCGAGACGATCACGTCGCCGGATTGTATGCCGTTTTCCTCTGCGATCCCGCCGGGCTCGATCTCGGTTACCACCACGCCTGAGAGCCCGTGGGAGCGCTGCGCGGGGCTCAGATCCTGGACCGAGAAGCCGAGGGCGCCGGAGTCCGGCTCGGCGGGGCGCTGCGTCTGGGCCGGCGCGTTCTCCGCGGGAGCCGTGGTGACGAAGACCTTGATCGGCTTGCCGCTACGGTAGACCTCCACCGGGACCTTCTTGCCGACCGGCGTTTCCGCGACCACCCGCTGCAACTGGCGCACGTCTTTAATCGTGGTGCCGTCGAACGAAGTGATCACGTCGCCCTGCATGATGCCGGCCTTGGCAGCAGGGCCGGAGGGGACAACGTCGTTCACCAGCGCGCCGTAGGTCTTCGACAGCCCGAAGGAGCGCGCCATGTCGTCGGTCACCGTCTGGATCGAGATCCCCATCCAGCCACGGCTTACGTTTCCCTTGCTGATCAGCTGGGTCACCACCTCTTTGGCCATGTTGACCGGAATAGCGAAGCCGATACCCTGGCCGGCGGCAACGATTGCGGTGTTGATGCCGATCACTTCACCGTAGATGTTCAAAAGCGGACCGCCGGAGTTGCCGGGGTTGATGGATGCGTCGGTCTGGATGAAGTCCTCGTAGGTTTCTATCCCCATGTTGGACCTGCCTGTCGCCGAGACGACCCCGACGGTAACGGTGCGGTCAAGCCCGAAGGGATTCCCGATGGCAACCGCCCACTGTCCCACCTGCAACTTGTTCGAGTCGCCGAAGACCGCGGCGGGAAGGGGTTCCTTTGCGTTGATCTTGATGACTGCGATGTCGGTCTTGGGGTCAGAGCCGACGACCTTGCCGGTGTACACGCTCTCGTTGGAGAGTTTCACCTGGATGGTCTCGGCATCGCGCACCACATGGTCGTTGGTGACGATGTACCCGTCCTTGTTGATGATGAAGCCGGAACCGAGGCTGCTCTCCCTGCGGTATTGCGGACGCATGCCCCGCTCGCCGAAGAAGTCCTCGAAGAAGGGGTTCGACTCGAAGAACGGGCGCACAAGTTTCTTTTTGCCGACCGTGGAGATGTTCACCACCGACGGCGTGACGCTCTTTACCAGGTTGATGAACGCCTGCTGGGTGCCGATGATGTCCTTGGGGACCTCTTTCACCGGGGCTTCTGCGCTCTCTTTTCGGTTGGATTCGTAAAAGGTGACACCCTCTTTTTTCTTGCAGCCGAACAGGGCGCTGGAGATAATGAGGCAGACGATAATGAATCGTGCACTTTTCATTGAGCACTCCTTCGTATTGCACAACTGCTAAGTCCGCTAAGAGCCTAGCCAAAAATGGGCCTGATGTCAACCTCTTCGCCCGGCTCGGGCTCTTTGCCGGCGCAACGTAAATACCCCTTGACGCCCGATACGGATTTGCCTATATATGAGTTAATTAGGGGGGTGTACTGTGCAAGAGAAGATCAAGCAGGAAATCCGTGAGATGAAGCTTGGTGAGAAGGTGCGGGGGCTCCGCCAGGAGCAGCGGCTGACCCTGCAGGCCCTTGCCGACATTACAGGCCTTTCCAAGCCGCTGCTGTCCCAGATCGAAAATGATCAGGTGACCCCTCCCATTGCCACACTGCTGAAAATCGCCAAGGGCCTGAAGGTCGGCATCCACTACTTCTTCGAGGAAGCTACGGACCGCCAAAAATTCGTGCTGACCCGAGGCGAGCCGACGGTGGGGAGCCAGCGCCGGGCCGGCAAGGATACGGCGCAGGGGTATATGTACAAGCCACTGGCCCCGGGGATGCGCGAGAAAAAGGTGGAGCCGTTCCTGATCGAGTTCGAACAACGGGAGTGGGATACCAGCCTTTTCTACAGCCACGAAGGTGTGGAGTTCCTTTATATCCTGGAGGGGGAGCTCGAATTCCATTATGCCGACGAGGTGATGCGGCTCACGCCGGGAGACAGCATCTACTACGAATCGTCCGAGCCGCACGGCTATGTGTCCGTCGGTGAGATCCGCGCCCGCGCCGTCGCGGTCTTGTACACCAAAAACTGAAGCCGCACCCCGCTTCGTAACCTAAACACGTTCGGCCGGCGCCCACTTACGGGCTGCCGGCCGATGTCGTTTCAGCCCGCCCGGCCCGGTCCCCGGTTCAACTTCCGTGGGCGTCCAAAACGGCATCCGTTTCGTCCCTTGGAACCCCTGACGGTCCTCCTCCCGCCCCACCTTCGTTCAACCCTTACCAACCGCCTGAGGTGCTACAGGAGCTTGTGCTCTATGGCGTAGCGCGCCAGTTCGGCATTGCTGGCCAGGTTCATCTTGTGCAATAACCGGCTGCGGAAGGTGTTCACCATCTTCACGTCAAGGGACATCTGCTGGGCGATCAGCTTGGGGGCTTGCCCGCCGCGATCAGCAACAGCAGCTGGTGCTGCCGGCCGGAAAGCGTTTCATGCAGCGGCTTGTCCGAATTGCTGATGACGCCGCAGGCCCGCTTCTCGGCGAACACCGCTTGCCACCACAAGCGACGCCGACGGGGTGGTACTGGTTTGGCCTAACATGGCTCCTGTCAGTGCTGCGCTCATCCTAAGCAGCGTATAGACCACAGCCATGCCTATTTATATAGCTGGCTGAGAGCTGGAATGACCTGAAAACAGAGCTCGCGCCGGTACAGCGTGATCCGATGTAAGCAGAGACAACGCAAGGCGAGAGACTGGCGACAAAACCACCTGCAAAAGCAGCTTCGACTGCCAGCACTGGTGATGCCGCGAGGTACGACTCGATGCCGATGCTGTTCATGGTAAGCCTCCCCACCAAGGTACTCTCGATGACCTGAACGTAATTAGCAAGCGGTGAGCCAACTCCTGTTGGCGGTAAAAATGTCGTCAAGCCGGCAGGTTGGGGTGCTGACTCCATCGCTTGCCAATATGAGGGGTGGGCGCAAAGTCACCCCCCCGGCAATTATTTTGGCAGCGGATTGCTTGGCGGGGCAGGGACAAGCACCGCGGTGTTGCCAACGGAGCCAGGCCAGAGGTGGGCGATTGGAAACCAATTTTTTGATTTGACAGGAAACATTTTTCGATTACATTCTTGTCTTGTTGCCTCCTCTGCCGATACTTCTCTTTGCCGAGCAAATTTCCCCCCTGAACTAAACCTCCACTGGAACGTCGGGCTAGCGACATTTGGCGCAACAGAACTTTGCTTTTGGGTGTTTTTGGCGTTAGAGAATTTTACTCATTAAGCCTTGGGAAAAGGGTTGACGTCAGGGAGTTCGTTTGCTATAAAGTGTGACTCCGCAGCACTGATCTCTACAACCGAATACTGGCCGGCAGGAAAAAGGACGGCGGCTTGAGTACCCTTTTGGGTGCGCGGCAGTCATCCCGGATCGATCCGATGGATCGGCCCTCTTGGAAAAAAACCTTGAAACTTTTAGTTGACAGGTTGAACCGGTTCAGGTAGGGTGCAGAGTCTGTCGCGAATGGCGGCTTGGTCT
>Ga0079306_1000446_pt1 | contig 38623 bp, 34 predicted proteins | sample Methanotroph_Enr_FD_79181 | JGI IMG/M metagenome (GOLD analysis project Ga0079306, IMG submission 79181) | Enriched soil microbial communities from Old Woman Creek wetland in Ohio, USA - Methanotroph_Enrichment_5 | ecosystem: Environmental > Terrestrial > Soil > Wetlands | place: USA: Ohio... | reverse complement strand
CCCCCCAGCACACGGATACACTGCTCCCAAGACACCGGTGGCCTCCCTCGCGTTCTCAGCAAACACAAGGGTCTCAAAGGCTTTCCGGTGTCCCTCTACCTCACGCTATTCCGCGAAGAACCATTCTTATCTCCAAAGGGCGCATTGCGTCCTTTGGAGCAGAGCACGGCTACTTCGTGATCCCCACCTGGCTGAGCATCCAGGCGGTCTCGAAGGCCTTGTCCTTCAGCGCGTCGTAGCGGCCCGAGGCGCCGCCGTGGCCGGCGGGGTCCATCTTGATCTTCAGCAGCAGGGGATTGCCGTCGGTCTTGAGGGTGCGGAGCCTCGCGACGTACTTGGCGGGTTCCCAGTACATCACCTGGCTGTCATTGAAGCTGGTGGTGACGAGGATGGCCGGGTAGGCCCCCTGCTTCAGGTTGTCGTAGGGGCTGTAGGCCCGCATGTAGTCGAAGGCCGCCTTCTCGTTGGGATTGCCCCACTCGAGGTACTCGCCCACGGTCAGGGGCAGGCTGGCGTCCATCATGGTGTTCATCACATCCACGAAGGGCACGGCGCTGTGGACGGCCTTGAAGAGGTCAGGCCGGAGGTTGGTGACGGCACCCATCAGGAGGCCGCCGGCACTGCCGCCCTCGATCACGAGGCGGTCCTTGGCGGTCCATTTCCCCTTCACCAGGAAGTCGGCGGAGTCGATGAAGTCGGTGAAGGTGTTCATCTTCTTCATGAGCATGCCGTCGTCGTGCCAGCCTTCGCCCAGTTCGTTGCCGCCCCGGATGTGGGCGATGACGTAGACCATGCCCCGGTCCAGCAGGCTGATGCGGGGGATGGAGAAGGAGGCCGGCATGCCGTACCCGTACGAACCGTAGGCATAGAGGAAGAGCGGCGCGGAGCCATCCCGCTTCACCCCCTTCCGGTACACCACGGACAGCGGCACCTTGACGCCATCCCGGGCCGGCGCCCAGAGCCGCTCAGTGACGTACCGGGACTTGTCGTAGCCCCCCAGGACTTCCGTCTGCTTCAGCAGGGTCTGCTTCCCGGAGGCCATGTCGCAGTCGTAGACACTCGGGGGCGTGACCATGGACTGGTAGGCGAAGCGGAAGGCCCTGGTGGTGTATTCCGGCGTCCCCCCGGGGAAGGCCGCATAGACGCTCTCGGGGAAGGCCACGTCCTTCCAGGTGTCCGCCTTCACGTCGAGGATCCGGAAATGCGACAGCCCTTCGCGCTTCTCGGCCACCACCACGAAGTCCCGGAAGGGCTCGACCCCTTCGATCAGGACATCCGCCCGGTGGGGGATGAAGGTCGTCCAGTGCTTCGGATCCGGCGTGGCCACAGGGGCCGTGACCAGCCGGAAGTTCTTGGCGTCCCGGTTGGTGCGGATGTAGAAGGTCCCGTCCCGGTGCTCCACGTCGTACTTGTGGCCCTTCTCCCGGGGCAGCAGCACCTTAAAGGAAGCCTCGGGTCGGGAGGCGTCCAGGTACCGCGTCTCCCAGGTATCCGTGGACTGGCTTTCCAGCAGGAGATACTTCCGGTCCTTGGTCCGCCCGACTCCGATGCGGTAGAGCTCGTCCTTCTCCGCGAAGATCAGCCCCGGCCTGCCGGCCTTGAGATCCAGGCCCCAGAGCTGGTCTGAACGCTTGGTGACCTCGTCCTCCGTCACGAAGAAGACGTGGCGGGAATCCGAGGCCCAGGTGAAGGAGGTCACCCGCTCGGCCAGGGGCGCGCTCACCACGCCAGTCGCCAGATCCTTCGTGAAGAGCCGGTACTGCCGGAAGCCCGTCGAGTCGGTGCTGTAAAGCAGCGTGCGGTCGTCATCGCTGACAGCCATGCCGCCGAGGCTGAGGAATTTCAAACCCTTGGCCAGTTCGTTCTGGTCGAGCAGGATCTCCTCGACGGCCTTCTCGTCGTAGCTCCCGTCGGCACCCGCCTTGCGGCGGCACTGGATGGGGTACTGCTTGCCCTCCTCCGTCCGCGAGTAGTAGTAGAAGGCGCCCTGCCGGACCGGCACGCTGAGATCCGTCTGCTTGATGCGCCCCAGCATCTCCTTGTAGAGGGCCTCCGAGAAGGGCCTGAGGTCGGCGGTCATGGCCTCCGTGTAGGCGTTCTCCGCATCCAGGTAGGCCACCACCTCCGGATTCGTCTTCTCCCGAAGCCAGAACCAGGGGTCCTCCACCTTCTCACCGTGCCAGAGGCTCACATGCGGCTTCCGGGGCGCGGCGGGGGGCTTCAGAGCGGGGACGGCGGCCATGAGATTCACGCAGGCAAGCAGGAGGACGGGGAGATGAACAGGGAACTGGATCATGGGGGGCCTCGCGCGCCAAGGTATCACACGAGGAGGGACCCCGAAGGGTCCCTCCTGCACGGCAGATGACTTGTAAAGAGAAGGCGTCTACTTCGCTTCCATCACGGGAATGCGCATGGCGTAGAAGGAGCGCCACACGAAGACCATCGAGAGGACGAAGAAGACCAGGGCCGCGACGTGGGCGGTGACCGGGTTGAGCTCGATGGCCAGCTCGACCGCCAGCAGGCCGAAGAGGGTCGTGAACTTGATGACGGGGTTCATGGCCACCGAGGAGGTGTCCTTGAAGGGATCACCCACGGTGTCGCCCACGACGCAGGCATCGTGGAGGCCGGTGCCCTTGGCCTTCAGCTCGGTTTCCACGAGCTTCTTCGCGTTGTCCCAGGCACCGCCGGCATTGGCCATGAAGATGGCCTGGTAGAGGCCGAAGACGGCGATGGAGATCAGGTAGCCGATGAAGAAGAAGTGGTCCACGCAGGCGAAGGCCAGCGTCGAGAAGAAGACCGCCAGGAAGATGTTGAACATGCCCTTCTGGGCGTACTGGGTGCAGATCTCCACGACCTTCTTGGAGTCCTCGACCGAGGCCTTCTCCGCCCCCTCGTCCAGGTTGATGTTCTGCTTGATGAACTCCACGGCCCGGTAGGCGCCGGTGGCGACCGCCTGGCAGGCCGCGCCGGAGAACCAGAAGATGATGGCGCCGCCGGTGATGATGCCGAGCAGGAACAGGGGGTTGATGATCGACAGGCCCCGGAAGACGTTGTCGACCCCGAACTTGCCGTTGAGCACCTGAATGATCGAGAAGATCAGGGTGGTGGCGCCCACGACGGCGGTGCCGATGAGCACGGGCTTGGCGGTGGCCTTGAAGGTGTTGCCCGCGCCGTCGTTCTCCTCGAGGTACATCTTCGCGTTCTCGAAGTCGGGCTTGAAGCCGAAGGACTTCTGGACGTCCTGCTCGATGCCCGGGATGGTCTCGATGGTGGACAGCTCATAGACCGACTGGGCGTTGTCTGTCACGGGGCCGTAGGAGTCCACTGCGATGGTCACGGGCCCCATGCCCAGGAAGCCGAAGGCCACGAGGCCGAAGGCGAAGATGGCCGGGGCGGCCATGAAGGTCCCGAGGCCGAAGGTGGAGACGAAATAGGCCGCGCCCATGAGCGCCACGATGCAGAGCCCCATCCAGTAGGCCGAGAAGTAGCCCGCCACGAGGCCGGAGATGATGTTGAGGGAGGCGCCGCCCTCCTTGGAGGCCGTGACCACCTCGCGCACGTGGCCGGAATTGGTGGAGGTGAAGACCTTCACCAGCTCGGGGATCAGGGCCCCGGCCAGGGTGCCGCAGGTGATGATGGTCGAGAGCTTCCACCACATGCCGCCGCCGAGGAGCCCGTCAGGGAGGTTGCCGATGAGCAGCTTGGACAGCACGTAGGTCATCACGATGGAGACGATGGAGGTCAGCCACACGAGCGACGTCAGCGGGTGCTCGAAGTTGAACTTCGCGGAGTCGCCGAACTTGGCCTTCGCCCACAGGCCGTTGATCCAGTAGGAGAGGGCGGAGGTCACGATCATGCCCACGCGCATGACGAAGATCCAGACCAGCAGGGCCACCTGGATGTCCTGGTACTTCGGACCGGCCGTCACCGGGTTGATGGCCAGCAGGATGAAGGTGATCAGCGCGACGCCGGTGACGCCGTAGGTCTCGAAGCCGTCGGCCGTGGGGCCGACCGAGTCGCCCGCGTTGTCGCCGGTGCAGTCGGCGATGACGCCGGGATTGCGGGCGTCATCCTCCTTGATCTTGAAGACGATCTTCATGAGGTCGGAGCCGATGTCGGCGATCTTGGTGAAGATGCCGCCCGCGATGCGGAGGGCCGCCGCGCCCAGGGACTCGCCGATGGCGAAGCCGATGAAGCAGGGGCCCGCGGCGTCGCCGGGGATGAAGAGCAGGATCGCGAGCATGAGCACCAGCTCGACGGAGATGAGCAGCATCCCGATGGACATGCCCGCCTTGAGGGGGATCTCCATGGTCGGGAAGGGCTTGCCCTTCAGGCTGGCGAAGGCCGTGCGGGAATTGGCGAAGGTGTTGATGCGGATGCCGAACCACGCCACGGCCACGGATCCGAGGATGCCGATGATCGAGAAGAGCAGGATCACGATCACCTGGGGCCACCCCATGGGCGTCTGGGACAGGAACCTGAAGTAGGCGACGATGATGACCGCGATGAAGGCCCAGAGGATGGCGATGAACTTGATCTGGGTGAGCAGGTAGGTCTTGCAGGTCTCGTAGATCAGCTCGGAGATCTCGAGCATGGACTTGTGCACCGGGAGGTTCCGGATCTGCGAGTACTGGACCAGGCCGAAACCGATGCCCAGCAGGCAGATCACCAGCCCGAAGAGCAGCAGGTGGTGGCCCGTCATGCCCAGGAACTGCCCGCCCAGGACGGGGATCTTCAGCTCCGCCTCGCCCCCGGCGAAGGCCGGGGAGGTGGCGGACAGCAAGGCGAGCGCGCCGAGCAGTCGTTTCATCGTGGTCATATGTATTCCTCCATGTGGATTCGGGAGCGGAATCGGGGAACCCAGAGCTCACGGGACGGTCCCATGGAGTCCGAAGCGGACGCAGGGGTCGTCGAGGGGTTGCAGCCCAGGGTTGGACGCTACTCTAGCCCGCCTTTTCCAGCGCAGGCAAGGAATCGGGCCTGGATTTGCCCAAAAAGGCGGGTAAGGTCAATCTGGGGAAGAAGGGCTCCGGGCCATGGAGCCCGTGGAACCCGCATGCCGCCAGCATCGTGGAACCTCGTCCTTAGACGACCGCCGAAGGATTTTGGCTTGGGATTCCCATGCCTCGTGTAGATACTTAGGTCGGGTATGGCCGTGGATGCCGCGCCTGTTGGAAAGCTGTGATGCAATTGCCGTGGGCCTCCCCGCCACTCCCAAGGCCGGCCGGGGGGTCATGTTCAATCGCTTTCTTTGTTGAAGGAGCGCAGTTATGTCCGTCGCGGAACAGAGCATCGTCGGTGCGGAGGACCGGAGTCCGGGATTCATGGACTCCTCGGTCGGCCGGAAGGTCGTCATGGCCATCACGGGCGTCATCCTCTTCGGGTTCGTCACCGTCCACATGCTGGGGAACCTCACCTCCTACATGGGCGCAGAGGCGATGAACCACTACGCCGAATTCCTGCAGACCATGATCCATGGCATGGGCATCTGGGTCTTCCGCGCCGTCATGCTGACCGCGGTGGCCCTCCACAGCTGGGCGGCCCTCAGCCTCACGCTGTCCAACCGCGCCGCTCGCCCCGTCGGCTACCGCGCCCAGCAGCGCCAGGCGGCCACCTGGGCCTCGCGGACCATGCGCTGGAGTGGCGTGATCCTCGGCATCTTCATCATCTTCCACCTCCTGCACCTCACCACCGGCAGCGTGCATCCCAACTTCATCAAGGGGAATGCGTACCACAACTTCGTGACCGGCTTCCAGGTTCCCGCGGTGGCGGCCTTCTACATCGTCGCCCAGCTCTGCCTGGGCCTGCACATGTGGCACGGGGTGTGGAGCTTCTCCCAGACCCTGGGCCTGGTGCATCCCCGCTACAACGGCCTGCGCCGCAACTTCGCCACCGTGCTGACCATCCTGGTCGTCGGGGTGAACATCTCCTACCCCGTCGCCGTGCTCACCGGCTTCATCCACTGATCCTCACGGAGAGCCACCATGGAACTGAATGCCCGAACCCCCGAAGGACCCATCGAGAAATCCTGGGACAAGCACCGCTTCGACCTGAAGCTGGTGAACCCCGCCAACAAGCGCAAGTACAAGATCCTGGTGGTCGGCTCCGGCCTGGCCGGCGGCGCCGCCGCGGCCTCCCTGGCCGAGCTGGGCTACGAGGTGGAGTGCTTCGCCTACCAGGACAGCCCCCGTCGCGCCCATTCCATCGCCGCCCAGGGCGGTATCAACGCCGCGAAGAACTACCACAATGACGGTGACAGCATCTTCCGTCTGTTCTACGACACGGTGAAGGGCGGCGACTTCCGCGCCCGCGAGGCCAACGTCTACCGCCTGGCCCAGGTCAGCGTGAACATCATCGACCAGTGCGTCTCCCAGGGCGTGCCCTTCGCCCGCGAGTACGGCGGACTGCTGGACAACCGCTCCTTCGGCGGCGCCCAGGTGAGCCGCACGTTCTACGCCCGCGGGCAAACGGGGCAGCAGCTCCTCCTCGGCGCCTACCAGGCCCTCGAGCGCCAGATCGGCCTCGGCAAGGTGAAGATGCACTCCCGCCACGAGATGCAGGAGCTGATCGTGGTGGACGGCGTCGCCAAGGGCATCGTCACCCGCGACATGGTCACGGGCGAGATCCGCTCCCACCTGGCCGATGCGGTCTGCCTCGCCACCGGCGGCTACGGCAACACGATGTACCTGGCCACCTACGCCAAGGGCTGCAACGGCACCGCCATCTGGCGCGCCTACAAGAAGGGCGCGGCCTTCGCCAACCCCTGCTTCACGCAGATCCACCCCACCTGCATCCCCGTCACCGGCGACCACCAGAGCAAGCTCACGCTCATGTCCGAGTCGCTGCGCAACGACGGCCGCATCTGGGTGCCGAAGAAGAAGGAGGACTGCGGGAAGGCCCCCAGCCAGATCGCCGAGGGGGACCGCGACTACTACCTGGAGCGCAAGTACCCCTCCTTCGGCAACCTGGCCCCCCGCGATGTCTCCAGCCGCGCGGCCAAGCAGGTCTGCGACGAGGGCCGCGGCGTCGGGCCCACGGGCCTGGGCGTCTACCTCGATTTCGAGGACGCCATCAACCGCCTGGGCGCCAAGAAGATCGAGGAGAAGTACGGGAACCTCTTCGAGATGTATGAGCGCATCACGGACGAGAATCCCTACAAGACCCCCATGCGCATCTTCCCGGCCACCCACTACACCATGGGCGGCCTGTGGGTGGACTACAACCTGATGAGCACCGTCCCGGGCCTCTTCGTGCTGGGCGAGGCCAACTTCTCCGACCACGGCGCCAACCGCCTGGGCGCCTCGGCCCTCATGCAGGGCCTGGCCGACGGCTACTTCGTGATCCCCTACACCATCGGCGGCTACCTGGCCGGGGTGAAGCCGGGCACGCGCATCACCGAGGACCATCCCGCGGTGAAGGACGCCATGGCCACCGTGCAGAACAAGGTGGACCGCCTCTTCGCCATCGGCGGGAAGCAGACGCCAACCCACTTCCACCGCGAGCTCGGCAAGGTGATGTGGGAGAACTGCGGCATGGGCCGCAACGAGGCCGGCCTCAAGAAGGCTCTCGAAGTCATCCCCCAGATCCGCGAGCAGTTCTGGCAGGACCTCGCCCTTCCCGGCAGCGGCAACGAGCTGAACCAGTCCCTCGAGCTGGCCGGCCGCGTGGCCGACTTCCTGGAGATCGGCGAGCTCATGTGCCGGGACGCCCTCGAGCGCCGCGAATCCTGCGGCGGCCATTTCCGCGAGGAGTGGCAGACCGAGGAGGGAGAGGCCCTGCGCGACGACGAGAACTTCTGCCATGTGGCGGCCTGGGAATACACCGGCGACGGCAACGCCCCCAAGCGCCACATCGAACCGCTGAAGTTCGAGAACGTCCATCTCGCCACCCGCAGCTACAAGTGAGGACGGAACCATGGAAAAGCATCTGAACCTGACCCTCCAGGTGTGGCGGCAGCAGGACGGGAAGTCCGAAGGCAGCTTCGTCGACTACCCCGCCAAGCACATCAGCACCGAGATGTCCTTCCTCGAAATGCTGGACGTGGTGAACGAGGACCTCATCCGCAAGGGCGAGGATCCCATCGCCTTCGACCATGATTGCCGCGAAGGCATCTGCGGCACCTGCAGCATGGTCATCAACGGGCGCCCCCACGGGCCCAAGGAGCGGACCACCACCTGTCAGCTCCACATGCGCAGCTTCAGCGACGGTGACACCATCACGATCGAGCCCTGGCGCGCCAAGCCCTTCCCCGTGCTCAAGGACCTCATCGTGGACCGCGGCGCCTTCGACCGCATCATCGCCGCCGGCGGCTTCATCAGCGCCCCGACGGGCTGCGGCCAGGATGCGAACGCCCTTCCCGTGCCCAAGCAGAACGCGGACCTGGCCATGGACGCCGCCGCCTGCATCGGCTGCGGGGCCTGCGTCGCTGCCTGCCCCAACGCCAGCGCCATGCTCTTCGTGTCCGCCAAGGTCAGCCACCTCGCCCTGCTTCCCCAGGGCCAGCCCGAGCGCTACAGCCGCGTGCGGGACATGGTGGCGCAGATGGACTCCGAGGAGTTCGGCACCTGCACGAACCACGGCGAGTGCGAGGCCGCCTGCCCCAAGGGCATCACGATGGAGAACATCGCCCGGATGAACCGCGACTTCATCAAGTCCAGCCTCACCTTCCGGCCCGAGATCGCCTCCGGCGGCGCCGGCTGACGTTCCCCGCTCCATGAAAAGCGCCCGGCCCCGGCCGGGCGCTTTTCATGCCCGGGCGAGATGCGCCTTGGCCGTTGCCAGGAACCGTCCCCGGGCGAGGCCATGGTCCATGATGGGATCGGGGTAGTCGAGCCGGGCCCGAAGGGCCGGGGGGGCCTTCCCGGGCTGGTGGATGAACGCCACCGGACAGCCGGCCAGCTCCGGGACCCACCGCTTCACATAGGCGCCGTCCGGATCGAACCTCTCCCCCTGGGCCACCGGGTTGAAGATCCGGAACCAGGGTTGCGCATCGCAGCCGCAGCCCGCGCTCCACTGCCAGCCGGCGTTGTTCTGGGCCCAGTCGCCGTCCGTGAGCCAGCGCAGGTAGTGGGCCTCCCCCAGACGCCAGTCCAGCATCAGGTGCTTGGCCAGGAAGCTGGCGGCCACCATGCGGGCGCGGTTGTGGACGAAGCCCTCGGCCCTGAGCTGCCGGGCGGCGGCATCCACCACGGGGTAGCCCGTGCGTCCTTCCGTCCAGGCCTCGAAGGCCCCGGCATCCTCCCGCCAGGGGAACCCCCCGAAGGCCGGGCGGAAGGGATGTTCCAGCAGCGCCGGCCACTCCCAGAGCAGATGGTGGCTGAACTCCCGCCACAGCAGCTCGTTCAGGAAGGGACCCGCGCCGACACCGCCCTGGTCCGAAACCGCCTGCCAGACCTGGCGCACCGACAGGGTGCCGAACTTCAGGTCGGCGCTGAGGCGCGATGTGCCGGGCAGGTCCATGCGATCCCGGTCCCGGCCGTAGCCATCCAGAGGCCCGTCCAGGAAGGCCGCGAGGCGGGCCCGGGCCGCCCGTTCGCCACCGGCCTGGAGCCTGGGGTTGGCCTCCAGGCCCAGGTCGGTGAGGCGCGGAATGGGCACCGTTTCCGCGACCACGTCGCCAGGCAGGGGCGGCATCGCGTTCGGGGCGGACAGCGGGGGGTCCGCCGGCAGGCGGGCCGCGCAGGCGCGTCCGAAGGGAGTGAAGACGCGGAACATGCCCCCCTGCCCCGTCCGCACCGAGCCCGGCGGGAGCAGCGTCTCCCCCTCGAAGAGGCGGAAGGCGACGCCCTCCCGTCCCAGAGCCTCCGCAATGCGTCGGTCCCGCTCCCGACCGAAGGGCTCCACCCAGCGGTGGGCCAGGAGCTGGTCCGCCCGCCACTGATCCGCCAGGCGCGGCACGACGTCCACGCTGCGCCCCGGCACCACGAGCAGGCGCGACCCCAGGTGGGCCAGGTTCGCCTCCAGGCTGCAGAGGGCGTCCAGGAGGAACTGCATGCGGTGAGGCAGGTCGCGGGCCCGCTCCGGGGCGAAGAAATAGGGGTCCAGCACGAAGAGCGGGATGACCTCCCCCCCCGCCACGGCCTCCGCCAGCGGCCCGTGGTCCGCCACGCGGAGGTCCTTGCCCCGGAACCAGACGATGGAACGCATGCCCCGAGGCTAGCCCAGGCCCGGTTCCGGCGGTCCGCTGGAAACCTGGACGAGCCTGACCCGCAGTAGGCGTTCAGCTCCCGCCCCGGTTGGCGTAGGCTCAGAAAGGCCCCGCCATAAAGGACCGGGTCATCGCATCTCTATCCGGGAGGAGCCCCCCATGGTCGATTTCCGATTCGACACCCGCGACGCGGCCTTCGTCCTCTTCGAGCAGATGCGCCTCGGCGAACTCTGCGAGCTGGAGGCCTTCCGCGACCAGGACGCCGAGACCTACCAGAGCATGTTCGACGCCGCCCACGACCTGGCCAAGGAGCAGCTCTGGCCCATCAATGCGGAGTCCGACCGCCAGGGCGCCACCTTCGAGGCGGGCCAGGTGAGGGTCCCCGAATGCCAGCGGAAGTTCTACCGGACCTTCATCGAGAACGGCTTCGTGGCCATGTCCAACAGCGCCGAGTGGGGCGGCATGGGCGTGCCGGAACTCCTCGGGACGGCCTGCACCGAGGTCTTCCAGGCCGCCTGCATGTCCTTCGCCCTGACGCCGATGCTCACCCGCGGCGCGGCCCACATCATCGAGAGCCACGGCGCCGATTGGATGAAGCAGCTCTACCTCGAGAAGATGTACACCGGCGAGTGGGCGGGGACCATGTGCCTCACGGAGCCCCAGGCAGGCTCGGACCTGGCGGCCGTGAAGACGAAGGCGAAGCGCGACGGCGACAGTTTCCTCCTCGAGGGCACGAAGACCTTCATCTCCTCGGGCGACCACGACTTCACGAAGCAGATCGTCCATCCCGTCCTGGCCCGCATCGAGGGCGCGCCGGCGGGCATCAAGGGCATCTCCCTCTTCCTGGTGCCCAAGTACGTGCCCGACGAGAAGGGTGGGCTTGGCGCCTTCAACGACGTGACCTGCGGCGGCATCGAGCACAAGATGGGGATCAAGGCCAGCCCCACCTGCACCCTCAACTTCGGCGAAAACGGCGCCTGCCGCGGCTGGCTCATCGGCCAGGAGAACATGGGCATCGTCTACATGTTCCAGATGATGAACGAGGCGCGGCTGGAAGTCGGCCTCCAGGGCCTGGCCGTGGCCGGCGAGGCCTACCTGCAGGCCCTCGCCTACGCCCAGGAGCGCGTGCAGGGGCTGAGCCTGAAGGGGGCCCCCCGCGAACCCGGCGCCAAGGCCCAGACCATCATCTGCCACCCGGACGTGCGCCGCATGCTGCTCGGCATGAAGGCCCAGGTGGAGGGCCTGCGGGCCCTGATCTACACCACCGCCCGATCCGTGGACCTGGCCCACCACCACCCCGACGAGGCCACCCGCCGCCGCCACGACCGCCGCGGCCAGCTGCTGACGCCGGTCTGCAAGGCCTACGGCACGGACATGGGCTTCCGCGTCACCGAGGACGCCATCCAGGTGCATGGCGGCTACGGCTTCTGCCAGGAGTACCCCGTCGAGCAGCTCTGCCGCGACATCAAGATCGCCTCCATCTACGAGGGCACCAACGGCATCCAGGCCATGGACCTCGTGGGCCGGAAGCTGGTGATGGACGACGGCGCGCTGTTCAAGGAGTACCTCGCCGATCTGGAGGCGCTGATCGCGGCCCAGTCCGGGCATGCGGTCCTCGGCCCCTGGGTGGAGCGGCTCGTCCAGGCGAAGAACCTGCTGGTGGCCACGACCCTGCGCGTGGCCAAGGCCCTGAAGGAGGGCGACCAGCACTACGCCTTCCTCGTGTCCACGCCCTACCTCCGCCTCTTCGGCGACGTGGCCTGCGCCGCGCTGCTGCTGGAACAGGCCGTCCTGGCCGCGGAGAAGCTCGGGGCCGGGGACATGGTCGCCTGGAAGGCCGCGGCGGAGGCCGACACGGCCAAGCGCTTCTACCATGACAAGCTCTGCGCGGTGCAGTTCTTCATCCACAACCTGCTGCCGCGGGTGGGCGCCTACGCCGAGACCATCCTCTCCGAAGACCGCAGCGCCCTCGACGCGACCTTCCCCCAGCTCGGCTGACCCCAGGGGCTCAGCTCCCGGCCTCGCTGGCCAGGGCCACCTGCCACAGGCCGGCCGGGTCGGGGTGCAGCAGCCAGTCCGAGACGATGGGCCGGGAGGTCCAGGCGCCCAGGGCCAGTTCCTGGTCCAGCTGCCCGGGCCCCCAGCCGGCGTAGCCCAGGAACAGCCGGTAGCGGGCCTGGGGATCCGCCAGCAGGGCCTCCAGGAGATCCTTGCGGTGGCTCACGAAATGGGTGAAGTCCAGGACCGTGTCCTCGTCCTCCGGAAGGCCGCCCTGGACGAGCAGGATGCCGCGCTGGGGATCCACGGGTCCGCCCCGCCAGGCGGTGGCCTCCGCGCTTCCCGTGTAGCGCAGGCCCCCCTCTTCGCAGACCTGGTCGAGGGTGAGGGGCAGCGGCCGGTTCAGCACCAGGCCCAGGGCCCCTTCGTCGTCGTATTCCACCAGCAGGACCACGGCATGGAGGAAGTTGGGATCCAGGAGCGAGGGGCTGGCCACCAGGAGGCAGGGGGCATCGGGACGCATGATGCCGATGATGATAGCTCAGTGGTCCCGGGTAGGCTGGGAGGATGCGCACGACTCCGCCTTCCCACCTGGGCTCCCTCCGCGAAGGAATCTCCCTGCTCCGCCGCCACCCCGGCCTCACCCTCGGGCTGGCGGTGCTGGCCATGGTCCTCGCCCAGCTGGGACCCGCCCTGGAACTGGCGGCCAAGGCAGGCCGCGACCCCCTCCTCCAGCCTCTTTTCGGGGCGGTGGGGCTGCTCCCCCTGGAGATGTACTTCCTGCCCCGGCTCCAGGCCCGGCTCGATGCCGAGCGGCTGGATCCCCCCCAGAACCGGCTGGACGCCTGGACCCGGACCTTCGATGGCCGCTGGCTGCTCACCTTCGGGGTCCGCATGCTGGTCAGCGCAGCGGTCGGCGTGGGCATCGTCCTCTTCATCCTTCCTGGCATCCTCCTCCTGACGCTCTACGGCTGGGCCCCCATGCGGGTGCTGCTGCGAGGGGACCGCCTCGTGGACGCCTTCCGGTGGAGCCAGTCCGCCATGGCCCGCCAGTGGCCCCGCGTGGTGCAGGCGGTGCTGGCCATGGTCCTGGTGCTGCTGGTGTACCAGGCGGCCACGGGCTACGCCCTGGGCCGCTTCGTGCCGTCCCTGGCCTCCGAGACCGGCGCCGACGCCTGGCTGCGCCTGAAGCATCCTGCCTTCTGGATCCTCGGCTTCGCCGGCGGCTGCATGAACCTCTGGCTCACGGCCAGCCTGTTGGCCCTCTTCCACAGGCTGGAGGCTGCCATTCAGGCCTCGTCCGATTCCCCCGCCAGATAGCCGGGATCCTCGATCTCCACCAGCTCCCCGGCCGCCAGCCGGCGCTGCTGCTCCGGATCCAGGACCGCCTCCGCCCACCGCGGATCGCTGCGGCCGTTGAAGAAGTGGGCCGAAGGCTCGGCGGCCTCGAAGTCCTCGCGGCGACGCCAGAGGTGGACCCAGCCCACGTGGTTGATGCGGGCCCAGATGGTCACGTGCAGGGTCCTCCGGCGTCGCCCTCCTTCCGGAGCACCGACACCGCGTGGAGAAGCAGGGGCCAGGCCAGCTGGATCTGCTCCAGGGCTGCGGCGGGCCGGCCGGAGAGGTTCAGGATGACCGTGCGCCCCGCGATGCCGCAGACGGCGCGGCTGGCGAAGGCCAGCGGATGGCCGCCCTTGGCGCGGATGAGCTCGCAGATGCCCGGGGCCTCGCGCTCGATGGCCCGGCGCGTGGCCTCCGGCGTGGTGTCCCGGGGGCCGAACCCCGTGCCGCCGCAGGTGAGCACCAGGGGCACCCCCTCCGCGGCCACCCTCCGGAGGTCGGCCTCCAGGACCTCGGGGTCGTCCGGCATCAGCTCCGCGGTGACGTGGCGCACGCCCTGGCCCAGCAGCCAGTCCCGCAGCAGCGGCGTGGACTCGTCCCGGTATTCGCCCCGGGAGGCCCGGTCCGACAGGGTGATGAGATGGACGCGATCCATGCCACGAGAATGCCACAATGGAGCATTCGTGAGGCCTCCATGTCCCAGCCCATCCGCCCCGGCTCCGCCCTCGGCCTCCTCGGAGGCGGCCAGCTGGGCCGTATGTTCACCTTGGCAGCCCGCAATCTGGGCTACCGGGTGCATGCACTGGACCCGGGGCACGACTGCCCGGCGGGCCAGGTGGCGGACCTGGAGATCCGCGCCGCCTACAACGACGTCTACGCTGCCCAGGCCCTGGCCCGGGGCGTGGACGTGGTGACGGTGGAGTTCGAGAACATCCCCGCCGAGACCCTGGAGGCCGTGGCCGAGGTCCGGCCCATGCATCCCGGCGCCTTCGTCCTGCACACGGTCCAGCACCGGCTGCGGGAGAAGCGGTTCCTCGCCGAGCACGGCTTCCCGGTGACGCCCTTCCGCCAGATCGACACCGAGCAGGACCTGCACGAGGCCACGGCAGCCCTGGGTCTGCCCGCCGTCCTCAAGACCGCCAGCTTCGGCTACGACGGCAAGGGCCAGCAGAAGCTGACGGCCCTGGAGCAGGTGCCCGCGGCCTTCGCCGCCCTGGGCGGACAGCAGGGCATCCTCGAAGCCTGGGTGCCCTTCGAGCTGGAGTGCAGCGTGGTCTGCGCCCGGTCCTCCGCAGGCGAGACCGCCGTCTGGGACGTGGCCGAGAACGCCCACCGCAACCACATCCTCGACACCACCGTCTTCCCGGCCCGCATCCCCGCAGAGGTGGCGAAGCGGGCCCAGGCCATGGCCATCGCCATCGCCGAGTCCCTGGGCGTGGTGGGCATGCTCACCGTGGAGTTCTTCCTCAAGGCCGGCGGCGAGCTGCTGGTCAACGAGCTGGCCCCGCGCCCCCACAACAGCGGCCACGCCACCATCGACGCCTGCACCACCAGCCAGTTCGAGCAGCAGGTCCGCGCCGTCTGCGGCCTCCCCCTGGGCGACACCACCCTGCTCCGCCCTGCCGCCATGGCCAATCTCCTGGGCGACCTCTGGCCCAGGGGCGGCGAACCCGCCTGGGAGCGCCTCCTCGACCACCGGGACGTGAAGCTGCACCTCTACGGCAAGACCGAGGCCCGCCCCGGCCGCAAGATGGGCCACCTCACCGCCCTCGGGGGCACCCCGGAGGAGGCCCTGGCCAAGGTGCTCGCCGCGAGGGAGGCACTGAAGGGGTAAGGTCCTGGCTCGGATCCATCTGATTGGATCTGGCTGGCCTCAATCATGCTCGATCATTGCCCGAAGACCCGGCAACAGGGTTTCGACCTTCGTGCAAACCAGGAAGTCCCAACGCCCCATCTCACCCCAGCGATTCACGGCCCGCACCCAGCGGCGGGCGGCTTCGTGCTTGGCCCGATCTACGTCATCCTCTTCACCCTTGATCTCCAGAATCAGGGTCCGATCCGGCACAATCTGCACCAGGAAATCCGGCTGGTAGCTGTGGCTGAGGCCATCGTAATCATAGGGGATGTTGAACTCCAGCCGCTCGTTGCGGGCATAGCAACGGATGAGGCCCTGACTGGCGGCTTGCTCAAGAGAGAAGGCAGCACTCTGCTCCCACTGGAGGGTATCCATGGCCGCCTGATTGATGTGGCTAGCCACGGTGGGCTTGCAGGGCTTCGTGGTCTTGAAATCCACCCGGGCCGTGCTGCCCTTAGGCTGGTAGCGATTCAGGATGGGGACCAGGGCCTGTTCGCCCTGGGCGTCGTCCGGCTCGATGGCTGTGAGGAAGCGGCTCACGAGGCGCTCCATGTAACGCTCCAGACCCAGTTCTGCTGGATGGCACTCATTCCACTGAACCTTGGTGCCGGTGTAACCCTTCACCAACTGCAGCACCTGGGGAAAGAGCTGCTGGCGCCCCTGGGTTCTGGCGCTGAGGCGGCGATCCCCCTTCCCTTCCAGCAGCCCCGACACAATGCGACGGGCGAGTTCGAATTCCAGAGTCTGGAGGTGGGTACTTTCGTAGTACTGCTCCCGATTCTGCTCCTGGGCCGGGAACTGTCCCAACCCACTGGGATTCCCTTCGGCATAACCCACCTGGGGTGCCACGAAGACGGCGGTGGGTTCACGCAAAGGTTCCAGAGCCAGGGATTCCATGGCCCCCACATCTGCCTTGATGACGTTCCGCCTCAACTCGAAGGCATAGCCCTCCACGTTCGGAAATTCGATCTCGTAAGCCTGCCGCTCCGGCAGGGCCTTTACGTGATTCTTCGGCTTGTCCTCGGGGGCGGGTTTGTTGATGGGGCGGCCCTTGAAGGGGATGACTGAAAAGGGGACACCGTAGACGTCCACGTATTCCTCGTGGAGCTTCCACCGGCCGTGTTCGTCCTGGTACGGCGTGTAGTCCATCCGCCGCAGACCCCGGCCCACCACCTGCTCGCAGAGCAGTTGGCTGCCGAAGGCCCGCAGACCCAGGATGTGGGTCACGGAGTTGGCATCCCAGCCTTCGCTGAGCATCTGAACGCTTACCACGCAGCGCACCTGCTCTCCCGGCTCGCCCTTCACTCCTACAGTGGAGACGATCTTCCGCAGTTCTTCGGCGGCGTCCTTGCGCGACCCACTGGCGCTTTCGGCTTCAGCCAGCAGCTTGGAATCAATGCGCAGGGTGGCCCGGCGATGTTCCGTATTCGCGAAGACCTCGTTCAAGGCACTGGGGCCATATGCAACAGCGCGTTTCTTCTTTCCTCGCTTCGGCGCATCGTCTTCTTCTTCCACGTCCATATCGGCCATAGCCGTTTCACCACTGATGCGCTCAAAGAAGAGTCGGGCGATGTCCGTGTTGTCGCAGACGACGATGAGCACGGGCGGCACTTTCTCCTGGCCCGGCGCGGCGGCCTCCATCTGCTCGTAGCGCTCCAGCCACTGGTCCGCCAGCGTGCGCAAGGCGCCCTCCGCTTCCTTCCAGACCACGTCGGGCTTGGGCTTGCCGCCGGAGAGTTTCTGTCCCGGTTTGAGGCTCTCCCTGATCTGCTCCCACAACCGGAAGTACTTGGGATCGGGCCGCCCCGTTGTGTCTGCCACGGGCAATCGCGGGATCTTGGTGATGCCACTCTCGATGGCATCCACCAGACCGAAATCCGACACCAGCCAGGGGAACGGTGATCCCTCGGGATGACCTGAGCCCTTGAGGTAGAAGGGTGTGGCCGACAGATCCACGCAGAAACGCACCCCTACCGCCTGGTTCAGGCGATCAAGCCCCTGCACCCAGAGGGTGGCCTCCTCCAGGTCAGCCTTTTCCTCGGCGCTGAGGTGTTCAACCTCTGCCACCGGAGCCGGACGATAGGCGTGGTGGGCCTCGTCATTCATTACGAGGATGGGCCCCCGGCCATAGAGGTCGCCCAGGAAGCGACGGGCGAATGTATCTGGATCCTCTTCGCCCTTATCCACCACCCGGAAGGTGCCACCCGCCTCCGCGTGGGGGCTCTCCAAGCCCAGCTGGTGCCAATTGTCCACCTTCACCCGACCCTTGCGCAGATCGGGTAGCAGCGCCGCAGGCACCAGGTCGAAGGCCTGGTAGTAGCTCTTGGCATGATCGGGCCGCAGCACCTGCAGCCGCTCCTTGATGGTGAGGTTCGGGCAGGCCACAAAGACCGCGCCGGGAAATCGCTCACTATTGGGCATGCGGGCTCGGTTGCAGAGGGTCCAGGTGATGAGCATGGCCATCACGACTGTCTTGCCACTTCCCGTGGCCATCTTGCAGCCGTAGCGGCGGAGGGCCTTCAGCCCGGCTTCGGAGGGAATATCCAGCAGAGCCGGAGATACCGTGAGCCCTTCGGTGAAACGCGGGGCCTCGCCCCGCAGCAGGGCCTGGAAATCCTCCGGCCGCAGCCACTCTCCCTTGATGGGGCGGCCTTGGGCATCCTGCGGATGGCGAACCCGAAGGTTCTGCTCCAGCACCTCGGTGAGGTAGATGATCGTCTCCGCCGCCTCCAATTGGCAGAAAAAGAGGCGGCGGACCCGATCTTCCCGCCCCCAATGCAGCAGCAGCTGGCGTGTGACGGCTGTGACGTGGGGATAGCCTTCGCGGCGCCAGTCCCGCACATTGGCCCGCAGCAGGTTCACCAGGGGCAGGTCGTCCTCATCTTCTTCCATGAACAGGCTGCGCTGCTTGCTGCCTGTGAGGCTGCCCTGGTGCCAGTAGCGGCTGGTCCGCCGCCCAGTCGTTTCCATGTGGTGATGGCTGTCCCGGTCGTACTGCCAGTGCCGGTCCGGTTCCACGTAGGGGCTGCAGAGGATGGGCTCGGCCACGGGCTGGATGGGAAGGGGCGCCTGCTCGGTCATGGATGGTCCAGCCGATGGGTGGTCATCACCTCGTTGCCCCGAGGATCGATCACTTTCACGGCGCAGCGTTGGTGCTTGCCGGGCGTGAAGGGCAGGCTCTCGGTGCCCGCGAAGGCCTTGAACCGTCCCGCATCTGCACTCTTGAGCGCCTTGGCCAGCTTGTCCCAGGCGGTCTTGTCCGGGAAGAAGGCCTGAGTGATGCAGAAGGCACGGCCATCGTAATCCTGGTCTAGGAACCAGGCCGCAACCTTGTCAGCGCCGGTGGGAACAAGGCTGTGGTCCACGGGGTTGTAGATGTCCACGCCCTCCATGTGGACGCGGAACTCACCCTGCTTCAAGCGTTCCAGTCGCGTGCGCGGGAGACCCATGGCCGTGAAGAGCTGGGCGCCAGGGCCATCCTTCAGCAAGCCTGACATGGTGGCGTCAGGGCGGATGAGCAGCAGATGCGTCCGCACCTGGCCACCGTCCTCGGCGTGCTGCTGGATGGCGCCCTGAGCCACGGCATCGAAGCCGAAGCCCGCGAAGACCAGCTCCTCAAAACCGCGCTGGTAGGCCTGACGCAGGGCCTGGCCCACCTGGAATTCCGACACGTTGCCGATGCGGGGGCCGATGCTCACGGCCACGCGGCGTGAGGGTTCGCCCCATTCGCCCTGGCCGTGAAGCACGGGGCTTCCGGAGAGCGGTTCCAGGCGCGTGAAGGCCTGGCGCTTGTTGTCCAGGAAATCCACGCCCTGCTGCCGCAGCCAGGCCAGCACCTGCTCCTGGAAGGCCTCAGCATTTTGAGGTGCGTTTGTTGGATCGAAGGCGGGCAGGTCTCCCTCGAAACCTTCGATAGGCGAATCCCCGTCGAGGCTTTCGAGCGCGGGAAGGACCGATTCCACCGTGAAGGGACCGCTCACCCTCGTGACGCCACGCACTACCTTGGGCTGGTCCACCAGCTCCTCCTGGGCGGCATTCGTCGCAATGCAGGCATTCACCTCGTCCATCTTGGCCCGCCAAGCGGCGCGATAGGCCGAAACGGCCTCACGCAGGGACTTGGGCCAGTCTTCATCGGTGTCGAAGGGCGCTTCCCAGGCGTACCAGCCGCCAAAGTCGAGATCCACCGTGGCGCGCTTCCGGGCCGTGGCATCGCGGTCCCGGCCGTCCGGCGGAAGCAGCCAGCGGCGACGGTCCGCATCCGTGATGGCCCGCTTGCCCCCGGTTTTCGCCTTGGCCACCAGCTTGGTTCGAAGGTGTTCCCGCAGGGCGGGCGTGACCGCCGTGAGCGCGGCATTACAGGCCGCCAGCGCCGCCTCCAGCAGAGGCTCGTGCTTGGCGAAGAGGGGATCCAGGTCCGCGTTCTGGGCGATGCTACGCAACGTCACATGGGGTACGGTCTTGCAGTCCAGGGTGCGCGGATCGCCGTTGGTGGGCTCTTTCAACCAGGTGCCCTCGGGATGGCGCGTTCTGTCCTCGTCGTTCAACTCGCGCAGCGCGTAGTAGTCGAATTTGGCCGTCATGAGCCGCTGCCGCGCCAGAGACAGGGCCACACGGCTGGTGTCGCAGGTGATCCAACGCCGTCCCCACTGCTCCGCAACATAGGCCGTCGTGCCTGATCCGCAGGTGGGATCCAGGACGAGGTCGCCGGGATCGGTGGTCATGAGGAGGCAGCGCTTAATGGCTTCCGTGGCCGTCTGAACCACATAGACTTTCGGATCTGAACGACTTTGAATACCTCCAATATCCGTCCAGATACTGGTGAGTTCCACGGCTGGAAAATCATCGAGGTAACGCACGTAGTTCAGTGAACCAGAACTCTGTTCGATTCGATCCGCCTCGTTGAGGCGGCGCAGACCCTCTAAGGTCGTCTTCCAATTCTTGGTTGTTCCTGTGTCGTATTTGAAATATCGGAATGAATAGGGAACAGAGGTTGTGGCGCGGTAACCCTGAGATACCAGCGCATCGAGACGAAACACACGACCGTTTGGCTCTTCATGATCTTCGCCTATGGACCCCAAAGGAAGACGCTCACCGGTCCTGTTTTGAACAGATGTGTATTTTGATGCGCCCGAACCACCTACCAGTTTTTCGTAGTAGATGGAAATGAACTTCAGACGGCGAACATCCTTCCCGTACCAGAGAATATAATCAGCAGGATTACTAAGGAGTTCCGAGGTCGTCGAACCTGCCTTTTGAAAAGTAATCAGACCAGCGACATTCTCTGGACCGAAAACCTCATCCATCACCATCCGCACCCGGTGCAGGTTCTCGTCGCTGATCTGCACGAAGATGCTGCCGCTGTCGGCCAGCAGCTCCCTGGCGACCATCAAGCGATCGCGCAGGTAGGCCAGGTACGAGTGGACGCCCAGGGTCCAGGTATCGCGGTAGGCGCGCACCATTTCGGGTTCGCGGGTGAGGTCGCTATCCCGGTCCTTCACATCCCGCTTGCCCACCTCGGGCTGGAAGTTGCTGGCGAACTTGATGCCGTAGGGCGGATCCAGGTAGATCATCTGCACCTGCCCCGCCAAGTTCTCTCGCCGCGCCAGGGAGGCCATCACCTGCAGGGAATCGCCCAGCACCATGCGGTTGGCCCACTCGATGCGGTATTTGTAGAACTGCAGTTCCTTGGCAGGATCCAGGTCGGGATCAGCGAAGAGGCTTCGGGGTGAATCCTGGCGGCGCACAGCGTTGAGGATGGCCTGGGTGCTCACCCGCTCGTGGATGTGCAGCGCCACGGGATCCACCTCGAAGCCCGGCTTCTCCCGCTTGCCCGCCCACTCGATCCATGGTTCGTGGACACTGAGGAGGGCCTGCAGCTCGGTGCCTTCCTCCGCCGTGAGGACCCGCTGGGTGGACGCGGCCACCAGTTCGGCGGCACGATCCGCCCGGCCCGAAGGATCGAAGCGCAACTCCGGCGGCCGGTGGGGGTTGTAGGCGTATGCCAGACGCGGAGGTTCCGCCGCACGACCTTCCGCGGCGAGGCCGGCGGGCGGATTATTGAGGCGCTTGGCTCGATGCAGATAGTTGGCGCTTCCCGAATCGGACAATTCCAGCTCAGGCGCTGTGGCCGCAGCTTCCACCTTGGAATCGTGGCCCTTCCCGCTTCCTTTCGGGCGGCCCCGCTTGGGTTTAGGGGCATCTTCCGCCCGGAGCTCGAAATCCGCGTCGCCGCTCACACCAACTCCAACACAAACAATTTGTGTTTAATCAGTTTGCCGTCTGGAGACCCGGTGCGGAAAGAGAAAAGACTGGGTTAACCTCTTGGCATGGCCCTGTGCCGGCTGTCTCGCTCCTGGATCTGGAGTGATAGGGCCGGGGGTTGTCCAACACAAATTGTTTGTGTCAAAGAGGGGCAGCCATGACGGGCCGCGAGCGCCCTCCTCGGCAGCGCGCCCCCAAACACCCGAAGACCCGAGGCGAACGGATTTGGGCAGCCCGGGAACGGCTGGGACTCACCCAACGAGCCCTGGGCTCCCTGGTAGGAGTAGGCCAAGCCGCAGTGTCCGCCTGGGAAAAGGATGAATCCCTGCCCCGCGAAAGCGCCTGGCCCCTGCTCTGCGAAGCTGTCGGACAGTCACGCCGCGCATTGGAAACCGGTACCGGCTTTCACGGGAAGGAGGCCGTACCCCGGGTTGCGGAAGGTCGTTCGCCCAGGGTGGTGTTGCCCGCCCTCCCCGAGGGAGCAGAGGCCCTCCTCCTCTCCGAGAAGGGCTTGGCCCAAGAAGCCATGACTTCCATCCAGGCCATCAAAGCCCTGCGCGAGGCCGTGCGCAAGGGGCGCCCTGTCTGGCTGGTGCTGGGCTGACCTTTCCCTTTCGGAACATTGAGCCGATACTTGCCATCGGAAGGATGCCCATGGCCGCTCACGAATTGATCTTCCAGGTGGAGGAAGCCCCCGAGGGTGGCTATACGGCGCGGGCACTGGGCGAAAGCATCTACACTCAGGCGGAGACCTACAATGCCTTGAAGGACGCCGTGCGCGAGGCTGTGGCCTGCTATTTCGACGAGGGGCAAGGGCCGAAGATGATCCGCCTGCACCTGGTGCGGGATGAACTGCTGGCCGTATGACGCCTCGCCTCCCCCGGGACCTGGGCGGTCCGGAGCTGATCCGCGCCCTTAAGCACCAGGGCTACGTCCTGACAAGGGTCGTCGGAAGCCACGCCCGGTTGACCCATCCAGGGCCTCCTGAGCATCACTTGACCATCCCCCGGCACGATGTCCTCAAGATCGGCACCCTCTCGAGCATCCTCGATGATCTGGGGCGCGCGTGGAACGCCACCCGTACCGAGGTATTGGCCCGCTTGTTCCCTTAGCCCTGCCCCGCCAGCCGCGCCGCCCACCAGGCCACGACGGCCCGGGCGAGTTCGTCCTTGGGAAGCGGACCCAGCGCAGGCTGGGGGCCCTCGGATGTGACGGGCGTGAGACTGTTCGGCTGGTTGCCGAAGGCCCTGCCCCCCTGCACATCGTTGACCAGCACCGCATCGAGGCGCTTCTTCCTGAGCTTCGCGGCGGCGTGGGCGAGATGCTGTTCGCTTTCGGCAGCGAAGCCGAGGATCCACTGGCCGGGACGCTTCGAGGCCGACAGGGTGGCCAGGATGTCCGGCGTGCGGACGAGCACCAGGGTTTCCGGGCCCTCACCCTTCTTCACCTTCTCGATGGCGGGCGTTTCCGGGCGCTGATCCGCCACTGCCGCCGCGCCCACCAGGCCATCGGCCCCAGACCAGCGGGCCTCGCAGGCCGCCAGCATGTCCTGGGCGCTGCGGACACGGACCGTCTCCACGCCCCAGGGCGCGGGCAGCTCGCCGCCCAGCACCAGCTGCACCCGGGCGCCGGCGTCCCGGAAAGCCCGGGCCAGTTCGACGCCCATGGCGCCGGTGCTGCGGTTGGTGAGGGTGCGGACGGGATCCAGGTCCTCCCGGGTGGGGCCCGCGGTGATGAGCACCGTGCGGCCCGTCAGGGTCGGCAGCCTGGGACTGCCCGCCACCTGGATGGCTTCGGCGATGGCCTCCACCTCCGCCAGCTTGCCGGCGCCCTCCTCCCCGCAGGCCAGGACACCGTTCGAGGGATCCACGATCGTGTGGCCGAAACTCCGCAACCGCGCCACGTTGGCCTGAACGGCGGGGTGCTCCCACATGCCGGTGTTCATGGCCGGGGCCCACAGCACCGGGGCCCGCGTGGCCAGCAGCACCGTGCTGAGGAGGTCCGTGGCCAGGCCGTTGGCGGACTTCCCCAGGATGTTCGCCGTGGCGGGCACCACGGCCACCAGGTCCGCCCAGCGGGCCAGCTCGATGTGCTCGATGCTCGGATTGGCGCGCCACTCCTCCTGGTCGGGATTGGCGCCGTAGCAGGGCTCCCCCGTGAGGCTGGCGAGGGTGAGGGGCGTGATGAAGCGCGAGCCGGCCTCCGTGAGGATGCAGCGCACCCGATGGCCCCGCTTGGCCAGCAGCCGCGCCAGCTCCGCCGCCTTGTAGGCCGCCACGCCGCCGGTGATCCCGAGGATGATGCGCATCAGAGGGCTCCCGGCAGGCCGTGGAGCTTGCGGACGACGCCGATCTGCCCCAGGTGGTAGCACTCGTGCATGTAGAGGAAGGCCAGGACCTGCTCCAGGGCCTGTTCCGTGCCAATGGCCGGGTTCACCGTGGGCCGGTCCCAGTCCGCCACGGCCAGCAGCGCCTCCTTCAGCATCGTGTCGGTGGCCCCGAAGGCGGCCAGCAGGTCCTCCCAGGGCAGGTGGGCCGGGTTGCCCGGGCCACCCCGGGCGTAGTGCTTCTCCCAGGCCGGATCCTCGGGCACCGTCCCGCCCAGCAGCTTGACCATGCGCCGTCGGGTGGCCGTCACGTGGCCCACGATCCAGGCGGCGGAGTTCACCCCGGAGGCCGGGCGGCGATCTGCCAGCTCGGCCGTGAGGCCGGCGCTGTTGAGTTCCAGGAGCCGGAGGTTGCCTGCGAAGGCCCCGCGCCAGAGCTTGCCCCGTTCCATGGATCCTCCCGGAAGCCCCCATCCTAACGCCAAGCCGATTGTTCCAACGCCGTTCCGGTGCTATGCTTCCTGGTTCGGAGTGTCCATGAGCCAGCGCACCATCGTCCGCGTCCCGGAAGAAATCGCCAACAAGTACCGCTTCGTCGTGGTGGCCGGCAAGCGCTGTGAGCAGCTCCAGCGCGGCGCCTTCCCCAAGGTGGAGGTCGTGGTCCCCGTGAACAAGCACGGCCAGGCCCAGGATGCCCCCAAGCTCGCCTCCTTCTGGGGCCAGGTGGCCATGGCCGAGGTGGAGGAGAACCGCATCGCCTTCGAGGAACCCGAGGTCATCACCCTCGACTACACCACCGAGGCCCCCATCTCCAGCGAGTAACCCGCCTGGACCCTCGAGATCGGCCCCTTCGGGGGCCTTTTTCGCGCCCGGCACCTATTTCCACATGTGATGAAATCACCCCTTGTCCCCGGCCGGGAATCTCCTCATGATTCAACGGTCGTTGAATTAGGTGCCCCATGCCCCGACCCCCTTCCGACCGCCCCCGAGGGCCCAAACCCCAGCGGGTGGACGCGGACCAACTGCTGGATGCCGCCCAGGAGGTCTTCGCCCGGGAGGGCCTACGCGCGGCCAGCCTCCGGGCCATCGCCCGGCAGGCGGGCTGCGATCCGGCCCTGATCTACTACCACTTCGACAGCAAGGAGGCCATGTTCACGGCCCTGCTGGACCGGCGCTTCCCCCCTGTGATCCGGGAGTTGACGCACCTGGCGGACCCCTCGGACACCCGTCCCACCGTCCTCCGGCTTTGGGAGGTGCTGTGCATCTACCACCGGCACCTGGGCGGCGACCCGGGCATCCGGAGCCTGGTCCGGGGCGAGATCGTGCGCGGCACCGAGGGCATCCAGGAACTCATCCAGGGACGGATGGCCGCGGCGGCCACACAGGTGCGGAACCTCCTCGAACAGGGCATCGCCCGCGGCGAGGTCCGGCCCGGCCTGCATCCCCTGCTCGCCACATTCTTCTTCGTGAAGCTCCATCTCGAGATCCTCGACGTCCTCCCGATGGTGGCCCCCCGGTTCCTCACCCTCACGCCCGAAGCGGCGGTGCGGGAGGGTGAACGGGGCTGGCTGGAGCTCTTCTGGCGGGGCATCGCCGCCGATCCCCTGGCACCCCTGCCGCCGCTGCCCGATTCCGGTTCCAAGGAGTTCCGTCCATGAAACGATCCCCATCGCCCCGTCCGCTTGCCGTGGTGGTGCCCATCGGCGCGCTGCTGGCCCTGGCCATCTCCTGCCGGGATCACCGGGAAGCCAGCCTCAAGCTCTCCGGGAACATCGAGGTCGTCCAGGTGGAGGCCAGTTTCCGCGTGGCGGGCAAGGTCCTCGAGCGGCCCGTGGACGAGGGCCAGGTGGTCCAGGCCGGCCAGCTCCTGGCGCGCCTCGACGCCCGGGACCTGGAGCAGCAGGTGGCCATGCGCCGCGCGGAGGCCGCCACGGCCCGGGCCGCCCTCGACGCGATGCTGGCCGGGTCGCGCAAGGAGGAGATCGCGGCCTCCCGGGCCGCCCTGGACCAGGCCACCGCCGACCTCCGGAGGCTGGAGCCCGACGAGGCCCGCATCCGCGACCTCCAGCGCCAGGGCATCCTCTCGGTGCGGGACTACGAGGCCAGCCGGGCCGCCCTCGAAGCGGCCCGCGGCAAGGTCCAGCAGGCCGATCAGCAGTACATCCTCGTCCGGAAGGGACCCCGGAAGGAGGACATCGAGCAGGCCCGGGCCCGGTTCGAGGAGGCCCAGCAGGCCCTCGCCCTGGCCGGGACCCAGCTCGGCTACGCCACCCTGAAGGCCCCCAGCGCCGGCGTGATCCTCTCGAAGAACATCGAACCGATGGAATACGTCTCGCCCGGCACCCCGGTGGTGACGATGGCGGACCTGCGCCAGGTGTGGGTGCGCGCCTTCGTGGAGGAGACGGACCTGGGCCGGGTGAAGGTGGGCCAGAAGGCCTTCGTCACCACGGACACCTTCCCGGGCAAGCGCTACGAAGGCCGGGTGTCGTTCATCGCCTCCGAGGCGGAGTTCACCCCCAAGGCCGTCCAGACCCGGAAGGAACGCACCCGGCTCGTCTACCGCATCAAGATCGACCTCCCCAACCCCGCCATGGAACTCAAGCCCGGCATGCCCGTGGACGCAGAGATCCAGCTGGAAGGACGCTGATGGAGACCGTCCGGGCGCAGGCGCTGACGCGCCGGTTCGGGGACCAGACCGCCCTGGACCAGCTGACCCTCTCCGTGGCTGAGGGGGAGATCTTCGGCCTGGTGGGACCCGATGGCGCAGGCAAGACCACGACCATGCGCCTGCTGACGGGCATCCTCGAGCCCAGTTCGGGCGAGGCCTGGGTCGATGGCCTCCACATCGTCCGGGAATCCGAGCTCGTCAAGGAGCGCATCGGCTACATGTCCCAGCGCTTCGGCCTCTACCCGGACCTCACCGTGCTGGAGAACCTCGATTTCTACGCGGACCTCTACGAGGTTCCGAGGTCCGGCCGGAGCGCGCGCATCGACCGGCTTCTCGCCTTCAGCAACCTCACCCCCTTCCAGCGCCGCCTGGCCGGCAACCTCAGCGGGGGCATGAAACAGAAGCTCGGACTGGCCTGCGCCCTCATCCACACGCCCCGGGTGCTCTTCCTGGACGAGCCCACGAACGGCGTCGACCCCGTCTCCCGCCGGGATTTCTGGCGCATCCTGTACCAGCTCCAGCAGGAGCGGGTGACGATCTTCGTCTCCACCGCCTACCTGGATGAAGCGGAGCGCTGCAACCGGATCGGCCTGCTCCACCAGGGACGCCTCATGGCCTGCGACACCGTGGAGGGCGTGAAGGGCCTGCTGCAGGGGACGCTGCTGGCGGTCCGTTGCGGGGCCCCCCGCCAGGCGGCTGTCCTCCTGCGCGCCGCCGACATCGGCAGCGTGACCCTCTTCGGGGACCGGATCCACGTCCTGGCTGGGGACGAGGACGGCGCCCGCACCTCCATTCAGGCGATCCTTCGGGCGGAAGGCATCCCCTGCCACAGCCTCGAGACGATCCAGCCCACCCTGGAGGACATCTTCACCTCGGCCCTGCCGGGAGGCGAAGCATGAACCTCCCGGCTCCCGAGGCCTTCGCCGTCACCCTGCGGAACCTCGAACGACGGTTCGGGGACTTCGTGGCCGTCAACCGGATCAGCCTGGACGTTCGCCAGGGGGAGATCTTCGGCTTCCTGGGACCGAACGGGGCGGGGAAATCCACCACCATCCGGATGCTCTGCGGGCTCCTGGAACCCACCAGCGGCCAGGGCACGGTGGCCGGCCACGACATCCTCACCCAGCGTGAGGAGATCAAGCGGGCCATCGGCTACATGAGCCAGAAGTTCAGCCTGTACGACGACCTCACGGTGGAGGAGAACATCGACTTCTTCAGCGGCATCTACAGCGTGCCGCAGGCGCGGAAGGAGGACAGGAAGGCCTGGGTGCTGGACATGGCCCACCTGGAGGAGCATCGGCGCACCCGGACGGGGCTGCTCCCCGGCGGCTGGAAGCAGCGCCTCTCGCTGGGCTGCGCCCTGCTCCATGAGCCCCGGGTGCTCTTCCTGGATGAGCCCACCTCCGGCGTGGATCCCTTGAGCCGGAGGTCCTTCTGGGACCTCATCTACCAGATGGCCAGCCGCGGTGTCACGGTCTTCGTCACCACGCACTACATGGAGGAGGCCGAGTACTGCGACCGCCTGGCCCTCATCTACCGGGGCGAGTTGGTCGCCCTGGGGACGCCCGGCGAGATGAAGGACACCCTCATGGCCGACCAGGTGCTGTGCGTCGCCTGCGACCGTTCCCACGAGGCCCTCGGCGTGGCGGCCTCCCTGGAGGGGGTCCGGGATGCCGCGCTCTTCGGCCGGGACATCCACCTGATGACCGAGGACGCCGACGCCCTCGCCCCCCGCCTCCGGCGGGCCCTGTCGGAATCCGGGTTCCAGGTGGGCGCGGTGGAACGGATCACCCCTTCGCTGGAGGATGTCTTCGTGTCCCTGATCGAGGCCCGGGATCGCGCCGAGGGCGCCCAGAAGGAGTTCAAGGCATGAGCTCGATGCTGCCGAGAACCGGGATCCGCCCCCGCCGCCTCGCCGCGGTGGCGCGGAAGGAATTCATCCATGTCCTGCGGGATCCCCGCGCGCTCGGCATCGCCATCGTGCTTCCCATGATCATGCTCATGATCTTCGGCTACGCCCTGACCATGGACCTGGACCGGGTTCCCCTGGCGGTCTGGGACCAGAGCCACACGCCCCAGAGCCGTGAGCTGGTGGGCCGCTTCCAGGGCTCCCGGTACTTCTCCCTGGTGGCGAGGCCGGAGACCTACCGCGAGGTGGATGCGTCCCTGGCCCGGGGCGAGACGATGATGGCCCTGGTGATCCCGGTCGACTTCGGGCGGCGGGTGGCCTCAGGGCGGAAGGCGGAGGTGCAGGTCCTGGCCGACGGCAGCGATGCCAACACCACGACCCTGGCCCTCTCCTACGCCGATGCCATTGTGCAGGGCTACTCCCAGGAGATCCTGGTGGAGAAGGCCCGGAGTCTCACGGGCCGTCCGCCCACCCTGCCCCTCGACCTGCGTTTCCGGGCCTGGTTCAACACGGACATGGAATCCCGGATCTTCATCGTGCCGGGGCTCATCGCCGTGATCATGATGCTCATCACGGCCCTGCTCACCTCCCTCACGGTGGCGCGCGAGTGGGAGTCGGGCACCATGGAGCAGCTCATCTCCACTCCGCTGAGCGGGAGCGAGCTGATCCTGGGCAAGCTCGCGCCCTACTTCACCATCGGCATGCTGGACATGCTGCTCTCCGTGCTGGCCGGGCGCTTCCTCTTCGGCGTCCCCATCCGGGGCAGCCTGGTGCTCCTGTTCGCGGTTTCCGCCATCTACCTGGTGGGGGCGCTTTCCCTGGGCATCCTCATCAGCGCCAAAGCCAAGACCCAGCTCCTGGCCAGCCAGTTCGCCTTCGTCGCCACCTTCCTCCCCGCCTTCCTGCTCTCTGGCTTCATGTTCGACATCGGGAACATGCCCAAGCCCCTCCAGGCAGTGACCTATCTCATCCCCGCCCGATACTTCGTGGTCTTCCTGCGGGGCCTCTACCTCAAGGGGACCGGCCTCGCCCAGCTGTGGCCCGACTGCCTGCTGATGGTCGCCTTCGGCGCCCTGATGCTTCTCCTCGCGATCCGCAGTTTCAGGAAGCGGCTGGCCTGAGAAGGGACCTTCATGCTCGAACGCCTCTACCGGATGCTCGTCAAGGAATTCATCCAGGTCCTCCGGAACCCCAGGATGCGGGCCGTCCTGTTCGTGATGCCCGTGGCCCAGGTGATCATCATCGGCTACGCGGTGAGCACCGACGTCCGCCATGTACCCATGGCCGTCTACGACCTGGACCGCACGCCCGCCACCCGGGACCTGATTTCCCGCTTCGAGGCGTCGGGCTGCTTCGACGTGGTGCGGCGGGTCACCTCGGAATCCGAGATCCAGGACGTGCTGGACTCCGGGGAAGCGAAAGCCGTGCTCCGGCTCAACCACGGCTTCGCCGGGGCGCTGGCCGGCGGAGGCGGCGCCTCGGCCCAGTTCCTCCTGGACGGCTCGGACTCGAACACCGCCAGCGTCGCGATGGCCTACGCCAGCAGGATCACGGCCCGGTTCAACCAGTCGATCCTGGAGCAGCGCTTCGCGCGCAGGGCCGGGGTGCGCCTGGATGCCGAGCCCGTGGTCCTCGTGTCCCGCGCCTGGTTCAACGCCAACCTGGACAGCAGGAACTACTTCGTGCCAGGTGTCCTGGCCATGCTCGTGGCCGTGCTCACGATCATCCTCTCCAGCATGTCCATCGTGCGGGAACGGGAGATCGGCACCATGGAGCAGATCATGGTCACCCCCATCGGGCGCCTGGAGTTCATCCTGGGCAAGACGATCCCCTTCGCGGTCATCGGCTTCGTGGACGTCGCCCTCATCGCCCTCATCACGGTGTTCTGGTTCCGGGTCCCCATGCTCGGCTTCCCGCCGATCCTCTTCCTCGGCACGGGCCTGTACCTCCTCTGCACCCTCGGCGTGGGGCTCTTCATCTCCACCGTGAGCGCCACCCAGCAGCAGGCCATGATGACGGCCTTCTTCTTCATGCTCCCCGCCTTCATGCTCTCGGGGTTCGTCTACCCCATCGCCAACATGCCGAAGGTGGTCCAGATCCTCACCTGCCTGAACCCCCTGCGCTACTACCTCGTGATCATCCGGGGCGTGTTCCTCAAGGGGCTGGGCCTCCAGGTGCTCTGGCCCCAGATGCTGGCCCTGGCCCTGCTCGGGAGCGCCATGCTGCTCCTCGCCGCCGGCAGGTTCAGGAAGACCATGGCCTGAGGCCCCCGCCACTGGCCCGGCCCCCGGGTCGGGACCAGATGCCCGGCCTCGTGCCCCCTGTCGCTACAATGGTGGGTTGAGGTGCCGATGCTTCCCCTTGCCTCCCGGATCCGTGATGCCCGACTGCTGCCCCTGGCGGACAAGGTGCTGCGTGGTGAGCGGCTGTCCTTCGAGGACGGCCTCCTGCTCTACGCGACGCCGGACCTCTCGGGCGTGGGCGCCATGGCCAACCACGTGCGAACCCGGCTGCACGGCCGCAAGTCCTACTACGTGGTGAGCCGGCGGCTCTCCTACACGAACGTCTGCTACACCCACTGCCAGTTCTGCGCCTTCCAGGCCAAGCCCGGCGATCCCCGGGCCTACGCCCTGTCGGCCGAGGACATCATCCGGGAGCTTGAGAAGCCCGAGAACGACGGCGTCCGCGAGCTGCACATGACCTCGGGCCACAACCCGAAGCTGAAGATCGACTACTTCGAGGACCTGTTCCGGAAGATCAAGGCCCGTTTTCCGTCCATCCACCTCAAGGTCTTCACCATGATCGAGATGGACTACTACGCCCGCATCTCAGGCCTGTCCACGGAGGCCTTCCTGGACCGCTGCATGGCCGCCGGACTGGAGAGCTGCCCCGGTGGCGGCGCCGAGATCTTCGACGAGGAGCTGAGGGAGAAGATCTGCATCGGCAAGAAGGACGCCCAGGTCTGGCTGGACACTGCGGCCCTCTGCCACCGCAAGGGGATCCCCACCAACTGCACCATGCTCTACGGCCACATCGAGGAGGCCCGCCACCGGGTGGACCACCTGCTGCGGCTGCGCGACCTGCAGGATCGCTCCCTCGCGGCGGGCTTCGCCGGCTTCCTGGCCTTCATCCCCCTCGCCTACCAGAACGAGGACAACGAGCTGAGCGCCACCCATGTCATCCACGAGACGACGGGGACCCAGGACCTGCGCGAGATCGCCGTCGCCCGCCTCCTGCTCGACAACATCCCGCACATCAAGGCCTACTGGGTCATGATCTCGCCGGGCCTGGCCCAGGTCGCCCTCAGCTACGGCGCCGACGACGTGGACGGCACCGTGATCGCGGAGGAGATCGCCCACGACGCCGGCGCCAAGACACCCCAGGGCCTCACCCAGGGCGAGCTGGACCGGCTCATCCGGGAGGCCGGCTACGAGCCCCTGGAACGGGACAACCTCTACAACACCTACGAAACAGCCGCGGTCTAGTCCACTTTGCGCTTCTCGTAGGCCTTCGTCGGGTCCAGGGGGGACACGAACCGGCTGCCCCACAGGCGGTCGAAGATGGCCGCGCCCTGGGTGGCGAGGACCGGGTCGCGGAAGAGGGCCTCCACGTTCCGGGAGTCCATGAAGTAGCCTTCCTCCCAGTTGCTGGTGCCCACCCACAGCACGGCGTCGTCCACCACCAGGTACTTGCTGTGGACGGTCCGGGCGTAGGGGATGTGGCCTTCCGAAGCCTCGGGGATGGAGGCGATGCGCACCTCCAGGTTGGGGATGAGGGTGAGGGACTTGAGGTGCGGCAGGGCCCGCCCCCCGAGCACCCAGTCGGAGACCAGCAGCTGCACCTTCACGCCCCGCACGGCGGCGGCGCGGAGCGCGTTGTCCAGCACGGGCCAGAAGCGGTCCTGCCCAGCCACGGGGGAATAGGTCAGCAGCTGGACGCGGATCCGCTGCTTGGCCTGCCCCAGCAGCTCCACCAGGGCGTCCAGGGCGGGCCGGATGTTCCCCGGCGTCAGGAAGGGCGGGCTCGCCACCAGTTCCGCGTCAGGCCTGGCCGGCAGGGGCTTGGCGGCCTTCGGAAGATCGGGCAGCTTGTGAGTCTCCGCGAAGCGCCAGTCGATGCCGAAGAGCTCCTCCAGCGGTCCCACCAGCCGCGGATCCGTGGTCCGCACGCCCAGCTCATGGATCTCCTCCAGGGCCCGCCAGTCGAAATTCTGGCTGCCGAAGTAGGCCTCCCGCCCGTCCACCAGGAAGTACTTGGCGTGCAGGATCCCGCCGGACACCCCCGTGAGGTCGAAGCTCCGCACCTCGGCCCCGGGGATGGCCTTCAGCCGCGCCACGGAGGCCGGATCCTGGCCGAGCATCTTCGCCGAGAGCAGGAAGCGGATCTTCACCCCGCGGGCCCCGGCCTTCTCCAGTTCGGCCAGTACCGGCTCCAGGGCGCTGTGGGGGCGGTTCGTGACGTAGAACTCCCCGAAGTCCAGGCTCTGCCGGGCGGAGCGGATCATGGCGACCCATTCATCCTTGGCATAGGGCAGACCCTGGTCCCCGAGCCCGGTCTCCACCGGCACGGACTGGACCAGGTGGCTCAGGCCGGAGGGTGGGGCGGCGGCCAAGCCCAGGGCCACTCCCCCCGCAATGCAACCAAGGAGCAGGCCCCGGAGGGGACGGTTCAGGATCATGATGGCCTCCCCAGGTACCCTGCCCCGCCCGTTGACGCTCCGCAAGGGGCCTGCTGAGCTGGACCCATGGAAACCAAGGCCGAGCTGCGCGCCCACTACATGGCCCTCCGGGGCGCCCTTCCGGAGGGGGAACGGGAAGCCTCCTCCGCGGCCATCGCCGGCCACATCGGGCGCTTCTGCCGGGACCGCCGCTTCACCCGCCTCGGGGCCTTCTGGCCTTTCGGGGCGGAGGTGGACTTGCGGCCAGCCGTGGCCGCCCACCCGGACTGGCTGTGGTTCTTCCCCCGCGTGGCCTCCACCCAGCCCCCTCGCCTGGCCTGGGGCACGGAGCCCCTGGAGAAGGGCCACTGGGGCCTCATGGAGCCCGCCCTGGCCCACCACTTCCTCCCGCCCGTGCAGCTCCTCCTGGTGCCGGGCCTGGCCTTCGACGAGGACGGCTACCGGCTCGGCTATGGCCGCGGCTTCTTCGACGCGCTCCTGGCGAAGCTTCCGGAGGATGTCGTCACCCTGGGCACGGGATTCGAGGCCCAGATGCGCCAGATCGTCCCCGTGGAGCCCCACGACTGGCCCGTCCAGGGCCTCCTGAGCGAGCGCGGGATCCGCTGGCTCACGGCCGGCAACCGGTAGCCGCTATCCCAGCTTCAGGATGCTCGACCCGTCGGCGTAGTCCTCGGTGCTCGCCTCGCGCATCTTCTGGAGCACCTGGACGAGGCCGCGGATCCGCTCGACCATCTCGCCGATCTTGCCGAGCTTGACCTCCTCGGGGTACTTGCGCTGCAGCATCTCCACCTGCATGAGGATGATGGCCAGCGGATTGTTGATCTCGTGCTTGAGGGTGCCCGCCATCTTGCGGAAGGAATCCAGCCGCTCGGCGGCCAGGGCCCGCTGCTGCAGCTCCGTATGGCCGCGCAGCACCTGGAGCCGGTGGTGCAGCGCCTCCCAGCGGAACCCCTCCGCCAGCCAGTCCGTGGCGCCGGCCTGCATGAGGCGGGGCGTGTCCTCCTCCGTGCAGCGCACCACCAGGATCGGGGTCGTGGAGAAGGAGGGATGGTGGCGGTAGGCCAGGATGCAGGCCTCGGGATCCTGCACGCCCTTCGCGTCCACCACCAGGAAGCGGAAGCGCGGCAGGGGCGGAAGGGGCGGCTCCTCTTCCAGGGGGAAGAGCCAGACGTCGCTCACCTCGGCCACCGTCTGGAAGAGCCCCAGGAGGGTCAGCTCGTCCGTCACCAGGCCCAGCAGGGGACGGTTCGGTTCCTCCGGCTGGGTGTCGGGACCCTCCGGAAGCAGGATGGACAGCGTCTGGTCGCCCCAGGCCCACCGGATTCCGGCCTCCCGGAGGACGCGAAGGGTCCAGGGATCGGGAACGGGCGAGTGGAGGCCCGCCGGAAAGGCGAGGCGCAGCAGGTGGCAACCCCGGTCCGTATCCCACCGGCCGGCCACGGAACTCCCGGTTCCGAGCTGCATCAGCACCGGCTCCACCAGCCCCGACAGGGCCGTGAGGACGGGTCCCGTCCCCACCCAGGCGGATCCCTTGGGCGCGTCCTCGATGGCCAGGAGGGACCCGCGGATGTGCGTGAGGGGCCCCCAGCGGCGGATCACCTCCTCCTGGATCTGCTCGAGGCGCCAGGGGTGCCCTGCGGCGGCACCCTCCTCTGCGAGGTCGGCTTGCTGGCCATGCTCCAGGAGCTCGCAGAGCTGGGAAAGCTGCTGCTGGATGGCCATCCCCGACGTGCCGGAAAGCCCCTCGGACCAGCTCCGCAGGCGCCGGATGGGCACCGCGATCGCCGCCAGGAGCTGGCCGTGCTGGTCCAACTCCCGCTGCCGCTCGTGGCGCAGGCGAAGCAGTTCGCCGTGCAGCTCCGCCTGGCTCAGGGCCCGGCGGTGGAGCATGGCCTGCCGGAGCGCCAGCGACCCCTGGCGCACGAAGGCCTGGAAGAGGGCCAGGTCGAAGCGGCTGAAGGGCCGCCCCTCGGACTCACGATCCAGGTAGAGGGCCCCCTGGATCTCCTCGTCCGCCCCCAGGGGGGCGCACATCAGGGATCCCCGGTGGAGCTCCACCAGGCTGAACCCGCCGAAGCGGGGGTCTCCCAGCGGCTGATTGGAGAGCACGGCCGTGCCTTCCCGATTCACGTAATCGAGCACTGAGCGGGACAGACCGATGCCCTCCTGCACATCCCCCACCCGATAGGCCGTCCGCCAGGTGCCCTCGGGCTGCTTCATGACCAGGAAGCCCCGGTCCCCCCCCAGGAGGTGGAGGGACTCATCCAGCAGGCCCTTCACCATGCTCTCGGGGTCCATCTCCCTGAGCAGTTTCTCCGTCGATCGGTGCAGCAGCTCGATGCCCCGCACCAGGGCCATGGCCTGGGCCGGTTCGGGCTTCACTTCCTCGAAGAGATCCCCCACCCGTTCGATGAAGGTGGTGCCGTCCAGCCCCGGGAACCCCTCGGTGAATCGGAGCGTCCATCCCCCCAGCATCAGTTCGTCCCCGTCCTGGAGGGCGTTGCCGTGGGGGTGGTTGAGGGGCAGGCCGTTGAGGAAGGTGCCGTTGGAGGAATCGAGGTCGCGGACCCACCAGATGCCGCTGTAGCGGTTGATCTGGGCGTGTTCCCGGGACAGCTCCGGCTGGCTCGGATGCGCCAGCGTGCAGGTCAGGGGGTCCCGCCCCAGGATGCAGGTCTCCTGCAGCGCATGCCGGATGAGCTGGGTTCCCTCCGTCCAGGACAGGTAGGGCATCGGACCTCCACCCTGGCTGTTTCGGGAGGAGGCCGGAAAACCTGAGCTTCGTCAGGCCGGCAAGGGATACCGCGTGGCTTTCGACCGGCTGGGCCGGAAGAGCAGCAGGGTGTGGCCGATGGTCCAGACGTGCTGGAGGCCCTCCACCGCGCCGCAGAGGGCGGCGGCGGCCGTGGCCTCGTCCTCGAAGCTGTTGGGATTGATCTTGACCTTCACCAGCTCGAGGCTGTCCACCATGATGTCGAGTTCCGCGGCCTGGGCGGGCGTCACGCCGCCCTTGCCCACGTGCATGACCGGCTTCAGGTGGTGGGCCTGGGCCTTGAGGAACTGGCGCTGTTTCGGCGTGAGCATCGGATCTCCGGATCCAACCAGTCTATCCTCGAAGCCGAGGTGCCCCATGATCCGCCGGATGCTGCTCTCCCTCGCGACCCTGGCCTGCCTGGCCGCCCCGCCCCGGACAATGCGGGTGGACTACGGCCACACCGGCGATGCCGCCGGCGAGACCTTCGGCCTCGAACGCGTGGTGGCGGAGCCCCTGCCCTGGCCCGGCGATCCCGCCAAGGCCCTGGATGCCAGCAACCTGGGCAAGTACTTCTTCGAGGTGGATGACAAGGCCACCGGCAAGGCCCTCTATTCCCGCGGTTTCGCCAGCATCTTCGGCGAGTGGGAGACCACGGACGAGGCCCGGACCCTCCGCCGGACCTTCTCCGAATCGCTGCGCTTCCCGGAGCCCGACGGGCCCGTCCGCATCCACCTGAAAAAGCGGGACGCCGCCAACGCCTTCAAGGATGTCTGGACCTTCGACCTGGATCCCCGGGACCCCTCCATCGACCGGTCCATGCCACCCAGTCCCGGGGCCGTACTGGCCCTCCAGAAGGACGGGGATCCGGCGGGCAAGGCCGACTTCCTCATCCTGGGCGACGGCTACACCGCCGCGGAGCGGCCGAAGTTCGAGAAGGACGCCCGCCGCCTGATGGAGATGCTCTTCGCCCAGAGCCCCTTCAAGGAGCACCGCGCCGACTTCAACGTGTGGGCCATCTGCCCGCCCGCCCAGGAGAGCGGCATCTCCCGGCCCTCCACCGGCGTGCATCGCCATTCACCCCTGGGGGCCACCTACGACGCCTTCGGCAGCGAACGCTACATCCTCACCTTCGACAACAGGGCCTGGCGCGAAGCCGCCTCCTTCGCCCCCTATGAGTTCGTGGAGATCCTGGTGAACGGCCAGACCTACGGCGGCGGCGGCATCTTCAACCTCTTCAGCACCGTGGCCGCCGACAATGCCTACTCCTCCTATGTCTTCGTCCACGAGTTCGGCCACCACTTCGCCGGCCTGGCCGACGAGTACTACACCTCGGACGTGGCCGTGACCAACAGCCCCGCCCGACCCGAACCCTGGGAGCCCAACGTCACCGCCGACCCCAGGCATCCCAAGTGGGCCGCCCTGCTGAGCTCCGCCGCGCCCCTGCCCACCCCCTGGAAGAAGGCCGAGTTCGAGACCTTCAGCCACGCCATCCAGAAGGAGCGCCGCGCCATCCGGGCCGCCAACAAGCCCGAATCCGAGATGGACGCCCTCTTCGCCCGGGAGAAGGCCTTCGAGACGAAGCTCCTCGGCACCGACACCCACAGCGGCCAGGTGGGCGCCTTCGAGGGCGCCAACTACGAGGCCGCCGGCTACTACCGCAGCCAGGAGGACTGCATCATGTTCACCCGCGACAGCGTGCCCTTCTGCGCCGCCTGCCGGGCCGCCATCGAGAAGGTGATCCGGATGTACGCCAGGTAGGGACGCCGGCCCCCCTCCTCAGGCCGGTTCCAGCATGCGCCTGAGGAGGCGGCCGAACAGCCCGGCCAGGAACGCCACCGCGAACCCGAAGACCGCCGCAAACACGATCTCGAAGGGCCAGAGGTTGTGCGACGTGGGGTCCCGCAGGCCATCCACCACCACCCGCGCCATCACCGCCCCGGGCACCGCGCCCCCGGCGGCGAAGGTGGCCCCGACCGGCCCGAGCCGGCTCCAACCCGCCGCCCCGGCGGCGACGCCCACGAAGGCGAGGAAACCCACGATCGCCAGGGGTGAGGCGAAGGTGAATCGGTTGTAGGGGGCCAGCCACCAGGGGATCCCCGCGGCGAGGAAGGCCGCTGCGGCCGTCCCCACGAAGGCCGCGCTCATCGGTTCCCGGCTCCACCTCATCTCAATCCCCCACCGGTCCCGAGGCCAGGGCGAGGGGTGAGTCCCCCGCCGTCAGCAACCGCTCACGCCGGGCCTTCAAAATCCGATCGCGGATCTCCGCCGCCTCCTCGAACTTCATGTGGGAGGCCAGTTCCTTCATGCGCTTCTCCAGCTTCGCCACCTCGCGCTCGAAGGCCTTGTCCTCCAGGTAGAGCAGCGGTTCCTCGGCGGCCTGCTCCTCCCTGGCGACGTTGATGAACTCCCGGGCCAGGGCCTCGCCCATGACATCGTCCAGGTTCCGCTTCACGGTCTCCGGGGTGATGCCGTACTCGGCGTTGTGGGCCAGCTGCTTCTGGCGGCGCCGTTCGGTTTCGCCGATGGCCTGCTTCATGTACCCGGTCATCACGTCCGCATAGAGGATCGCCTTGCCGTTCACGTGGCGGGCGGCCCGGCCGATCGTCTGGATCAGCGAGCTGTCCGAGCGGAGAAAGCCCTCTTTGTCGGCGTCGAGGATGGCCACCAGCGACACTTCGGGCAGGT
>Ga0079306_1000444_pt1 | contig 38663 bp, 31 predicted proteins | sample Methanotroph_Enr_FD_79181 | JGI IMG/M metagenome (GOLD analysis project Ga0079306, IMG submission 79181) | Enriched soil microbial communities from Old Woman Creek wetland in Ohio, USA - Methanotroph_Enrichment_5 | ecosystem: Environmental > Terrestrial > Soil > Wetlands | place: USA: Ohio... | reverse complement strand
GTATCTTGACTTTCTCGAGGATGTGATGGCGGACTGGAAGGCTCACCATGGAAAATAGACAGCTCTCGGTTGTCCTGGGGTCTTACAACCGGTTGAAGTTCCTTAAGCTAACGATTTACAGCATCCGCCGCGAGCTGCAGGGATGTCCCTTCCCCTGCGAGATCATCGTCGTTGATGGCGGCTCCAGCGACGGTTCCCTGAGGTGGCTCGCCAGGCAGAAGGACATCATCACCATCGTGCAGCATAACCGCGGCCAGTGGCGGGGCGCACAAATTGTACGCCGCTCCTGGGGTTACTTCATGAACCTCGGGTTCAAATGTGCCCAAGGGAAGTACGTCTGCATGCTGAGCGATGACTGCCTGGTGGTGCCAGGCGCAATCCGCAACGGAGTGAATCTATTTGAGGCGCGGCTTTCTGCCGGCGAAAAGGTGGGGGCGCTGGCATTTTACTGGCGCGACTGGCCCTTGCAGCAGACCTACCGGGTTGGGGAGACCCTGGGCGGCAAGATGTTCGTCAATCACGGCCTGTATCTGAAAGAGGCGCTTGAAGCCGTCGGTTTTATCGATGAGGAGAGCTACTTCTTCTACCAAGCTGACGGTGACCTCTGCCTGAAGATGTGGCAGGACGGTTATTCATGCATTGATTCGCCCGATTCATACATCGAACATTACTGCCACGCCAACCTTGAGGCTCGGGAGTCAAATCGGGAAAGGCAGCAAAAAGACCATGCAACCTATCTGAAACGGTGGGAAGGGATCTTTTATTGCGTCGAAGCAAACAACACCGGCAGATGGATAAGCAAGGAATTCGTGGATACCGACTCGGTCGTCAATAATTTCAAGCGCGCCGATGCCTTCAACTGGTACGTGAAGAAAAAGATACTGGCGTTGTTGGGGGTGCTAAAAGGGAATCCAAGCCGGAAACGCGGGGGACCGGGCGTGCTGAACGGTTAGCCGGAACTCTTGACTGAGAATTTGTAAGGGACGCCGTGCCAATGAGGTGGACTGAAAATTGACCAGAATCGTCGGGCCAGAGATGGGTGTCGGAACCAATAACCAAGACCGCCGGGAAAAGTGGCTTGAAGCCGCGCTGTGTTCCCTTCCTGCGGGAGCACGGGTCCTGGATGCCGGGGCCGGACAGCAGAAGTACAGGAAATTCTGCGAGCATCTCCGGTATGTAGCCCAGGATTTCGCCCGATATGACGGCAAAGGCGATGCCCGAGGCCTGCAAACCAGTACCTGGGATCAGTCGAACCTCGACATCGTGTGCGATATCACGGCGATCCCTGAGCCGGACCGGTCATTCGACGCGATCATGTGCATTGAGGTGCTTGAGCATCTTCCGGAGCCCTTGGTGGCGTTGCGCGAGTTCGCCCGACTGCTTCGGCCCGGCGGGCAGCTGATCCTGACCGCACCGTTTTGCTGCCTGACCCATTTCGCCCCGTACCACTTCTACACCGGGTTCAGCAGGTACTTTTATCAAACTCACTTGCCGGCATGCGGTTTCGAGATCGACGACCTGGTCGATAACGGGAATTACTTTGAGTACCTGGCCCAGGAACTGCGCCGCGTTCCGACGGTTTCGGATCGGTTCGTGTCTAAGCGCCCGACGCTGCTGGAGCATCTAGCTACCCGTTTGGTGCTCAGCATGCTCAAACGTTTCAGTGCCAACGACAGGGGGTCATCCGAATTGCTGCATTACGGCTGTTTTGCCAGGGCGACCAAGAAATGAAGGCGTGGGAAAAGTTGTGGAGAGGGGTGAAACTTGTCTATCCACGGTACTCCTATAACGCCAAAGCGATGTTCAGACAAGCTGCCGCTGCTGCAGATGTCAAGGAACATCTTCTCTATAGTGTTGCCTCCCGCCCTTTCGCCGGTCGCTTCGCCTATGAAGGTAGCCCAGACATCTCGCGTTCCTTTGCAACCTATTCATCCTACCAGCAAACAGGATACATCGGTAGGGTCCGTGATGTGACTTTCATCGAGCCGTTGTTTGGCTTTGTTGTCATGAACGGTGGCCAGTACTTCAGGGAATCCGTCCCATACTGCGACGATAGTTCGATGCCGCCTCCCTTTGTTCTCGACAACCGGGGATACCAAAACAGAACCTGCTTCAAAGAGGCAATATCGATACGGTACGGGTGGGACAATTACTGGCATTTTTACAATGACGCACTAGGGACACTTGCGTTTCTTTACAGTAAAGGAGTCCCAACGGATATCCCTGTTGTGGTTCCGGAAGGGGCTCTGCAGTACAGTTATGTACGTGAGGTCTTGAAAACTCACAAGTTTTTCAAGTCGATACATTTTGTTTTCCAAAAGCCCGATCAATGGATAGAATGTGAAAATATCTGGTTCGGCAAGGTCCTGCCTAACACCAGGGAAAACCTGCTAAATGTAGTACCCTTGATAGACTGCGGCAATCCTTCAGGCGCGTTGCAAGGCAGAAAGCTCTATGTCTCCAGGCGAGGCTGTGCGACGAGAAACCTTGCTAACGTGCGCAGCATAGAAGCCATTGCTGAGCGGCACGGCTTCCGAGTCCTTGACACCGTGCGGCTCGATGTTGCTGCGCAAAAAGCCGCCTTCCGTTCGGCGGAGGTCGTCGTCGGAGTGCACGGCGCAGGTTTATCCAACTTGCTATTCGCCTGTGACAGCCACCCGAAGGTTTTGGAAATTTTCCCCAGCAGCTTGGTTCCGCCTCATTATTACTGGCTGTCCAGGGAACTTGGGTACGAGTATCGAGCGATGCTCGGCTCCACCCTCGCTTCAGACGGCACGTTCTACCTGGATGAAGCAGCATTTTCAGCGGAGTTAGAAAGGTTATGAGCTGGAGCAACTTTGCACAGAACTCCATATGGCTAACAGCATGATCATCACCACGCTCATGGGGGGGCTCGGCAACCAGATGTTCCAGTACGCGGCGGGGCGGCGTCTGGCATATCGGTTGGGTGTGGCCTTGAAGCTAGATCTGTCCCGGCTTGGTAACGAGCCAACCGGTGTTACGCCGCGCTGCTATGCGCTGGACCACTTTCCCATTCATGCCGGGCCAGCGACCTGCGAGGAGGTCTCCAGCCTGTACCAGCCGCAACCGGGCAGGATACGGCGCGTATTAAACCGGATGGGCCGTTGGCAGCGCATCACCCACATAAGGGGCTCGAAACACCGATTCGAGCCGGAGGTTCTTCAGTTGCCCGACGGCGTCTTGCTGGATGGCTACTGGCAGAGTGAAAGGTATTTCAGCGACATAGCTGCTGTGATCCGCAACGAGTTTGCACCGCTTGCTCAGCCGGAGGGGCACAGCCGTGACATTGCCAGCGCTATCGAGGCATGCACTGCCGTGTCGATCCATATCCGCAGGGGCGACTACGTGACCGATGCAACGATCGCCGCGAAACATGGGACCTGCAGCGCCCTGTACTACCAAAGAAGCGTGGACCTTGTGGCGGCACGTACGGAAAACCCACATTTCTTCGTGTTCACCGATGACCCGGTTTGGGTGAGGGATAATTTCCAGATCCCCCATGCCATGACCCTCGTGGACCACAACGGCCCGGGTCAAGCGCACGAAGACCTGATGCTTATGAGTGCTTGCAGACATCACATCATCGCCAACAGCTCCCTCAGCTGGTGGGGTGCCTGGCTCGATCCCCGACCCGACAAGATCGTCATAGCACCCTCGCGCTGGTTCATTGACCCGGCCATCGATGCGCGCGACCTGACGCCGGAGTCCTGGCTGAGGGTAGCTGGATGAGCGGACCGCGCGTCACGGTGCTTATGTCGGTCTATAACGGCGGGCCTTACCTGCGGGAGGCCGTGGAAAGCATCCTCAGGCAGAGCTTCTCCGACTTCGAGTTCCTCATCATCGACGATGGCTCTCAGGATGACAGCGTCGCCATCGTCGAAGCTTATAAGGAGCCCCGAATCCGGCTGATCCGCAACGGTGGCAACCTTGGATTGTCGCTCTCCTTGAACAAGGGGCTCGAACTGGCCCGGGGAGAATACGTGGCGCGGATGGATGCGGACGACATCAGCAGACCCGAGCGCCTGGCGCTCCAGGTCGCCTTCCTGGATGCGCACCCGCAGGTTGGCGTCTGCGGCAGTTGGGTCAGGTTTTTCCCGAAAGCGCAGGGCGCACTGTGGAAACTTCCGCCAAGCTCCGAGCAGATACGGTGCTGGCAGTTCCACACCGTCGGCGTCGCCCATCCCGCGGTCATGCTGCGCCGGCGCTTTTTCGCAGAACATGGTCTGATCTATGATCCCCTCTGCCGTTACGCGCAAGACTTCGAGCTGTGGGGGCGCGCCATTCGCTACATGGAGTTCGCCAACATCCAGAGGGTGTTGCTCGATTACCGGCTCAGTCCAGGGCAGGTCGGTGCCGCGCACGGCCCGGAACAGCTTGCCACAGTGACTCCTTTGCGACTTGAGCGGGTGAGGGAACTGGGGCTGGAACCGACACAGGAGCAACAGCACTGGCACGAGATGATAATGAACGGTGGCTTGCCAGCTGAATCGGCGTCTCTCGATCGGGCGGAGCAATGGCTCGTGCAGTTGGAGTCGGCAAACCGGGCTCTCGGCAACTATCCGGCCGATTGTTTCTCCCGCAGGCTGCTCGATATCTGGTTTTCAGCCTGCCTGAGCATCGCGGGTGCGCCTGGCTGCACCTTGAGCAGGTGCCTGAACTCCCCGCTGTGGTCCACCGTGCCTTGGGGGGCGTGGCATCGGATACGTGCCGTTGCGGCGTGGCTGGCGCACCGCAGGGCGTGGGAAGCCATGCGAGGCCAACGACATGGCTAAAGGCATGAAGATACTTGTCATCGTCCCCGATGCCGCGCAGTACGGCGGGACGAGCACCTTCCTGGAACGGCTTCTGGATATCCACGCCCGGCAGGGAGTCGTGACCACGCTATTGGTGCCCGAAGGCCGATCCCATCCCTCACTAGTGTCACTTGCCCAAAAGCATGGAGCGGAGCTGCTCCGGTCGCCGAACCGGGCCACACCCGATACGGCGCCGTTCTTGACGCCGATTCTCGATCTGCTCTTTTCCTGGCGGGCCGTTGCCTCCCGGCGTCCCGACCTAGTCGTGGTCTCTACCGGCGACCCGGGCAGGATGTCCGTTGCCCTGTATTTCCCGGTCCCGGTACTCTATATTCTGCACAGCACACCCGAGTACGGTTTCCGTTTGCTCCCGAGGTGGTATATGGGGCTCGGTGCGAGACTTGGCAACCGGGTGATGACCGTTTCTCAGGCGGCAGCCGAAGAGGTTTGCCAGACCATGGGGGTCCCGCGTTCCAGAATTTCCGTTGTCCACAACAGCTGCCGCAGTCCCGAAAGGTTGCAGGGGGAACCGGGCCCGCTGGTCATCCTGACTGCCGGCCACCTGGTCGCCTACAAAGACCCCTGGACTTGGCTGGAGGTTGCCCGAACGGTCCTGCAGGGCTGTCCCAGCGCGACGTTCGTCTGGCTGGGGGACGGCGAATTGCTGCAGGAGCTGCGCGCCAGGGCGCGGGAGCTGTGTCTGGAAGACCGGATCCTGTTCCCGGGCTACCATGCCGACCCGACTGCATGGTTTGTTCGGGCTCGAATCTACCTGCAGCCCAGCCTAAGGGAGAGCCATGGTATTGCGGTCCTCGAGGCCATGAGCCACGGACTCCCGTGTGTGGTTGCGGCCGCGGGGGGACTGCCGGAGTCGGTACTTAACAACGAGACCGGCTACGTTTGCGCACCCCGGGATGTGGCCGGTTTTACGGATCGCATTCTGGCACTTCTGCGAGACACCGCATTGCGGAGTCGGTTGGGAACTGCTGGCCGGGTGCGTGCAGAGGAAATATTTTCTGAGACTGCGCAGGAACGGAAAATCCTGGCGCTGTACGACAGACTGACAGGGAAATTGGGGTAACCGATGAGTTCCTTTCACCTGACGACGCCGGTCGTCCTGCTGGTCTTCAACCGGCCGGCGCAGACCGCACGCGTCTTTGCTGCTATCCGGGAAGCCCGTCCTGTGCAGTTGCTCATCATTGCCGACGGCCCGCGAGAGGGCCATCCCGACGATGGAGCGCTCTGTGCCGAGGTGCGTCGCATCATCGCTCAGGTCGATTGGCCCTGCGAGGTGGTGAAGAACTACTCGGATGTCAACCTAGGGTGCAAATATCGGCCGATCACCGGGCTCGATTGGGCATTTGGTCTGATCGACGAAGCTATCATACTGGAAGATGATTGCCTTCCTGATCCGAGCTTTTTCAGGTTCTGCCAGGAGTTGCTGCAGTTCTATAGAGACGACGAACGGGTGATGATGATCTGCGGAACCAACTGGCTGGGGACGTTCAAAGCTGAGCGGCCCCAGAGCTACTCTTTCACCCACTATGACTGCGTCTGGGGCTGGGCTTCCTGGCGCAGGGCCTGGCGTTTAAATGACGGCGACCTTTCGTTGTGGGGCGACCAGGCCGTAAAGGATAGGGTGAGGAGCACTCTCAGGTCCGATGCGTATTACCGGTTGCGCGCGGCGACCTTTGACCAGGTCTGGCAGAACAAGGTCGTTACCTGGGATTACCAGTGGGGCTGTTCCAGGCTGATTAACGGCGGTCTTGCTATCGTCCCGAGCATCAACCTCGTGGCCAATATCGGCTACGGGGCTAACGCGACTCACACGATTGTGCTGGACGAAGAGCTGGCCTCGATTGCTACTGGCAGGGCTGCATTCCCGCTGGTACACCCTGATGCGACTGAACCGGATCTGGAGTACGACTTGCGGGTTGTTGACATGATGCGCCGGAAAAAAAGCCTGGTTGCCAGGGTCGTACGGCTCTGGCAGCTGATTGGAATGCGTACGGGCGCTAAAGGGACCTGATACGGCACCTTTGGTTCAAGGTGATGATCTGCAGTTGTCCGGCACGTCTATGAGCTAATTCGATGCTGCGGCTGTTGAGGTTGTGCAAACAGTCGCTTGGTCTTAACTTGTCAGGCAACCTGCTGCTGCGGTGGGGAAGGAGATAGGATGCAGCTTGACCTCTTAATCAAACGCCTGGCGATGCTTTTTGGTGTCGACTTGCGGGCCTATCACCCTGCGCGCTCCGAAGGCGCGAGGCTTGCGCGAATGTTGGCATATCACAAGGTGGACCTGGTGTTGGACGTGGGGGCGAACACGGGGCAGTACGCCCGTTATCTGCGCTCCATCGGTTACCGCGGCAGGATCATCTGTTTCGAGCCGCTTGCGGCAGCCCACGCCAGTTTGTGCCGATGGGCCAGTCGTGATCCGGACGTAACCGTAGCGCCGCGACAGGCGTTGGGTGAAGAGGCTGGGTCGGTTGCCATTAATGTGTCTGCCAATTCGGAAAGCAGTTCGATTCTCGCCGTCGGAGAGGCCCACTTGCTCAGCGAACCGGGTGCCAGGCCGGTAGCCGTCGAGACGGTGGCGCTCAACAGGCTCGACGAGGTTGCCACAGAGTATCTCTTGGCCGATAGCCGGGTCTTCCTGAAGATCGACGTCCAAGGCTACGAGTTGCCGGTCCTGTGCGGCGCAGCGGGGCTGCTCCCTAGAATCCAGGGCCTGCAACTCGAGCTGTCCCTGTACCCCTTGTACGACGGTGAGCCCCTCTATCGGGAGGTAATCGATGCCGTCGAGAGATCGGGGTATACGCTGCACGACGTGAACCCCTGTTTTTCCGACGCAGTGATAGGCAGAACCTACCAGGTCGACGGCATTTTCTTTCGCGAGTAGCGGACCGACCCAAGGCGAATATCCAATGCATAGCCAATTCCTGAAAAAGCTCGACGGCCTTGCCGGCCCACTGCTGATCCGTTTGCTCAACAAACCGGACGCGCACCAGGCCTGCTCCTCGCCCCGTTCGGCCCTCTTCATCCGTCCCGGCGGGATCGGTGATGCCGTACTGCTGGTCCCCACCCTCAGGGCATTGCAGCGTGCACATCCGTCCTGCGCCGTCGATGTCCTTGCCGAGAGTCGCAACGCCTCGGTGTTTGCCCTTGCCCCCGGTATCCGCAGGGTCTACAGCTACAACAGCCCGTCACAAATCGGCGCCGCCCTGGCCGAACGTTACGACGTCGTGATCGACACTGAACAGTGGTACCGGCTCTCAGCAGTTGTCGCCCGGCTTACTGGTGCCCGTGTCCTGATCGGTTTCGCTACCAACGAAAGGAAGCGCCTGTTCACCCACACCGTTCCCTATTTGCAACAGCAGTACGAGGCGTACTCGTTTCTAAGCCTTTTGGAACCGCTGGGGGAGGCGCAGCCAACCAGCATTGAGGTACCCTACCTCACGCTTCCTACTACTGCAGTAGCGGCCGCCCAAAGACTCGTGGTCCCCATGGCAGGGAGACCGTACCTAACCATCTTCCCCGGGGCGAGCGTGCCGGAAAAGCAGTGGGGTACCAGAAATTTCAGGGAACTGGCGGTGAGCCTTGCAGCCAGGGGGATTGGGGTCGTGGTTGTTGGTGGTGCTGATATGCGAGCTGCCGGAGAGGAGATCGCCCGGGGCGGGGGTGCCGTTAACCTGGCGGGTCGGGGATCGCTCGTCGAAACCGCGGCCATCATGGGGCAGGGAAGGTTGCTGGTCAGCGGAGACTCGGGTCTGCTGCACATCGCGGCCGGACTCGGCACGCCGACCGTTTCACTCTTCGGCCCCAGCGATCCCCGAAAATGGAGCCCCAGGGGGGAGCAGCACCGCGTATTCAGCTCCGAGTCTCCTTGCGCCCCCTGTTCCAGGTATGGCACCATACCACACTGCGCTGTGGGCGCCACCTGCATGGCATCAACGAAACCGGCTCAGGTTCTGGACGCCGCTTTGCATCTTTGGGACGGGGCGTCGGCCAAACAGAGAGCGATGTCAAGCTCTTAACCTTCGTAGTCGACTCTCGGTCTATTGAAACATCAGCGCCGATCCACCTTCCGTGTAGACCTGTATCGGAATCAGTACGTCGCTGAACTTAAGAGCCCGGATGTTCCCCATCAGGATGACGTGATCCAGCAGCTGGCGCTGCGCTCGCCTCACCCGCCACTTCCCGCGACTGTTCCATCCTTTTGCTCAGATCCACATTCAGCTTCTCCCGAATCCTCTCTTGATCGTGCCGTGCAGAAACCAGTCGGCCGACTGCAGTAACAGACTTTCGGTCTTCCGATCGAGGTCTATGTCTTTTTCGGAGAAAATGTTGTCTTAGGATCGAGTGCGGTTAGCCCTCCAGCGCCCTGAGTCTCGACCTTATCCTTAAACCTCGTTACCGTTTATGAATATCCTGTTTACAAAAATTATTAACCATCCTATATTCCCCGATGTTTTGGACCTATAGTGATTTCGTCGGCAGCGGCGATGGTATCTGCCTTAGGGCCGGTGCCGGCAGTCTGGCCCAGCCGGTTAAACTTAAGTCATTCTGGATGAACTACCTCAAGGGGAAGCGGTGAGGGTGACGATGTCGGAAACGAACCTACCTGCTCGACAGGAACTGGCCTGGAAATATTTCCCGACGCTCATGCTCTTCGTGCTGGCCTTCGCGGTGCGCTACCACTTTCTGACGACGTATCCCTACCCGATGATGCTTCATGAGCAGGATGCGGTGGGGTACATGGACGTGGCGAAGGACTTCCTCGGCCTGCACCTGCCTGGCGTCGCGGGGCGCCCCCCGGGATACCCGGTGGTGATTGCCCTCTTCGCCCTGCTGCCGGTCCCGCTGGAGTTCGCCGCACGGCTTGCCTCCATTTTCATGGACGCCCTGGTGGTGGTTCCTCTTTTCTCTTTGGCCCGGATCTCCCTTTCCTGTGCCGGCGCCGCAGCGGCCTGCCTGCTTTGGACCTTCTTTGTCTTCAGCCTGATCTTCTCCCCGTCGCCGCTTAGCCAGTCGAGCTGTCTCTGCTACCTTTTGGCTGGCATCGCGCTGCTCTACCACGGGCTTCAAGAGGAACGTGCCGCATGGCTCGGCGCTTCCGGCTTCCTGTTCGCTCTTTGCTACCTGGCGCGGCCGGAAGGGATCGTGGGGTTTGCCTGCGGAGCTGCCCTTTGCCTGGTGTGGCTTTTCCGCACCAAGGCCTGGAACCGTCAGGGGCTCGTGAGAACGGCATCCTTTTTTATCGGGTTTCTGATACTGGCCGGTCCCTTTCTCTACGCACTTCGGGTCAGCATGGGTACCTGGACTATCTCGCCGTTGTCGGCCGCTCACGTCAAGACGGCTGATGTGGTCCTCACGTTGAACGCGCAAGGGGAATTGCAGAAAACGTCTGGCGCGGGGATGTCGGTGTGGCGGGAATACTACGGAACGGTCCCGGTGTTCCTTGGGGCGGTCAAGGCCAACTTTCTGGCTTTCACCGGGGTCTACTGGAGCACCTTTCCGGTTTGGCACCACCTGGTGACCGGGTTGGGCATCCTGGCCCTTGCCTTCAGGTGTCGCTGGCGCATGGTCTTTCTGGCGATCCCGATTGCCGTTATCGCTCCGAGCCTCGTGGTGACGATTCCCAAGACGCATTCGTATCTCTATCCGGCCTATGCCGTCTCCTTCGTCTGTTTCGCAGCCTGTCTGGAGGTCGTTGGATCTTGGGTGGGGCGGGGCGTGGGGCGGCTGTTGCCCGCGCAGCGCCTGAAGGGTGCCAGCCTGGTGCTGCCGGTCGTTGTGCTGGCAATCGTCTGCTCGATTGCCTGGTCATCCTATCGTCAGGCGGATGAGAACTACCGTTCGCCGGGACTGGTCCGTGAGGCGCTAACCACCGAGCGGATTTACAAAGGTGCCGGCGAGTTCATCAAGAGGAATTCAAAGCAAGGTGATGTCATTATGACCCGCTGGGGTGTGGTGGGGTATTTCGCAGATCGGCCGGTGCTGACGCTGCCGAAGGGTGGCGTCAAGGCGGTAGTGGACTACGGCAGGAAAAACGGCGCCCGTTTCCTGCTCGCCGATACCAACTCGATACTTTCGCGCCGGCAGGAACTCATGGAACTCCTGGACCCTTTGCAGGGGAAAAGGGTGGATCCCCAGTACGGCATCGAGGCTGTAACCGGCAATTACTTCGATGACCTGGATGCAGGTTTCGTGCTCTACCGATACAAGTAGCCACTACACAACTAAAAGGAAGCTGTGACGACCGGTCTCCAGCACGCAATAACTGCGGTGTTCCCGCTGTCGCACTGAAAGAGCTGTGCTACTGGATGACCAGCGCCGATTCACCTTCCGCGTAGACCTGTATCGAAATCTTGTCCTTTTGTACCAGTACGTCGCTGAACTTGAGCGCCCGGATGTTTCCCTTCAGGATGACGTGATCCAGCAGCTGGCGCTGCGCGATCGCCTTGCCCGCCAATTCCCGCGACTGTTCCATTCTTTTGCTTAAATCCAGGTTCAGCTTTTCCTGAATCCTGCTCTTGATCGTGCTGTGCAGAAACCAGTCGGCAGACTGCAGAAGCAGGCTCTCGGTCTTCAGATCGAAGTCGACGTCCTCCACGGAAAAGACATTGGTTCTGGTGTCGAAATGCGGCTTGCCGGTCAAATACAACACTCCGTCCAGCGCCCCCTGGGTCTCAACTTTGATCACGAACTTGTCGCCGTTACCGTAGAGTTCGAAGTTCTTCAGGACGATGCTTTTGCCGTCTGAGGTGAACTCCTTGTTGAGCAGCACCGGTGCGGCGGCGTTGACCAGGTCCTTGTAGAAAATCTCGGCGCTCAGCGCAATGCGGAAATTCCGGTCGATGCTGTTTACCAGCTTGAGCGGCGGGAGGGGAAGGGGAGGGACGGCCGCCGGCTCCGGTCCGACCACCAGTTGGACGGCGGTGGTGATCCCGACGCTGAGGCTCACCTTGTTGTTCTGGGCCGTAAGCGGGAACAGGGTGACTTCGCGCGGCGAAAGTTTGAGCCAGGCGCTGTAGTTCTTCTCTACCAGTATCGGCTTCTGGGCGGCCTCCCAGGCCTTGGCCACCCGGTTTCTGAGCGGGAAAATCTGGTTAACGTTCCGGTTGATCTGGTCGGATAACATCTGCTGCAGCGGCAGGGTGAGACCGTCGACGATGTTGCGCGGCTTGAAGGAAAGCGGACCGATACCCACCTCTTCGGCAAAAAGGTTGCCGAGGCCGAGGTAGCGTACTTCGGTTACGAACTGCCAGTCGGGGCTGACCCGGGCGCTGGCCCTGAACTTCAAGACGACGGGGAGCGCGGGGGTGTCGAACATCCCGTAGTTGAGCGAAAGGGAAACAGGAACGGAAAAGTATAGGAAGTTGTCTGCCGCGCTGACGGAGATCGGGCCGTTGCGCACCACGTCCGCGCTCAGCCCCTTGGTCTTGGTGGACCCTTTGTAGAGATCCTTGCGGACCAGCTTGTTGAGCACCTTGGCTACCTCGTCCGAGGTGGCCTCGACCGGCACGCTGATGCTGGAAAGCTCGTTCTTCAGGTCGGTCCGGAAGGCAAGGTCGCCGGGACGCTCGGCGTTGAGCGAGGGCTTTACCGTCGAACAGGCGGCCAGCATCAGGATGAGCGGAATCAGGAACAGCAGGAGCTGTCTTTTGTGGTGCAGCATCTTGAATCCTTGTTTGCAGCAGAATGGGCGCAGCTTCCTGGCCGTGACAGGCTGGATTTCTGTCGGCTATCGCGCAGTTACAGTTCGTAGTGTTCCGGCGTAAAAAGCCGAATTACGGGAAAAGGGCCGTGGGCCGGCTGTGGCGCTCAGGTAGAGTTCCGATCGCTGCGGGACAAGAGGTGGATTTTCTGGAAGGCACGGGTGATACGGTCGCTTTGTAACTGCCAGAGGAGCACGAGGAAGGGGGCCGCCAGCAAGGCGCTTACGAACAGGGAACTGAGGACACCGACCGCGTAGTAGGAGAGGGTGGGGGTGCTCGATGAGACCCTGGCCCATTCGACGAAGGCCACTATTTCGTAGAGCACGGCGACTGCAACCCCGGCCCAGGCGCTCTGCGTCAGCCACTGCAGCGCTCCGTCCCGCAGCTTGGTGAAACTGTAGGCAGACCAGGCCAGGTGCAGGCTGAAAAGGGTCACCAACCACGGTATCAGGCCCAGCTTGAAAAAGACGGAGAGCTTGGAAACCGGCACCAGGACCTGCTCGGCGAGCTCTGCCTGCCAATCCCTGCTGTAATAATGCAAAAGTCCAGTCACGCCGTAAAAGAGGAGTGCTGCGCCGACTGCCAGGCAGATACCCCCGATGACCTCGACCGGCTGGGTGGCTTTTGCGGGAACCGTCGCGGAAAGCTCCGTTGCGGGGGCGATCAGGCCCGGATTCCGGAAGGACCGGTTTAGCGCCTCCTGATCGCGTGCCGCCTGTTCCCGCTCCTTCTGCTTGCGGGCCACGGCCTGGAAGTTCTCGGCGGTCATGCCGCACTTTGGACAGACAGCGAACATCTCATCGGTGAAGGTGGAGTACTGGCAGGCCGGGCAGCTGTTCATCATCCCGGCTCTACTGGCGGGCGGGGCGGGCTTCTCGACGTAGAACTCGCCCTTGCAGCGCGGGCAGGTGAGCCGGCGGCCTTGCTCGGGGAGTTCCACCTCGTTTATGTTGCCGGTGAGGTGACAGGACGGGCATTCGATCTTCATAGGAGCTGGATCCCTCGTCGATTCGTTACTAGACTTCGTGTCGGTTCGAGGCATGCGCCGAACTACCCCACGCATGTCAGCCGAGCCGGGTAACTATCTGGCGAGAATCCTTATAGTATGTTCTGGTGTTTTTTGCAATCGCTTGTCAGTCCGCTACGGCAGGGTTTCTACGGTCGGGATAGCAAATCCCGCAACTCACGGCGGCATCTGTGCCAGAAGTGCGTGTTGTATTGGCACAGAGTGGTGTCCACCCCGTCCGCCCATCGGTGTATCAAGTACGCGGCAACCACGAAGGCCGCCGCTTGCCACAGGATCGAGCACATTGCGTCCCGTCCCGGAATCGCCCAACCGCTGCACCACATGCTGCCCATGCCCCTGGATAGTTGCACGATGGCTGTCAAGGTCAAAAGGAGAAAGGCGTAGTAGGAAAGCTTTCCCTGGTAGATCGTTTTCTGCTTCGCATCCAGAAGCGAAACAACTTTCTCCTTGTTGTGCGCCTGCACCAGCGGCTGAATCTGTGCGGGCACTGCGGGGTCCGGCCAGGCGATGCTGCCGGAGTAGTCGACATCGAACTCGAACGGGATATTTCCGGGAGAGTAGGTATCCGTGCCGTTGCAGGCAAAGGTGCCGTTCGCGATTCTTTCGAAGAGGCTTATGTGCATCTTCGGCTTCCCGACCTTGTGTTCGCTGCAGAGTTCGCTGAGGTTGCGGGGCGACCACCGGTAGTATACCGCTACGCCGGCCCGTGAATCGTACAGCTTGCCGTGCACGTCCTGGTGCTGTCGTACGTACTCTAAATCCTTGTCGATGAAGCGCAGCCCTTCCTTGGCGGCTTCGGTCATCATCCAGTCCAGGGCGACGAGCGACATCCCCTGTTTCGGATAGCCTCCGCCCACGTTGGAATGCACGCCTGAGAACCAGACCTGTTTGACGCGCGTTTCCCGACCGTCTTTCTCGTTCCATAGCTCCGGATGAAAGGTGCGCCGTTCCTCGTCCAGTGCCAGGGCGTGGCAGGCGCGTTTGACGTCGGGGCCGAGCGTGTTGTCGGCAAACCAGATGGGGTGGATCAGTCCAATGAGTTCGCGCAGACCGTCGAACGGAGCGCCTATGGCACCTACCGTGTCCCATACGCCGATGAAGGCGATTTCGACGGGTTCGTACGGGTTGACCGCAACGTTCTCCACGCGGCGCGCGACGGTGGCTTCCTTGGCCTTTGCGATCTCCTGGGGGGTGGGGATATTGGCGCGGCGCTTTTGGGCGCAGGCAGACTTGAAAGCGACGCGGGAAAAATCCTCCCAGCAGTCGTGGATCTTGCGGTTCAGGAAGCTTCTGTCCTCTTTGCTGTAGTGCTCTGCGTTGAGGACGCCGCAGTGCTGGATCAACCCGCCGAGGGCACGCGCGGTGTACGCCCCACGGCTGAAACCGAAGAGGAATATCTGGTCACCCGGCTGATATACGTTCACCAGTTCCCGGTACAGTTTCTTTACGTTGTGTGAGAAACCGTACCCAAAGGCGCCGCCGACCACCCTGACAAAGGCGTTTGCCGTTCCCACACCGTCATCGTAGAAGGCCACCTGCTGTCGCAAGGGTTGCTTGCCGGGCTCGGGCCTTTGCTTGTGCCCCTGGATGTCGACTGCCTCATAGAGCTTGAAGACGTTGGTCCCGCGGTTCTTGATGTCCTGGTTACCGGTACCATCAGAGCACAGCACGATGTTCTTGACCATGGTTCCCTCCCCGTAGTGACCTCAACACGCCCATGTCGTTCATGCGTACAGAAACTGCGCTAACGCTTAGGAGTGTATTGGCGTTTGATGATTTGGCAAGGGCGCATGTGGGTGACGGCGTGCGGCAGCCGAAGAGGGCCGCGAGTTTCAACCGCGGTCCAGCATGGCATATCGGTAAGGCTGCGGATCAATCCTGCAGGATGCACCTTGTGCAGATGCCGCTGGTCGGGGTGCCCAAGGGATTAAGCCCGTTGACACAGATGTTTGCCGGCAGGTTTTTCGGCTTGTAGGGGGCAGGACTGGCTGCAGGGTCGGCAAACACTTGGTGGAGCTTGCAGCGGAGCGCCACGGAGTGGTGGCCGAGCATCACTTTAGGGAAGCTGCGCAGTGCGGTCTTGAAGATGCTGTTCCGCCACGGCTCGTGAGCGGTGCCACCGCAGGACGGGTCGAAGTGGGACAGACCCGTGCCGGAAAACTCCGCCCCAAGCGCACGCAGCTCTTCCACCATCCATTCCAGTGTGCCGTCGGACAGGTTACTTTCGAAGTTGGTCGTGGTGTAACCGCCACCGACGTCGGCGTGCGCCCCGGGAAAGAGGAGCTGCTTGATCTGGTCGCGGGTGTTCCAAAGCGTCGGGGTGAAGTCGCAGCGCTGCTCGTCGAGCGAGACGGCATGAAAGCCCCAGGCAACCTTCTCGTTCAGTTTGGTGTCGGTGAACCGGAAGGCGTCCATGCGCCGGTCTCCCGCGAACGAAGGGATCCCCATGGCGCCCACCGTGTCCCAGACCCCGACGGCGGCGATTGCGTCCACCGCCACGAAATCGGAATCTTTCAGCGTCTTGGAGGAAAGAAAGGCGGGCAGGTCGGCCGCAAGTTCCGCCAGTCGGGCGAAGATGTCGCGCTGGAGAGCCGATTTGCGGTACCGGTACCACGCCTCGGCGCCCTTGCGGTAGGCCAGTTCCTTGTCTTGAGTAAGTGCCGGTGCGAGGAGTCCCTGCTTGGCGATGAAACCTGCCAGCGCGCGGGCCGTGTACGCGCCCCTGCTGAACCCGACGATGAAGATCCGGTCACCGGGCTGGTAGTTCCGGGAGATGAAGGTGTATCCGCGTACGATCCGTGCGATGACCCCGGCCCCAAAGGCACCGCCTATCATCTTGACCATAGGGTTTCGCGAATCGCCCACGCCATGCAGGTACTTTGCGACCTGGTGAACCGTATCACCGATCGAGAGCACCTTTTCCTGTTCGTCGGCTGCTTTCAGCGATGCGGCAGAGAGTTCGCCGTCGAGGAGCAGGAACAGCTTGCACACATTGGTCAGATCGGGGATATGGTCGTGGTTGCTATCTTGGCCGGGGCTGCCCCAGGTTCCGTCGGCACAGAAAACGATATTCTTGGACATCTATTTCTCCTTTGAGCTAAGCGAGGAATGGTTGACTTGTCTGTCTGGAAGTGATGTCGTCGACAGGCAGGTCTGACAGTTAGTAGGCTTGCTGGTTTGTACCCCAGGGGGAAGTTGATACTGCAGCAGCTCCTGTTCCTGAGGGTGTACGCTGGCCCTGATTTTTTGTAGGTAGAAATATGACACATTGATAAGATTTGTAAAGTCCAAACATAGGTATCTAATGCGAAAAATCTACTTTACGAGGCCAGGTTTTCCCTGAGCGTCTGCGGCTGCGCGATGGCTGGTCGTCGTTTGCTAGTAGCTGCCGCAGGTTAACCTGCACTCGGTGCGGCATCAGGCAGCGTCAGTTGCTCAAGCTGGTTCGCTACACGATGCCGGACGCGCTGCACAAGTAGCAGTATGAGCGACGGATACTGAACTTAACGGCCGCTGATAGGGTGGGCGTGGTACTCCAATGAGAAAATCTAGGATGGGTCGAACAAAAACTATTGACTTTGTCGGGTCGAATTGGTAAAAGGTTCGAGTTGCACATTGCTGGAAAGCAGGCGCGTAGCTCAGGGGTAGAGCACTAGCTCGACACGCTAGGGGTCGGCGGTTCGAAACCGCCCGCGCCTACCATCAGAAAGAAACCTTCAGTGCGAGGTTCGACAGAGGCATCGAGTTTCGATGCCTCTTTCTGTTTGTTCAAAAGGGGCTTGTGATGGATCAGATTAAGGTTTCGCTTCCGGACGGTTCTGAAAGATCCCTGCAACAAGGCGCGACGATCTATGATCTCGCGGCTTCCATCGGAGCCGGCCTCGCCAAGGCGGCCATTGCCGGCAAGATTGACGGCAACCTGGTCGATCTGAACGCGCAGCTTGCCGACGGCAACAAGGTGGAAATCGTCACCGAGAAGAGCCCCGAGGCGCTGGAGATCGTCCGGCACTCGACCTCGCACCTGATGGCGCAGGCCGTGAAGGCCCTGTTCCCGCAGGCCAAGGTGACCATCGGTCCGGCGATCGAGACCGGTTTCTACTACGACTTCGACGTGGATCATCCGTTTACCCCGGAGGATCTGGAGAAGATAGAAGAGAAGATGCGCGAGCTCGCCAAGGCCGATCTGAAGATCGAGCGTTCCGAGCTTTCCAGCGCTGACGCTATCGCGCTCTTCAAGAAGATGGGCGAGGACTACAAGGTCGAACTGATCGAGGATCTGGGCGCGGAAAGGGTTTCGCTCTACACCCAGGGCGATTTCTCCGACCTCTGCCGCGGTCCGCACCTTCCCAAGACCTCCTTCATCAAGGCCTTCAAGCTTACCTCCATCGCGGGCGCCTACTGGCGCGGCGACGAGAAGCGCGCCATGCTGCAGAGGGTGTACGGCACCGCCTTCATCGACAAGAAGGAGCTGGACGCCTATCTGGCAAGGATCGAGGAAGCCAAGAAGCGCGACCACCGCAAACTGGGTCGCGAGCTCGACCTCTTCTCCTTCTCGGACGAAGTCGGCGCGGGCCTTGTCATCTGGCACCCGAAAGGGGCCATGCTCAGGACCATCCTGGAAGACTTCGAGCGCAAGGAACACCTAAAGCGCGGCTACGACATCGTGGTCGGCCCGCAGATCCTGAAGACCGAACTCTGGCAGCGCTCGGGTCACTACGAGAACTACCGCGAGAACATGTACTTCACCACGGTGGACGAGCAGGGCTACGGCGTGAAGCCGATGAACTGCCTGGCCCACATGATGATCTACAAGTCCTCGCTGAGAAGCTACCGCGACCTGCCGCTGCGCTACTTCGAGCTGGGCACCGTGCACCGCCACGAGCGTGCCGGCGTCCTGCACGGCCTTTTGCGCGTGCGCGGCTTTACCCAGGACGACGCCCACATCCTCTGCACTCCGGACATGCTGGACGCCGAGATCAAGGGTGTGCTCGCCTTCGTGAAGGACGTGATGGGGATCTTCGGTTTCGAGTACGAGATGGAACTTTCCACCCGTCCCGAAAAGTCGATCGGCTCCGACGACGCCTGGGAGCTCGCCACCAGTGCGCTGCTGTCGGCCCTGAAAGATTCCGGTCGCCCCTTCGAAATCAACGAGGGAGACGGCGCCTTCTACGGCCCGAAGATAGACATCAAGCTGCGCGACGCCCTTGACAGAAGATGGCAATGTGCTACAATCCAGTGCGATTTTACCCTCCCGGAGCGTTTCGACCTCACTTATGTCGATGCAAACGGTGAAAAGAAACGCCCCGTCATGGTGCACCGGGTCATCCTGGGTGCCATCGAGCGCTTCATCGGCGTCCTCATCGAGCACTTCGCAGGGAACTTCCCGACTTGGCTTGCTCCGGTTCAGGCGATCATCGTCACGGTCACCGATAACCAGATTCCCTATGCCGAAGCCGCATTCAACACGCTGCGGGCGGCAGGCGTTCGGGTGCAGAAAGATTTCCGCAACGAGAAGCTGGGCTTCAAGATCCGCGAGGCCCAGTTGCAGAAGATACCGTACATGCTGGTGGTAGGTGACAAGGAAGTCGAAAGCGGCATGTTGGCACCACGCTTCCGCGACGGCAAAAACCTGGAAGGGATGACGCCGGAGCAGTTCGTGGCATTCATCGAATCAGAAACCAAAAGCTTTAGATAGGAGGTGGCGTCATAGCTAAACCTACAGTCAACATCAATCAGACCATCAGGGCCAAAGAAGTAAGGGTAGTTGGTGCCGAAAGCGAACAGCTGGGAATCCTGCCGTTGCGCGAGGCCCTGGCGCTGGCCGAGAGCCAGCAACTGGATTTGGTAGAGGTTTCGCCGACAGCCGTACCTCCGGTTTGCCGCATCATGGATTACGGCAAATTCAAATATCAGCAGGCAAAGAAACAGGCGGAAGCCAAAAAGAAGCAGGTGCAAGTCGAACTGAAGGAAGTCAAGCTGCGTCCCAAGACCGACGTGCACGACCTCGAGTTCAAAGTAAAGCACGTGCGGCGCTTCCTCGAAGAAGGCAACAAGGCGAAGATCACCGTCGTCTTCCGCGGGCGCGAGATCACGCACCAGGAACTCGGCATGGCCGCCCTGGAGAAGTTCTCGGCCGAACTCGCGGACATCGCGATAGTAGAAGTACGGCAGAAAATGGAAGGGCGCAGCATGTTCATGATTGTCGCCCCCAAGCTTAAAAAATAAACACCAACACCACCACAAAGGAGTAGCAACCAATGCCTAAAATGAAGACCCATAGGGGCGCCGCCAAGCGTTTTCGCAAGACCGGCACAGGCAAAATCAAGATGAACCATGCCTTCACCAGCCACATCCTCACCTCCAAGACCCGGAAAAACAAGCGTAACCTGCGTAAGGGCGCTATCGTTGCTGCCTCCGATCACAAGAACATTGCAGCGCTGATTCCGTACAAATAAACCAGGAGCTCGGGACTGGAGACTAGGGGCTGGTATCTGCATTTCAGGGGCTGGACGCTTCTGATGTGGTACCGGCCTTGGTCTGTCCGGGCGCCTTTTAAACGAAGTCCGAGAACCGTGAGGAAACCGTCTCCCCTTGCGGATCCGGCAAATAAAAACCAGAAGGAGTACGTATGCCAAGAGTAAAGCGCGGTTTTAAAGCGAGACACAGAAGAAACAAGGTATTGAAGCTTGCCAAGGGTTACCGTGGCGCGAGAAGCAAACTTTTCCGGAGCGCCACCGAGGCTGTGGACCGCGCACTTAACTACGCGTTCCGCGACCGTCGTGTGAAGAAGCGGGACTTCCGGTCCCTGTGGATCACCAGGATCAACGCTGCGGCACGGCTGAACGGCCTGTCCTACAGCAAACTGATCCACGGCCTGAAGCTTGCCAAGGTGGAGATCGACCGGAAAGTGATGGCCGACCTGGCCGTCTCCGATCCGAAAGGTTTCGCGGCGATCGCGGCAGCAGCCAAAGCGAACTTCTAATACATACCGCGGGCATTGAAAAGGAAATGAGATAGCGATGTCTCATTTCCTTTTTTTATCCGGGAGTGCACGCCAGGCTGGGATCCGCTCACGGTAAGGACTTTTGTGTGGGATCTGCTTTAACCGCGATTGCGACAGGTTGAATCGCGGCTAAAGCTGCTCCCATAATCTGCATTGCCGGTACATCTGTCGATCTTTAATCTCTTACGAATAGGGTCATACCATGAAGGAAAAACTTGAAGGACTGTTAAAGGCTGCCCTGGCTGAATTGGACGCCGCCAGCACGGAAGACGGACTGCAGGAGTTAAGGGTCAAGTACCTGGGCAAAAAGGGTGAGCTGACCTCCGTCATGAAAGGGCTCGGTGCCCTGAGCGCCGATGAACGCCCGGTCATAGGCCAGGTGGTCAACACGGTGAAGGGACGCCTCGAAGAGTCCTTCGACGCCCGCGCCCTGACCATCCGCGAAGAGGCGAAGGCGGCGCGCCTTTCCAGCGAGCGCCTGGACGTGACCTTGCCGGGCCGCCGCGCCGTGGTGGGCTCCAAGCACCCGATCACCCTGGTGACCGAAGAGATCTGCGCCATCTTCGCCGCCCTTGGCTTCGGCGTTGCCGAAGGTCCCGAGATCGAGCACGACTTCTACAACTTCGAAGCGCTCAACTTCCCGAAGGACCATCCTGCGCGCGACATGCAGGACACCTTCTTCGTCGCCGAAAACGTGCTCTTGCGCACTCACACCTCGCCGGTGCAGGTCCGCACCATGCTGAAGCAGCCGCCGCCGGTCCGGATTATCGCGCCGGGCACCGTGTACCGCTGCGACTCCGACGCGACCCATTCGCCCATGTTCCACCAGATCGAGGGGCTCATGGTCGACAAGGGGATTACCTTCGGCGACCTGAAAGGGATCCTGACCCTCTTCATCAACCAGCTGTTCGGCTCCGACATCGGCGTCAGGCTGCGTCCCTCCTTCTTCCCGTTCACCGAACCGTCCGCCGAGGTGGACATCGCCTGCGTCATCTGCCGCGGCAAGGGGTGCCGGGTCTGCAAGGAGACCGGTTGGCTGGAAATCCTGGGTGCCGGCATGGTCGACCCCGAGGTGTACCGCCACGTGGGCTACGACGCCGAGATGTACACCGGGTTCGCCTTCGGCATGGGGATCGAGCGCATCGCGATGCTGAAGTACGGCATCGCCGACATGCGGCTTTTGTTCGAGAACGACCTGAGGTTCCTGAAACAGTTCTAGTCAACGACTGGACGACTTAACGACTTAACCACTCAACAGGGTTCAAAAATGATAGTTACCTATAACTGGATCAAGGAATTCGTCGATTGCGATCTGCCGGTTGAAGAACTTTCCCACCTGCTCACCATGCTCGGCCTCGAAGTCGAGCGCATGGAAACGGTAGGCGGCGGCATGGACGACGTGGTGGTGGCCCAGGTGGTGGAGAAAAACCAGCACCCCAATGCCGACAAGCTTTCGCTTTGCAAGGTGGATGACGGCAGCGGCGGCGAGCTGCTCACCATTGTCTGCGGCGCCCAGAACTTCAAGGCGGACGACAAGGTGGCCCTGGCCAAGATCGGCGCCACGCTCCCCGGCGACTTCAAGATCAAGCGCTCCAAGATCCGCGGCGAGGAGTCCTTCGGGATGCTCTGCTCCGAGCGCGAGCTGGCGCTGTCCGAGGAATCCTCCGGGATCATGATCCTCCCCGAGGAGTTCAAGCTCGGGACCCCGCTCTTCGACGCGCTGGGGACCAAGGACACCATCTTCGAGATCGGGCTTACCCCGAACCGCGCCGACTGCCTGAGCGTGGTGGGCGTTGCCCGCGAAGTGGCCGCCAAACTCGGCAAGAAGGTGCACTACCCGGGGCTCGCAGTGAACGAGACCGGCGCCCCCATCGAGACCATCTCCAAGGTGACCATCGAGGCACCCGACCTCTGCCCGCGCTATACCGCGCGCCACATCTCGGGCTGCACTCTGGCACCGTCGCCTACCTGGCTCAGTAACCGGCTGCGCGACGCCGGCATCCGCTCCATCAACAACATCGTCGACGTCACCAACTACGTGCTCCTCGAGTACGGCCACCCGCTGCACGCCTTCGACTTCAAACTGCTGGCTGGCGGCAGGATCGTGGTCGCCGCTGCGGGCGATGACGAGCGTTTCACCACGCTGGACGGTCAGGAACGCATCCTGAACTCCTCCGATCTCACCATCCGCGACGCCGAGAAGGGTGTGGCGCTGGCCGGCATCATGGGCGGCGACAACTCCGAAATAGGGGAGGGGACCACCGAGGTGCTCCTGGAGAGCGCCTACTTCAACCCCTCCGCCATCAGGAGAACCTCGAAACGCCTGGGCATCCACACCGAGTCCTCGCACCGCTTCGAGCGAGGCACCGACGTGGCCGGCCTTACCCGCGCCCTGGACCGTGCCGCCCAGCTCATCGCCGAACTCTCCGGCGGCAAGATCGCCAAGGGCGTCATCGACGTCTATCCCGAGCCGGTGAGCCCCCGGGTGATCACCGCGCGCCTGGCCCGCATCAACGCCGTCTCCGGACTGTCGCTTTCCGCCGCCGAGGTGCAGGATATCTTCGAGCGCCTCGAGTTCAAGGTGAGCGAGTCGGAAGCAGGCATATTCCAGGTGCAGGTGCCGCTCTTCAGGGTCGACTTGGAACGCGAGATCGACCTGGTCGAGGAAGTGGTCCGCCTGAACGGTTTCGAGAAGGTCCACGCCACCCTGCCGCAGGCATCGGTGCTCTCCGAGCTCCCCTCGCCGGCGCTCAGACTGTCGCTGCGCGTCAAGGACCTGCTGGTCTCCCAGGGGCTTTCCGAGGTGATCAACTACAGCTTCGTGGCCCCTGCCAGCTGCGACAAGATCCTCTTGCCGGAGGACGACTTCCGGCGCCAGGGTGTGGCGCTCTTGAACCCCATCTCGGACGAGTTGTCGGTCATGCGCACCACGCTCTTGCCGGGTCTCCTCGAGACCGCGGTGAAGAACATCAACTTCCGCACCCTCGATCTGCGCATCTTCGAGATGCGCCGCATCTACATCCCGACCCAGGGGAACGACCTGCCGGACGAACCGCTCTACCTCAGTGCGCTCCTGACCGGCAGGCGCGATCCGGAAGGGTGGAACCAAGCCAAGGGGAACCTCGACTTCTTCGACGTGAAGGGGATCGTCGAGTGCATCCTGGGCGATCTGAACGTGAAATCGGTAACCTACGTGGCCGATGCGCTGGACCCCTACTTCCACCCGGGCAAGGCGTGCCGCATTATGAGCGGCAACCGTGAACTCGGCTCCTTTGGCGAACTGCACCCGAGCGTTCAGGAGAACTACGGCATCGATGCGCCGCTTTACTACCTCGAACTCAACTTCGAGAAGCTGATCGGCAGTCGCAAGCAGATGGGCTCCGCCGTGGTGCCGTCCCGCTTCCCGTCCACCTTCCGCGACATCGCCATGCTGCTCCCCGAAACGACCCCCGCAGCAGACATCCTTGGCTGCGTGAAGGGTGTTAAAGCGGACGAGCTGGAAGGGGTGGAGCTGTTCGACCTCTACACCGGCGGCAACATCCCCAAGGGCGAGAAGAGCATCGCCGTTCGGGTGCGCTACGGCTCCCGTGAGAGGACACTAACTGACGATGAGGTGACCAAATTGCACCAGCGCGTGATGGCTACCTTGCAGAAAAAATTAAATGTTTCCTTTAGATAAAAATGGGTTGCGAAAATGGAATCGCTATGGTATTAGATTAAGCCGCCGTTGACGAGCTGTAAAAAACTGAAATGCTGAAGCTGTTGAGGGGGTTATGACCAAAGCGGACATCGTAGAAAAAATTTATGAGAAGGTTGGATTTTCCAAAAAAGAATCTGCCGAACTCGTTGAGACTGTCTTTGACTTGATCAAGACGACCCTGGAAGATGGCGATAAGATCAAGATCGCTGGCTTCGGCAACTTCGTCGTGAAAGAGAAATCTGACCGTCGCGGCAGAAATCCCCAGACTGGCGAGGAGATCACGATCGTGGCGAGGAAGATCCTCACCTTCAAACCGAGCCAGGTGTTGAAGAGCGCGATCAACTCCGAGCAGTAATGGAGACCGGGGTTCCGGACAAGCACTACCTGAGAATCGGAGAGGTTTCTGCCGCCACCGGGCTTCCGGCATCGGTACTACGATACTGGGAGAGCGAGTTCGAGTTCCTGAGACCGAAGAAAAGTTCTACCGGTCAACGTCTTTATACCAAGAAAGACATCGAACAAGTAACAGAGATAAAAAAGCTGCTGTACGCCGAGAAACTCACCATCGAGGGAGCGCGCAAGCGTCTCGAGGTGAGAAAGAGGTACCACAAGCCGGAGCAATCCAAAGAGACGCTCGCCGCCATCCTCGAAGAGGTGAGAGGGGAGCTCAAAAGCTTGCGGGACCTGTTACAGTAACAGGCATAATCGGTGCGTAGCGCAGCCTGGTAGCGCACTAGACTGGGGGTCTAGTGGTCGCTGGTTCGAATCCAGTCGCACCGACCATTATAGAAAAAGGGGGTTACGGTTTTCCCGTGACCCCCTCTTTTTTTGTCCATTGGCGCGCCGGTTTTCTCGTCGGTGAAAAACTCCAGCCCGTACCGTAGAGATTTTACACACTGCCGCAATTCGACCCACTCTTACTGCACTCTCTTAAGGAAGAAACTGGCTGTATCCTTTATGCCTGCACCTTGAGCCCACCCCGTTACAAAAACGGCTCGCACTGTCCCTTTGATTTCCGGTACAGCGTCGATCTGGAGACACCCAGTTTTCGGGCGGCGGCGGAGACGTTCCCTTTGCATTCGCGCAGTACACCCCTGATGGCGACAGTCTCCATCTCTTCCAGCCACCTGGAACCACTGGCCGATTCCGAAGCCGATCCCTTACCGGACTCTTCTGTGCGCTCCCCGATCTGTTCCAAAAAGTCCACTACCAGATGGTTGAGTGTGATTTCGTGAGCGCCATCGCTCAGAGCCAGCGCCGTTCTTATCACATTGGCCAATTGGCGCACGTTACCTGGCCAGGAATGCCGGGAAAAGAGGTTGAGCACCTCGGGGGAAAACCCGATGGACCCCTTTCCCTGGGAAAGCGTCTGCAGGATGCTCGCAGCCAAGGCGATACGATCCTGCCGGTCGCGCAGGGGAGGGAGTGTGAGCAACAGTCCGTTGAGCCGGTAGTAGAGATCCTCCCGGAAGCGCCCCGCCGCGACCTCGTCACGCAGCCGGCGGTTGGTGGCGCAGACGACCTTGAAGTCCACCGGGATGGATTTGGTGCCGCCCAGGGGGGTGACGGTCCGGTCCTGCAGCACCCGCAAAAGCCTTGCCTGGAGGCTCGAGGGCATGTCGCCTATCTCGTCGAGAAACAGGGTGCCGCCGTCGGCCTGCTGAATCTTGCCGATGCTGCCGGAACGGCGAGCACCGGTGAAGGCGCCATCGCAATAGCCAAACAGCTCTGATTCGATCAGCCCTTCTGGAATCGCGGCGCAGTTCAGGGCGACAAAGGGAGCCCTGCTGCGGGGGCCGTCGGCATGCAGGGCACGGGCGAACATCTCCTTGCCGGTCCCGGACTCACCTTCGATCATCACCGGGATGTCGTGACCGACGACCTTTGCGGCCATGCGGATGGCCGACTCCATAGCAGGGTCGCCCAGATCGAGAAGCGCCAGGGCACTCCCGATGGCTCCCGGCCGGGCGGCGTCCGCGGAGGTGAGGGCGCCCTTGGCAGTGCGCACCGGCAGGTAGGTGATCGGCGAGACCGAGGTGCTGAACTTGACGCGGCCGAACAGCTCCACGCCGTTACGCAGGCGGAACCTGTTGATCGGTTGCGGCAGCACGCGGGCCTGCTCGAACAGCCCAGCCAGGGAAAGGTCGAAAATGTCGCTGAAAGCGCGCATCTCGGCGTCATAGCGATCGAGGCCGAGTTGCACCAGGGCAGCCCGGTTGCCGCCGACAAAGCGGCCATCGAGCGAGAAGACGGCTATCCCCTCGTAGAGTGTGCCGATAAACTCGGGGCGCAGATGGAAATGGAGGATGATTTCGTCTTCGCCTGCTCGGGCGAAGAACTGGTTTTCGATCATCTGGGCGGACATGCTCACCAGCGCCATGGTGTGGTGCTGATAGTCGGCGCAATCGCTCGAGACATCGAGCACGCCGAGCATCCTGCCGTGTGGATCGAAGATCGGCGCTGCCGAGCAGGTCAGGAACTGGTTGATCTCGATAAAGTGCTCGCCGCTTTGTACCGAAACCGGGGTCCTTTCGACGAGTGCGGTGCCGATGGCGTTGGTGCCATTGGCCTCCTCGGTCCACAGGCCGCCAGGCTTGAGGGCCACCAGATGCGCCTTTGCCAGGAAATCAGGGTCGCCGATCGAATGCAGCACGACCCCTGTCGCGTTGGTCAGGACCACCACGCTCGAGGTGCCGGAAATCTGTCCGTGGAGCTGTGCCATGACCGGCTCGGAGTGGGCGATCAACTGACTGCTCCGCTCGCGAAGCCCCTTCAAAGTGGCGGATGAGACGGTTGGGATCTCCCGGGGCTTCCGGTCTACGCTGACTTTCCGGTCGACGCAGCGCTGCCAGGAACGGGCGATGACCTGCGGCAGCAGGTTGTCCGGTAGGAGTTCACCCGCCAGGAAGCGGGCCTTGGTATCGACCATGCTGAGCGCTGTAGTGCCCCTCGACCATGTCATAATCACCTCGTGAAATTCTTCCCGTGAAAACCGTAACCTCGTCAGGGCCGCCCATGACATTCCATGCCGTACACTGTTTTCTACTGCGACAGGTGTAACAGCAACACCTGTGCCATTTTGGGCCAGGTGCGCCCAGCCCAGGGGCCGTACCGAGGAAGCTGGGTGCCACCGGTAAGCCAAGGCTCGGTTGGATTTGCTTGTAATATCAGCTGATTGCCACTATCGGTCGGGCGTTTACCGGAATATAAAACCTGGTTATATATCCTGGCATGCGTCCTGCTCTAAGGTAGGGACAAACGGGCACTGCCTGAGACCAACACTACTGATGGGGAGAAAGGGGACAGTCATGACTACGGTATCCAAGCAGATCGATCAGATGATAGCCAGAGCACAGAAGGCTGCAGCAATTTATCGGGGATTTTCCCAAGAGAAGGTAGACAAGATCGTCGCGGCCATGACCAAGGCCGGGGTCGCCAACGAGCGGAAGCTGGCGGAGCTGGCAGTCAGTGAAACCGGCATCGGCAACGTCGAGGACAAGGTGATCAAGAACCACTTCGGCACCCAGACGGTCTTCGATTACATGGAGGGTAAGCCGTCGGTCGGCATCATCGGTGAGGAGGAAGGGATCATCTCCATCGCCGAGCCGTTTGGTATCATCGCGGCAGTCACGCCGGTGACCAACCCGTCGGCCACCACCATGTTCAAGGCGCTGATCGCCCTCAAGGGCGCCAACGTCATCTGTTTTGCTTTCCACCCGAAGGCACAGCGCTGCAGCGTTGCCGCAGCTCAGATCATGCTGGACGCGGCTATCGCAGCTGGCGCACCGGCCGACTGCATCCAGTGGGTCACCGAGCCGTCGGTCGCGGCGACCGACTCCCTGATGAAGCACCCGGACGTTGCGATGGTAATTGCCACCGGCGGGGGCGCCATGGTCAAGGCCGCCTACAGCTCGGGGCACCCGGCCCTCGGGGTGGGACCGGGCAATGTTCCGGTATTCATCGAAAAGACCGCCAATCTTGCCATGGCGATTCCCGACGTCATCGCCTCCAAGACCTTCGACAACGGGACCATCTGCTCCTCGGACCAGTCCGTGATCTTCGACGACAGGGCGGTCGCCGAAAAGGCGCTGCAACTATTCCGGGAAAACGGCGCCTACCTCTGCAGCGAGGCGGAAAAGGCGAAGCTGGAGGCGGTCATGTTCGACAAGGAGCGGGGCGTCCCGTCCATGGATATCATCGGCAAGAGACCGCAGATCATATCGGCACTGGCCGGTTTCACCGTGCCCGAGGAGGTCAAGCTGCTCATGGTGCCCCTCACCACCACGGGACCCGAGGACTGGATGAGCCACGAAAAGCTCTCCCCGGTTCTTGGCTGGTACATCGTCGACAGCAAGGAGAAAGCCATCGCCGCCGCCGTATGCCAGCTTGAGTTCGGCGGGGCAGGGCACTCGGCGGTGGTCTTCACAGAGGACGAGGAGGTGGCCAAGGAGTTCGCCCATAGGGTACCGGCCAACAGGGTGGTCTGGAACCAGCCCTCCGTCCACGGCACGATCGGGGCCCTCTACAACGACCTGGTACCCTCCCTGACCCTTGGTTGCGGCGCCATGGGGGGCAACAGCACCACCGAAAACGTCGGCTACACCAACCTGCTCAACATCAAGCGGATTGCTCGCAGAAAGGCGGCCTGAGCCAAAAGACAGCCCGCTATACGTTAGGCCTCTTATGTATGGGTGCAGTTCGCTGCACCCATACTGTTATCCGCAAAGGCAATTCCAACCTAAGGGCCCAAATTCCGCAAAAGGGAACCGACTTTTCGCGTCAATATCCTTCTCATCCCGCTAACGTGCCTTAACTGCTCGGATCGCAGCTCTGAGCGCTTAAGTCTCCTTACTATTCGTGTGGCGTTCGATCATCTTTTTCCGGTAGTCGACGATCTCTTTTCTCAGGGCGGACAACTGGCCCATCTTTACGTCAACCTTGTTCACGTGTTCGTCAAGGATGTCGACCAGGCGCGGGATCATCTTGTCGGTCTGCTTGGCATCGCCATACGCCAGATACAGATCCTGCATCTCCCTTATGGTCAAACCCAGTTCCTTCAGTTTCAGAATGAATTTTATCCTTCTGAAATAGTAGGGCGTATAGCCCCTGGTAGCACCGTCCTGTCGCTGCACGGACTCTATGATCCCCACCTCCTCCCAGTAGCGCAACGTCCTGGTGGTAAGGCCGTGAGCCTTCGCCAACTCACCTATCGATACGGCTTCTTCGCCTTCCTTGAGCATGTCCATTTATTTCACCTTTACGTAAACGAGATGACAATCATTAGCTAATCCGTCGCGCTTTGTCAACCGTTGTAGGTGGGAACGCAGGTTTAAGGCTTTTTAAACTGTCGCCATGCCTGCATCAGAAAAATGTTTCATTTAAATATAAAAAGGTTTTATTTTGAGTTGACATGCACGTAAACTGCGGGTATTTTGTTTTTCAAGCCGGGGCATCTCCCGGTCAGTTTGTAACACATGAAATATACTGGTTTTATTGCTCATTAAAACGAGAGCGAAGTCAGAGTTTTTCCCTCTGCCCTCATATATGGACCGGGGCTAACTCGTGCCGCACCGGCTCGTGTCGCCCTTGTCTGTCGATTTGTAGAATATGATTTGACTAGACCGGCCAGGCCTGCCTGTCAAGGCAACACCTGTCAGGCGGCAAGCATGTGTGGTCCAGTCCTGCTGAAAAAATAAAAGGAGGTGGGCATGAGCGAATTGCACAAGAGGATCAGAAAGACGAGTCTGCACGACAGGATCATGAGCGCGGAGCAGACCATCCCCTTTTTCCGCGACGGCATGGATCTCGGCTGGTCCGGCTTCACGCCGGTCGGTTACCCGAAAGTGGTGCCGGCGGCGCTGGCCGATTACGTGGAGAAAAACAACCTGCAGGGGAAGATGCGCTTCAACCTCTTCATAGGTGCCTCCATAGGTGCAGAGATCGAGGACCGCTGGGCATCGCTGTCGATGACCGACAAACGCTGGCCCTACCAGACCGGTAAGGTGGTCCAAAAACAGGTCAATAACGGCGCGGTACGCATGGGCGACAAGCACCTCTCCGTCTACGCCCAGGACCTCGCCTACGGTTTTTACACCAAGAAGAGGGGCGGCGGGTTCGACCTTGGGCTCATCGAGGCCAGCGGCATCACCGAGGACGGCAGCATCATCTTGGGCGGCTCGATCGGCTGTGCTACCGAGGTGATCCAGCATTGCGACAAGCTGATCATCGAGATCAACACCGCGATCCCTTCGTTCGAGGGGATTCACGACATCGTCATGACCGAGCGCCCCCCCTACAAGAAACCGTACCTGATCAGCCGGGTCGACGACAGGATCGGCTCCCTCTACGTGCCGTGCGATCCGGACAAGATCGTCGCCATCGTGGAATCGCGCATGCCCGACAAGGGGCGCGCCCTTACCGAACCCGATGAGGTGTCCGAGCAGATCGCCGCCCATATCATCGACTTCTTCCAATTCGAGGTTGAGGCAGGGCGGCTGCCGAAAAACCTGCTGCCGCTTCAGTCGGGGGTTGGCAACATCGCCAACGCTGTGGTCGGCGGCATGGTCAAGGCTCCCTTCCGCAACATCAAGGTCTGGACCGAGGTGATCCAGGACACCATGCTCGACTTCTTCGACTCGGGCAAACTGGACTTCGCCTCTTCCACCTCGCTCTCCCTTTCCGAGGGGGGCTTCAAGCGCCTCTACGACAACTGGGACTTCTACGTCAACAAGGTCGTGCTCCGTCCCATGCAGATCAGCAACAATCCCGAGCCGATCCGGCGTCTGGGCGTGATCGCCATGAACACCCCGGTGGAGTTCGACATCTATGGACACGCCAATTCCACCCTGGTGGGCGGCACCAGGATGATCAACGGCATCGGCGGTTCCGGCGACTTCCTGCGCAATGCCTACCTTTCCATCATGCACACCCCCTCGACCAGGCCTTCCAAGACCGATCCGACCGGGATTACCTGCGTGGTGCCGATGTCCCCCCACGTCGACCATACCGAGCACGACCTGGACGTGCTGGTCACCGAACAGGGGCTGGCCGACCTGCGCGGCCTGTGCCCCCGGGAGCGGGCACAGGTGATCATCGACAAGTGCGTGCACCCCGACTACAAGCCGATCATGCAGGAGTATTACGACCGCGCCGAACGTGAGTGCTTCGAGCTGAACGTGGGGCACGAGCCGCACATGCTGTTCAAGGTCTTCAAGATGCAGGAAAACCTGGCGCAGCAGGGGACCATGAAGATCGCAAGCTGGAATTAGCGCGGGTCTTTTATCGGGGATCACTCATGGCGAAGGGAAAAAGTGCCGTTTCGGTCACGACGGTGGAGCAGGTGGTCGAACTCTTGGCAAAGCTGACCACTGGAGAAAAGGCCCTGTCCGTTTCGGCCCTGGCGCGCAAAACGGGGATCAGCAGGTACAAAACCATGCGCCTGCTGGCCAGCCTGGAGCAAAAAATGGGAGGCCGACTCGCGGTAGGCAGCGGCAAACTGGGGGCGCTCGTGGGGAGAAAGATGGCGCGCGTCAGAGCCGCCGAAGAGGCCCAACCGGAGCCGGAACCGGTTTCCCCTCAGTTTGACGACGCCATCTGCCGGAACATCGTAGCGGGCGCCCGGCCGGTGCTGGAATCGCTCGCCCGTCGCCACCACGAAGCCATGTACCTGACCATCCTGAACGGAAACGAGGTGCTGCTTCTCGACGTGGTGGACTGTCACTGCCAGGTACAGGCGGAACCGCTGGTCGGGAGGCGTTTCCCCTTTTTCAACAATGCGGCCGGCAAGGTGATGCGGGCCATCGATTCCTGGGATCTGTTGGAGAAAATCGTCAAGAGGTGGCATGGCGACCGGGAGTGCCATCCAGATCTGGCCACCTTGCATGCCGAGCTGGAACTGATCCGCCAAAAAGGGGTGGCCGTGGACTGCAACGGCATGGGGGACGGCATCATCACCGTGGCGGTGGCGGTCAGGGATTATGCCGGCAAGGTGGTTGGCGCCCTGATGATGCTCGGCCCGTCCTTCAGGCTCCTGGGCGAGCGGCTGGAGGAGGAGATCATCCCGTCCCTGCTTTTAAGCGGCGAGATGCTTTCCATGAAGTTCGGCTATCTGAGGCCGTGACGGACCGGTGACGAGCACGCGCTAGCGCAGACGAGACCCAAAGTGCATAACGATGAGGTGAGTGCGGGAGCAGGAAGCGGGGAAGAGTTCCTAACATGCGGCATAACCAAAAAGAGGAGGGGCAGATGTCTACAAAAACCTACAACTGGAGTGAGATTGCGCAGAATCCCAAGTATCTGGAGCTAAAGCGCAGGAAAAGGGCCTTTTTGTTCGGATGGTGGCTGGTATCCACCGTATTCTATTTCCTGCTCCCCGTTGTGGCGGGATACTTCCCCGAGCTGTTCAAGATCAAGATCATAGGGCCGGTCAATTTCGGCTACCTCTTCATACTGTCCCAGTTCGTGGTCGCCTTCTTCGTCGCCATCTATTACACGAAAGTGGCTAACAACGACTTCGATAAGCGGACCGAAGCGCTGATACTTGAAATTCAATAGGGGGAGCGACATGTTTATCAGGACTCTACTTGCAGTGACTTGTGCCCTTATCTTCGCCGGGACCGGCTTTGCCCAGGAACCAGCCGGTAAAGGTCCGGCCCCGTCGCCCCAGGCGGCTGCGGCTACGGCTACGGCTGGAGCCCAGGCACCGGTCGCGCTGGCCGCACCTGCAGCCGGCGCTGTCGCGGCCAAGGCGGCCACCCAGGCGCCCATGGCAACCAAGGTGAAACCCAACCGCGCCATCACCATTACCATGTTCCTCGCCATCATCGGCGTGACCCTGTGCGTCGTGATCTGGGCCGCCAAGAACACCAACTCGGCCGCTGACTTCTACACTGCCGGCGGGGGGATCACCGGCATGCAAAACGGCTGGGCCATCGCCGGGGACTACATGTCCGCCGCCTCCTTCCTCGGCATGAGCGGTCTGATCTCGCTCTACGGCATCGACGGCTTCATGTATGCGGTCGGCCCGATGTTCTCATTCATCGCCATCCTGCTGGTGGTCGCCGAGCCGTGCCGAAACGCCGGCAAGTACACCCTGGGCGACATCCTCTCCTTCCGCGCCGCAGCGAAGCCCGTGCGCGCGGTGGCAGCCGTCTCCACCGTCACCGTCTCCCTCTTCTACCTGATCGCCCAGATGGTCGGCGCCGGCAAGCTGATGCAGGTGCTGCTCGATATCCCCTACCGGGTCTCCGTGGTCGGGGTCGGCGTATTGATGGTCGCCTACGTGGTGTTCGGCGGCATGAAGGCGACCACCTGGGTGCAGATCATCAAGGCGAGCCTCCTCATGAGCGGCACCGTGGTGCTCGCCCTGCTGGTCATGCTGAAGTCCGGGATGAACCCGATCGCCTTCTTCACGGACATCGTTTCCAGCAGCCATATACAGGACCACGTCAGGATGGCCGTCCTGAAGGACGCCCTGCCCAAGCCGGGCTTCGACTACGGCCAGCGCTTCATGGAGCCCGGGCTGTTCCTCAAGAGCCCGCTGGACCAGATCTCGCTCGGCATCGCCTGGGCGCTCGGCGCGGCGGGACTGCCCCACATCCTGATGCGCTTCTTCACGGTCCCCAACGCCAAGGCGGCGCGCAAGTCGATTGTCGTTGCGCTCTTCATCAACAGCACCTTCTTCTTCCTGATCAACCTGATCGGCTTCGGCGCCGCACTCTACCTCACCCCGCAGCTGATCAGCTCGGTCGACAAGGGGGGCAACATGGCGACCTTGCTTTTGGCCCAGATGCTGGGCGGCGGGGCCGGCACCCTGGGCGGGGACATGTTCCTCGCCTTCATCTGCGCCGTCGCCTTCGCAACCATCCTGGCCGTGGTCTCCGGCCTGGTGCTGGCAGCCTCGGCGGCCATCGCCCACGACGTCTACGTGAACATCGTCATGGACGGCAAGGCTGACCAGCAGACCCAGGTCAAGGTTGCGCGCATCACCTCGCTCTTCGTCGGGGTGGCCGCTATCATCATGGGGCTCATGGCGGAGAAGGAAAACGTAGTCGCGCTGGTTGCGCTCGCCTTTGCCGTAGCCGCCTCGGGCAACTTCCCGGCCATCATACTCTCGCTGTTCTGGCGCCGCTTCAACACGGCCGGGGTCATCTCGGCGCTGTTGGTCGGTACCATCTCGACCCTGGCGCTGGTGCTGATCTCCCCGGTCATGACCTATCCGCAAAAAATCGCTAACGACGCCAAGAAGATCGTTGTCACGCTGGAGCAGAAAATCGCCTCAGGGGGCATGCTCGCCGAAAAAGACATGAAGGCGCTGGAGAAGGCCAAGGTGGAGTTCGCCAAGAACGACGGCCAGACCTCGATGGTCGGGCTCAAGGAAGCGATCTTCCCGCTCAAAAACCCGGGCATAGTCTCGGTCCCCCTGGGCTTCATCGCCGCCATCATGGGCACCCTGATGTTCAGAAACAAGCGCGCCGAGGATATGTTCGACGAGGTCGAGGTGCGCCAGATTACCGGGCTCGGCATCGCCAAGGCGACCGACCACTAGAAACCCGTGCAGGAGGTCTCGCAGGTGTGACAGCCTGCGAGACCTTTTGGCCTGAAGCGTCGAAACCGACAAGGAGGTGCTGTCATGACGAGTGCACAAACGTTGCCCGGGCGTTGTCGCCCCGCCGAGAGCCAGGGTGATGAGGGAATCCGTCTCCTTCATAACCTGAGCAAGGAGGAACTGGTAAGGATCATCGTCGACGACGCCAAAAATTGGCTGGCCCACGACGGGGTCTGGTTCCAGGCCCTGGAGAAGAAATTCGGCATGGAGGTGGCTGTCGACATCGACACCGATGCCTGGCGGCTCTTCACCGTCATCGAGGCCAAGCGCATCATGGAACGGCTGGGGTTGCAACCCGGCGGAGGCATCGCCGCCCTGGCGGAGTGCCTCAAACATCGCTTCTATGCCCGCTTGAACCTGCAGGAATGCATCGAGATGAGCGCGGACCGGGTGGTATTCCGCATGATCGACTGCCGGGTCCAGTCGGCCAGAAAACGCAAAGGGCTGCCGGACCACCCCTGCAAGAGCGTGGGGATCGTCGAGTATTCCGAGTTTGCCCGCACCATCGACCCGAGAATCCGGACGCGCTGCCTCGCCTGCCCGCCGGACGCGCACCCCGAGGAGTTCTGGTGCGCCTGGGAATTCACGCTTTCGGCTGACTAGCGAGAGGGCCGTGGCACTTGGACCATCCGCAGCACCAGCTGACAAGGAGACAACCGACATGCACACAGCCGCTGCAGCACCCTATCAATCCAAAAACAAGATCCGTTTCGTCACGGCTACCTCTCTCTTCGACGGTCATGACGCGGCGACTAACATAATAAGGCGCATGCTCCAGGCCTCGGGCGCCGAGGTGATCCATCTGGGCCACAACCGCTCGGTGGATGTCATCGTCACCGCAGCCATCCAGGAAGACGCCCAGGGGATCGCGGTCAGCTGCTACCAGGGCGGCCACGTGCCGTTCTTCAAGTACATCCGGGACCTCCTGAAAGAGCGCGGTGCGGAGCACATCCGGGTCTTCGGAGGCGGCGGCGGGGTGATCGTCCCCGACGAGATCCGCGAGATCGAAGAGTACGGCGTCAGCAAGATCTTCTCCCCCGAAGACGGGCGCCGCATGGGGCTGCAGGGGATGATCAACCACATGATGCAGCTTTGCGACTTCAGCCCGGAGCGCAACCTGGACGCGGAGATCGAACGCCTCAAGGAGCGCGATATCCGTGCCGTCAACACCCTCATCACCCTGGCCGAGCAGGCGGTGCACGGCCATACCGAGGGGTACGGGCAGGTCCGGGAGCGGATCCGGGTCATGGGGCGCGAGGTGCCGACCCTGGGGATCACCGGCACCGGCGGGGCAGGCAAGAGCTCCATCACCGACGAGCTGGTACGCCGTTTCGTCAGGGATTTCCCGGAGAAGAGCGTGGCGATCCTGGCGGTCGACCCCTCCCGGCAGCGTACCGGCGGGGCGCTCCTTGGGGACCGGATCCGGATGAACTCCATCAACAGCGACCGGATCTTCATGCGCTCCCTCGCCACCCGGGACTCGCGCTCGGAGCTCTCCGCCGCCATCGAGGACGCCATCGACGTGGTGCGGGCGGCCGGTTTCGACCTGATCATCGTCGAGACCTCCGGTATCGGCCAGGGGGACGCCGGGGTGGTCAAGATCTGCGACGTCTCGCTGTACGTCATGACCTGCGAGTTCGGGGCGCCGACCCAGCTGGAAAAGATCGACATGCTCGACTTCGCCGACCTCGTGGCGCTGAACAAGTTCGAGCGCAAGGGGGCGGAGGACGCCCTGCGCAACGTGCGCAAGCAGTACCGCCGCAACCGCAACCTGCTCGAGGTGGCGGACGAGAGCCTGCCGGTGTACGGGACCATCGCCTCGCAGTTCAACGACCCCGGCACCAACGTTCTCTACCGCGCGATGCTGGACTGCTTCAACGAGAAGAAGGGGCTCGCCCTCGAATCTAAGCTCGACATCAGCGAGCGCGAGAGCCTGAAGAAGTACATCATCCCTCCGGACCGGATCCACTACCTGGGCGAGATCGTCCACTGCGTGCGCAACTACCGCAAAAACGTCGAGGAACAGGCCAAGGTCGCCCGCACTTTGTTTCAGCTCAAGGGGACCCGGGCGCTGGTACAGGGCGAGGGGACCAAGACGGAGCTGGACCGGCTGATCGGCTCGTGCCACGCCAGGCTGCAGGAGGCGCCGCGGCGCATCGTCGAGGGGTGGCCGGCTCTCAAGGCGTCCTACCGCCAGGAGGCGCTGGTGACCAAGGTGCGCGACAAGGAGATCCGCACCGAACTGTACACGACCTCGCTCTCGGGCTCCAAAATAGCGCGGGTCTGCGTCCCCGATTACGAGGACTGGGGCGAGATCGTCAAGTGGACCATGAAGGAGAATGTGCCGGGTTACTTCCCGTACACGGCAGGGGTGTTCCCGTTCAAGCGGGTCGAGGAGGATCCCAAGCGACAGTTCGCCGGCGAGGGGACCCCGGAGCGCACCAACAGGCGCTTCCACTACCTTTGCCAGGACGACGGCGCCAAGCGCCTTTCCACGGCGTTCGACAGCGTGACCCTCTACGGCGAGGACCCGGACTATCCGCCCGACGTCTACGGCAAGGTGGGGGAGAGCGGCGTCTCCATCTGCACCGTCGAGGACGTGCAGAAACTCTACGCCGGTTTCGACCTGTGCGCCCCGTCCACCAGCGTATCCATCACCATCAACGGTCCGGCGCCGATGATGCTGGCCATGTTTTTCAACGCCGCTATCGAGCAGCAGCTTGAGCAGTTCAGGAAGGACCAGGGGCGCGAGCCGTCCCCGGAAGAGTACGAGCGGGTCAAGCTTTGCACCCTGCAGACGGTGCGCGGCACGGTGCAGGCTGACATCCTCAAGGAGGATCAGGGGCAGAACACCTGCATCTTCTCCACCGAATTCGCCCTGAAGATGATGGGGGACATCCAGCAGTACTTCATCGAGCAGCAGGTGCGGAACTACTACTCGGTTTCCATCAGCGGCTACCATATCGCCGAGGCGGGGGCGAACCCCATCTCCCAGCTGGCCTTCACGCTCTCCAACGGTTTCACCTACGTGGAGTACTACCTGTCGCGCGGCATGCAGATCGACGACTTCGCCCCGAACCTTTCCTACTTCTTCTCCAACGGCCTCGACCCGGAGTACACCGTGATCGGGCGGGTGGCGCGGCGCATCTGGGCAGTGGTGATGCGGGAGAAGTACGGCGCCAACGACCGCAGCCAGAAGCTCAAGTACCACATCCAGACCAGCGGGCGCTCGCTCCATGCCCAGGAGATGGACTTCAACGACATCCGCACCACGCTGCAGGCGCTCATGGCCATCTACGACAACTGCAACTCGCTGCACACCAACGCCTACGACGAGGCGGTTACCACGCCGTCTGAGGAGTCGGTGCGCCGGGCCATGGCGGTGCAGATGATCATCACCAAGGAACTGGGACTGGCGCGCAACGAGAACCAGCTCCAGGGCTCGTTCATCATCGACGAGCTGACCGACCTGGTGGAGGAGGCCGTAATGGCCGAATTCGAGAGGATCGACCAGCGCGGCGGCGTGCTGGGCGCCATGGAGACGCAGTACCAGCGCAGCAAGATCCAGGACGAGTCCATGCTTTACGAACACAAGAAGCATTCCGGCGAGATCCCCATCATCGGGGTCAATACCTTCCTGAACCCGCGCGCCGACGAGGAGGGCTACCAGGTCCCGGGAGAACTGGCCCGCGCCACCGCGGAGGAAAAAGAGCAGCAGATCCGGAACCTGCGTGCCTTCCAGGAGCGCAACAAGGATAAGGCGCCGCTTGCCCTGAAACGTCTCCAGAGGACGGC
>Ga0079306_1000443_pt1 | contig 38675 bp, 31 predicted proteins | sample Methanotroph_Enr_FD_79181 | JGI IMG/M metagenome (GOLD analysis project Ga0079306, IMG submission 79181) | Enriched soil microbial communities from Old Woman Creek wetland in Ohio, USA - Methanotroph_Enrichment_5 | ecosystem: Environmental > Terrestrial > Soil > Wetlands | place: USA: Ohio... | reverse complement strand
CGGCGGTCCCGAGCGGCGCCCTCTACGGCGACAGCATCGCCCGCTCGCTCATCACCCAGGTCCGTACCGCCATCACGGGCGTCCCCAGCGGGCTGCCGCTCACCTCGACCTACACCTCCGCCGGCGGGGTGGGCTTGAAGGTGAACCAGGACGGGACCCTCAGCCTGGACACCACCGCCTTCCAGGCGGCCCTGGCGAAGGACCCCGCCGCGGTGAAGAAGGTCTTCGCATTCACCGGGGCCTCGGACAACGCCGCAGTCCAGTTCTATGCTGCTGGCGCCAGCACCACCACGGGCGCCGTGGCCTTCAACATCTCCTCCTACGTGCCCAACGGAGCCGTCTCCGGAACCTTCACCGTCAACGGCACGAACTACACCCTCAGCGGGAACTCGGGCACCCTCGTCGGCACCGCCGGGACGCCCCTGGACGGCCTCATCCTGACGGTCGGCGGCACGGGCTCCGGAAACCTCACCCTCAGCCGCGGCGTGGGCCAGGCGGTCCAGGATCTCGTCACCAACCTGACCGCCGCGGTCAGCGGACAGCTGCCCCAGATCATCCAGAGCGTCAACGACCAGAACAGCCGCCTCGCAGAACAGATCACGAGAGGCCAGGACCGCCTTGCCCAGCGGAAGGTGGTGCTCCAGGCCCAGTTCGCGCAGATGGAGGCCATCGTGGGGCAGCTCCAGGCTGCAGGGTCCAGTCTCCAGAATATGGGCTAGGACTTGAGCCCGACGGGAATTCGCCGAAAAGTACAGTGGGAGCACGCCCATGCAATCCTATGCCAAGGCCAGTGACCAGTACCTCGCCCAGCGGGTTCTCGGAGCCTCGCCTCAGCAGCTGATGGCGATCCTCCTCGAGGGGGGCCAGCGGTTCCTCTTGCAGGCAGCGCAGGCCGTCGGGCGCCGGGACATTGCGGCCAAGGCGCACTGCACGAACCGGGTACTGGCCATCGTGGAGGAGCTGACCCTCCGCCTGAACCACGAGGACGGCGGTGAGCTGGTGGACAACCTGGTGAGGGTCCACGACTGGTGGACCCGCGAGATCCTTGCGGCCAGCGCCGCCAAGGATGCGGCGCGCCTGGAGCGCGTGGGCCGCCAGATGGGCGAGATCCGCCAGGCCTGGGAGCAGCTGGACCAGAAGCCGGTGGCGAGCCGCGAGGGCTTGGCTCCCATGGTCCGGGACATGGTGGGATGAGCGACGGGGCCGTGCAGGCCGCCATCCAGGCCATGGAGGCCTGGCTGGCCGATCCGGACTCTGCCCTGGACGGGACCGCCCTGGAGGCCTGGAACCGCGACTTCAGAGCTGCCATGGCCGGGGCGGAGAAGGGCCCGGGATGGCAGGAGCTCGTGGCGAGGGCACATCGTCTCGCCGAGCAGGTGGAGGGCCGTAGGCGGGCCGTGGAGGCCCAGCGGGACGCCATCCGGCTGGAGCTGGAGCAGCAGGCCCAGGGAGGGCGGGCCCTCAAGGGCTACGGAGCCAGCGCGCGCTGAGGATGCGCCGCGGGACCTCGTTCAGGCCGTGCCGAACAGCCGGTCGCCGGCATCGCCCAGGCCGGGCAGGATGTAGCCCTTCTCGTTGAGCTGGCGGTCCACGGCGCCCACGACGATCCGAAGATCGGGGTGGTCGCCCTGGAGGCGGCGCAGGCCCTCGGGCGCGGCGAGGACGGCGACCAGGGCCAGGTTCGCGGCGCCGGCTCCCTTCAACTGGCGCACGGCCTCCGAGGCGCTTCCGCCGGTGGCGAGCATGGGGTCGAGCACGAAGACCGGTCGCGCCTCCAGCAGGGGCGGGAAGTTCCGGTAGTAGGGGACGGGGACGAGCGAATCGTGGTCCCGGTAGAGGCCGAGGTGGCCGACCTTCGCCGTGGGGAGGAGCCGGAGGAAGGAAGGCAGGAGGCCGAGGCCCGCGCGGAGGACCGGCACGAGCACCGGATCCAGCTGGCGGAGGCGCAGGCTCTCCGTGCGTTCCAGCGGCGTCTCGATCACCACCGGCTCCATGGGCAGCGTGCGTGTCGCTTCGACCGCGAGCAGCAGGCCGACCTCCTCGATGAGCGTGCGGAAGAGGCTCCCCGGCGTCTTGCGGTCGCGGATGAGCGAGAGCTTGTGATGGACGAGTGGGTGATCGAGCACAGTGGTGGTCATGGCGCGCCTCGAGCACCAGTGTCGCGCGGAAGGGGGTGGAATTGAATGCCCGGGCTTGGGGAGGTAGCGTCAAAAAAAATGAAGATTTTTATGATTTCTCTGTTGACCTCCTCCAGATCGCTGGTTTCATGTTGTCTCAGAGGAAAAACGGACGATCATCTTCCCCATAGGGCCAGCTGCGAGGTATCTGAGATTTGGAGAGTGGGAAATGCTAAAGAAAGTCGCCATCTTCAAGGCCCTCGATGTTGAAATCAAAAAGCAGAGGGGTCCTGTGGCGGTAAAGGATGCCTACAAGGGGCACCACTCCCTGAAGGAAGAGCTCAGCCAGCCGGGAATCACCATCCTGGGTGAAGTGGCGGGGGGCGATCCCGGCCGTGGGCAGGTCCGGGACACCTACAAGGCCTCGACGCACGCCAAGAGCCTGGCCGAGAACGGGGCCCGGGCCTTGTCGGTGGCCACCGACAAGTTCCTCTATTTCGGGGACGACAAGCACCTTTCCGAAGTCCGGAGCCAGGTGAAGGTGCCCCTGATCCGCCGCGAGTTCATCTTCGAGGAGTACCAGGTCGAGGAGAGCAAGATCCTGGGCGCCGATGCCATCTACCTGATGCCGGCCCTGCTGGCCCAGGACCGCCTGCAGACGCTGCTCAAATTCGCGACCGGCAAGGGCCTCGACGTGGTGGTCGAGGTCACCTCGGAGGCCGAGCTGCAGCGGGCGGTCGATGCGGGTGCGGACATCATCTGCGCCGTGGGCCGCGATCTGGACACCTGGGAGGCCTCCTGGGACCAGGCCGTGGCGCTGGTGAAGAAGGTCCCGAAGAAGTGCCTCAAGATGATCGAGGGCGGGGTCCAGCGGCTCGATCAGATCAAGCAGATGGAGGCCCTCGGCGTCCACGGCGTCCTGGTGGGCGATGTCCTCCTCGACGATTACTATCCCGGCAAGCGCCTCGCGCAGATCCTTGCGGGCCTTGAACCCCCGAAGAAAGCCGCCAAGCCCAAGGGCAAGGCCGGCTCCGCCGCAGAAGCGGTGCGTCCCCCCGCGGCTGCCGCCGCAGCCAAGGATCGTACATCCACCCAGCGGGAACCGGCTGGTCATGGCATGAAAAATGCTAAGACCTCGCCAACTTCCCGCACTTCCCCTTCCAACACCGCCCAAAAGGGCGTAAAGGAGCCACCCATGGCCGAAATGACCACCCCGGTCGCCACCCCCGCCGCCCCCGCGGCCACGAAGCCCGCCGCCAAGAAGCCGGCGAAGAAGGCCGCCCCCAAGAAGGCTGCCGCCAAGAAGCCCGCGGCGAAGAAGCCTGCGGCGAAGAAGGCCGCCGCCAAGAAGCCGGCCGCCAAGAAGGCCGTGAAGAAGGCCGCCCCCAAGAAGGCCGCCGCGAAGAAGGCCGCCCCCAAGAAGGCCGTGAAGAAGGCCGCGCCGAAGAAGGCCGCCGCGAAGAAGGCCGCCCCCAAGAAGGCCGTGAAGAAGGCCGTGAAGAAGGCCGCGCCGAAGAAGGCCGCCGCGAAGAAGGCCGCCCCCAAGAAGGCCGTGAAGAAGGCCGCGCCGAAGAAGGCCGCCGCCAAGAAGCCGGCCGCCAAGAAGGTCGTGAAGAAGGCCGCGCCGAAGAAGGCCGCGCCGAAGAAGGCCGCCGCCAAGAAGCCGGCCGCCAAGAAGGCCACCAAGAAGTAGGAACCATCCGGTCTGACAACCTGGCTAAGATCAGAGAGGCGCGCCTGCGCGCCTCTCTGGACCAGGTGCCGCCATGATCGTGATCGAACGCGTATCCGCCCTCGAAGTCCTGGATAGCCGGGGGAACCCGACCGTGCTCGCCCGGGTTCAGTTGTCCGACGGGACCGTGGGCCAGGCGCTCGTGCCCTCCGGTGCCTCGACGGGCAGCCGGGAGGCCCTGGAGCGGCGGGACGGCGACAAGAAGCGGTATCTCGGCAAGGGCGTGCTGGGCGCCGTCGACGCCATCAATGTGGAATTGCAGGGCGCGCTCCAGGGGATGGACCCCTTCCAGCAGGCTGAGCTCGATGAGCTGATGTGCGACCTGGACGGGACCGAGAACAAGGCGCGCCTCGGGGCGAATGCCATCCTGGGCGTGTCCATGGCCCTGGCGGACGCGGCGGCCCGGGCCTCGCGCATGCCCCTCTACCGCTACCTGGGCGGAGCCTCGGCCCGCCTGCTGCCCGTGCCCATGATGAACATCCTCAACGGGGGTGCCCACGCCGACAACAACGTGGACATCCAGGAGTTCATGGTGCTGCCCGTGGGCGCTCCGAGCTTCCGGGAGGCCCTCCGGTGGGGCGCCGAGGTCTATCACGCCCTGAAGGGGGTCCTGAAGGCCCGCAAGCTGGCCACGGGAGTGGGGGACGAGGGTGGCTTCGCCCCGAACCTCGGCTCCAACGAGGAGGCCCTGGAGCTCATCGGCGAGGCGGTGAAGAAGGCCGGCTACAAGCTGGGGCAGGAGGTCTTCCTGGGCCTGGATTGCGCCGCCAGCGAATTCCTCAAGGGGAAGGCCTACCAGCTGGACGGGAAGGCCAAGTCCCCGGCCCAGCTCGTGGAGTACTACCAGGGCCTGGTGAAGCGGCACCCCATCGCCTCCATCGAGGACGGCTTCGCCGAGGGCGACTGGAAGGGCTGGAAGGCCCAGACGGACGCCATGGGGGCCCGGACCCAGCTCGTGGGCGACGACATCTTCGTCACCAACCCCGCCATCCTGGCCAAGGCGATCCAGGAGGGGGTGGCCAATGCCATCCTCATCAAGCTGAACCAGATCGGGACCGTGACCGAGACCCTGCGGGCCGTGGACATGGCCCACAAGGCCGGCTACCGGGCCATCATCAGCCACCGCAGCGGCGAGACCGAAGACAGCTTCATCGCCGACCTGGCCGTGGCCACGGGGGCGGGCCAGATCAAGACCGGGGCCCCCTGCCGCACGGATCGCGTGGCCAAGTACAACCGCCTGCTCCAGATCGAGTGGGAGCTGGGTGCCGCCGCCCGCTATGCCGGCCGGGAGGCCTTCGGGTCCCGCCTGGGCTGAGGAGGCCTCCGGACATGAACGCCAACTGGCTCCTGAAATCCAGCACGCTCTACGGGGTGCTGGGGGCCTCGGCAGTGCTGTCCATGCTCGCCCTCCTCCTGTCCCAGGACGGGCTGCCCGAGCTCCGGAAGCGCGAGGCGGAGCTGGCGCAGACCCGGTCCCGCCTCATGGACCTGAACCGCCGGAACCGCGAACTGCTGGACGAGGTCCAGCGCCTCGCCGCCAAGGATCCCGAGCTCATGGAAGCCCTGGCGAGACGGCAGGGGTACGCCCGTCCCGGCGAGACCGTCTACACCTTCCGCAACCGCAAGCAGGACCGGTAGGACGCCGTGGAGCTCCAGATCGCCTCCGCCTCGGGGAACGTCTTCGGCTACCTCTGGGCCGATGGCCTAAATGCTATCGACGGATCAGGTTATGCCAAAATCCTCTGCCCCCGGGGGAGCGGGTTCGGATTAGATGGCCTTTTTTTGATGCAAAGGCCCGGAAGGGATCCATGGATCCTGGATCACTGGGATTCGGATGGCGCTAAGTCTTTTTGTAGCAATGGTAGCAGGGCTGCCCTGAGCCTCCCGGGGGCACCGGGAGGCGACCTGGTGGAGGCGATCTCCAGCGGCGAGCGCATCCGGCTCCGCCGCGACGATGCCGGCATCGGCATCCGCATGCCCGAGGGCGACGGATTCGGCTTGCGCGCCGTGCCCATGGAGACGCCGTTCCCAAGCGGGTTCGGATGGGTGGGCAATCCCCAGCTGGTGATGCGGGTGCCGTCGGTGGCGGCGGTGGATCTGGCCGGACTGGCCCCGCCCCTCCGCCGGCACGAGGCCCTGCGCGGCGGGACCAATGTGAACGTGGTGGAGCCGACGGGGCCCGGTGAGGCCCGGATCCGCTCCTGGGAGCGGGGCGTGGAAGGGGAGACCCTCTGCTGCGGGACCGGATGTGCCGTCGCCGCCGCCTGGCTGGCGCGGACCGTGGGTGGCTCGACCTGGATCCTCCATCCGGCTGGTGGGGAGCCTGTGACTGTCACCCTGCGCCTGGAGGAAGACGGCACCTGGCGGGAGCTGTGGCTCTCCGGGCCCGTGCATCGCATCGGCAGCGCCCGCCCGGACCCGGCCCTGCTGGGCCCATGAACCCTGCCCTTCGCCGTGGAACCCGACCTGCTAGACTGGCATGTTCCACACCCGAGGGGATCCCGTGATGCGTGGCATGACCAGCGCCTTGGCGACGAAGAGGGCGGGCTGATGCGTGCCCGCGTCGTGGTGCTGGCCAACCAGAAGGGCGGGGTGGGTAAGACCACCACCGCCATCAACCTCGCGGCCTCCCTCGCGATGATGGAGAAGATGGTGCTGCTGGTGGACTTCGATCCCCAGGGCCACAGCACCACGGGACTCGGCTTCCCCAAACCGGACCATCGCGCCGGGTCGTACGCCCTCATGAAGGGCGCACCGGCCGAGGCGCTGGTGCTCACCACGGAAGTTCCGATGATGCAGGTCATCCCGGCGGGGAAGGATCTGGCCCAGCTGGAGTTCGAACTCTTCGAGCTGCCCCAGCTCCAGGTGCTCCGACAGGGCCTGGCGCCCCTCATGGATCGCTTCGACTACATCCTCATCGATCCGCCCCCCAGCCTCGGGATGATCACCCTCAACGCCCTCTCGGCGGCGGATGAGGTCATCGTCCCCATGCCCTGCGAGTTCTTCGCCCTCGACGGCCTGGCCGAACTGACGGAGACCCTGCGGCGCATCCAGTCGGGGCCGAACCCCTCCCTCCAGCTTGGCGGCATCCTCCTCACCATGGCCGAGGAGCGCACCAACCTCGGGGCGGCCGTGGCCAATGAGGTCCGCCAGGCCTTCCCGGGCAAGGTCTTCCAGACCATGATTCCCCGCAACATCCGCCTTGCGGAGGCTCCCAGCCACGGGAAGCCCGTGGCCTTCTACGATCTGCGATCCAAGGGTGCCCAGGCCTACCTCAGCCTGGCGAAGGAGTGGCTGGGCCTCGAGATGCCCGCGAGGAAGGAAGCCTGATGAGCAGCAACCTGAAGCGCCCGGCCCTGGGCCGGGGACTCACTTCCCTCATGAGCCAGATGGCGCCCGAGGACGCCGCCCAGCGGGAGCTGCCCCTGGGCAGCCTGGTGCCGAACCGGGCCCAGCCGCGCACCTTCTTCGACGAGACCTCCCTCCAGGAGCTGGCCGAGAGCCTGAAGCAGCACGGCATGGTCCAGCCCATCGTGGTGCGGAAGGTGGGCGAGAAGTTCGAGATCATCGCCGGCGAACGTCGGTGGCGGGCCGCCCGGAAGGCGGGCCTGGCCATGGTGCCCGTGGTGGTGAAGGAGGTCCCCGACGACCGCCTGCTGGAGTTCGCCCTGGTGGAGAACATCCAGCGCCAGGAGCTGAATCCCATCGAGGAGGCCAAGGCCTACTGGCAGCTCGGGGAGCACCTGCGCCTCACCCAGGAGCAGGTGGCCGACCGGGTGGGGAAGTCCCGTCCCCAGGTGGCCAACACCCTCCGCCTGCTGCGGCTGCCCGCCGAGATGCAGATGGATGTGGCCCTGGGCCGCATGAGCACGGGTCACGCCAAGGTGCTGCTGGGGGTGACCGAGGCGCGCCTCCAGGAGCAGCTGGCGGGGGAGGTGGTGGAGCAGCAGCTGAGCGTGCGGGCCCTGGAGTCCCGCATCCTGCAGCTCCAGAAGCAGCGGAAGGTGAAGGGCCGGAAGAAGCACCCCCAGGAGCTGTTCATCAAGGCCGCGGCCGAGGAGCTGACCCAGGCCTGGGCCACCCGGGTGGAGATCAAGGGCAACGGGAAGGGCGGAACCGTCGTCCTCCACTACGCGAACGAGGCCGATCTCGACCGCCTCTTCGAATCCCTGAAGCAAGGCCCCGCCCGCAGGCACTGAGCAGAGGTCCCGCATGACATCCTGGTTCGTCAAGAAACGGCAGCAGAAGACGGCGGTGGAGGAGCGCACGGTCCGGGTCCCCGAGGGCCTCTGGATCAAGTGCGACGCCTGCAAGGAGCTCATCTACCGCAAGGAGCTCGTCAACACCCACAACGTCTGCCCCAAGTGCGGGTACCACTTCCGCATCGACGTCTCCGAGCGCCTCGAGAACCTCATGGACCTGGGCTGGACGACCCTCTTCGACAACCTCCGGAGCGCCGATCCCCTGGGCTTCGTGGCGGCCAAGGCCTACAAGGACCAGCTGAAGAAGCTGGAGGCGGACGGCCAGACCCAGGATGCCGTGGTGGTGGTGGAGGGCACCATCTCCGGCCATCCCGTGGTGGCGGCCATCATGAACTTCGACTTCCTGGCGGCCAGCATGGGCAGCGTGGTGGGCGAGAAGCTCCGGCTGGGGGCCGAGCGGGCCCTGGAGAAGGCCTGCGCCTACCTCATCGTCAGCTGCAGCGGCGGCGCCCGCATGCAGGAAGGCACCCTCTCGCTCATGCAGATGGCCAAGGTGAGCGCCGCCCTCGCCAAGCTGGACAAGGCGGGCCTGCCCTACCTGTCCATCCTGACGGATCCCACGACGGGCGGGGTGAGCGCCAGCTACGCCATGCTGGGCGACCTGAACATCGCCGAGCCCAAGGCCCTCATCGGGTTCGCAGGGCCGCGGGTCATCGAGCAGACCATCAAGCAGAGCCTCCCCGAGGGCTTCCAGCGCTCCGAATTCCTCCAGGCCCACGGCATGGTGGACCGGGTGGTCGCCCGCGACCGGCTGAAGGACTTCGTGAGCGCCTGCCTCGAGTGGATGCTTCCCGCGCGGGACTGATGAACCCGGACTTCGAGCTGGTCTCCATCCCCCGGCTCCAGGAACGGGGCCATCTCGGCATCAAGGTCGGGCTGGAGAACATCCGGGCCCTGCTGGACGGCCTGGGCCGGCCGGACGCGGGCTATCCGGTGGTGCTCATCGCCGGCACCAACGGCAAGGGCAGCACCGGCGCCTTCCTGGCCCACATGCTGAAATCCGCCGGCTTCGTGGTGGGGTGGACCACCTCCCCCCACCTGGTGGACGTCACGGAGCGCATCTGGGTGGACGGTGAGCCCATCGGCACCGGGGCCCTGGAGCTGTTGCTGACGGAGGCCTTCGAGGCGGAGGCCCGGGCCGGGATCCAGGCCACCTACTTCGAGCTGATGATCACGGCGGCCCTGCTGGCCTTCCGCATGACGGGCGTGGAGATCGCCCTCCTGGAGGTGGGCATGGGGGGGCGCTGGGATGCCACCAACGCCACCGATCCCCTGCTGACCCTGCTCACCACCGTGGGCCTGGACCACCAGCAGTACCTGGGCGACACCCGCGAGGCCATCGCCGGCGAGAAGCTCTGCACGGCCCGGGACGGGCGTCCCCTCGTGCTGGGGCCGAGCCTGGACCCGGACTGGGTGCGCGCCCTGCTCCCCTGCGAACCCATCCTCTGCCCCGCACCGGTGTTGACGGGTGCGGAGGTCCTCTGGGACCACTCGCGCCTGGACGGCCGGCGGGTGGGCCTGGCGGGCGCCCACCAGCTGGACAACCTCGCCACGGCCCTCGAGGGCGTGCGCCAGCTGAAGCGGCTGGGCTTCCCCATCCCCGAGGAGCGGCTCTGGTCAGGCGTGGCCTCGGTGCAGTGGCCCGGGCGCCTGTGGCAGGTGCCGGGCCTGGAGGGTGTGTGGATGGACGGCGCCCACAACCCGGAGGGGGCCCGCGTCCTGGCGGAGCACGCCCTGGCTTGCGGGATCCGTCCCCATCTCTACTTCGGGGCCATGGGCGACAAGGATCTGGCGGGCATCGCCGCCCAGCTGAAGCGGACCGAGCCCCGGTCCGTCACCTTCATCCAGGGGGACGCGCCCCGCTACGCGGGTCCGGGCCCTCTGGGCGAGGCCTGGGGGCTGGAGGCGCCCACCCTCACCCTCCGGCAGGCCGCGGCCCACCTTCGGGCGCGGTCGGAGGTCCCGCGGCTGGTGACCGGCTCCCTCTACCTCCTGGGCGACCTCCTGCGGGAACTGGGCCTCCATCCCTTCGGGGAGGGGCCGACCCGTTGATAGGCTGAGGGCATGTCCGCCGCCTCCACCCGCGCCATCGCCCTCGCCCTCGCCGCCAACGGGGGCATCGCCGTCTCCAAGTTCGCCGTGTTCCTCCTTACGGGCAGCGCCAGCCTCCTGACCGAGGCCATCCATTCCGCCGCCGATTGCGCGAACCAGGTGCTGCTCTTCGTCGGCCTGCGCCAGGGGGCGAAGCCGGCGGGGCCCCGCCATCCCCTGGGGCACGGCCAGGCTGCGTTCGTGGCCAGCTTCCTGGTGGCCCTGCTGCTCTTCAGCGTGGGCGGGCTCTACTCCCTGGTGGAGGGGATCCACCGCATCCGCCACCCGGAGGCGCCCCACCACCTGGGCTGGGCCGTGGGCCTGCTGGTCGTGGCGATCCTCCTGGAGGCCGGCTCCCTGCGGGGCGCCCTCCAGGCGGCCCGGGCCGAACGGGGGAACCGGAGCCTATGGCGCTACCTGCGTCAGTCCTCCAGCACGGAGCTGGTGGTGGTGCTGGCGGAGGACCTCGCCGCCCTCCTGGGCCTGGTGCTGGCCCTGGCGGCGGTGCTGCTGACGCTGGCGACGGGGAACCCCGTCTGGGACGGGATCGGCAGCCTGGGCATCGGCCTGGTGCTCATCGCCGTGGCCCTCTTCGTGGGCGTGGAGGTGGCCAGCCTCCTCATGAACGAGGCCCCGCCCCTGGCCCTGCGCGCCGTCCTGCGCGGGGCGGTGGCGGAGGATCCCGCCGTGGACCGGGTGCTGAACCTGGTGGCCGTGGTGGTGGGGAGCGACCGGCTCATGGTGGCCCTGAAGGTGCGGTTCCACGACCAGCCCAGCGGCGCGGCCATGGTGGCGGCCATCAACGCCCTGGAGCGGAGCCTGCGGGCGCGGTTCCCCCAGATCCAGCACCTCTTCGTGGAACCGGACGAGGCGTGATCAGGGCAGCTTCGACTCGCCCAGCCTGAGGGTCTCCCCCAGCACGCCGTAGTTGGGCCCGGCCACGGAGGCCAGGCGCGCCACAGGCTGCCAGCGGCTGGCGTCCGCGCAGTCGAGGGCCTCGTCGTAGATCCGTTCCGCCGCGTGGGCCACCAGCACATCCAGGAGGACGAGGGTGCTGGTGGGCCCCAAGTCCAGCTCCCGGTTCAGGCGGCACTCCAGGGCCACCGGAGCCTCGATGAGGCGGGGCGGGGCCACGCGCAGGGAGGGCGTGGTGGCCAGGCCCAGGCGCGCCACCTCGCTGACCTCGGGTTCCACCTCCTCGCCGCTGGCGTGAAGGGCTTCCAGCAGGGGGCGGTCGGCGATGTGGACGACCGCCTCGCCCCGCTCACGCAGATTCCGGTGCGTGTCCTTGAGGGAACCGTCCCGGCGCCGGCCCAGGGTCATGGCCAGCATGGGGGGCCCGAAGATGCCCATGAAGGAGCTGAAGGGGGCCAGGTTCACCCGGCCCGCGCCATCCAGGGTCGCCACCCAGGCGATGGGCCGGGGGATCACGAGGCTGGAGAGGATGCGGTAGACGTCGCGCTTGGGCAGGGCGGCAAGGTCGCGGGTCTGCATGGTCACGCTCCGATGATCTTTACCAACACCCGCTTGTCGCGGCGGCCGTCGAATTCCCCGTAGAAGATCTGCTCCCAGGGGCCGAAGTCCAGCTTGCCGCCGGTGATGGCCACCACCACCTCCCGGCCCATGATCTGGCGTTTGTGGTGGGCGTCGCCGTTGTCCTCGCCCGTGCGGTTGTGCAGGTAGCCGCCCTTGAGGGGGTCGGAACCCGCGTTGAAGGGGGCCAGCTTCTCCAGCCAGCGGAGGTAGTCCTGCTTGAGCCCGGCCTCCTCGTCGTTGATGAAGACGCTGGCGGTGATGTGCATGGCGTTCACCAGGCAGAGGCCCTCCTGGATGCCGCTCTCACGGACGGCCTCGGCCACCTGCTCGGTGAGGTTCACGAACCCCGTGCGCCCGGGGAGATGGAGGGTGAGGACCTGGCGGTGGGACTTCATGGTCACCTCCCCCCCATCATCCGGCGGGTCGGCCTCCGCGACAACGTGACGCAGGGCCGGGTCTCAACCGGACCGCGTCGCGGGCTTTCCACAGGGCAAGTCCCTTCATCCACGGTCCCCGGCCCGGAATCCGCTCCGGACCCGGTCGACCCTCATCCCGCCCCCCGGGGCGTCCCCCAACATCCTTCGGAGGTTTTCATGAAGTGCGTCATCGCGCTCTCCCTTGTCGCCGGCCTGGGGTCTCCCCTCCTGGCCACTGGTCCGGAGCCCCTGCACGAGCAGGCCGCCCGCAGCCTGGAGGCCCGTGTCTTCCAGCTGGGCCTGGACCGGGACCACGGGTTCGCCCCCGGGGCCATCCATCACGATGCCCTCCTGGGCGAGGACGACGTGCGGATGAGCCAGTCCTACCGCGGCGTGAAGGTGTTCGGCGGGGAGGCCATCGTCCACCTTGCCGGGGGACGGACCCGGGGCATCACGGACGGATTGGTCCGTGGATTGGCCCTCAACCCCGTTCCGTCGTTCACCGCGGCGGAGGCCCTGGCCGCGGCGCACCTGGCCCTCGCGCCGAAGGGGCCCTATGTCCAGGCACCCACGGCGGAACTGGTGATCGCGCCGGTCGAGAAGGGGGGGGCGGAGGCCCGGGTCCTGGCCTGGCACATCCATACCGAACTGGAGAACGGCGCCGAGGAGACGGCCCACACGGACTTCTTCGTGGACGCCCGCACCGGCGCCATCCTCGACCGCTGGAGCACGCTGCGGACCTCCGCCTCGGCGGGGACCGGCCTCTCCCAGTACAGCGGCGCGGTCACCCTCGCCACCAACAGCCTGACCACCGGCTTCGAGCTGCGGGACATGACCCGGGGCACCGGCGGGACCTACGGCCAGAACGTGGTCACGAACATGAACCACAGCACGTCCGTGAACGGCGCCATCTACACCGATGCCGACAACACCTGGGGCGACGGCCTGAACTATGTGGAGGGCACGGACACCACGGCCGCCAACGGCCAGACCGCCGCCGTGGATGCCGCCTTCGGCATGCAGAAGACCTGGGACCTCTACAAGAACGTGTACGGCCGGAACGGAATCGATGGCCTCGGCACGGCCACCTTCAGCCGGGTCCACTACAGCAACAGCTACGACAACGCCTTCTGGTCCGACAGCTGCTTCTGCATGACCTACGGCGACGGCAACGCCTTCACCACCCTGACCTCCCTGGATGTGGCGGGCCACGAGATGAGCCACGGCGTGATGGCCAAGACCGCGGCCCTGGTCTACAAGGGCGAGAGCGGCGGCTTGAACGAGGCCAACTCGGACATCTACGGCACCATGGTCGAGTTCTACGCCCGGGGCGCCGGGACCACCGCCATCCCCAACTACACGGCCATCGGTGGAACCATCAGCACCGTGGGCGGAGTGGTGCCGGCCGCGAACTACCTCATCGGCGAGCAGCTGGAGACGGCCAGCTTCACCCATCCCCTGCGCTGGATGTACAAGCCGAGCCTCGACGGCAAGAGCCCCGACGCCTGGTACAGCACCATCAAGCGGCTGGACGTCCACTACAGCTCGGGTCCGGCGAACCACTGGTTCTTCCTCCTGGCCCACGGCAGCCAGGTGGACACCTTCTCCGGCGGCATCGCCAGCCCCATGGCCAACGGCGTCACGGCCATCACGGGCCTCGGCAACGACAAGGCGGCGGGCATCTGGTACCGGGCCCTCACCAAGTACATGACCTCCAGCACCGTGTATGCCGGCGCCCGGACGGCCACCCTCCAGGCGGCCACGGACCTGTACGGGGCCACCTCCGCGGAGTACGCAGCGGTGAACCTGGCCTGGAAGGCGGTGAACGTCCTCTGATTGGGGCGGTACGGAACGAGGCCCCGGCGGCTGCCGGGGCCTCGGCTTTCACGCCTCGCTTCAGTAGCCGGTGATGGTGAAGTCGTCGAAGTTCACCCGGTTCGAGCTGCCGTCGGTCTTGCGGAGCTCGAGGCGGATGGGGCCGGTCACGCCCACGGGGAAGGTGGCGGTGGAGAGCGTGGTGGCGGAGGTGGTCACGGAGCTGCCGGCCTGGGTCCAGCTGGCGCCGCTGTCCGTGGAGTACCAGAGGCCCCAGGTGGAATTGCCATCCGTGCCGTATTTGGCGTGCTTCACGGCAACGGTGTTGGCCCCGGTGGGGAAGTCGAAGCCCATGGTGACCTTGCCGCTGTTGCGGACCCGGACGCTCTGCGCGCCGTTCTTGGGGTCGCTGCTGCTGCTGCCCAGGAGGGCGTCGTTCAGGGTCCACGTCCCGGTGGCGAGGGTCACCGTCCCCGTGGCATAGGCCGTCTTGGTGCCGGTGTCGAAGGCTTCGGCCAGGCTGGATGATCCCGAGGTGTTGCTGATGGAGAAGGCCACGGCGGAGGAGGTGCCCACGTTGCCGGCGGCATCATAGGCCTTGGCGGTGAGGCTGTGCCCGCCGTTGGCCAGGGTGGTGCTGTCCAGGGTCATGGCGTAGGGCGCGGCGGTGTCCGTGCCCTTCAGGACGCCGTCCACGTAGAACGCCACCTGGGTGACGCCCACGTTGTCGGTGGCCGAGGCGCTGAAGGTGACGGTGCCGCTGGCGCCGGCCTCCGTGGCCGAGACCGTGGGGGGCGTGGTGTCCGTGGAGCCCCCGCCGCTGCCGGTGGTGACGTTGAGCGCGAAGTCGTCCACGACGAAGGAGGTCTGGGCGGAGCTGTCCTCCGTGCCCACCAGGTAGACCTGGAGGGTCTGGCCCTTGTAGGCGGCCAGGTCGAAGGTCTTCTGCGCGAAGCCGGAGGCCGCGTTCAGGTTGGAGTAGGTGGCCAGGGTGGCAAGGACGGTGCCGGAGGCGTTGCGGACCTGCACCTTGAGGGTGTCGTAGGCCGTGGTGGTGCTCGTTTCGGCCGTGTCGATGTGCAGCCAGAAGCTCAGGCTGGCGGCGGTCGCCGCGGGATCGAGGGCCACCTGCTGGTACAGGGTGTCGGTGTGGCTGCTGCCGTAGCCGTCCAGCCAGGCCTTCCAGCTGCCGCCGTGGGCGGCCTCGGAGGTGCCGTTGTCGAGGATGCCGGCGGCGGCCACCCAGGGGCTGGCCGTGCCGGTCTCGAACCCGGGGTTGCCGAGGACCTGCGTGGTGGTGCTTCCGCCCGCGCCGTTGCTGATGGTGAAGGCCACGGAGGGGGAGGTGCCCACGTTGCCGGCCGCGTCATAGGCCTTGGCCACCAGGCTGTGGGAGCCGTCGGCCACGGTGGTGGAGTCGAAGGCCAGGGTGTAGGGACTGGCGGTGTCGGTGCCGGCCAGGACACCGTCCACGTAGAACGCCACCTGGGTGACGCCCACGTTGTCGGAGGCGGTGGCGGTGAAGGTCAGGCTGCCGCTGGTGCCGCTTTCGGTGGCAGACACCGTGGGGGGTTGGGTGTCGGAGCCGGAGGTCACGGTGATGGTGCGGGTGGCGGAGGCCGACTGGCCCTGGTTGCTGGTGGCCGTGAAGGTCGCGGTGTAGGTGCCCACGGTGGAGTAGGTGTGGCTGACAGGCCCCTGGACGGCGGCCAATGCGCCGTCGCCGAAGGACCAGCTGTAGCTCAGCGCGCTGTTGTCGGAGATGGTGGCGCTGCCCTGGAAGCTGACGGACCCGCCGGCGGCGATGCTGGTGTTCGCGGCTGGGGACACGATGCTCACGACGGGGGCAGGGGCGGTGCTGGTGGCGCCGGCCAGGTAGGCCGTAGCGTTCAGGAAGAAGGCCCGATTGCTGTTGGCGCTCCAGCTGACGTACAGGCTCTTGCCGGAGGTGGTGGTGGTGCCGTCATCGGCCGGGGCGCTGTCGCTGATGGCCACCACCCGCCCGCTGCCCACGGTGCAGGTGACGATGAAGGAACCGGTGTCGCCGCTCACCTGGGTGTGGAGGATCTCCTGGACATTGGGATTCTGGGCCGCGTTCGGGGCCAGGTAGGCGAAGGAGTGGAAGTCCATGAGGCCCAGGGATCCGAAGGAGCCATGGACGATGGCCTGTGCGGCGGCGGAACTGCTGGTGGAGAACGCAGTGCTGGTGGTGTTGGCCAGCGAATCCCCGGGGCCATGGCCCGGCACGAAGGTGAAGCCGTAGGGGTTGGTGCCGTTGACGGAGACCAGGTCGTTGAAGACGGTGTAGGCGTCCGTGCCGCCGGTGCCGCTGTAGCGCTTGGCGCCCGCGTGGTTGCCCACGATGAAGAGGCCGCCGCCGTGCTGGACGTAGCTGAGGATGGCCTGCTTCTCGGCCGCGGTGAACAGCACGTAGGGCTCGTCGATGATGTAGACCGCGTAGTTGGACAGGTCCTGGGCGTTGGTGGCGTCCCCGTAGGTGACGCGGCCCGTGGCCGGCAGGGTCTGGATGGCGTAGCCGGCCTGGTGGAGGTCGAAGCCCCAGGCGCTGATGCCGCCGTTCCAGTCGGTTTCCGTGGTGGGATTGGCGGGGGAGGGATCGGGCTCGTGGCCCGAGCAGATCACCCACTCCGCAGAGGTGCCGGCCTCCTCGTGGCGGGTGTGGTCGAAGAGGACCCGCTTGGGGGTCTGGGCTCCCAGGCTGGCCGCGAGGGCCAGGGGGAGGAGGAAGCGCAGGCGTCGCATGAAGACCTCGAGGGAAGGAAGGGTTCCTTCCCATTGCAGACGAGGCCCCTGTGAACAGGGCGTGAATTCGACGGTCTTAACAACAATTAACATCTGCCCCCTTTTCCTGGTGGCGCGTCAGACTGGAGGGCCATCCAGGATCCGACCATGCCGTTCCGCTCCGCCCTCGTCTCCGCCCTCCTCGCCGCGGCGCTGCTGGCGCAGGCCCCGCCCAAGGCCGCGGATCCCGTCCCGCCGGCGCAGATCACGCTCACCACGCCCTTCCCCGTGCACCTGGGCAGCGTGGGGCCGAAGGAGGTGCGGGACGCCGTCTTCGGCATCAAGAGCCTCGCCGACCATCCCTTCCACTTCAGGGTGATGGATCTCTCCCTGGGCCTGGATCTGGATGCGGCCCAGTTCAAGGAGGCCCTGCAGCCCGGCGAGGTGCGGATGGTCCACGTCCGCGTGAATCCCGACGGGATGCTGGGCTACATCCGGGGCGCCGTGCGGCTGGGCACGGATGATCCCACGCAGCCCTTCTACATCCTCCGCTACGACATGGTCGTGCGCCCTGAACTGGCCGTGGACGCAGAGCGTCGGACCCTCGGGGACGTGGCGCCCTGGGAGAGCCCCACGGCCGTGTTCCGCTTCACGCGCGAGGGCGGCGAGCCCGTGCGGGTGGACCTTGCCTCGGCGCTGCCGCCCCACCTCCAGGTGGAGGTGGCGCCCCAGGGGTCCGTGGCGGAGCTGAGGGCCACCCTCCGGCCGGCCCTCCTCAAGCCCGGGGTGATGGCGGGCCTGGAGGTGCTCCAGGTGACCACCAATGCCCCGAAGCAGCCGACGTTCACCCTCTACCTGGACTGGCGGCTGGCCCTCCCCGTGGTGCCGACGCCCTCCCGTCTGGTGTATGACGATCCCAAGACGACCCTGCTGGCCGTGGCGTTGAAGGCCCGGGACGGGAAGCCCTTCCGCGTCGAGTCGGCGGAGATCGCGGGGAAGGGCTACGAGCTGCTGGACCGCCCCGGCCCTGCCGCCGTGGGCCAGACGCTCCGGGTTCGTCGCCTGGGCACCGGCACCGCCCTCCTGGTGCTTCGGTTCGTCGGGGTGGCCGAGCCGCTGAAGGTGCCCCTCGAGTACCTCGACCCCCGGGCCAAGGCCCCTGCGCCCCAGCCCCCGCTTCCGGAACCAGAGCCCCACCATCATCATTGAGGCGCCCCGCGCCTGGAGGTACCCCGTGATCCTGATCGCCCTCCTGCTGCTCGTGGCCGGTTCCCTGGCCTGGCGCCTGAAGACCCGCGTGGGCTTCCCGCTCTCCGCCCGGCTCAACGTCCTGCAGTGGGCGGGCTGGGTGCTGGGCGCCCTCGCCTTCCTCGGCTCCATGGCGGTGGTGGTGCCGCCGGGCCAGGCGGGCGTGGTGGTGCTCTTCGGGAAGGTGAACCCGGAGCCCCTGCCCTCCGGCCTCCACTTCATCAACCCCTTCTCCCAGGTGGTGGAGTTGGAGGTCCGCACGCGCAACTACACCATGTCCAGCACATCCGACGAGGGGCAGCGGCGGGGCGACGATTCCATCGCGGTCATCAGCTCGGACGGCCTGACGGTGAAGCTGGACGCCACCATCTTCTACTCGCTGCAGCAGGCGCGGGTGCCCGAGATCTACCGCACCATCGGGCCCGACGTGGAGGATCGCATCATCCGCAGCGAGATCCGGGCCAGCCTCCGGGATGCCGCCGCCGGGCTCACGGCCACGGACCTCTACACCACGAAGCGGCAGGCCTTCATCACCCAGGTGACGAAGACCCTCAAGGCCTCCTTCGAGGCCCGGGGCATCACCCTGGAGCAGATGCTCCTGCGGAACGTGATCCTGCCGGACCAGATCACCCGGGCCATCAACGACAAGATCGCCGCGGACCAGGACGCCCAGAAGATGGCCTTTGTGCTGCAGAAGGAGAAGCAGGAGGCCGAGCGCAAGCGCATCGAGGCGGAGGGCCAGGCCCGCGCCCAGCAGATCGTGAGCCAGTCCCTGACGCCCCAGATCATCGAGTACCAGCGCATCCAGGCCCTGCGTGACATCGGGGCCAAGGGCAACCTGATCATCACGCCCATGGGCGGGGCCACCCCCCTGATCCAGGTGCCGGCCCGGAAGTGACCGGAAGGCGTCAGATCCGCGCCGGCAGCGGCTTCTTGTCCTTCAGGTCCAGCTTGAGCTGGATGACCTTGCCGTCCCGGAGCACATCCAGCACCACCTCGTCGTTCTTCGGCCTCTCGGCTTCCAGCAGGGCGGCCAGCTGTCCCTCGTCCTTGATGGGCTGCCCCTGGTAGGCGAGGACGATGTCCCCGAGCTGGATCAGGTTGCCCCGGGCATCCCGCCGCACTCCCCGCAGGCCTGCGCGGAAGGCGGGGGCGTCCGGATCCACCGTGTCCACCACGATCCCCCGGTTCACCCCGACCTGCATCGCATCGTAGGCGCTGAGGACGGTGAAGCCCATCCGGGCCGGCTCCAGGGCCCCCCGGGCGATGAGGAGGGGGACGATCTGGTTCAGGGTGTCCACGGGGATGGCGAATCCGATCCCCACCGAGGCCCCGGTGGCGGCCGGGATGGCCGTGTTCATGCCGATGAGGCGGCCTGAACTGTCGAGCAGGGGACCACCGGAGTTGCCGGGATTGACGGCCGCATCGGTCTGGATGCCCTTCAGGATCCGGGTCTGGTAGTCCGTGGGGATGGGCCGGTCCAGGGCGGAGACGACGCCCTTCGTGAGGGTGTGGTCCAGGCCGAAGGGGCTTCCGATCGCCATCACGTCCTGCCCCACCTGGAGGTCGTTGCTGCGGCCGATGGGGATGGGCTTCATCTGGTCGAGGGGGGCGAACACCTGGACCACGGCGATGTCGAAGGCGAAGCTGAAGCCGATCAGCCGGCCCTTGTAGGTCTTGTTGTCCGACAGGGTGACCTCGACCACCGGCGTCTCCGTGATCCGCTCGCCCTCGGGACCTTCCCATGTGACCACATGATGGTTGGTGACCACGTGCCCGTAGGCGTCCCAGACGAAGCCGGATCCGCTGCTGACGGGCTTCCGGGTGACCGCGCCCGTCTGGGGATCCTTCTCGAGCAGGAGGGCGGTGATGCCGACGACACTCTTCTTGACGCTCTTCACCCGGCGGATGGTGTTGAGTTCCTCCTGGGTGAGGGGGCCGCGCCTGGTCACGCTGCGGGGGGCGGCGAAGGCGCGGAACCGCTCGATGATGGCATCCTCCGACGGCGGCGCGACCGGCTTCGGGCCCTGGGCGGCCAGGGCGGGGGGCACCAGGAGGAGGGCGTGGCTCGGGCGGATCATGGGCGCTCCATCCCCTGAAGTATGAGGTTTCCCCCGCGGGTTCTCTCCCCATGAAGTACGGTGGAGGATCTTCCCGCCTTCCTTCCCGATGGGTGTCCATGGCCACCGGCAAGCCCTTGAAGCCGCAACGTCGCCCCCGGCCGGTGGCCTGGATGCTGATGCTCGCGGCGATCCTGGCCCTGGGGGGCTGGATCCTCCAGCAACATGGATGGGGGCGGCCCGTGTCCCTGGTGCTGGTGGAAGGTCCCGCCGAGGCCGGGGATGGGCTGGACGCCGGGAGCCGCCGGGCCCTTTCAGACCTGGTGCACTACGATCTGGAGGCCCTGGGTTCCGTGGCCATCACCCGGGTCGCGAAACCGCCCCCAGCCACGGCCTGGGGTCAGCTGCCCCGGACCACGCTGATCCTGGAGGTCCATCCCAGACGCCTGGGGACGGGCCTGGCCCTGGATTTCCGCGCCGCCGCGGCCGGAAGGCTGGTGGCCATGGGGGAGGGGGCCTGGGAGACGCATGCCGCCTTCTTCGCCAGCCCCGTCGAGGCCTTCCGGTCCCTCCGCCAGGGCCTGCCCCTCCCCGAGGGGCGGAACCTCCCGGAGGCCCTCCTGCCCCGGAGGGGGGACCTCTTCTGGCGCCTGGTGGAAGCCCAGGCCTGGCATCGGCAAAACGACCGCCTGGAAGCGGCCCAGGCCGACATCCACCAGATCCTCGAGGCAGAGCCCCGCTGTGCCCTGGCCTGGATGCTGAGCGGGGACCTCCTCTACCGCCGCCTCCTGATCGATCCCAAGGGGCTGCCGCAGGGCCAGGCTGAGGCTGAACAGCGGCTCCGCCGGGCCCTGGAGCTGGTGCCGGGGCATCCCCAGACGGCCTACCTCCTGGCCCAGCTCAAGGTGGATGCGGGGGACCAGGGCGAGGCGCTCCGCGTCCTGCGAGAGGCCCTGCGGATGCATCCCCGCGCCCTGACGCTCTACACCGGACTGGCCTATGCGGCCCGCACCGGCGGCCTGCTTGATCTGGCCCAGCGGGCCCTGACCCGCCGGGATCGGCTCGCCGCCCCCGGGCTGTGGACCGCCAGCGCGGAGAACACCTACCTCTACCGGGGCGACCGCCGCCGCTTCGAGGAAAGCCTGGTGGAGGTGCCGGGGGATCCGCGGAACGCCGTGGTGCGCTTCTACCGGGGCTACCTGGCCCTGGCGGAGGGGCGCCGGGAGGCCGCACGGGCCGGGTTCGCCGCCGCCCAGGCTTGGCCCGGCGGGTTCGCGCAATTCGGCCAGCTGGCGGGGGTCTACGAGGCCCTTGCGGCCGGGGACCGGGAGGAGGCCCGGCACCGCCTCCGGAACCTGGAGGAGGCGCGGGTGGGCCTGCGGGTTCCCGATGGCGAGTTCACCTTCAAGATGGCCGAGGCCCTCGGGTACCTGGGGGATCGGAGCGAGGCCCTGGATCTGGCGGAGCGGGCCTTCAGCCAGGGGTTCGGATGCGCCCGCTGGTACCGCGAAAGCCCCTACCTGGCCGGGCTCCGGAGCCTGCCCCGGTGGCAGGCCCTGGTGCAGCACCTGGAGGAGCGCCAGCGGCTGCTGGAGGAGTCCTTCACGCCTTCCACCTTCGGCCTGTAGACTCGGGGTTTCCATGGAAGCGCGAATCCGGAAGCCACGCCAAGCGGCCCTCCTGCTGGGGCTGGCCTTCGGCCTGATCCTGGCCGTCGGCTTCGGTCTGGCCTGGATGCTGGCCCGCAACGGCGCCCGGAGGCCCGTGCGGGTCCTCCTGGTCACCCCCGCCCAGGGCCCCGCCTCGGGGCTGGAGGCCGCGGACTGCCGGGCCCTCGGGGCCCTGGTCCAGGATCATCTCGAGTACCTGGGGGGACTGGCCGTCACGAGCCTCACGGAGCTGCCCACGGACCTCGGGCCGCTCCGCGCCAATCCCCACACGCGGGTGCTGGTGCTGGAGCCCCGGCGGCAGGGGGAGGACCTGGTCCTGGCCTTCCGGGAGATCCCGGGAGGCCAGATGGGCCCCGGGGATGATGCGCGCTGGATCCGGCACGGGCCCCCGCCGCTCCCTCCGGCCGCGGCCTTCGCGGCCTTCGACCGGCAGGTGGGCCTGGCGCGGAAGGAGTCGCAGGGATACCTGACGCCGCGCGATCCCGGTCGCTTCTGGAACCTCATCCGCGCCACAGCCCTCCGCCTGCAGAATGACCGGATGGGCGAGGCCGCCGATCTGGCGCGGGCCGTGGCCGACGGGGAGCCCGGCTGCGCCACGGCCTGGGTGCTGCTGGGGAACATCCAGTACCGCCGCCTCCTCAACCACCCCTCCGCCTTCCGCACCGAACAGTCGGACGCGGAGAGCAGCCTCAAGCGGGCCCTGGACCTGGCACCGGGCCACCCCCGGGGCACCTTCCTCCTCTCGCTCATGGAATCGGACAATGGGAACCAGCGGGAAGCCCTGAACCTGTTGATCCAGGCCCGCCGGACCCAACCGAACAATCCCATTCTGCTCACCGGCCTCGTCTACGCGGCCCGGGGCGCGGGCCTGCTCCCCCTGGCCCGCCGGGCCATGGATCTGCGGGACAACCTCGCCTTCTCCGAGTACCTGCCCCAGGCGGTGGACATCACCTGCCTCTACACGGGGGATATCCCGCGCTTCGAGGCCAGTCTCCAGGACCGCCCGGGCCACCTGCGGAACACCACCGGCGTGCTGGCCTTCTACCGGGGCTACCTGGCCCTGGTGCAGGGGGACCGCGCACGGGCCCATGCGGAATTCGCCGCCGCGCGCCAGGCGCCCCGTGGCTACCCCAACATCGTCCGCCTCAGCGAGGTCTTCGACCTGATTCTGGAGGGCCGCAGGGACGAGGCCTGGAAGGCGTTGCGGGCCTTCGACCAGGAGCGCCTGGGCATGCGGGAGCCCGATGGGGAGTTCACCATCCGGCTGGCGGAGGCCTATGCCCTCCTCGGGGACCGGGCCAGCGCCATGGAGATGGCGACCCGCGCCTTCGCCCGGGGCTTCGGCTGCACCGCCTGGTACGAACGTAGTCCGATGCTGACGCCCCTCCGGGGCCTGCCCCGGTGGAAGGCCCTCCTGCAGCACCTGCGCGAACGGCAGAGCCTCATGGAGGACACCTTCCCGGCGAGCCTGGTGGAGAGCCCGGACTGAGAAACCCGCCGTTCCGGCCTGGCCCGGGGGCCCGGTAGACTGGAGGTTCGCCCGATCCGAGGGGGGGAAGCCATGTCCACCGCCACCGTGCCCGCCACCCAGCCCAGCGCCCAGGGGGCCCCGCCGGAAGGCTACGTCCCGAAGCACAAGGTCCGCTTCGTGACGGCCGCCAGCCTCTTCGACGGCCACGATGCCAGCATCAACATCATGCGCCGCATCCTGCAGGCCACCGGCTGCGAGGTGATCCACCTGGGGCACAACCGCGCGGTGCAGGACATCGTGGAGACGGCCATCCAGGAGGATGCCCAGGGCATCGCCATCTCCAGCTACCAGGGTGGCCACGTCGAGTATTTCAAGTACATGGTGGACCTCCTCCGGGAGCGCGGCGCCGGCCATGTGCAGATCTTCGGCGGGGGCGGGGGCGTCATCGTCCCCGCCGAGATCCGCGAGCTGGAAGCCTACGGCGTGGCGCGCATCTACAGTCCGGAGGACGGCCGCCACATGGGCCTCCAGGGAATGATCGACGACATGGTCGAACGCTGCGATTTCGACCCGCGCGAGAAGCCCGCGGCGCTGCCGTTGGCCCGGAGGATCACCGAGATCGAGCTTGGCGCCGCGGGTGTCTTTGAAAAGCCCGCGAAGACGGTTCCCGTCCTCGGCATCACGGGCACCGGCGGGGCCGGCAAGTCCTCCCTCATCGACGAGCTCCTGCGGCGCTTCCTCGTGGACTTCCCGGACAAGCGGGTGGTGGTGCTCAGCGTGGACCCCTCCAAGCGCAAGACGGGCGGCGCGCTGCTGGGCGACCGCATCCGCATGAACGCGCTCTACCATCCGGAGCTGTCCCCGCGCGTGTTCATGCGCAGCCTGGCCACGCGCAGCGCCGCCCACCGCGCCACCAGCGAGGCCCTGGTTTCGAGCATCTCCGCCGCCAAGGCCGAGGGTTGCGACCTGGTGATCGTGGAGACCGCGGGCATCGGCCAGAGCGACAGTGAGATCGCGGACATGGTGGACCTGTCCATGTACGTGATGACGCCGGAGTACGGCGCCGCCAGCCAGCTCGAGAAGATCGACATGCTGGACTTCGCCGATCTGGTGGTGCTGAACAAGGCCGACAAGCGCGGCGCCGAGGACGCCCTGAGGGACGTGCGCAAGCAGTACCAGCGGGCCCACAAGCGGTTCGGCCAGGCTCCCGAGGAGATGCCGGTCTACGCCACCTGCGCCAGCCAGTTCAACGATCCCGCCACCAACTGGCTCTTCGTGAACCTGGTGAAGGCCCTGGCCGCCAAGACCGGCCTGGCCTGGGAGCCGAAGCTGGAGGCGGAGCCCGGCGGGCCCCGCCGCGCCGCCATCATCCCCCCCGACAAGGTGCGCTACCTGGCGGAGATCGCCGACACGGTGCAGGGCTACAAGGCCTGGGCGCGCCGCCAGGCCGAGACCGCCGAGCTGGCCCACGCCCTGTGGACCAGCCTCGTCAGCCTGGGCGACCATGTGCCGCCCGCGGGAGCCTTCTACGGCGCCGCCCACCTCACGGAGGCCCTGGAGGGCGACCAGGGTGCCGCCATCCTGCTGCTCCGCCAGCGGTACCAGGAGCACCTGGGCGAGCTGCACGGCGAGAGCCGCCGGCTCATCCACGACTGGTCCGAGCTGAAGCGCAGCTACACCGAGCCCGAGAACATCTACGTGGTGCGGGGCAGGGAGATCCGCGCCGCGAACTACACGGCCTCCCTCAGCGGCTCCCTGGTGCCCAAGGTGGCCCTGCCGCCCTACTCGGGCTGGGGCGAGCTTCTGCGCTGGCAGCTGCTGGAGAACCTGCCGGGCCGCTTCCCCTACACCGCAGGGGTCTTCGAATACAAGCGCGCCGGGGAGGATCCCACCCGCATGTTCGCAGGCGAGGGCACGCCGGAGCGCACGAACAAGCGCTTCCACTACGTGAGCAAGGGGCAGCCGGCGGTCCGCCTCAGCACGGCCTTCGACAGCGTCACCCTCTACGGCGAGGACCCCCACGTCCGTCCCGACATCTACGGGAAGATCGGCAACAGCGGCGTCTCCATCTGCACCGTGGATGACGCCAAGAAGCTCTATTCCGGCTTCGACCTCCTCTGCCCCACCACCAGCGTGAGCATGACCATCAACGGGCCCGCGCCCACCATGCTGGCCTTCTTCCTCAACGCCGCCATCGACCAGCGGGCCGAGGCCTGGCTGAAGGAGCACGGCCAGCTGGAGGCGGCCCAGGCGAAGATCGACGCGATGTACGCCGCCAAGGGCCTGGCGCGCCCCCGCTATGCCGGGTCTCTCCCCGAGGGGAACGGCGGGCTGGGCCTGGCCCTGCTGGGCGCCACCGCCGACGAGGTGCTGCCGGCGGACGTCTACGCGAAGCTCAAGGCCGAGGCCCTGCAGTCCGTGCGCGGCACCGTGCAGGCCGACATCCTCAAGGAGGACCAGGCCCAGAACACCTGCATCTTCAGCGCGGAGTTCAGCCTGAAGGTGATGGGCGACATCCAGCAGACCTTCATCGAGGAGAAGGTCCGCAACTTCTACTCGGTGAGCATCAGCGGCTACCACATCGCCGAGGCGGGCGCGAACCCCATCACCCAGCTGGCCTTCACCCTGGCCAACGGCTTCACCTTCGTCGAGTACTACCTGTCCCGCGGGATGCACATCGACGACTTCGCGCCGAACCTGTCCTTCTTCTTCAGCAACGGCCTGGATCCCGAGTACAGCGTCATCGGCCGGGTGGCCCGCCGCATCTGGTCCGTGGCCATGAAGGAGAAGTACGGCGCCAACGACCGCAGCCAGAAGCTGAAATACCACATCCAGACCTCGGGCCGCTCCCTGCACGCCCAGGAGATCGACTTCAACGACATCCGCACCACGCTGCAGGCCCTCTACGCGATCTACGACAACTGCAACAGCCTGCACACCAATGCCTACGACGAGGCGATCACCACGCCCACGGAGGAGAGCGTCCGGCGGGCCATCGCCATCCAGCTCATCATCAATCGCGAGCTGGGCCAGGCGAAGAACGAGAACCCGCTCCAGGGCTCCTTCCTCATCGAGCAGCTCACGGAGCTCGTGGAGGAGGCGGTGCTGGCCGAGTTCCGGCGCCTCTCCGACCGCGGCGGCGTGCTGGGGGCCATGGAGACCATGTACCAGCGCGGCAAGATCCAGGAAGAGTCCATGCACTACGAGCACCTCAAGCACAGCGGGGAGCTCCCCATCGTGGGCGTGAACACCTTCCTCAACCCTGCCCCGGCCGAAATGGGCGCCATCGAGCTCATCCGCAGCACCGAGACCGAGAAGCGGCAGCAGATCGACAACCTCGCCGCCTTCCACGCCCGCAACGCCGACCGCGCCACGGCCGCCCTGGCCCGCCTCAAGGACGTGGCCCGCGGGGGCGGGAACCTCTTCGGGGAACTGCTGGAGGCCGCCAAGGTCTGCAGCCTGGGCCAGATCAGCAGTGCCCTCTATGAAGTCGGCGGGCAGTATCGCCGGAACATGTAGATTCAATGATATGAATGCTTGATGCGCGGCAGGGGGGTCGGGAGATCCCGCGGCCTGCCTTGGGCCTCCGTTCCCGGCGGGCCCGGGATTTGCTAGGCCTTATCATGGAAGGACCATGATCCGACGCGGCCTGCTCATCCCGCTCGCCGCCCTGACCCTCGCGGCCGGGGCGCCGCGGTCGTTGCGGCCCGGCGCGACCTACCTCTACACCTACTACGATCCCCAGGGCCGCCTGGTCATCAACAACCTGCCCCCCAGCTTCATGCGGGGCCGGGGCCTGGTGCTGAAGCACGTGGGCGTGGGCCGGGTGCGCCTGGCCGTGACGTCCGCGGAGATGGCCAAGGCCCTCAAGAGCCCCGAGCTGATCGCCCTGGTGGACGAGATCGCCCAGTCCCAGGGTGTGGACATCTACCTGGCCCGGGCCATCATCCAGGCCGAGAGCGCTTTCAACTACAAGGCCCGTTCCCGGGCGGGGGCCCTGGGCCTCATGCAGCTCATGCCCTCCACGGCGGAGCGCTTCGGCGTGCTGGATCCCTTCGATCCCCGCCAGAACATCCTGGGCGGCGTGAAGTACCTGAAGTGGCTCCACGACTACTACCAGGGCGACCTCACCAAGGTGGTGGCCGCCTACAACGCCGGCGAAGGCGCCGTGAACCGGAACCACGGGATCCCCCCCTACCGGGAGACCCGGGCCTACGTGCCCAAGGTGCTGGACCTCTACCGCCGGAAGGCGGTGCAGCCCGATCCCAAGCTGGCCGGCAGCATGGCCCTGCTGCAGAAGGGGCGGGGTGGCTTCAAGGTGGACGAGCAGAAGACGGTGCCGGAGCCCACGGTCCAGCAGCGGGCCTCGACGCGCATCTACCAGTGGATGGACGCCCACGGCCGGCTCCAGATCAGCGACCAGCCGCCCCCGAAGGGCACCCCCGGCGTGAAGACCTTCGGCGATCCCTGAACCGCTACTTCCCCTCGCGGCGGACGTAGTCCTCCAGGGCGACGAGGGCCGCACGGAAGACGGCTTCCAGGGCTTCGGCGGTGCCTTCCGGGGCATCGGCGGATCCGCTCCGGCCCAGGATCTCCAGATCCGCGGCCAGGCCGCGGAGGACCTTGGCCCCGATGGCCCCGGCCCCGCCCTTCAGGGCATGGGCGGAGCGGGAGAGGGCCTCGGCATCCCGGGCCTCCAGGGCCAGCAGGATGTCCCGCAGGCGGCGCGGGGTGTCATCCCGGAAGATGACCGTCATCTCGGCCACCAGCCCGAAGCCGCCGTCATCCAGGTCCACCAGGTTCTGGAGGGTGGTGAGGTCCAGCAGGTCGGATGAAGGCATCGGGATCTCCGGGAACCATGCTGCAACAGGACGTCCGATCCGTCCAACGGGCAGCGCGGGGACGCCATCCTTGGTACGCTGGAGCCATGACCGAAACGGCCGCCATGACCCCCGCCGAACGGGCCCTCTCCCTGCTCTTCCGCAAGCTCCACCCGCACCTGGAGGACGCCGCCCATGCCCTGGCGAAGGGCGCCCCCCGGCGCGACCTGGAGCGGCTCCACCTGAAGCTCGTCGCGGCCCGGCTCAAGGTGGTGGAGGTCCTGGAGGCGGATTCCGGGGCCCTGGCGGAGGAGGATCCCCTGGGGGAGACGCTCGACACCCTGGCCGCCAACCTCACCCCCGTGGGCGAGAGCTACCGGCAGGCCCTCATCCTCACCCAGCTCTGCCTGGAGGAGGCCCCCGCCGACCTGCTGCCCCATGCCCCCGAAGGCTGCGTGGCCGGTTCCAGCTGGGGCCCCCGCATGGCGGACTTCCTGGCCCGGCTCGCCGATCCCGCCTTCCAGGCCCGGCGGCGCTGGGAGGGCATCGACGAGGAGATCGGCGAGACCGAGGAGGAGTAGCCCCCGCTCTCCCCGGAACGAAACGCGCCAACCGCAGAGAGCGCCGAGATGGGCAGGAGGTGTCCCCCCTGCGATCTCGGCGTTCTCTGCGGTGGGACAACAGTCTGGAGGTGCCGGGCCCCGGGGCCTCAGACCTCGGCGATGAGCTCGATCTCGACCTTGGCGCCGCGCGGCAGCGCCGCAACCTGCACGGTGCTCCGGGCGGGCTTGGCGCCGCCCAGGGCCTTCTCGTACACGGCGTTGAAGGCGGCGAAGTCCGCCATGTCGGTGAGGAACACGGTGGTCTTCACCACCCGGTCCCAGCCGGTGTTGGCGGCGGCCAGCACGGCGGCGAGGTTCTTCAGGACCTGCTCGGCCTGGGGCTCGATGGGGCCGGTCACCATCTCCATGGTCGCGGGGATGAGGGGGATCTGGCCGGAGGTGAAAAGGTGGCCGCCGGAGATCTGGGCCTGGCTGTAGGGTCCGATGGCCGCGGGGGCGTTCGGGGTCGAGATGGTACGCATGGGAACTCCTGGAATCCACAACTGCCAACTGCTCACTCGCCTATTGTCCGCCCTTCTTCCCCCAGCGCTTCTTCTTGTGCCGCCAGGCCCGGTTCGGGCGGGCGACGGGTTTCTGGAGGGGGGCGTCGAAGGGTGAGGCCTGGCTCTCGCCCTCCCCCTCATCTTCCTCCAGGCGGCCGGGGCCGTCCTCGATCTGCTGGTGGACCCACTGGGCCGTGCGGTGCATGAGGGCCGCCAGGCAGAGGCTGGCCTCGATGCGCGCGTGGGGCAGGGGCCCCAGCTGGGTGAAGACGGAGGGGTCGGGCGGGATGGCCCGGGGGATGGCGATCTCGGGGAGCGGCCCGGGCAGGGCGTCGTACGCCTCCTCGGGCAGGGGCGCCCAGCGCTGCGGCGCCTCCTGGTCCCGCCGCAGCAGGTCCCCCACGCTGAGCTTCTTCTTGGGGGGGCGGCCCCGCTTCTTCGGGGCGGCCACGGCGGCGGCATCCAGGGCGGCCTGGAGGGCCTGCAGCACCTCCTCGCGGGACTTGCCGCGGAGGTCGAAGAGCAGCCAGGGATCCCGGTCCAGGGCCTCGGCCATCACGTAGCACACGGCCGCCACGTGCTTGCAGGGGTTGGCCCAGTCGGGGCAGTCGCAGTGGGTCTGCAGCTCCTTGGGCACGCGGGGGTAGAGGCTGGCGCCCGCCTCGCGGAAGGTCTCGTCCAGCCCCTGGGGCATCTCGCCCGCCAGCAGGGAGGCCACGAAGCGGCTCTCCTGCGCGATGCGGGCCAGGGCCTTCTCCCACTGGGCGGGGGTGAGCGCGGGCAGCCCGAGGGTGACGTTGTAGGTCTTGCGGCCGTGGACCCGGGCCTGGATCTCCCCGGGCTGCACGCCGAAATGGGAGACGTGCCCCTCCTCCGCGTACTTCTTGCCGCGGGGCAGGCGGTTCTCGTAGTCGTCGCCCAGCTGCTCCAGGCCCTTGATCCAGAGGCGGCCCCACCAGGTGGCGCCGAAGCGGTCGGCGGTGGTGATCACGGCGCCACCTCCTTCGTCCGCCGCCGGGCCTTGGCCGGTGCCTCGGCCTCGCCCAGGTTCCCCTCATCGGCGTCCAGGAGCTCGGCGTCCGGATCGAGGGCCACCAGGCGGCGCAGGGCGTCGTCATCCAGTTCGGTGAGCCAGCCTTCGCCGGTGCCGACGACGCGGTCCGCGAGATCGCGCTTCGATTCGAGCAGGGCGTCGATCTTCTCCTCCAGGGTGCCGATGGTGACGAGCTTGTGGACCTGCACGTTCTTCGTCTGGCCGATGCGGTACGTGCGGTCCGTGGCCTGGTCCTCGACGGCGGGGTTCCACCAGCGGTCGAAGTGGAAGACGTGGGTGGCGGCGGTGAGGTTCAGGCCCACGCCCCCGGCCTTGAGGCTGAGGAGCAGCACGGGCGGGGAGTCCGGGTCCTCCTGGAAGGCCCGCACCAGCTCGTCCCGGCCCTCGCGGGTGGTGCCGCCGTGGAGGAAGGGCGGCTCGAAGCCCAGGGCCTCCTGGAGGTGCACCTGCAGGCGGTCGCCCATCTCCCGGAACTGGGTGAACACCAGGGCGCGCTCCCCGGCCTCCAGCACCTCCTCCAGCATCTCGGTGAGGCGGTCCAGCTTGCCGCTGCGGCCCCGATAGGGCCCCTGCTGCTTGAGGAACTGGCTCGGGTGGTTGCAGATCTGCTTGAGGTGGGTGAGCAGGGCCAGGATGCGGCCCCGGCGCTCGATGCCCGTGGCGGCGGCCAGCTCCTCGTCCATCTTCTCGACGCGGTACTGGTAGAGCTCGGCCTGCTCGCGGCTGAGCGTCGTGAAGACCTTCATCTCCTGCTTCTCCGGCAGATCCTGGATGATGGCCTTGTCGCTCTTCAGGCGGCGCAGGATGAAGGGCCCGATGCGCTGGCGCAGCTCCTGGGCGGCGTCGGGGTCGCGGTACTTCTCGATGGGCGTGGCGAAGCGCTCCTTGAAGGCGGATTCGCTGCCGAGGTAGCCGGGCAGGGCCGCGGCGAGGATGGACCACAGTTCCGTGAGGCGGTTCTCGATGGGCGTGCCCGTGAGGGCCAGGCGGAAGCCGCCCCTCAGCCGGCGGACGGCCTTGGCCTGCGCGGCCCCGGCGTTCTTGATGGCCTGGGCCTCGTCCACCACCACCATGCCCCAGGTGCGGGCGGCGAAGCCCTCCTCCTCGCGCCGCACCACGCCGTAGGTGGTGAGCACCAGCGTGTGCGGCTTGAAGTGGGTGGGCAGGCGGTCGCGGTTGTTGCCGTGGTGCACGAAGACCGGGAGGCTGGGCGCGAACTTGGCCAGCTCCCGCTCCCAGTTTCCCAGCAGCGAGGTGGGGCAGACGAGCAGCGTGGCGGGCCCGTGCTGGGGGCTCTGCGCCTGCCGGTGGAGCAGCAGGGCGAGCACCTGGATGGTCTTGCCAAGGCCCATGTCATCGGCCAGGATGCCGCCCAGGCCCAGGCGGGACAGCCCCTCCAGCCAGGCGAGGCCCCGGAGCTGGTAGGGCCGCAGCTGGCCATGGAAGCTCTCCGGCTGCGTGATGGGCTTGTCCGGCAGGATCTTCAGGTCCTCCAGGGCGGCCCCGAAGTCGCCGGCCACCTCCACCTCGATGGCCTCGGACACGCCGGGGATGCGGGCCGTGCCGGTGAGGGCGGCGGCCAGGGCCTCGCCCTTGGTCATGCTCTCGAAGCCCGCGCCGCGGCTGGCCTGGATGACGCTGGAGATCTGCTTGAGGGTCTCCGGATCCAGGGCCACCCACTTGCCCTTCCAGGCCACCAGCGGGTGCTTGAGGCTGGCCATCTGGGCGAAGTCCTCCACGCTGAGGGCGTCGTCGCCCAGCATGAGCGACCAGTCGGCGCTGACATTGCCGTCCAGGCCCGCCTGCACGGAGGGGCCGCCCTCCTCCACGGACCGGGCCCCAAGGCGCACCTTCGCGCGCAGGCGGCGGGCCCCGCCGAGCTCCGTGAGGGCCTCGGGGATGTGGACGATGAATCCCGCCTCCTTCAGTTGGCCGGCGCCCTTCGTGAGGAAGCTCCAGGCTTCGGTCGGCCTCAGCAGCAGGTCGTCCGGCTTCTGGCCGGAGAGGGCCCGCTCCAGGGGCGGGAAGAAGGGCACGGCCCGGGCCAGGCCCCGCAGCAGGGCCTGGCGGGCCTGCAGCACCTCGGGTTCCGTGGAGGGCTCCCAGAGCCGGGCCACGCCGATCTCCGTGCCGCCTTCCGTCTCCAGGCCCACGCGCAGGATCCAGCCCTCTTCGGCGAGGCGGTCCGCCTCCTGCACGCTCTGGTCGCGGCCCGTGGGCACCGGCGGGGCCTCCAGGCGCAGGCCCGGGCGCACCCATTGGGGCCGGGCGCCCTCGCTCCACTGCTCGAGCTGCTCGCCCAGGGTGCGCTCGGTGATGCCGGTGGTGGGGAACTCGGGCAGCTGGTGGGAGAGGGCCACCATGAGCCGCTCGTCCCAGGGGAGCCGGTCCCGCTTGTGGCCCCGCAGGCGGTGGATGAGGCCCAGGCGCGGATCGTCCCCGGCCCGCAGGCCGCCGGCCACGAAGCGCATGATGAAGTCGGCGCCGTCTTCCAGGAAGGCCCCCAGCACCGCCTCGGCGGTGGAGGGCAGGGCCAGGTCGTCCTCGATGTCGAAGGCGTCCAGCTCGCCCAGGGCCACGGTCTTGGTGAAGGCCCAGGTATCGTTCTCGGGGAAGGCCCGGGCCGCCGGCGGCATGGCCAGGGTCATCTGGGCGAGGGCGGCGCGGTCCGTGGGGCTGGTGAGGCTCACGCCCCAGCGGGCCCGCCAGGGACTGGTGCGGGTGTCGAGCTGGGGCAGCAGGGCGCCGCGCACCACCAGGGACTGGAGGAGGCGCAGGGCCATGGCCCAGTACTGGAGGGAGGCCCCGGCGTGGCCCGGCTTCAGGGCCAGGGAGGACAGCCAGGGATAGGCGCGCTGCCAGCGGAGGGGCACGGCATGCATCTCCACCTGGGCGCCGTCCGGGAGGTAGATCTGGGCCTTGGCCGGGGTGAGCCGCTCGCGGCCCTGGAGGTCGCCGGGCAGGGCCCGGAGGGCCCGGGTCCACTCCGCGGGTCCCACCGCCTCGGGGAGGCAGAGGAGGAAGCCCCGGTCGAGGGGGCGGTACTGGAGGAAGGGCGTCAGCATGTAGGCTGGATGTCGGAGGCGGGCGCCGGGCCGGCCCCGCGTGGAGGTGTTCCGTGAGACTCGGGTTTGCCAGCGATCATGCGGGGTTCGATCTGAAGGAGCGGCTGAAGGCCTGGGCTCGGGAGCAGGGGCATGCGGTGGTGGATTTCGGCACGGACGGATCGGCCTCGGTGGACTACCCGGATTACGCGCACCGGGCGGCGCAGGGCATGGATCAGTGGGAGCGTCTGGTGCTGGTCTGCGGATCCGGCATCGGCATGAGCATCACGGCCAACCGCCATCCCGGCATCCGCTGCGCGCTGGTCACTTCCCCCGAGCACGCGGCACTGGCCCGGCAGCACAACGACGCGAACGCCATCGCTTTCGGCCAGCGGCTGACGGATCCGCTCAAGGCGGAATACTACCTGAAATTGTTCCTGGAAACACCTTTCGAGGGGGGGCGCCACCAGGGGCGGGTGGAGAAGATCGAAGGCGGGTGCTGCTGATGCGGGGAAATTCCGAGCTTCGTCCCCTGTCCATGGAGATCGGCGTGCAGCTCCACGCCGACGGCTCCTGCCTGGTCAAGCTCGGCCGGACCCACGTCCTCTGCGCCGCCAGCCTGGAGGAGAAGGTGCCCGGCTGGATGAAGGGGCGGGGCGCGGGCTGGCTCACGGCGGAGTACGGCATGCTCCCCGCGGCCACCCACAGCCGCACGGACCGCGAAGCCGCCAAGGGCAAGCAGCAGGGCCGCACCGTGGAGATCCAGCGGCTCATCGGCCGCAGCCTCCGGCAGGCCGTGGACCTCTCGGCCCTGGGGGAGCGCACCCTCACCATGGACTGCGACGTGCTGAACGCGGACGGCGGCACCCGCTGCGCCGCCATCACCGGCGCCTGGGTGGCGGTCGCCCTGGCCCTGCGGAGCCGAGGGCTGGAGGCGGCCCTGGTCCGCCAGGTGGCCGCCGTGAGCGCGGGCATCGTGGAGGCCGGGGAGGGACGCCGGGGACCTCTGGTGGATCTCGAGTACGAGGAGGACCACCTTGCCGCCGTGGACGCCAACCTCGTCATGGCCCGCCCCACGGCCGGGGGCGAGACGGCCCTGGTGGAGTTCCAGGGCACGGGCGAGGGGCGGCCCTTCAGCCGCGCCGAGGCCGAGGCCCTGATGGACCTGGGCCTGGCGGGCTGCGAACGCCTGATGGCCGCCCAGCGGGAGGCTTTGGGATGAGGTGCAGGGCGCTGCTGCTGGGGCTTCCCGCCCTCCTTGCGGCGCAGGTCCCCGTTCCGCCCGCACCTCCGATCCAGGCACCGGCCGAGGTGCCGGCCCCGCTGCCCATGCCGGCCCGGCGCTTCGACGTGAAGGTGGAGCCGCCGGATATGCTCTTCCGGTTTGCGCCGCGGGTGGAGGTGCCCGGCCTGCCGAAGGTGGCCCTGGTCCTGAGTGGCGGGGGGGCGCGGGGACTGGCGGAGATCGGCGTCATCCAGCGCCTGGAGGAGGTGGGCTACCCCCTGGGCAGCGTCACCGGCACCAGCGCCGGGGCCCTGGTGGGAGCCCTCTACGCCAGCGGCTTCTCCGGCCACGAGATCGAGGATCTGTTCGGCCGCCTGGACCTGGGCCGCACGGTGCTCGATCCCCTGGTGCGCAATCCCGGGGAGACCCTGGAGGAGCAGGAGGACCACAGCGGCACGTTCCTCACCGCCGAGATCGACCGGGGGCACTTCCGCTTCGCCCAGAGCCTGCGCTCCGGGACCGAGCTGCAGCGGGTGCTCCAGGGCCTCCTGGCGAGGGCCACCTTCTTCTCCGACGGCGATTTCGACCGGCTGCGGCTCCCCCTGCGGGTGCTGGCCACCAACCTGGAGACGGGGCAGGGGCGCGTCTTCGGCCGCGGGGATCTGGCGGAGGCGGTGCGGGCCTCCATGGCCGTCCCCGGCGCCCTGAAGCCGGTGGTCATCGGCGGCCAGCAGTACGTGGACGGGGCCCTGGTGGAGAACCTGCCCGTGGGCGTGGCCAAGGAGGCCTTCCATCCGGACCTGGTGCTGGCGGTGGACGTCAGCTCCCCGCTGGAGCGCCGTCCCTCCAGCAACTTCTTCTCCGTGGCCGCCCGCAGCCTCGACCTGGTGGTGGAGCGCCGCCAGTGGGAGAGCCGCGCCCAGGCGGACCTGCTCATCCGCCTGGACGACCGGAAGGTGCCCTTCCTGGACTACTCCGGGCTCCTGCCGACCCTGGTCCAGCAGGGACGCCAGGGCTTCGATGCGGTGCAGGCCGCCTTCCACGAGCGGCTGCGGAAGGCCATGGGCGGATCGGCCGTGCTGCCCACCCATGTGGTCTCCTACGCCTGCGGGGAGCCGGTCCCGGAAGCGATCCTCGCCCTCCAGGCCCGGTTCCTTCCCGAGGCCAGGCCCCTCCGCGAGCAGGACGTGCTGGCCTTCCTCCAGCAGGTGCTGGTCCACGGGCTGGCCCGCGGGGCCTGGGCGGAGCTGGAGGCGGGCCCCGGGGGCCCCCGCCTGGCGGTCCACCTCCAGCTCTATCCCGCCCCGAAGGCGGTGGAGGTGGAGGCGCCCGCGGCCTGGCGGCCCCGCATCGACCAGGGGCTGGCGGCCCACCTGCCCCCCGGGGCGCGCTTCAACCCTGCGGCCTTCGGCCGCTTCCTCAGCGAGCTGGTCTATGGGCTGGTGATGGACGACACCCCCCTGGTGGATGTGCGCGGATCGGGCTTCGACCCGGGCACGGGCTGCCTCCGGGTGGTGGCGCGGGAGCCGCGGGTGACCTCGGTGATGGTGCAGCCATCGGAGGGCCGCCCCGTGGATGCCGTGCCTCTCCGCCGCCTGCTGGCCCCTCTGGAACGGACGCCCCTGCGCACCGACGCCCTGCAGAAGCGGATCTCGCTGGCCGAGCACCGGGCCCACCTCGAGCGGCTGCGGAACCAGCTCGTGCCGGGGGATACGGCCATGGACGCGGCGGAGCTGGAGGTCACGCCCGTGCCCCTGCCCAACCACCGGCTGGACCTCTCCCTGGGCTACGAGTCCAACCTGGGGGGCCAGGTGGGCCTGGTGTACCGGGGCCTGGACGTGGGCGTCCGGGGGACGGAGGTGGAGATCCGCGGCGCGAAGAACCGCCTCCAGGAGCAGGGCGGGCTGGCCCTGCGCTGGCCCTTCGGCTTCGCCCCCGGCGCGGGCCTGGAGCTGCGGGCCGGGGCCTGGCGCCAGCGCCTGGAGACGCCCTTGCCGTGGAACACGCCGGAACTGCAGACCGGCCAGCCCGATTCGCAGATGACGGCCTCGGACCTGGAGCTCCTGGGCTACGTCCGCTTCAGCAACCTGGGCACGGGCAAGGCCACCCTGGACCTGTCCCGGCGCCATGCCGACTACCTCGGCGCCGGCCTCACCCGGCGCCGCGAGGAGGAGGCGGCCTTCCTCAGCGCCGAGTGGGACAATGTGGACCACCACACCCTGCCGCGGGAGGGTCTGCTGCTCCGGGCCCGGTACGGGCTGGGGGAGGCCAGGCCCTCCTTCGATCCCGGCGGTTCCTTCCGCCAGGCCTATTTCCGGGCGCGCGGCCTGCATGCCTTCAGTGAGCACCTGGGGGCGGACCTGGACCTGGAGTGGGGCTACGGCCACCGCCTGCCCCTGGACCGCTGGTGGGCCCTGGGCGGGCCCGCCTTCGTGCTGGGCAGCTCCTCCCTCGGTTTCATGGCCCCGAATTTCGCGGCGGCGCGGGCGGGCCTCCCGGTCCGTTTCGATGCGGGCCTGGGGCTCACCCTGGAGGTGGAGCCCCGCTTCGACTTCGCCCAGGTGGCCCCGGAGGCCGCCGGGCTCTGGCGGGGCGGGACCCGGATCCAGGCCCACGGCGCGGGGATCCTCCTGCGGACCACCCTGGTGAACCTCTACTACCTGGAGCTGTCCTACGGCTTCCTGCGCGTGGACGGCCCGGGCTTCCACCAGCCCGCCACGGGCCACTTCAACCTCCTCATCGGCACCCAGCCCTTCGACCTCTGGCGCCGCCGCTGACAGGGGGCTGGAACCCCGGGGAAACCCCCGCACGGGGCGGATCTGTGACCCGCACCACAGACCGGTCCGGACCGCCCGGAGGCCCCCGCCTGATACCCTTGAGGGCTGGAATTCCCTCCGCTCCTTGACCGAGGCCGCCATGCGCTACCTGCCCTCTTCCCCTGCCGAAGACCGCGCCCTCCTGGACACCATCGGCGTCAAGCACGCCGAGGATCTCCTCGTGGGCATCCCCGAGCCGCTGCGGCTGAAACGGCCGCTGGACCTGCCGCCCCAGGGCGCCGAGCAGGAGGTGGCCTGGGAGATGATGCGCATGGCCAACCGGAACACGCGCTTCTGCGCGCAGTTCCTCGGCGCCGGCGCCTACGACCACTTCGTGCCCAGCGCCATCGACGCCATGGTCTCGCGCCAGGAGTGGTTCACGGCCTACACGCCCTACCAGCCCGAGATCAGCCAGGGCACCCTGCAGCACATCTTCGAATACCAGACCCTCATCTGCGACCTGACGGGCCTGGAGGTCACCAACGCCAGCCTCTACGATGGCGGCACCGCGTGCGTGGAGGCGGCCCTCATGGCCGTCCGCGTGCAGAAGAAGCGCAACACCGTCCTGGTGAGCCGCGGCATCCATCCCTTCTACCGCCGCGTGCTGGAAACCAACTTCGCCCCCCACGACGACCTGAAGCTGGTGGAGGTGGCCCTCAAGGACGGCGTCACCGACGTGGCGGACCTGCAGGCCAAGCTCGGCCCCGACGTGGCCGCGGTGCTGGTGGGCTACCCCAACTTCCTGGGCGCCGTGGAGGACCTCACGGCCCTGGCCGGCCCCATCCATGCCGCGGGCGCCCTGCTGGTGAGCGTCACCCAGGAGGCCCTGGCCTTCGGCTGGCTGGAGGCCCCTGGCAAGGCCGGCGCCGACATGGCCTGCGGCGAGGCCATGTCCTTCGGCAACAAGCCCACCTTCGGCGGTCCTTTCCTCGGCTTCCTGGCCGTGAAGGACGCCCACAAGCGCGAGATCCCCGGCCGCGTGGTGGGCCAGACGAAGGACCTGGACGGCAAGACCGGCTACGTGCTGACGCTGACCGCCCGCGAGCAGCACATCCGCCGGGACAAGGCCACCAGCAACATCTGCTCGAACCAGGGCCTCGTGGCCCTGCGGGCCAACATCTTCCTGCAGCTGGCCGGCCCCGAGGGGCTCAAGGGCCTGGCCGCCCAGAACGCCGCCAAGGCCCAGTACCTCCGCAGCCGCCTGCTGGAGCTGCCGGACATGCAGCCGGTGGCCGAGGTCCCCTTCTTCAACGAGTTCATCCTGCGCTACACCGGCGACATGGCCGCGATGCAGGAGGCCTGCCTCAAGGAGAGCCTGCTGCCGGGGCTCGACCTGGGCCGCTTCTACCCGGAGTACCAGGGCTGCATCCTCTGGTGCGCCACCGAGCTCCACACCCGCCCGATGATCGAGAGCCTCGTCGAGGTCCTCGCCCGCGTCCCCAGTGTCGTGG